>LFIK01000032.1_pt1 | contig 85721 bp, 78 predicted proteins | sample 643401 | NCBI WGS metagenome assembly LFIK01 (sample SAMN03777447, study PRJNA286221) | soda lake metagenome | biome: soda lake; feature: Kulunda steppe; material: water; isolation source: sample T5-Br brine of Lake Tanatar-5 | place: Russia: Kulunda steppe | collected 2010-07
AGGATGTGCTCGGTGCCGATGTAGTTGTGGTTGAGCATCCTCGCTTCTTCTTGCGCGAGGACGACCACCCGTCGGGCTCGGTCGGTGAACCGCTCGAACATGCGGACTTCTTTCCAACGTGGGGCGCGATCTCGACCGCCGGGGACGCGACTGCCGTCAGCGGCGTTCGTCGAGCGTAACCCATTCGTCGAGGGCGTTTGGGGGTCGGATGTGGTCGGTTCGGTGCGGCCGGGGCACCTGGTTCGTGCCCTGGAGACAAACCCGTCGGCCGGATCCGGCCCAACCATCATCTCAGCGGCACCGGGAGCGGCGGCCGCACATCCGAGGGTGACCGGCGAACACGCGCCGCGCTCCCGTTCGCACGGCAGCCGCATCCCAAGACCTGCGCGTCCCCGACGCACATCCCGCCCACCAGCCGGCCCCGCGCCGCCGCTAGAACCACTTGGTGGGCAGCGCCGGTGGGACGTAGGCCTCGAGGTGGTCGACCACCGCCACCGGATCGTCGACGACGGCATAGAGGTCGGCGTGGACCGGCTGGGCGAAACGAGCCTCGAACAGATGCTCGAACAGGGCCAGCAGGGGCTGCCAGAAACCGTGCGCGTCGTACAGCACGATGGCCTTGTCGTGCTGCCCGAGTTGCTTGAGGGTCAGCACCTCGAGCAGTTCCTCGAGCGTCCCGAACCCACCCGGTGCCGCGACGTAGGCCCCGCCCTGGGCGATCATGGTGGCCTTGCGCGAGGCCATGTCGGCCGTGATGACCACCTCGTCGCAGGCGTCGTCGACCAGACCGCGATCGGCCATCAGCTGCGGCACGACGCCAACGACCCGACCCCGGGCGGCGCGTGTGGCGTCGGCCACCGCGCCCATCAGGCCGATGGCGGTCCCGCCGTACACGACCCCGTGCCCGCGGCTGCCGAGTTCGTGACCCAGCGCCCGCGCCGCGACGCGGTAGCGCTCGTCGATCGCCTCCGACGAGGAGGTGTAGACCGTGACCTGCACGTCAGTCCCGCTCGGGCCGCAGGGTCGGGAACAGGATCACGTCACGGATGTTGGCCACGTCGGCCAGCAGCATCACCAGCCGGTCGACCCCGATGCCGAGCCCGCCGGTCGGTGGCAGGCCGAGCTCCATCGCGCGCAGGTAGGACTCGTCGACCACCATGGCCTCGTCGTCCCCGGCCGCCTTGGCCGCCGCCTGGGCCTCCATGCGCCGTCGCTGGTCGTCGGGGTCGGTCAGCTCCGAGAAGGCGTTGGCGAACTCCCGGCCGGTGACGATCAGCTCGAATCGTTCGGTCACGTGCGGCTCACTGCGGTGGCGGTGCGCCAGCGGTGAGACCTCGACCGGGTAGTCGGTGACGAAGGTCGGCTCCCACAGGGTCGCCTCGACCAGGGCCTCGTAGAGCTCCAGCAGCAGCTTGCCCACGCCCCAGCTGTCGTCGTAGGTCACCTCGTGGGTGTCGCACAGCGCCCGGACGTCGGCCACCTCGCTGTCGTAGGTGACGTCGTCGCGGGCGGTCGCCTCCTGCACGAGCTCCAGCAGGGTGCGACGCCGGAACGGTCCGGCCAGCGACACCTCGCGGCCCTGGTAGGTCAGCTCGGTCGAGCCGCACGCCTCGATCGCGGCGCGCTGCAGCAGCGCCTCGGTCAGCGCCATGACGTCGTGGTAGTCGTCGTAGGCCGCGTAGGACTCCAGGATCGTGAACTCCGGGTTGTGCCGCGGACTCATGCCCTCGTTGCGGAACACCCGGCCGATCTCGAACACGCGCGGCATCCCCCCGGCGATCAGGCGCTTGAGGTACAGCTCCGGGGCGATGCGCAGGAACAGGTCGGTGTCGAGCGTGTTGTGGTGGGTGACGAACGGCTTGGCGGTCGCGCCACCGGGGATCGGGTGCAGCATCGGGGTCTCGACCTCGACGAAGTCCCGTTCCATCATCTCGGCCCGCAACGCCGTGATGATCCGGGGCCGCAGCGCGAAGACGCGGCGGGCCTCGTCGTTGACGGTCAGGTCGAGCTCGCGCTGCCGGAAGCGGACCTCCGTGTCGCTCAGCCCGTGCCACTTGGGCAGCGGCCGCAGCCCCTTGCCGAGCAGGGTCAGGGTGACGGGCTTGACCGACAGCTCCCCGGTCTTGGTCGCGAGCACCTCGCCGTGGGCACCGATCCAGTCGCCGATGTCGAGGTGCTCCGTCAGCGCGCGCGCATCGTCGTCGAGCGCCTTGACGGGGCAGAACAGCTGCAGTTCCGTGCCGCCCTCGCGGATGACCAGGAAGCTCAACCGGCCCATGTCGCGGCGGCCGACCAGCCGCCCGGCGACGGTGACCGACTCACCGCTGTCGGTGCCCGCATCGAGGTGGCCGTAGGCCGCACGGATGGCCGTCAGGGTGTGGCTCGGGCGGAAGCCGACCGGATAGGGGTCGATGCCGGCCGCGCGCAGGGTCGCCACCGTGTCTCGACGCCCGGCGACGATCTCCGCGAGCTTCGAACCGTCGACCGCTGCGTCGCCCGTCGGGTCGTCGGGGTCGGTGGGGTCGGGCTGATCACTCACGGCAGGGGATCCTCGTCGGGACGGCGAACGCTAGCTCGCGGGTGCCGGTGTATCAGCCGGCGTTGCGTGTCCAGATGATCCGCAGCCCCTTGAGGGTCAGCGACGGGTCGTGGTGATCGATGGTGCCGCAGGCCTCGAGCACGGCCGGAGCCGAGCCGCCCGTCGCGACCGTGGTCACGCCACTGCCGAGCTCCAGGCTCAGCCGGCTGACGAGGCCGTCGACCAGCCCCGCGAACCCGTAGACGAGCCCCGACTGCAGCGCGGTGACCGTCGACCGGCCGATCGGCGAGGGCGGCATGGACAGCTCCACCGTCGGCAGTCGGGCCGCACGTTCGACCAGCGCGTCGGCGGCGGTCGACACGCCCGGGGCGATGGCACCGCCCACGAACGCCCCGCCGGCGTCGACCGCGTCGACGCTGATCGCGGTCCCGAAGTCGACCACCACGGCCGGGCCACCGTAGAGCGCGTGGGCGGCCACGGCGTTCGCGATGCGGTCCGCACCGAGCTCCCGTGGATGGTCGTGGCGCAGGGCGATGCCGGTGCGCACGCCCGGCTCGATGACGACCGGGGGCACGGCCGCCACGGCGGCACTCACGGTCCGCATCGTCTCCGTGACGGCGGGGACCACCGACCCGATGACCACGCCGTGCACGTCACGTTCGAGCGACCGTCCGATCCGACCCAGCAGACCGGCGAGCAGCAGCTCGGTCTCGTCGGTGGTCCGCCGGGTCCGCGTGGACACGCCCCAGCGGTGCACGAGTTCGTCCCGGTCGAAGGCCCCGATGACCGTGGTCGAGTTGCCGACATCGATGGCGAGCAGCACGACACACCTCTCGGATCGGTTGGACCGGCCGTGGCGGCCGGTGGATCGGCGGAGCGCGGTGCACGCTAGGACACGGTCGCCATCAGCTGCGCCTCGTCGTCGGGATCACCCACCTCGACGTTGTCGATCAGGCGCACCGGCCCGACACGGGCGGCCACCGCGACGAGCAGCCGGTCCCCGACGCCCTCGGGTGGCTGCAGGGTGTCGGGCACCACGACGTCGAGGTAGTCGAGTTCCACACCCGGTGCGTGCTCGAGCTCGGCCGACGTCGTGCGCGCGGCCGGCCGCGACGGCGGCGGCGAGCGCCCGGGACAGGGCCGTGGCCTGCACGCGCTGATCGGCATCCAACCGGCGGTTGCGGCTCGACTGCGCGAGCCCGTCGGGCTCCCGGACCGTGGGTGCGCCGACGATCCGCACGTCGAGGTCGAGATCGGCGACCAGACGACGGATCACCTCGAGCTGCTGGCGGTCCTTGCGCCCGAACACGGCCACGTCAGGGGTGACGACGTGCAGCAGCTTGGTGACCACCGTCGCCACGCCGTCGAAGTGCCCCGGCCGCGTGGCACCGCAGAGCCGCTCGGTCAGCCGGCCCACCGACACGGTGGTGACCGGCGCGCGGGGGTAGAGCTCCTCGACGGCGGGCGCGAAGACGATCGCCGGCGGGTGCTCGAGCTGCCCGAGCGCGGCCTCGTCGGCCGCCAGGTCACGCGGGTAGGCGTCGAGATCAGCCGCGACGTCGAACTGGGTCGGATTGACGAACACGCTGACCACCACGACGTCGGCGTGTCGCCGCGCGTGGTCGACCAGCGCCAGATGGCCGGCGTGCAGCGCCCCCATCGTGGGCACGAACCCGATGGTGGCACCGTCACGGCGTGCGCCGGCCACGGCCGCGCGCACCTCGGCGATCGTGGTGAGACGTCGTGGCGCGCTCATGGCTGCTCCTGATCGGCGGCGCTCGCCGGTCCGGACTTGGCGGGACCGTCCGCGAGCGCTCGGGTCAGCGCGGTGACGATGTCCGCGTCGAGCCCCGGGCGCGCGGTCGCCAGGGTCGCCTGGGCGAACAGCCGGTAGCGCGCGGCGAGCTCCGGCACGTCCCGATCCAGGGCGGCGAGGTGACCGGCGATCGTGGCCACGTCGCCCCGCACCACCGGGCCGGTCAGGGCCGCCGCACCGGTCGTGACCGTCGCGTCGACACTGGCCCGGGCGAGCGGGGCCAGGAACGGGGCGGGGTCGTCGATCCGGGCCGCGAGCAGCGCCTGGCGTGCGGTGGCGACCGCGGCGGCCACCGCGTTGGAGCCGATCGTCAGCGCGGCGTGGTACAGCGCCCGACGGTCCTCGGGGACGTCATGGGGATCGCCTCCGAGGTCCCGGACCCACTCGTGGGCCCACGGCCGGGCCGTGGTGCCGGCGGTGACCGCCCAGGCCACCCCGAGCAGGTGCGCCGGATCGGTGGTCCCCGTCGGCACCGTCATCGCCGGGTGGCACGCGGCCACCTCGGCGCCGGCGCGCCCGGCCAGGGCCAGCGCAGCCGTGCCGCGGGAGCCGGCGAGGTGGACCACCCGGTGGCCGGGCTGCAATGCATCCGCGGTCACCAGGTCGCGCACGACCCCCGCGACCGCGTCGTCGGGAACGGCGAGGACGACGAGCTGCGCGTCCCGGGCCACCTCGGTGAGGTCCACGGGCCGGACGCCGGCGACCAGGGCGGTGAAGCGCTCCTGCGATGCCGTGGAGCCGCCGGCGACGGCCACGACCCGGTGGCCGGCACGGGTGGACGCGGTCGCGAGCAGCGTGCCCAGGCGACCGGGGCCGACGATGGCGGTCCGCATCCGGGTCACGCCGCCGGACCGGGATCGTCGCCCAGCCCCGGGCGGTCGAAACTGGCCGCGCCGCCCGCGGGTCCGTCGGGACGCCCGAGATGGGTCGTCGGGACGTCCTCGAGCCGGACGACCAGCTCGATGTCCTCGATCGGGGCCAGGGCGGCGAGCAACTGGGTGAAACGGCGGCCGTCGGGCAGGGCACCACCGGGCGCGACCTCGGTCAGCGGCACCAGGACGAACGCGCGCTCGGCGATCCGCGGGTGGGGCAGGACCAGCTCCGGGGTGTCCAGTTCCAGGTCACCGACGAGCAGCAGATCGATGTCCAGCGGCCGCGGCCCCCACCGGACCTCGCGGCCCCGGTCGCGGCCGAACGCGGCCTCGACCAGCATGGTCTCGGTCAGCAGCGCGTGCGGATCGAGGCTGGTGGTCGCACGCACGACGAGGTTGAGGAAGGGGTCCTGCACGACGCTGCGGGGATCGTCCGGTGGCGGCCACGGCGGGGTCTCGTACACGCCGGACACGTCCTCGACGGCCAGTCCGTCGACGTCGTCGAGCGCGTACACGGCGGCCGTCAGCGTCTCCAGGGCATCGCCGACGTTGGCTCCCAACCCGAGCCAGACCGGCCGGATCACGACCGTTCCCGGCGGACGGTGACCGCGACCTCGGCGACCACCGCGGGGACCGGGGCGCTGGGCTTGTGGACCGTGACCTCGCAGGCCACGACGCGGTCGTCCTCGAGGCAACGGTCCGCGACGCGCGCAGCCACCGTCTCGATGAGGTCGACGGGGTCGCCACCCACGATGGCGACGACGTCGCCGGTCAGGGAGCCGTAGTCGATCGTGTCGGTGAGATCGTCCGAACGGCCGGCGGCGGTCAGGTCGACGTCGAGCGCGACGTCCACGACGAACCGCTGGCCGTAGGTGCGCTCATGGGGCAGCACCCCGTGGTGACCGAACACCTCGATGCCGGTGACGGCGATGCGATCCATGGCTGGCTCCTCGTGCGGCGGGTTCACCGGGGCTGGACCACCCCGACGTCGGTACGCGCGGCCAGCGTCAGCTCCGTGGCCGCGTGGGGCCGCATCGCCCCGATGGCTCCGGCGACCCGCAGCGCACGGCGGGTGGCGGCGACGTCGTGCACCCGCACGATCGACGCGCCCTGGTCGACGGCCAGCACGACGCTGGCCAGCGACCCCTCGAGCCGGTCGAGCGGATCGTCGACCCCGGTGAGGTGGCCGATGAAGGACTTGCGCGACGTCCCCACGAGCACGGCGTGCCCGAGGCCGGACACCTCGCGCAGGCGCGCGAGCAGGGCGGCGTTGTGCGACACGGTCTTGCCGAACCCGATACCCGGATCGACGATGATCCGGCCCGGGGCGATGCCGGCGTCGACGGCCCGGTCGACGTCGCGCCCCAACTGTTCGAACACCTCCGCGACCACGTCGTCGTAGTGGGGTCGCTGCTGCATCGTGCGCGGTGTGCCCTGCATGTGGGTGACGACGTAGGGCACCTCGAGCGCCGCGACGGTGGCCAGCAGATCGGCGTCGAGCCGGCCGGCCGACACGTCGTTGACCAGCGCGGCACCGGCCTCCACGGCCGCGGTCGCCACCGGTGCCTTGACCGTGTCGATCGAGACGACCGCGCCGTCGTCCGCCAGCGCACGCACGACCGGGACCACCCGGGCCAGTTCCTCGTCGACGTCCACCGGCGCGGCACCCGGTCGGGTCGATTCGCCACCGACGTCCACGATGTCGGCCCCCGCGGCGATCAGGGCCCGCCCGGCGGCCACGGCCGGCCCGGGATGCGTCGCCGGGTCGTAATCGGTCCCCCCGTCGGAGAACGAGTCCGGGGTGACGTTCAGGACCCCCATGATGGCGGGGACCGCGCTCGTGCGCAGCACCCCACCGGCCAGCGGGACATCGGGGGCGGGTCCGCTCCAACCCTCGATCGCCGCGAGCAGGGCGCGCGCGAACGGTCGCAGGTCACCGTCGTCGGCGGCGGCGCGGGCCACGTCGTCGGGGTCGATGAGCAGCCGTAGCCGGTCCCCCGCGGCGTCGAGCCGGCGTCCGAGCCCGCTCAGTGTCAGCGTCAGCGGCGCGCCGACATCGGTGACCACGACCCGCACCGGCCCGCCGTCGGCGGCCAGGTGCGCATCCTCGATCCGGATGCGCGGCAGGGGGAACGACACGCGGCGACCTCGGGCTCGGCAGGGTTTCGATGCTACGGGACCCGCCCACGGCCCGGTCCCGTCACCCGGTGCACCGGTGGCGCGGCCCGGGGGGGCTCAGTGCTTGAGCAGCGTCAGCGCCTCACTGCGGGTCTTGGGGTCGTCACGGAACTTGCCGCGGACCGCGGAGGTCACCGTCTCCGCACCGGGCTTGCGGATGCCCCGCATCTCCATGCAGAAGTGCCGGGCCTCGACCACGACCATGACGCCGCGCGGCTCGAGCGCCCGCTCCATCGCGTCCGCGATCATGGCCGTCATCCGCTCCTGCAGGCCGGGCCGCTTGGCGCACACGTCGACCAGGCGGGCCAGCTTGGACAGCCCGGTGACCTGGCCGTTGTTGTTCGGCAGGTAGGCGACGGCGGCCGTCCCGGTGAACGGCACCAGGTGGTGCTCGCACATCGAGTAGAAGGGAATGCCCTTCATCATGACGATCTCGTCGTAGGCCTCGTCGAACGAGACACTGAGGACATCGGCCGGGTCGACCAGCAGGCCGGCGAAGATCTCGTCGTACTCCCGGGCGACCCGGGCCGGCGTGTCGGCGATGCCGGGGCGGTCGGGGTCCTCCCCGATCGCCTCGAACAGCATGCGGACCGCGGCCTCGATCTTGGCGTGATCGAAGGTCCGGGTCGGGGTGATACCGGTGATGTGACGCACGCGGCGTGCGACCTCTTCCTCGCGGTGGAGTTCGACGACGTCGGCGTCGAGCTCATCGAGTCCATCGTGACCGGCGTTGGTCGGCGAGAACTGCACGGTCACGGGTTCCTCCGAGGGTTGCTCGAGCGGGGTCCTGGCTCACGCCTGCTTCGGTGCCGAGCCCTCGGTGGACGATGCTGCCTCGTCGTGGCCGCCTGCGTCGTGGTGATGCCCGTTGCCATTGCCGTTGCCGTTGCCGTGCCCGTTGCTGCCGCCACCGACCGGCTGGCGACGCAACCGTTCGATCACCTGGGCCGGATCATCCGCCTGCGGGATCGTCAACGCCCGGCTCGGTCGGTGGACGACGGGCGCGAAGACCTCGGCGAGCAGGTCACCGTCGACGGTCTCGACATCCAGCAACTTGTTCGCCAGCGACTCGAGCACCTCGTCGTTGTCGACCAGGATCTGCAGGGCCTCGTCGTGCGCTTCGTCGAGCAGCGCCCGGACCTCGTCGTCGATGTAGGCCGCGACCTGACCGCCGTAGTCGGCCTGGTGGCCGAACTCCTTGCCGAGGAACGGCTGCGAGTCCTTCTGGCCGAGCGTGATCGGGCCGAGCTTGGACGACATGCCGTACTGGGTGACCATCTCGCGCGCCGTGGCCGTGGCCTTGCGGATGTCGTCACCCGCGCCGGTCGTGATGTCGCCGACCTTCAATTCCTCGGCGACACGCCCGCCCATCATCACCGCGAGCCGGTCGATCAGTTCGCTGCGCGAGATGAGGTACTTGTCCTCGGTGGGCAGCTGCATGGTGAAGCCCAGCGCCTGGCCACGCGGGATGATGGTGATCTTGTGCACCGGATCGGCGTTGGGCAGCGCGTGGCCGACGATCGCGTGACCGGACTCGTGGTAGGCGACGGTGCGGCGCTCGTTCTCGCCCATCAGGCGCGTGCGCCGCTCCGGACCGGCGATGACCCGTTCGATCGACTCCTGCAGCTCGTCCATCCCGACCTCGTCCTTGCCGCGACGGGCCGAGATGAGCGCGGCCTCGTTGATGAGGTTGGCGAGATCCGCACCGGTGAAGCCCGGGGTCGAGCGGGCGAGCACCGACAGGTCGACGTCGTCGCCCAGCGGCTTGCCCCGGCTGTGGACCTCCAGGATCGATTCGCGTCCGACGAGATCCGGACGGTCGACCACGATCTGCCGGTCGAAACGCCCCGGGCGCAGCAGCGCCGGGTCGAGGATGTCGGGTCGGTTGGTCGCGGCGATCAGGATGACCGCGGTGCGGGTGTCGAACCCGTCCATCTCGACGAGCAGCTGGTTGAGCGTCTGCTCGCGCTCGTCGTGGCCGCCGCCCATGCCGGCACCGCGGTGACGGCCGACCGCGTCGATCTCGTCCATGAAGATGATCGCCGGGGCGTTGTTCTTGGCCTGCTCGAACAGGTCGCGCACCCGGCTGGCACCGACACCCACGAACATCTCGACGAAGTCGGAGCCGGAGATGGAGAAGAACGGCACGCCGGCCTCGCCGGCGACGGCGCGGGCCAGCAGGGTCTTGCCCGTCCCGGGCGGGCCGTAGAGCAGCACCCCCTTGGGGATCTTGGCACCCATGGCCTGGAACTTCTCCGGGCTCTCGAGGAACTCCTTGATCTCGCGCAGTTCCTCGACCGCGGACTCCGCGCCGGCGACGTCCTCGAAGGTCACCTTCGGGGCGTCCTTGGAGACCATCTTGGCCTTGGACTTGCCGAACTGCATGACCCGTCCGCCACCGCCCTGCATGTTCTGCATCAGCAGGAAGAAGATCCCGAGGATCAGGATGAACGGCAGCACCGTGATGAGGATCGAGCCGAGTGCACCGGTCTGCTCGGCGTTGAACTCGACCGAGCCGATCTGCCCCCCGGCGATCCACGACGCGAGCTGATCACCGTTGATGTCGGGGTTGAAGGTGACCGTGAACGGCACGTTGGAGCCGCCCGCCCGGCGCTCACCCTCGATGGTCTGCGACCGGTTGCCGACCGTCGAGGCGTCCAGGTTCTGCCCGGAGAGCTGGCCGCTCTCCACCGCGGTCTGGAACTCGCTCCAGGTCAGCTCGGTGGGAGCGGTCGCCCCCTGCAGCAGACTGACACCGAGCCACAGGGCGGCGGCCAGCGCCAGGACCCAGGGCAGCGGGCCCTTCAACAGGCGCTGGGACGTCGTCTTCTGGTCCGCCACGGTGACTCCACCTCGTGGATCGGGGAGCTCGTACCCGGAACCTGGCCGACGGGCCGATGCCGGGGAGCGACACGCACGATCGGGCGTGTCCGCGAGGGGTTCGATGCTACCACCGGTGGGGCCTGGCTCCACCGGGAGGCAGCGCCCGACCGACGCAGGTCCGGTGGGGCCCTAGGAGTCGCTGTAGACCTCGGGTCGGAGGGTGACGATGGAGCGCAGACCCCGGTAACGCTCGGCGAAGTCGAGCCCGTAGCCGACCACGAACACGTCCGGCACCTCGAACCCGGTGTAGCGAATGTCGAGGTCGACCTCCCGGCGCGAGGGCTTGGTCAGCAGCGACAGCACCTCGAGCGACGCCGGCCGGCGCGAGCGCAGATTCTTCATCAGGTAGTGCAGCGTCAACCCGGAGTCGACGATGTCCTCGATGATAAGGACGTGGCGATCCTGGATCTCGGTGTCGAGGTCCTTGAGGATGCGCACGACGCCCGACGAGGTCGTCGACGAGCCGTACGAGGAGACGGCCATGAAATCCATGGCCGCCGGCACCGTGATGCGCCGGGCGACGTCCGCCATCGCGAAGATCGCGCCCTTGAGCACGCCGATCAGCAGCAGGTCCTTGCCGGCGTAGTCGGCGTCGACCTCGGTGGCGAGCTCATCGAGCCGGTGCTCGATCTGCTCGGCGGAGATCAACAGCGATTCGACGTCGTCGCGGTACACCGCCGGCAGCTGGGCCAGCTCGTCGGCCGAGATCGGTTGCACAGCCATGGGATCCATCCGGGTCGTGACGGGTGCCGCCTGCAGTGGACGGCGGGACGCCGGCGCGACGTCGCGGTCAGCGTAGTGGCGGCACACCCGCGCCCGGCACGAGGGCGAGTCCGAGCCCGGGCTGCCCCCGCCCGGCCCGGGCCAGCTCGGCGTCGACCGCCACGCCCGGGACCCACACCACGACGTCGTCGAGCACGACCAGCGGCCACCGCCGACGGACCGCGCGCGGCACCCCGGCCGTGCGCAGCAGTTCCACGACGCGTCGGCGTCCACCGGCGGTGCGCAGCCGGTCGCCTGCCCGCAGGCACCGCACCGTGAGCCCGGCGTCGAGCGCCGGCAGGGTCACGGTCGTCAGCGTCGGATCGATGCCGGGAACGGCCACGCGCCGCGCCGCGGGCACCGCGGGCGGACTCCACACCCCGGGCAGCTGCAGGGCGATCTGGTCGCGCCCATCGGCATCGGCGCCGCGACCGGCACCCGGGTCCGGCGCGATCCCGGAGCCCGCCGGGGTGTCGAGCCGCAGACGGACGCCCGCCGGGGTCCAGTCGACGACCCCCGGTGCCGGGCAGGCGATGACCCGGTCCACCGCCGGTTCCGCGGCCCGGCGTTCCAGACACCACCAGCCGTGGTCCACCCGCAGCTCGACGCCGTCGGGCAGGCTGCGCGCGCAGGGGTCGGGTGACGCGAGCACGTCCGCGACGGTGGCGGCGTCCGGCGCGGTCCCGGTCAGCTCCATGATGGTGGTGCGGACCGCGCGGCGGGCGAGCGCGGGTGACGCCGCCGACAGCGCCGCCCGCGGCAGCAGCCGCAGCGAGCCCACGTCGAGCCGCTCGGCCAGCAGCGAGGCCGTGGCCGTCTGGAGCGCGGCGGCGTCCTCCGCGGCGAGTGCGGCGAAGCGCGCGAGGGCCCCGACCGGATCGGGACCGACCTCGGCCAGTGCGGGCAGGACCTGCTGGCGCACGCGCACCCGGCGGATGCCGGGATTCCGGTTCGTGGCGTCCTGCACGCTCGGCAGCCCCTCGAGTTCGACGAACCGGTGCACGTCCTCGCGTCGCAGCCGCAGCAACGGCCGGGTCCGCAACCCGGCCACCGCCGCCATCGCCGCGGCCCCGTCGATGCCGGTGCCCCGGGCCAGTCGCAGCAGGACCGTCTCGGCCTGGTCGTCGGCGGTGTGACCGATCAGGATCGCGTGGGCCGACCGTTCGGCCGCGAGCGCTTCCAGAGCCGCGTAGCGGGCCGTGCGTGCGGCCGCCTCGGGACCGCCGGGACCCGCCACCTCGACGTCGAGATGGCACGCCTCCGCACCCAGCCAGCCGGCCAGGGTGTCGACCACCGCACGGTCGGCGTCGCGGTCGGCCGGTGGCCGCAGGCCGTGGTCGACGTAGGCGAGCAGCACCTCGAGGTCCTCGCGGGCCTCGGCGACCAGGTAGGCCAACGCGGCGGAGTCCGGTCCCCCGGAACAGGCGACCACGGTCCGGCTACCGACGGCGAGGTGGTCGAGGCGTGCCGCCACCTCCGCGACCAGGGCGGCCCGCGACTGCCCGGCGGGGAGCGGACCCGGCGGCTCGGCGGCGCGGGACCGGGCACCGGCTGCCACCCGGCGGGCGGCGACGTCACCCATGCTCAGCCGCCGACCCGTGCCAGCCAGGCGTCGGGGTCGGTCACCTCGTCCGCGCTCGGGAGCTGGTCGGGGGCCGCGAAGGCCCGGTTGAGTCCGGCGATCCCGGCGCGGTCGATGACGTCCCGCACGAAGGCCTCCCCCTCCCGGTACTGGCGCCGCTTCATCTCGAGGCCGGCGACCGCCCCCAGGATCTTGGAGGTCAGATCGCCGCGTCGTGCGGCCAGTGCCTCGCGGACCCCGTCGGGATCACCGATCAACTCGGTCGGTGCCGCGCTGAACATCGTCGCGTTGCCGTGTCCCTCGAGCAGACTCATCAGGCCCTGCGCGTCCGCGATGACCCCGGCCTGCTCCTCGGTCAGCACGGTGCGCAGCAACGGCTGGAGATCCCCGCTGCGCTTGACCTCGGCGATGGCCTGGGGCAGACGCGGGGCGAGCTCGGCGATCTCGGCGGGGTCGACCCGGCTGGCCTCGAGGTAGCGGTCGAGCAACGAGCGCAGGTGGTCGCCGAGCCAGGGCGTGCCGTCGAACTGCAACCGGTGGGTGACCTCGTGCAGCACGATGGTGCGTCTGATGTCACCCGCGAGGGGGCCGTGTTCGTCGGCCAGTTCCAGCACGTTGGGGCCGACGACCAGCAGCTGGCCGCCGCCGGGACCACCGAGCGGCAAGACGAACTGGCCGAGCACCTTGACCGACATGAGGCCGAGCACGGCCCCGAGCTGCGCGCCGAGCACGCGACTGGCGAGCGCCCGGCGACGTTCGATCTTGGCCCGCATGGGCTCGAAGGCCCCGCGCAGGCTGGACAGGTTGGCGTCGACGAACCCGGTGCGGCCGACGACCCGGGCCCGGGTGGGCGGCAGATCGGCACCGAGCTCCGTGAACGCCCGGGCGGCCGCGTCGATGGCGGGCAGATCGGCCGCCACCTCGGCCCGGAGTGCCGCGACGGCACGGGCATCGTCACGTCGCGTGGGGACGACGAGCCCGGCGGCCCACCGCGCGACCCGCTCGTCGATCAGCGGCAGGTCGTCGTCGACCGCGGGCCGCCCGGTGCCGGCCTCGGGCCGACCGATGTCGGGGGACGATGGGTCGGGGGTGGCGATCAGCTGTCCTGGCGCTGCGCTGGACCACGGACCAGCAACTGGTAGAGACCGAGCATCAGGGTCAGACCGACCAGCCCCGCGAAGCTCAGGATCCACGCGGCACCCCAGGTGAACGGCAGTTCGTTGTCCTCGTAGCCGGACAGCGTCCGCGCGGCGTTGTCCTCGTCGGTGCGCAACGCCGGTTCCGGACCCGCCGGTTCGTCGACGGCCAGCAGGACCACGTGCTCGTCGGCGACTGCCGGCGCGGCGATGGCGGCGGACATCGGCAGCGCGGCGATGAGCAGCGCGACCAACGAGGCGATCACGGTCACGCGACGCATGGTGGAGGCCTTTCGGAGCTCGGGGCACGCAGCGTAGCCGCTCGGTCGTCGCGGCCCGAAGTGCGCCGCGTGCACGGGGTCCGGGAATGTTGCGTCAGCAACCGTCGTTCCACCGGGTGAGCGCCGAACCCCGTCGCAGCGCCAGTCAAGCGCCGGACATCCCCCGCCAGGAGGCTCCCATGCCAGCCGTCACCGTCGATGACCTGCTCACCCTTCCCCGGGTCAACGCCCCCGACGCGGGCGTCGCCACACAGCGCAAGGTGCGCACGATCACGACCGCACCCCGCGGGTTCGAGGGCGAGGGCTTCCCGGTCCGCCGCGCGTTCGCCGGGGCCGATCTGCGCGACCTGGACCCGTTCATCCACCTCGACCAGATGGGCGAGGTCGAGTACGCACCGGGTGAGCCCAAGGGCACGTCCTGGCACCCCCACCGCGGCTTCGAGACCGTCACCTACATGCTCGACGGGATCCTCGACCACAACGACACGCACGGTGGTGGCGGGTCCATCACCGACGGCGACACCCAGTGGATGACCGCCGGATCCGGCCTGCTGCACAAGGAGGCCCCGCCGGAGCACGTGGTGATGTCCGGCGGGCTGTTCCACGGCTTCCAACTGTGGGTCAACCTGCCGGCCGCGATGAAGTGGAACGCGCCGCGCTACCAGGACCTGAAGGCCAAGGACGTCGAGCTGCTGACCTCCCACGACGGCGGTGCACTGCTGCGCCTGATCGCCGGTGATCTCGGCGGCAATCAGGGCCCGGGCTCGACCTACACGCCCATCACGCTGATCCACGCGACCGTCGAACCGGGCGCGGAGCTCAGACTGCCCTGGGACGCGGACTTCAACGCGCTGGCCTACGTGCTGGCCGGCAAGGGCACGGTCGGCACCGACCGCCGGCCGATCGAGAGCGGCCAGTTGGCGACGTTCGGCCCGGGCGATGCGCTCACCCTCACCGCGGACCGCAGCCAGGAGAGCCGCGCGCGCAAGATGGACGTGCTCCTGCTCGGCGGTAGGCCGATCCGCGAGACCGTCGCGTGGTACGGGCCGTTCGTGATGAACACGCGCGAGGAGCTGCAACAGGCGTTCGACGACTTCCAGGCCGGCAAGCTCGGCCGGATTCCGACCCTGCACGAGGGCGGCAACATGAAGCCCAAGGGCGCCTGAGCCGGGTACCCGACCGCGGGTGCCGTGCATGGCACCCGCGCACGACGGCAGCACCCCGGAGCCGGCGAGAACCTGTCACCACGAACAGCTTCCCGCCGGCTCGGCCCATGCCACGCCGGACGCCGAGCCCGCCCCGGCGTACACCTGTCACCACGAACAGCTTCTCGCCGGCGGCGGGGCTCAGGCCTCGCGCAGGTCGCGTACCCGTTGGATCTTGCCGACCGAGCGCACGAGCGACATCGGTTCGACGAGTGCCACCTCGACGCTGACGCCGATGCGGTCCTTGATGCGCCCGCGCACGAGTGCTGCCACCTCGGCGCGGCGATCGTCCGACAGGGAGTCGTCGCGCACCTCGACCTTGACCGTCAACGCGTCCATGCGGTCCGGACGGGTCAGCTCGCACACGAAGTGTGGCGCGAGCTCGCCCACCTCGAGCACGATCTCCTCGATCTGGGTCGGGAAGACGTTGACGCCGCGCAGGATCATCATGTCGTCGCTGCGCCCGGTGACCTTCTCCATGCGCCGCATCGTGCGGGCCGTGCCGGGCAGCAGGCGCGTGAGATCACGGGTGCGGTAGCGCACGACCGGCATGGCCTGCTTGGTCAGCGAGGTGAAGACGAGCTCGCCCTCCTCGCCGTCGTCGAGCACCTCGCCGGTGACCGGGTCGATGATCTCCGGGTAGAAGTGGTCCTCCCAGATGTGCAGCCCGTCCTTGGTCTCCACGCACTCGTTGGCGACGCCGGGGCCGATGACCTCACTCAGCCCGTAGATGTCGACGGCATGCATGTCGCAGGTGGCCTCGACCTCCTCGCGCATGGCCTGGGTCCACGGTTCCGCACCAAAGATGCCGACCTTGAGGCTGGTGCCGGCCGGGTCGATGCCGCGTTCACGCATCTCGTCGATGAGCGCCAGCATGTAGGACGGAGTGACCATGATCGCGTCGGGCTCGAAGTCCTGGATCAGCTGGATCTGGCGTTCGGTCTGCCCGCCGGAGACCGGGATCACCGTGCACCCGAGCCGCTCCGCGCCGTAGTGCGCGCCGAGCCCACCGGTGAACAGCCCGTAGCCGTAGGCGACGTGCACGATCATCCCGGGCCGGACCCCCGATGCTCGGATCGAGCGCGCCACCACCGACGCCCACATGTCGACGTCGGCCTGGGTGTAGCCCACGACCGTGGGCTTGCCGGTGGTGCCCGACGAGGCGTGCACCCGCACGACCTGCTCGCGTGGGACCGCGAACATCCCGAACGGGTAGTTGTCGCGCAGGTCCTGCTTGGCGGTGAACGGGAAGCGGGCCAGATCGCTCAGTTCACGCAGGTCGTCGGGATGGACCCCCACGGCGTCGAACGCGGCCCGATAGTGCGCGACGTTGTCGTAGGCGTGGGCGAGCGACCATCGCAGCCGCTCGAGCTGCAGCGAACGCAACTCGTCGATCGAGGCCCGCTCGATCGGATCGAGGCTCTCCGGCGTCGGCGTCAGATCCAGCATGCGGCGTGTCTCCCAACAGCATCGAGGTGGCACGCGGCTCCCAGCGTGCGTGCCCGGCGCCGAGCAGCGTAGAGCGCGTCAGGCGTCCGGTTCGTCTCCCGTGGCCGTCGGGCGCTGCCCCTGCCGGGCGGCCTCGAGCGCCGCGGTCGCCTCGAGGTAGGGGCCGGGGTCCACGCCGGAGACCAGTTCGAACTCGTCGAGCCCGACGTCGCGCAGCTCGATGGCGATGTCCCCGACCGCATCCGGGAGGTCCTCGAGCTCGCTCTCGGCGGCCACGACGAGCTGCACGACCAGATCGACCTCGTCGTCGGGCAGGGTCCAGTCGGGGGCGAGCCGGTCGAAGATCACCTCGTGGCCGTCGAGGATCACGATCTGCTGGTCCTGGGCCGTGTCGATGCGTCCGGCGGCGTCGCCGCGTTGCCGGATCACGGTCGTCCGTCCCCGGATCGCCGTCTCGATCTCGACCTGCTGGCCGACCCCGACGAGGTGGCTGAGGCTCACGGTGTGCACCTGACCGTGCTCACCGGTCGACCCCGACAGGAACCCGAGTCCCTCGAAGGCCTGGAGGCCGACCAGGGTCGGACCGGGCGCGCCGAGTGCGGTGCGCAGCTGGGCGATGTCCATGGATCGGGACTCCGAACGTTCGGGCGGCCGGGATCAGGCGGTCGGTGCCGCGACCAACCGGGGCCCGAGCCAACCGATGAGCTCGGCGAGCGCCTGCTCGGCGGCGGGGCAGACACCCGGGATGGACAGGAAACCGTGCGGCACCCCGACGTAGGTCGTCTGACGCGTCCGGACGCCGGCATCCGTCAGGCGGGTCGCGTAGGCCACGCCCTCGTCGATCAGCGGATCGTGCTCCGCGGTCTGCACGAGGGCGGGGGCGACACCCGTGAGGTCGTCCACGAACGCCGGCGAGACCCGGGGGTCGTCGGCCGCCACCACACCGGCGAGGTAGAGCTCGGCGAACCGGTCGATGTCCGCCCGCGACAGCAACGGGGCGTCGGTGATGCGTTGCATCGACGGCGACGAGCGGGTGAGGTCGGTGGCCGGGTAGATGAGCGCCTGCGCGGCCAACGGTGGGGTGTGGCCGTCGCGCGCGGCGATGGCCACCAATGCAGCCAGGTTGCCGCCGGCACTGTCGCCGGCGACCGCCACCGGCGCGTCCGCGGCGGCACCGACGGCCGTCGGGTCACCCGCCAGCGCCGCCGTCGCCGCGATGCAGTCCTCGACCGCGGCCGGAGCCGGATACTCGGGTGCCATCCGATAGTCCACGGACGCCACGACGGCACCCAGCCCGTGGGCCAGACGGGTGCACAGCCAGTCGTAGCCGTCGGGTCGGCCCAGCACCCAACCCCCACCGTGGAAGTGCACGATCAACGGGCGGTCCGGCGCAGGGTTCGAGGGGTGGTGCAGGCGGAGCGGCAGCGATCCGTCCGCGCCGGCCACGACCGTGTCGGTCGTGACCACGCCGGGGTGGGGTCGACCGAACAGCCACCGTCCCCCCGCCGCGACCAGGGGGGCCAGCCCGGGGATCGCGGGCAGGCGGTCGTCCCGTGCCGCCGGGATGTCGGCGAGGTCCATCGTGGCGATGGACTGGCCGGCCCGACGCCGGACGGCATCCAACCACTTCACGCGTTGATCGAGTTCGGCCATCGAGGGGCTCCTGCATCGCGTCGGTGCGGGCAGCTCGTCGCCCCGGATGTCCGGTCGCGCCCGTCGCTGCCATCGCCCGCGGCACCCTAGGCCGGTCAGCGGCCGACCCCGACGACCAACGTGCCGCCGGTCCCGACACGCCGCGACACTCCGGACGTCGGGCTACAGCCGCCCGGCGTCGATGATCCGCTGCAGAAACCGGCGGGTCTGGGGCTCGCGCGGGTCGCTGAGCAGTTGGTCGGGCTTGCCCTCCTCGACGATGCGCCCCTCCTCGAGGAAGCAGACGCGATCGGCCACGTCCCGGGCGAACCCCATCTCGTGGGTGACGATCGCCATGGTCATGCCCTGGGACTTCAGCTCCCGGATCACGTCGAGCACCCCACCGATCAGTTCCGGGTCGAGCGCGGCGGTGACCTCGTCGAGCAGCAGCACGTCCGGGTCGGTGGCCAACGCCCGCACGATCGCGACCCGTTGCTGCTGTCCGCCGGAGAGCTGTTCGGGGTACTTGTCGGCGAAGTCGGCCATCTCCAGCAGGCCGAGCAGCCGCCGGGCGTTGGCCTCCGCTTCCCCCCGATCGACCCCGTGGACCTTCCGCGGAGCCAGCGTGACGTTCTGGAGCACGTTCATGTGCGGGAACAGGTTGTAGGCCTGGAACACGATGCCGATGCGTTCACGCAGCCCGGTCTTGCCGAAGCTCGGATCGTCGATTCCGACGCCGTCGAGCCGGATCGTGCCGTAGTCGAACGGCACCAGCTGGTTGATGCAGCGCAGCAGGGTGGATTTGCCCGACCCCGACGCCCCGATGAGGCACACGACCTCGTGTTCGTGGATGTCGAGGTACACCTCGTCGAGCACGAGCGTCTGGCCGTAGTACTTGGTCAGGTCCTCGATCGACACCCGGGGGGTGGCTGACGATGGCTGGTCGATGGCACTCACAGGGTCCTCTGCAGTCGACGTTCCTGATCGCGCCGCGTGACCCAGTCCGTGAGTCGTGCCATCGGGATCGTGGCGAGCAGGAACAGCAGCGTGGCGACGATGTAGGACGAGAAGTTGAAGGTCCGCGCCGTGAAGATCTGCGCTTCGCGGACCGCTTCACGGGCACCGATGACCGAGAGCAGCGCGACGTCCTTCTGCAACGCGACGGCGAGGTTCAGCAGGGCCGGGATCACGTTGCGGATGGCCTGCGGCAGGATCGAGTGACGCAACGTCTGCCACTGCGTGAGGCCGAGTGCCTTCGCGGCCGCACGTTGTCCGTCGGGCACCGCCTCGATCCCGGATCGGTACACCTCGGAGGTGTAGGCGGTGTAGCCGAGCACCAGGGCGACCGAGCCCCAGAACAGCCGGCTGTCGGTGACCCCGGGCAGATTGAGGGCCGGAACCCCGAGCCCGAACAACAGCACCAGCAGGATCGAGGGCATCCCGCGCAGCAGGTCGATGAACACGATCGCGAACACCCGCAGCGGTGCGGCCCACGGGCCCGTCAACGACCGGAAGATCGCCACCACGACACCGAACAGGGCGATGAGCACGAGCGCGATGGCCCAGACCGCCATGTTGATCCCGAACCCCCGCAGCACCATCGGGAACGCATCACCCATGGCGTCGAGGTTGAAGAACTGCCGGCGGATCAGTGGCCAGTTCTCCGCGGAGGTGATCACGCGGGCGAGTAGCCCGAACACCACCACCGTCGAGAGCACGCTGATGGCCGCCGGGAGGTAACGCTCCCTGGGCGTCAGCGTCGCTTTGACCGGTGGACGGGGCCCGGCGCGCCGCGCCGGAGCTGCCGACGCGGCGCGCTCGGGACTCACTCGGTGATCTCCGTGACCTCGGCGTCGCCGATCAGGTACTCGTCACGCAGCGCGTCGACGGTGCCGGCGGCGATGACCTCGTCGAGCGCCTGGTCGATGCAGTCGACGAGCTCGCTGCCATCCTCGAACAGTAGCCCGTGGCCGGTGTCGTTCGGGTCGGCGGGCAGCGACGCGACGATCTCCGCCTCCGGGATCTGCACCGCGGTGGCGAACAGCGCGGTCGGGAAGGCCACGACGGTGGCGTCGATGTTCCCGCCGAGCAGCGCCTGGAAGGTGGTCGCCTGGTCGTCGAAGACCGCGACGTCGGACGCACCGATGATGTTCTCGATGTAGTCGAGGTCGGTGGTGCCGATCGTGGCCCCCCAGTTCGCGTCCTCGAGCTCGGCCAGGGTGGTCGCGTCCACGACACTGGAGTCCGGCAGGGCCAGCAGCGCCTTGTCCGGCTGGTAGTAGACCTGGGAGAAGTCGACGATCTCCTGACGGTCCTCGGTCACGGAGATCTGCTGGATCGCGAAGTCGAAGTTCTTCGCACCCGGGGCGATGGTCTCCTCGAAGGAGTTGCCGACCCAGACGACGTCGTCCGCGTCGAAGCCGAGCACGTCCGCCACTTCGTAGATGATGCCGTTCTCGAAACCCTCGCCACCGGCCGGATCGTCGTTCAGCATCCACGGCGGGAACACCGGATCGCCGGTACCGACGGTCAGCTGGCCAGCCTCGAGCAGTGGCAGCTCGTCGGGCGCGCAGCCGGCGATGCCGGCGGCGTCAGCGGGCTCGTCCTCGGCGGCCGCGTCGTCGGCGGCGTCCTCGTCCCCGGCGTCATCGGGCTCCTCGACGTCCTCGACGTCCTCGACCTCGGGTTCCGCGTCGTCGGCACCACATGCACTCAGCACCAGGGCTGCTGCTGCGACGACCGCTGCGCCCCGGCGCATGGTCTGGCGAACCATCTGATCCTCCTGTTCGGCCACGACGTGGCCATCGTTGCTGGGCGCATCCAACCGGAGCGCCGGCAGAAGCTACCCCCGACACGCCGCGCGGTGACAACCGGCCCGGGTGAATACGCATGTTCGTAACCTGGACCGCCCGGGGCGGACGTCGGGCCGCGGGCGATGGGGACCGTCGACGTCAGCGCGCGTGACCTGCGGCGGCGGTCGCCGCGGGTTCCGGCGATCAGCGCGAATGCCACCGCTATCGTTCGCCGTCATCGGCCCGGCGACCACCGACGCCGCCCTGCACCGGCCAGGATCACCGTGTCCCGAGAAGCGTCGCACGCGCTGCGCGACGACGTCCCCGTCGAGTCCGTCTCGGACCCGCACGCCGTGCTCGACGTCTACCTGCGCCACCCCGCGATCCACCCCTACGGCATCGCCGACGTGGTGCAGCTGTTCGACGACGCCCGCTGGTGGCGACGCGGTGACGCACTGCTCGGCCTGCTGGACCTCCCGGGCTCCGAGCTACCGGTCATCTACGCGATCGCCGCCGAGGACGCGGCGGGCACCCTGGAGCTGTTGGCCGATCTGGAACGCCGGGGGCACCTCCCGGACCGGTTCGTGATGACGGGGCCGGTCGGGATCAGCGCTGCGCTCGCACGGACCCGTTCTGCCGTGTGGCGGCGTGACTACGAGAAGCTGGCCTTCCCTGCGGACCGGCCTCCACCCGCCGGCGACAGCCGGGTCCGTACGCTCGGTCGCGCCGACCTCCCCGCGCTCGAGGCCCTGTTCGCCACCGACCCGGCGGCCGGGGACTTCTTCCACCCCGGGCTGCTCGACACCGGTCACTACCTCGGCGTCGACCTGGCGAACGCGGACGGTCCGGCCGACGGCGTCGGGCTCGCCGCGGCCGCCGGCATCCACGTGATCGAACCGGGTCACGGTGTCGCCGCGATCGGCAACGTGGTCACGCACCCGGCGATGCGGGGCCGTGGACTGGCCACCGCCGTCGTGTCCGCCCTCACCGCCCGCCTGCGGACACGGGTCGACACGGTCGGGCTCAACGTCACCCTGGCCAATGCGACGGCCGGGCGGCTGTATCGACGGATCGGTTTCGTGCCGGTCCTCGACTACGAGGAAGCCGAGCTCCGACGGCGTTGAACCGCGACGGTGAACGGCGGCGATCAGATCTCGTCGATCACCCAGGTGACGACGTCGAGCCACCAGCGCCAGTTCGGCGGGACGTAGGTCTGGGCGAACTCCTCGTCGACGTTGTCGGTGTCGTAGAGCGCTCCGAGCCGTTCGGCGTAGTAGTCCAGCGCCTCCTCCCACGAGTCCCAGTGGGCCAGACCGAACTTGCCGCTGCCGCCCCAGCCCCAGGCATTGTGGCTCCCGACGGGGAGCCGCTCGCCGCCGTTGGACTCCGCGATGGCGATGCCGACGATCAGCCGGGGGTCGACGTCATGGGCGATACCGGCGGCGAGGATCTCCTCGGCCTGGTCGGCCATGGGGGCGTCGCGGGCATCGAGGAAGGTGTGGATCCGTTCGGCGGTCACCTCCACGCCGTCCGCGGCGGTGTAGACGTCCACGCCCTGCTCGGTCGGCGCATCGTCAGCGTCACGCTCGTCACCGAGCCAGATGACGGTCACCTCGGAGGTGTCGATCGCGTCGAGTTCAGCGGCGGTCAACCCGGGTGGGGCAGCAGCAGCAGCGCCATCGACGGCCTCGGGGGTATCGACGGCCTCGGTGGCCCGCAGCGTCTCGTCCACGACCGGGGCGGACTCGAGCCAGGTCGACCCGAAGGTGCCGGACGCGGCGAGGTGGACGGGTGCCGACGTCCCGACACGGTGATCCGATCCGGTCGGAGCGGCCGCCGACACCGGCGCGACGACGGTGTCGGCACCGGCCCAGCCGGCGATCAACGGGGTGGTGGACAGCAGACCCAGCACGGCGGCATGGGAGATGGACCGACGGGTGGACAGACGCATGGCTACGACCTCACAGGTTGAGCCCGTCCCGGCTGCCGGCGTACGGCCCGCTCCGTGTGACCGGAGTGGTGGCGTCCGCCGGGGGCAGGAGCGGGCTACAGATGCGGCGTCGGGCCGCACGGGCGACGCGGGGCGGTGTGCCGCCTATTGCGCGTCGTCATGGGACGGAGCGCAGCGAGGACCGATTCCAGCGATCGGACCCACGGCGCTGCGCGTGGTCCGGAAAGGGTGGCGTTCCGCCGGCCGGCTGCACGCCCCCGCCCCGGCCGATCAGCCAGGGGGCCTTCGGTACCTGGTCGAACGACCAGCCAGCCCGTACCCCCGCCGCCGCAAGGCCTCCCGGGCGGCAGCGGCAGCCACGGCGTCACGCGATCCGGTCCCCCGACGGCTCGCACGATCGACTGACCGCCTCGTCACGCGACCGGTGTGCCGCCCGATGTGGTCGACTCGGTGCTGATCACCGACCGCCGTGGGCGCCCATGGTCCGCGTCGGGGGGAACCTCGACGTGCGACCAACGCCCGTCGCCCCCCGATCCGCACCCGGGGAGGGCCCACACGACCGTGCCGGCCGCAGCCGACGGGATGCCACGAGGGACACGACGATGACGACCGCCTACCTGGCCGCCGCCGGCTTCGGGGACGAACTCGACGAGGAGCTCGCCCGAGCCGGCGTCGCCGTGGACCACCACCACGGCGAGCTGCGGATCAGCGAGAGCCGCCCGGTGCATGCCGCCTGGGCGGCCAACACGTGGTGGGAAGCGGAGCGGATCCCGGTGACGTCGATCGGACACGCCGCCCGCGAACTGCGCGCCCGCCAGCGCAACTGGGCGGCCTATGCGCCCGAGCACCGTGGACGGGCCCAGCTGATCACCGACAAGCTCCCGCACGTCGCGGCCCACCCGCTGGCACTCGGCGAGGTCGCTCCGGCCTCACCACTCGGCTCCTGGACCCTGCTGGAACGCGATCTCGTGCTCGCCGCGACGGACTGCTCGAGTCCGTTCCCCAACGGTGAGCCCCGATTCGTCGAGGATCGCGACGGACCGCCGAGTCGGGCGTATCTCAAGCTGTGGGAGACCTTCGCTCGGCTGCGACGCCAACCGGCGTCGGGTGACCGCTGCCTAGATCTGGGGGCCGCACCGGGTGGCTGGACCTGGCTGCTCGCGCAGCAGGGGGCCCAGGTCATCGCCGTCGACCGGGCACCGCTCGACCCCGCCATCGAACGCCGCCCGAACGTGACCGTGCGTCAGGAGTCCGCCTTCGGCCTCGAGCCGGCCGACATCGGCGCCACCGACTGGTGGTGCAGCGACATCATCGCCTACCCGGACCGGTTGCTGGAACTCGTGACGCGCTGGCTGGACAGCGGGCTGGTACGCAACCTCGTCTGCACGGTCAAGTTCCAGGGCGCGACCGACCACGACACGGCCGCCCGGTTCGCGGCCATCCCGGGCGGCCAGCTGTTCCACCTCGCCCAGAACAAGCACGAGTTGACCTTCGTCGTCCTCGACGCCGACTGACCGCATCATCACGGGCATGGCCGACCGCCCGTCGCCGCGCGACCCGGCGGCTTCGGCACGGACCTCAGCGTGCCGTGTGTCCGAGTGCGGCCGACACGCGGTTGCGGGTGTCGGCCGGGTCGATCACGTCGTCGATCTCCGCATACGTCGCCACGTTGAGCGCGGCCGCGTGTGTGTGCGCGTCGGCGATCATCCGTGCCTCGGCGGTGGCCCGTTCGTCCGGATCGTCGATCGCGTCGAGTTCGCGGCGGTACCCCAGCCGGACCGCACCCTCCAGGCCCATCGGCCCGAGCTCGCCGGTCGGCCACGCCACCGTCAGCACCGGGACCTGCAGATGACCGCCGAGCATGGCCTGGGCACCGAGCCCGTAGCCCTTGCGCACGACCACCGCCACGATCGGCACGCGCAACCGTGCCCCCGCGACGAACAGCGCGGCGAAGCGCCGCACCCCACCGTCGTGTTCGGCCTCGGGACCCACCATGAAGCCCGGCGTGTCGCACAGCACGACGACCGGCAGCCCGTGCGCGTCGCACAGCTCGAGGTGCCGGACCGCGGAATCCGCGCCCTCGGCGTCGATGGCACCACCGAGGTGACGGGGATCGTTGGCCAGCAGCCCGACCGGTCGACCACCCATCGTGGCGAGCGCGGTGATCATCCCCGGCGCGGCGTCCGCGCGCAGCTCCACGAACGAGTCGGTGTCCACCAGCGTGGTCAGCACCGGACGCATGTCGTAGACCCGGCGGCGGTCCGCGGGCACCAGCCCGCGCATGCCTGCCTGGTCGGGGTGGGCCACCTCGCTGTCGCCGGACCCGCCGAGGCGGGTGGGCCGCAACAGCGCGAACACCTCCCGGGCACGCGCGACCGCGGTCACGTCGTCGGGCACCACGAGGTCCACGACGCCGTTGCGCCGCTGGACGTCGATCGGACCGATGTCGGTCGGCGCGACCCGGCCGAGCCCGCCGCCCTCGATCATGGCCGGACCGGCCATGCCGAGGTTGGAACCCTCCGTGGCGATGAGGACGTCGGCGCACCCGGCCAGTGCCGCGTTGCCCGCGAAGCAGAAGCCGTCCACGATCGCGATGATCGGCACCTGACCCGACAACCGGGCCAGCAGGTGGAACGCCGCGGCGGTCAACCACGAGGCACCGAGCGCGTCCGTGTCGCCGGGCCGACCGCCGCCGCCCTCGGCGAACAACACGACCGGTAGCTGCTCGCGGGCGGCCAGCTCGAACAGCCGGTCGGTCTTGCGGTGGTTGACCTGACCCTGGGTGCCGGCGAGCACCGTCGCGTCGTAGGCGAGCACGACACAGCGGGCGGCATCCGGACCCAGCCGGTCGGCGGCGATGGTCGCGGTCCCGCCGACGAGGCCGTCGGCCGGGGTCTCGGCGATCAGCTCGTCGACGTCGCGACGGCGGCGTTGCGCGGCGATCGCCAGCCCGCCGTACTCACTGAAGCTGCCCGGATCGACCAGCGCATCGATGTTGGCCCGCACCGTGCGGCGACCGCGGCCGGCCCGGGCGGCGACCGCGTCGGGTCGTGCGGCATCGAGCAGGGCGGCGCGTCGGGCGCGTACCTCGGCGAGGTCCTCGCGGGCGGTGGGCTCGGCCGCCACATCCGACACGTCCGACGTGACCGATGCGTCCGACGTGGCCGATGCGTCCGACGTGGCCGTGGGGAGGTCCGCGTCCACCGCGACGAGTCGGGCGAGGGCCTGGCCCCGCTCGACGACGTCGCCGGCGTCGACCAGCAGCGCATCCACCCGGGCGGCCTCGGTCACCTCGACCGGATGTTCGAGCTTCATCGATTCGAGCGACAGCAGGCGTGCGCCGGACTCGAGCCGGTCACCCACCTGCACCGTGATCTCGACCACCGTGCCCGTCATCGGGCTTGCAAGGGTCCATCCCGTCATCGTCCGCTCCCGTCGTGGTGGAACGGGTGGTAGCACACCACATGCGACGGCTGCCGACGCCGCGGGTCCGACGGCCGCGACCACGCACCGCCCATCCGCTGCCATCCCGTCAGGGGACGTTCAGGTGGCCGCCACCTCGTGCGACGCCGGACGGACAGGACGTGCGACCGCGACCAGGGCCCCGAGCAGCACGCCCCCGAGCAGTGTCCACGGCAGCCACGGCACCATCCCGGGCAGCCCGATCGGCAGCGCGCCGACGGCGATCCAGGCCACCGCGCCCTGCACGACGACCAGACGCACCGTCCGGCCACGTTCCAGCCGCTGGCGCACCGCCTCACGCAGGGCACCGTCCCCGGCACGGAACATCGGCCCGAGGTAGAGCAGCGTGGTGACGACCGCCTGGGCCAGGACCCCGGCCAGCGCGATCAGTCCGACCGCGTCGAGCCACCGCCACGACCCCGTCGCCACGACCACGACGTCGGCCACCACGACCAGCGCGAACCAGCCCGCGACGGCGATCACGTGGCCCCGGGGTCCGCTCGGCTTCGCCCGCCACGCGGCGGTCGCGACCGGGGCCAGGACGACGATGGCGGCCACGGCGTGGACGGTCAGCCCGACCGTCGCGACGAACCGAGCCGCGGTTCCCCATCCCCCACCGGCACCGACGCCGATGAGCGCGAGCGTCGCCACGCTCAGCCCGGTCGCACCGTGACGCAGCGCCCGCACGGCCCGGGCGTCGGCACCGGGCTCGATGCGCGTGCGCGCCATCGTCGGCCCGAAGAACACCAGGGTCGCGAGCAACGTCAGCCCGCCCCAGCCGAGCACCATGGCGTGCAGATGGGCGAGGCGGACCGCGCCGTACCAGGGCCCCGTCACCACACCCACCCCGAGCAGCGCCCCCAGCACCGCCCCGTGGACGAACGCCCCGTGCGCCCGCTCGTAGACCCGCACGATCCAGGCGAAGCGCGCCCCGACAGCGGCCCGGCGCATGCCGCGCAGCCGCCACCAGTTCGCCACGACGACCCCGCTGACCACCACCGCACCGCCTGCGAGCCCGGGCAGCCAGCGCGTCGGCAGTCCGGCGAGCATCGCGAGGATCCCGACGTTGGCGGCGACGAGCCACCAACCGCTCGGACCGTCGCCGGGGGTCCTGGTCACCGTCCGGGCGAAGTGATCGCTGAAGGCGAGGATCGCGTTGGTCAGCACCCCGAGGGTGAACACGTGCACGGCGAACCAGCGTCCACCCGGCAAGCCACTGCCGAACAGCACCCAGCCGATGGTGACGCCGAGGTAGCCGACCGCCACCACGATCGCCGGGAGCACGGCTGCGAACGGCGATCGCCGCGCGAAGGTCCGCGCGGCGTCACCGTCGGGGGATGACCGCTGCGATGCCGAGATACGGGTCACGAGACCTCCAGCGTCGCTTCCATCCCACCGCCGCGGTGGCCGGGGACGCTGCAGTACACGGTGTAGGTGCCGGCGTCGAGCTCGACCGTGCCCGTTGCGGTGTCCCCCGGTGCGACCATCCCGACCGCATCGAGGTCCCCGGCCTCCTCGATGATGAGGTCGTGCTCGATCGCGCCGGTATTGTCCAGGGTGACCTCGATCTCCCCCGCGGTCGTGCGCAGGCTCGAGGGCTCGTAGAACAGGTCGCCGGCCTCGACGGTCAGCGTGGACGACTCGTCGGCTGCGGTCGGCTCCGTGGCGTCGTCACCGCCGCAGGCGCTCAGGGCGAGTGCGGCGATCGCCAGACCGGCGACGACGCGGCGGATGGGGCGGCGGTCGTGGGTGGCGGTTCGGCGCGGTGCGAGGTCCATGGTGGTCTCCGGTCGGGTGGTGTGAGCTCCCGGTCGCGGGGTGCGAGCCGGGTTCGGTGGTCGGTGTGGAGGCGCGTCGCGTGCGGCCGTCCGCGCCGCAGCGTTCAGTGCCCGGCGTCGGCGTCGGCGTCGCCGACCAGGAACACCCCGAGCGCGCCCTTGCCGACGTTCGAGAACTTGTGGGTCACGAAGGGGTAGAAGCCGTCGGTGTCGAAGGTGAACTCGACGAACCCGCCCTGCGACGGCTGCAGGTCGAGCGCCTGGGCCCCACCGTCGAGCCCCATGTCCGGGTGCAGGCGGTACGCGCCTTCCTTGTAGACCGTGTCGAAGATCGTCCCGATGACGTGGAAGGAGGAGTTCTCGCTCGGGCCGGCGTTGAGCAACCAGACACGCACCCGCTCGCCGGGTTCGACGTCGGTGATCGGCGCGTGGGCGTACTGGTCGGCGAAGCCGTTGAAGGCGACGATGTCCCAGGCGTCGTCCTGCATCTTGGTCATGTCGCCGATCTCACCGTCCGCGCCGAGGTAGAACTCCGACTGCACGAGCACGTACTCGTGGTCGACCTCGGGCAGGTCCGGTGGGTCGATGACGACCGCGCCGTACTGGCCGTTGCCGGTGTGCAACAGGACCGGGGCGGTACCGCAGTGGTACATGAAGATCCCGGCGTGCTTGGCCTCGAACTCGTAGACCAGCGACTCGCCCGGCGGGATCGTGCGCATCTCCGTCGCGGGGTCCACCTTGCTCGCGTGGAAGTCGATCGAGTGGCTCATGTCGGCGTCGTTGACGAACGTGACCCGGAAGGTGTCCCCGACCTTCGCCCGCAGCGTCGGTCCGGGGACCTGGTCGTCGAAGCCCCACAGTTGCTGGACGACCCCACCACCGACGTGGGCGTCGACGTTCGTCGCCCGAATCTCGATCTCGTGCAGCTCCCCCTCCGGTGCCGGCGGCAGGACCGGATCGCGGCGCTCCCAGCCATCCGGCGGGTCCGCGTTGGGGTCGTAGCTCGCGCCGGTGGCCTCGGCGCTGTCGCCGGCCGCCTGGTCGTCCGCGGTGTCATCGGCGATCGCGGCGTCGTCAGCCGTGTCGGTCGAGCAGGCACCGAGCAGCAACGCCGCGATCGCCAGCCCGGCGAACGAGGTCCTGGTGATCCTCATGATCGTGCTCCTGAGCCCCGATCGGTCCGGCCCGGAGGCCTGGACGCCGGTGGGCGGTCCACCGGCCATGCAAACTTTTAGCTCTGCACTAATAGTTGCGGGACGGGAGCGCCCGATCCAGGGCACGAGGACCCATCGAGCCATGACCATCGGCCCCTGACCCACGAGTCCTGACCAGCGCCCATGCCGGGCAGCGACGCCCGACGCACGGCAGGTCGTCGCGTCAGTCCCCGGACCGGCCGGGGCGGCCGACACGTCCCGCCCACCGGTCACGCAGGTCGGCAGGGATCTCGTAGGACCCGTGCTCCAGGGCGCGGTCGATCGCGAGCACCTCGGCGAAGGTGGTGGACTCGAGCTCCGCCGCGATCGCGTCCGTGGCGCGCAACCACGGCACGTGCACCGCGCACATGTCGTCCCACCGGCACGGTCCGCCACGCAGGATGCACGTCGGCGGTGCCGCCTCGAGTTCCACCGCCGCGACCACCTCGGCGAGCGTGAGCTCGTCTGGTGGCCGCGCGAGCCGGTAGCCGCCCTGTGGACCGGCGACGGAGTCGGCGATCCCGGCCTTGGCGAGTTCGGCCAGGATCGGGGCGACGTAGGAGCCCGGAATCGCCATCGCCTCGGCGATGACCCGGGCCTTCACGCGTGCGTCTGGCGCAACGCCGGCCAGATGCAGCGTCGCGCGAATCGCGTAGTCGGCGCGGCGGCCGAGATCGAGGCGCATGTCAGCACGCTACCGAGCCAGCTGGCAGGGACCATGACCGCCGACACTCCGAGGCACGACGCGGCGCGCCGTCACACCCGCCTGGGGACGACGGCGGGTCAACGCACCTCGAGGGTGGCCTGCATGCCCGCGTTGCGGTGCCCGGGGACGGTGCAGTAGACGGTGTAGGTCCCGGGCCCCAGTTCGACGGTGCCCGTCGCACGCTCACCCGGGTCGACCATGCCGACGACGTCGAGGTCGCCGACCTCCTCGATCACGAAGTCGTGCTCCACGATGCCGACGTTCTCGAAGGTGACGGTGATCTCCCCGGCGGTCGCCACGAGCACGTCGGGGTCGTAGTACATCTCGCCGCCCTCGACCTCGAGCGTCGCGGACGGGACCATGTCGCTGGTGGGCGCGTCGTCACCGCAGGCGGTCGCGCCCAGAGCCAGGCCGACAGCGATCGCCGCCAGACGGGCGGCTGACGGCAGGGGGCGAGCGGTCCGGGGCGATGGCGTGCTGCGGCGGATCATGATCGGCTCCGGTATGGGCTCCAGCCGGTCCCGGGGTCGCACGGACCGGGTCGACGCGGCGGCTGTGGTCCGACCCTACGGGCATCGCGGCAGGCGGCCGAGGGCCGAACGCCCCCAACCTGGGGACGCTCGTCCCTGCGGCGAGAAGCTCGACCGGTCGGCTCCGGACAGCGCGTGAGGGGGCGGCCGAAGCCGCCCCCTCGTGTCCTCGCCCACCCGTCGGGCGGACGGTGCGTCGGTCAGCCCCGTGGCCGCAGTGGCTCGCCGGACTCGGCCTTGGCGACCAGACTGGCCGGCGGTGCGAAGCGCTCGCCGTAGGCGTCGGTGAGCTCCTTGCACCGGGCCACGAACCCGGTCGTGCCGCCCGCGTACTGATCGATGTACTGCGCGACCCCACCGGTCCAGGCCGGGAAGCCGATACCGAAGATCGAACCGATGTTGGCGTCCGGGAAGGTCTCGATGACGCCCTCGTCGAAGCACTTGACGGTCTCGATCGCCTCGGCGAACAGCATGCGCTCGATGAGGTCCTGCAGCGGTACGTCGGTCCCGGTCGCGAAGTGCTCACGCAGGCCGGGCCACAGCCCGGTGCGCTTGCCCTCGTCGTCGTAGTCGTAGAAGCCGGCCCCACCCGAGCGCCCCTCGCGACCGTGCTCGTCGATCATGGCGTCCACGATCGCGAACGCCGGGTGGCGGACATAGGTCTCACCGGCGGCCTCCGCCGCGGCGCGACCCTCGGCCTCGATCTTGCGCGGCAGGGTCAGCGTCAACTCGTCCATCAGCTGCAACGGCGGGGCCGGGTAGCCGGCCTGCTCGCCGGCACGCTCGATACGCACCGGGTCGACACCCTCACCGAGCGCGGCGATCGCCTCGTTGAGGAAGGTCCCGATCACCCGGGAGGTGAAGAAGCCACGGCTGTCGTTGACCACGATGGGCGTCTTGCGGATCTGCTGGACGAGGTCGAAGGCCTTGGCGAGCGCCGCATCCGAGGTCTGTTCACCGCGGATGATCTCGACCAGGGGCATCTTGTCCACCGGTGAGAAGAAGTGCAGCCCGATGAAGTCCGCGGACCGCTCGACGCCTTCGGCGAGGGTCGTGATCGGCAGCGTCGAGGTGTTCGAGCACAGCAGCGCGTCGTCGTTGACGACCGGCTCGGTGTCCCCGAAGACCTGGTGCTTGAGCTCGGTCGACTCGAACACGGCCTCGATCACGAGGTCGCAGCCCGCCAGGTCCGCATAGTCGTCGGTCGGGGTGATCCGGTCGAGCAGCGCCTGACCCTTCTCCTCGGTCACCTTGCCACGCTCGACGCCCTTGGCGACCAGCTTCTCGGAGTACCCCTTGCCCTTGGTGGCGTTCTCCAACGACACGTCCTTGAGCACCACCTCGATGCCCGACTTGGCGCACTGGTAGGCGATGCCGGCACCCATCATCCCCGCACCGAGCACCGCCACCTTCTGCGCCTGCCAGGTGTCGTGGCCGTCGGGGCGCGAGCGGCCCTTCTCGATGGCCTGCAGATCGAAGAAGAACGCCTGGGTCATGTTGGTCGACTGCGGCGAGTTGCAGGCGAGGTCGGCGAAGTAGCGCGCTTCGATGCGCTGCGCGGTCTCGACGTCGACCTGGGCACCCTCGTAGGCGGCGCACAGGATGTTGCGCGGCGCGTGGTAGTCCGCACCCTTGGTCTGCTTCTTGAGGTTCGCGGGGATCGCGGGCGAGTTGGCCGCGAACGACGGGCGCGACGGGTCGCCACCGGGCATGCGGTAGCCGTCGGTGTCCCAGGGCTGGCGCGCATCCGGGTTGTCGGCGATCCACTGGCGGGCGGCCGCCAGCATCGCGTCGGTGTCCGCCGCCGTCGCATCGATCAGGCCGAGTTCGACGGCCTTGTCGAGCTTGTGGCGCTGGCCCTGGGTGAGCACGTTGATCAGCGCGTTGACGATGCCGAGCAGCCGCACGGTGCGCACGACGCCGCCCGCCCCGGGCAACAGGCCGAGGGTGACCTCCGGCAGACCGAACACGGCCTTGGGGTTCTCGAGCGCCACGCGGTGGTGGCACGCCAACGCGATCTCCAGGCCGCCGCCGAGCGCGGTGCCGTTCAGGGCGGCGACGACGGGCTTGCCCAACGTCTCCAGGCCCCGCAGGGCGGTCTTGATGCGCATGCTGTTGTCGTAGACCCGCTGGGCGTCGTCCGGACCGGCCTTGATCAACTCGTTGAGGTCGCCGCCCGCGAAGAACGTGGACTTCGCCGAGGTCACGATGACCCCGGTCAGTTCGTCGTCCTCGCGGAGCTCACCGACGATCTGCACGAGATCGTCGGTGAACTGCGCGCGCATCGTGTTCGCACCGCGATCGGCGTCGTCGAGGGTGAGGGTCACGATGCCGTCGGCATCGCGTTCGGTGCGCATGGTGTCGAGGGTGGTCATGGGAACTCCTTGGCGTTCATGGTCCGACCGCGGGCGTGGCCCGTCACGTCGGCCCGCCCCGGCTCATGCAGCGGGGCGTCGAGGTGGACGGCGGGCGGTTCAGACCCGCTCGACGACGGTCGCGATACCCATACCGCCACCGATGCACAGGGTCACGAGCGCGGTCTGCAGGTCGCGACGCTCGAGCTCGTCGACGGCGGTGCCGAGCAGCATCGCGCCGGTCGCGCCGAGCGGGTGACCCATCGCGATCGCGCCACCGTTGACGTTGGTGCGGTCGTGATCGATGTCGAGGTCACGCATCAGCTTCAGCGCCACCGAGGCGAACGCCTCGTTGATCTCGAGCAGGTCGATGTCAGCGGGGGTCATGCCGGCCTTGTCGAGCGCCTTGCGGCAGGCCGGGGCCGGGCCGGTGAGCATGATGGTCGGCTCGGAGCCGATGACGGCCGCCGAACGGATGCGGGCCCTGGCGGTGAGCTCATGGCGACGACCGGCCTCCTCGGAGCCGAGCAGGACCAGGGCGGCCCCGTCGACGATGCCCGAGGAGTTGCCCGGGGTGTGGACGTGATCGATCCGCTCGACGTCGACGTACTTCTGCAGCGCGACGGCGTCGAACCCGCCCATCTCCCCGATGCCGGCGAACGAGGGCTTGAGGCCACCGAGCGCCTCGATGGTGGTGTCGGGGCGCACGTGCTCGTCGCGGTCGAGGATGACCAGGCCGTTGCGGTCACGCACCGGCACGATGGAGCGGTCGAAGTAGCCGTTGGCCCAGGCCTTGGCGGCGCGGACCTGCGACTCGAGCGCGAACGTGTCGACGTCCTCGCGGGAGAAACCCTCCGTGGTGGCGATCAGGTCGGCACCGATGCCCTGGGGTACGAATCCGGTGGCGAGGTTGGTCTCCGGGTCCATCGCCCACGGGTCGCCGCCGGTGCCCATCGGCACGCGCGACATCGACTCGACCCCACCGGCGACGAGCAGGTCCTCCCAGCCGGACCGCAGCCGCGCGGACGCCTGGTTCACGGCCTCCAGGCCGGAGCCGCAGTAGCGGTTCAGCTGCGTCCCGGCGACGGGCTCGGGCAGGCCGGCGGCGAGCGCCGCGGTCCGCGGCAGCACACCACCCTGGTCGCCCACGGGCCCGACGATACCCATCACGAGGTCGTCGATGCCGGCCGGGTCCATGCCCGGGTTGCGGGCCTGCAGTTCCGCGAGCAGACCGGTCACGAGCGTGACGGGCTTGACCTCGTGCAGGGACCCACTGGCCTTGCCGCGGCCACGTGGGGTTCGGATCGCGTCGTAGACGAACGCCTCGGACATGCTCAAGCTCCTCGACAGGGGGAACGGCGAGCGTGGAGGCCCGCGCGGTCAGTTCGCGGTGCTCCCGTACCGCGTCCGCTCCCAACGATACGTGAGCGAGCGTTCACCTGCTGCATCGATGTCGTCCGTCGAGCGCTGTCCGGACCCGTGTCCCGGGGCCGTGTGACCGATTCAGGCCACCTCGGCGGTGTCGCGGGTGGGCACCTCGTGCCGGCCGAGGCAGCGGATGTCGACGGTCAGCTGCGTCCGCAGGTCGAGCTCGACGGGGTCGGCGACCGCCTCGCCGCGGTCGTCGAGCACCAGGCGGACCGAGGGCCGCTCGAGATCGAGCAGGTGCAGATCGGTCACCACACCGCGCCAGCCGGTGTGGGATCCGCCGGTCACCTCGATCCAGTGGCCGACGGGATAACTCGGGACCAGCCACCGCAGCCGGCGGACGAGCTCGGCGTTGAGGTGGCTGCCGGCCATCCCGGCCAGGGTCGCGGTGATCTCGTCGGGGGGCAGCGCGGCGCGATAGGGGCGGTCGGCGCTCAGGGCGCTGTAGACGTCGGCGACGGCACCGATCTCGGCGATCAGCAGCATCTGGCCCTTGCCGATCGCCTCGTCGACCAGCCGGTCGTCGATGCTGTTGCGACCGATGAGCCCGCGCGGGTAGCCCAGCCCGTTCTGCCGCTCGTGGTGCTGGAAGGCCACATGGGCGGGCAGCAGACTGGCCACCGGGAGCCGACGGATGAGTTCGAAGCCCATCCGGGGGTGTTCCTTGACCAGTTCGAACTCGGCGTCGGTGAGCTTGCCGGGCTTGTCGAGGATCGCCTGGTCGAGGTAGATCTTGCCGAGGTCGTGCAGCAGACAACCGAGCGCCAGTTCACGCAGCCGCTGACGGGGCAGGCGCAGCTGCTTGCCGAGCAGGACGCCGATGATCGCCACGTCGACGGAGTGCTGGAAGGTGTACTCGTTGTGGGAGTGCAGCGACTCCAGCCCGGCCACGGTGTCGGTCTCGAGCAGTTCGGTGATGAGCAGTTCCACGTCGGCGTAGAGCTGCGCCACCATGTCGCCACCGTCGTCAGGGGACAGGGGCTGGTCGCCGAGGTTCGCGACGGTCGCGTCGATGCCCTCCGAACCGACACCGCGTTCCGTCGCCACCATCGACACCCGGGAGAAGGTGGCGGAGACGTGGTCGCTCAGCGTCGAGCGGACCCGTTCACTGATCAGGGAGTCCGGCACGACGTCGTCGGTCAACCCGTCGCGGATGTAGATCGTCGTGTAGCCGCGCTGACGCAGCGACCGCAGATACTTGTCCGTCAGTCGGGTGCCGGCCCGCAGCAGTGGCGCACCATCCGGCCCGTGGATGGTGCGACCCAGCACGGCACCCGGGGTGACGTGTTCGACCGACCGCTGGTACATGGGATCCTCGACACCTCGCGATGCGGGAACGTGACGACTCCCGGAGCGATCCGTTGATCGCGGCGATGGCACCTGCGTCTCCGGGTCGGCCGGGACCCGGACCGCTGAAGTGCTCGGGCTCAGTCGTCACGCCGCTCGGTGGCCCGCTCACCCACCCACTCCCAGTGGTGGTTGTCCGGGGTGGTGAAGTCCCCGCCCCAGCGGAACCCGTGACGGCCGAAGATCTCGATCATCGCGTCCGGGGGGACGGGCCCGAGCCCCGGCATCGACAGGTCCACGTTGATGTCGATCGCCGCGCCCCACGAATGGCTCGACAGCCGGTCCCGGTCGGTCCCGATCCGCCGGGCGTGGAAGCAGCCCCCGTACCGGGCCGGGTCCACCCACGAGCCCAGCCCGGCGTCGACGAGTTCGCCGAGTGCCGCCGCGACGTCATCGATGATGGCGCGGTGACAGGTGACGGCACCCAGCAGGGGCACCCGCGCCGTGACCATGTTGTCGGCGACGAAGTCCGGGTCGATGTCGATCTCCCTGACCCCGCTGCGCGGCCGATAGGCGAACTCGCCGAAGGTCGCCTTGAGCTCCGGCAGCCCGAGCACCAACGGGACGCGGCCGGCCGCGGCGTCGTCCCGCGCCGCCCGTCTGGCGGCCTCGGCCGCGACGTCCGTGATCCGCACGTCGTCCGGGTCACCGACGAGCGACTCGATGGCGGCGACGAGCTCCCCGGTGGCCGGGCCCGGCGACGCCTCGTGGCGGACCGTCAGCGACCGACCCGGACGCATCCCGAGCGCCCCGGCCTGCTCGGCGTGGACCATGATCTCCGTACGTCCGGCCGTGTCGTCGGGGACGACACCGACGACGACGAGGTCGGCGACACCGTCGAGGTCGATCCGTCCACCGACCTGCAGCCCACGGACCTCGGCGCTGGACGCCGTCAGCAGGGCCTGCCCCGGTGTGAGCGCCTCCACGACCGCGAGCAACGCCGGGTCGACGCCCTGGAGCGCCAGTGTCGCCGCGGTCGCCGGCGGATCGACGGCGGCCACCCCGACCGGGATCCGGAAACCGTCGCGGAGCTGATCGCGCGGGGAGCCGTCCGCCGTCCGTGATCCGAGCAGTCCCACGGTGTCCGAGCGGGACATGCTCACCGCCGTGACGTCGGGCAGCGCGGCGACGTCACCGGCCAACGCGGTGTCGAGGCCCCGCGGCAGCCAGGCGCGGAGGATCCCGTCACCGACATCGACCGTCGTGGCACGGTCGACCCGGTCGTCCGACCGGTCGTGGGTCGGATCCGGGGCCGCGTCGTCGGTCCCCGGCGCGGTGTCACCGTCACCGACGTGGTCCCCGGCACCGTTCGCTCCCTGGCCGCCGGGGTCACCCCCGTCATCGGGGACATCGGCGACGACGGCGGGCGCGTCACCCGTCGGCCCGGATACCGGGTCGTCGACCTGCGGGAAGGCCGCCGCGACGAGGGCGACGGCGACGATCCCACCACCGACACCACCGAGGACGAACCACCTGCGATGCACGGATGAATCCTCTCGGCGGGCAAGGCGGGGCGGGGGACGGCCGTCGACCCCGTTCAGGCGACCGGGACCAGACGCTGGCCGGCGATCGACTCGACCGTCGCCAGCGCGGCGGCCCGGTCGGGGGCACACGAGGCCAGGATCAACTCGTCCGCACCGGTGGCGTCGGCCAGCTCGTCGAGTTGCTCGACCACGTGCGCGGTCGTTCCGACCGCCCGGCAGCTGAGCATGTCCCACGCACCGCGTCCCGCCGGATCGTCGAGGACCAGATCGGCGTCCGCATCCGTCAGTGTCCGGCCCGGGCGACTGAACAGCAGCCGTACCCGTTGCCGCGCGGTGGCACGGAGCAGGTGGTGCGCTCGCTGGTCGTCATCGGCGGCGATCACGTTCACCGCGACCGTGACGTGGGGAGCGGCGAGCTGGTCGGACGGCTCGAAGCGATCGCGGTAGACCGCGACCGCCTCGGCCAGGGCGGCGGGCGCGAAGTGGGACGCGAAGGCGTAGGGCAGACCGAACGCCGCGGCGAGCTGCGCGCCGTACAGCGACGAGCCCAGGATCGTGAGCGGCACGTGGGTACCGGCACCGGGGATCGCCTGGACCCCCGGGATCGTGGACACATCACCGAGATAGCCCTGCAACTCGCGCACGTCGTCGGGAAAGCTGTGCGCGCTGGCCGGCGATCGACGCAGTGCCCGCATGGTCACCTGGTCGGTCCCGGGGGCGCGCCCGAGTCCCAGTTCGATCCGACCCGGATGCAGCGTGGCCAACGTCCCGAACTGTTCGGCGATGGTCAACGGAGCATGATTGGGGAGCATGATCCCACCGGCCCCCAGACGGATCGAGCTGGTGTTCGCCGCGACGTGGGCGATCAGGACACTGGTCGCCGCGGAGGCGATCCGCGGCATGTTGTGATGCTCCGCGTACCAGACCCGGCGGTAGCCGAGCACCTCGGCGCGCTGGGCGAGGTGGACGCTGCCCGCGAGTGCCTCGCCGACGGTCTCGTTTCGGTGGACCGGCGCGAGGTCGAGGATCGACAGCGGGGTGGTCATGGGCGGGCTCCACTCGGCGCGAACGGCATCGGGGCGGTGTCGAGCCCGGGACCCGGCAACGGTGTCGCGAACCACCCGGGAGGATCGAGGGCCGACCGGGGCGGGATCCCGCGCGCCTGGCGGTGGTGGAGCCGGGACGGGGAATCGAACCCCGGACCTATTCATTACGAGTGAATCGCTCTGCCGACTGAGCTATCCCGGCATGCCGCCCCGGAGGACGGACGGGCGAAGAGTAGCGACCGGTGCTGGTCGGGGGCCACCGCGGGGCCGTGGGCGTGGCCGCGGCGCGCACCCGGACGGGTGCGTTCCGTCGATCGGCGATGCTGCGCACGGCTGGACGGCGAACGAGGCAGGTGCGGTGGCAGCGATCACGATCCGCGGGGCGTGGACGACGACGGCCCCGGCGGCGGCGATCTACGCGGTCGTCGTGGACCTCGGGGACTGGCCTGCCTGGTGGCCGGCGATCCGCGCGGCACGGTTGGTCGGTGGTGGGACCGCGGCACACGACGCGGTCGAACTCGTCTTCGACACGCCACGTCCGCTGCGTCCGCTGGTCGTCACGCTCACGGTCATGGAGCGCGAGGTGCCCCGATTGCTCCGGGTCGAGATCACCGACGGGCCGCTGCGCGGGCACGGCACGGTCCGGATCGCCGACGACGATCGCGGCAGTCGCACCACCTACGACATCGAGCTGCGCGTCCGCTCGCCGCTGTTCAAGCCCCTGGAGCCGGTGCTGGCCGGCGCATCACGATCCAGCGGTCGGGAGCGGCTGCGGCGCGCCGGTGCCGACCTGGCCGAGCTGGCCGGTGGTGACCTGATCGCCAGTGTGTGACCTCGCCCCCGTCGCACGTCGCCCACGACCGAGGAGCCGACATGCCCCCGTGCACGCTGTCCGTCCGGGCCGTGCTGTTCGACCTCGACGGCGTCCTCGTCGACTCCACGGGTGCGGTCGAGGAGCACTGGCGGGCGTTCGCCGCCCGCCACGAACTCGATCCGGAACGACTGCTCGAGGACCTGCACGGGCGGCGGATGGTCGACATCATCACGCGTGCGCTGCCCGATCTGACCGCCGAGCAGCATGCCCACGAGTCCCGCTGGCTCGAGGGGCTCGAGGCTGATGGCGCGCGGGAATCGACCGCCATCCTGCCGGGCGCGCTCGAGCTCACCCGGGCGCTCCACGGCGTGCCCTGGGCCATCGTGACCTCGGGGACCATGCCCGTCGCCAGCGCACGCATCGCGGCCGTCGGTCTGCCCGAGCCCCCGGTGCTCGTCACCGGCGATCAGGTCCCGGCCGGCAAGCCCGACCCGGGGCCCTACCTGCTGGCCGCCCGCCGACTGGAGGTCGCGCCGGGTGACTGCGTCGTCGTGGAGGACGCGCCCGCCGGCCTGGCGGCCGGCCACGGGGCGGGGTGCACCACCGTGGGGGTCACCGCCTCGCATGCCTTCGACGAGCTCGACCTGGCCGACCACGTCGTGGCGACACCGGCCGGCATCCACCCCCGCCCCGGAACGATGATCGAACTCGAGCTCGACTGCGTCCGTCAGGACTCGGCGACCCACGCATCCTGACCGAGCCGGGCGAGCAGTGACCGGCGCCGCAGGAACCGGTCCCGGTAGAGCTGGCGGGCGACCTGCTCGACATGGCGGGCCGTCCGGGCGGTGGCCGCGGAGCCGAGCACCGCACCGACCACGGGCACACCCCGGCGCACCGGGTGACCCGACACCGACAGCACCACGCCGCGGTGCAGCTGATGGACGAGCCCACGGGCCAGACCATCCGCCGCCATCCCGCGCGCGGACCGGTCCATGATCAGGCCGGCGATGTGGTGGGATCGACCCAGTGCCGCCGCCCGGTCCCGCGGCCGGGCCAGCGCGGTCGCGACGACCGCGAGCACCGCGGCCTGTTCCTCGGCCCGGCGGGGATCGAAGCCGTAGGCCGTGGCGATACGGGTCGTCGTGCGACTCGCCTGCAGGACCACGAACGACGCATCGGCCAGGGCCGCCAGCGCCACGACGCCGGCCGCGGCACCGAGCGCCAGACCGCCGGTGGCCGCACCCGCGACACCGGCCCCGGCGGCGACGGAGCCGGTGACGCCACCGACCCCCGCGTGCATGACCGTGCGTCCCGCGGCACCCCGTGACGCGATCCGATCGACGGTCAGCAGCTCGAGCGCCCCGACGGTCGACGGCGTCGGCTCATGGCCGAGGAGGCGTCGTTGACGGGCCCGGACCCGCTCGGCGACCGCCGGGTCGGCGAACATCGCGTCGATCGCCGCCAGCGAACGCTCGATCCGCACCGCGATGCCGCCGGTCGGCTCCACGGTCGGGGGCACGGGTGGCGTCGGGTCGATCGCGGTCGGGCTCGGGCGGCCGCGCGACGCACCCGCGGCGACGAACTCCCGTTGCCACGCCTGCAGGGCGAACCACGCCTGCTGCTCGTCGACGCGCAGTCCCGGCGGCAGTGCCCACGGCTCAGTCACGATCGGGTGTCGGCCGTCGGGCGGTGGCGGCCGCGTAGACGCTCAGAGCCGTCCCCATCAGCAGCCGCTCGAGGTGCAGTTCCGGCGCGCCGTTGCGCTCGAGGGCGTCGCGGCAGCCGGCGACCGCACGCAGCGCCTGGACCGCCTCGGGCGCCGGCAGGCGCGCGACGTCCCGGCGCAGTGCCACCTCGTGGTCCGGATTGACCAGCGCCCCGACGTCGGCGTCCGCGTGGACGGCCAGCAGGTCGCGCAGGTAGCTGGCGATGTCGTCGAGCACGATGCCGAGCGCGCGGCGTTGCTCGGATCGTTCGAGCCGTTCGTGCCGTTTGGTGATCCGGGTCTTGACCCCGGGCGGCCACCCGCGGCTGCCGTCCACGCCGAACTGCGCCTCGAGTTCCTCGAGCTCCGCGGCGTTGGCCGCCTTCACCGAGGCCGACCGCCCCTTGGCCCAGCTCGCCAGTTCCTTCGCGAGCGGGACGACGACACCGGGCCCGCCGGTGGCCAGGCGGTCGATGACGGCGAGGTGGCGCGCGCGGGCCGCGGCGATGTCGGGGTCCGCGAGGTCGTGCAGTCGCTCGGGCGAGCCCATCGCCGCCCGGGTGAGCGCCGCGCGGTCCGCCGCGGGGATCCCCGTGGTCGCCGCCAGACGGGCCATCGCGTCCGGGCCGAACGGGACCAGATCCAGCCGACGACAGCGGGACACCACGGTGTCGAGCAGTGCCCCCTCCTCGGCGACGTCGAGCAGCCACACGACCGACGGCGGGGGTTCCTCGAGGATCTTGAGAAACGCGTTCTGGGCGGCCTCGTTCATCCGATCGGCCGCGACGACCCGCAGCACGCGCCGGTGGCCCTCACTGAGGGTGCGGCTGGCCATCGGGATCCAGTCCTCGCGGACGGCCGACACGACGTGGTTGGTGCCCTCGGGCTCCAGATCCGTGATGGCCGGATGCACTCCCCGTCGGATCCGGGCGCAGACGTCGCAGGTCCCGCAGCCACGGTCCGCGGCGGGTGCTCGCGGACAGTTCATGGCGCATGCGAGCGCGGCCGCGAGCTCCGCCTGGCCCACCCCGCGTGGCCCGACCAGCAACCACGCGTGCGCGACCTCGTCGGCCCGCAGCGCGGCCCGGATCGCGGTGACGGCGGCGTGTTGGCCGATCACCGCGTCGAACGGGTCGTCCGGTGGGGTCGGCGGCGTCGCGGCGCTCATGGGTGGCCGTCGGCCCGCTCGACCGGACCGGGCCGCCCGGCGCGGTCGTCGGCGACCGCGTCGAGCAGGTCGATGGACTCGGCGTCCCGGGAGCCCGCGTCGTCGGTGGCACGGGCGGCCTCGTGCGCCTCACCCGCCTCGATCAGCGCCAGCACGGCACCACGGATCCGTGCGTGCAACTCCTCGACCGGGCGGGTCGCGTCGAGCACGAGATAGCGACCGGGGTCGGCCTCCGCCCGGCGGCGGAACGCCGCCCGCGCCCGACGGTGCAGCTCGACGCCCGCGGCCTCCAACCGGTCCGGATCACCCTCACCGACGGCCCGTTCGAGCCCGGCCACCGGATCGACGTCGAGCAGCACGGTGAGGTCGGGCACCAGTCCGGAGGTCGCCCAGCCGTTGATCTGCGCCACCTCGTCCTCACCGAGATCCCGACCGGCGCCCTGATAGGCGATGGACGAGTCGGTGAACCGGTCACTGAGCACCACCGCGCCGCGCTCCAGCGCCGGCACGATCGTCTCCCGGACGTGTTGCGCCCGCGCCGCGGCGTACAGCAGGGCCTCGGCACGCAGATCCATGTCGTCATGGAGCCCCGGGGTCAGCAGCAGGTCACGGATGCGCTCGCCCAACCTGGTCCCGCCGGGTTCACGGGTGATGACGGCGAGGTGCCCGACACGTTCCACCGCAGCACGCAGCAGGCGAATCTGGGTGGACTTGCCCGACCCGTCCCCGCCCTCGAACACGATGAACAGCCCCCGGTCGACCGCGAGCACGGGCCCGTTGTCGAGCGTCGGGAGCGGCGAACCGCGCACCTCGCGCTTGAGCGCACCGGCCAGTGCGTACCCGACCCACACCGCCCCGAGCACGGCGAGCACCCCACCGGCGATCAGCGTGATGCGCACGCCACCGAACGCGTACGGGAAGACGACCTCGATGGTGCCCTGCGGGGTGCGTACCGGCTCCGGGGTCTCACGGCCGAGCACACCGATCATGAACGGCACGGCGACCGACGAGCCGAAGATGGCGACGCGGACACCGGAGTTGAAGGCCCCGAAGGTCCGTCCGCGGATGCTGTCGTCCGCCCGCTGCTGCAGCACCGTGTAGCCGACGATGAACGACACACCGGCACCGAGTCCCATGATCATCCCGGGCAGGATGGTCCAGCCGATGCTCGGCATCGCGGCGGTGACGATCAGGGCGACTCCCGCGACCCCGATCCCGGGGGCGAACAACCGCTCGGGCGCGACCCGCTCCGTCAGCGGCGCGGCCGCCACGAGTCCGGCCACGAGTCCGCTACCGACGATCGCGACGAGGATCCCGTAGCCACTGGCCGAGGCGTTGAGCTGACGGGCGAAGAACTCCCCGGTGGTGATCACGATGCCCGCCGCGGCGAACGCGACCATCACCCCGATGATCAGCGCCCGGATCACCGGGTGGCCGCCGATGAACCGGAAGCCCTCCTTGAGTTGCTCGAAGGCACCCGGGGCCGCCGCCGGGTCCACCGTGCTGCGACGCTGTTCACCGCTCAGGCGCAGGCGCATCAGCAGCGGGACCGCGATCAGAAAGGTGGCCGCGTTGAACCAGATCGGCAGCGCCAGCGGGCGTGCCGCGAGGAAGCTGTCCGCCGGCGCGAAACCCGCCGCGAGCTCGACGAGGACCGCGTAGAGCCCGGCACCGAGCGGCAGGGTTCCGTAGGTCGTCAGCAGGTTGACCTGGTTGGCCTGGACCAGCTGATCGCCCTGGACGAAGCTCGGCAGCACCGCGTCCTTCGCGGGGGCGAACAGCGCCGACATCACCTCGATGACGAAGGTCGCGAGCAGCAGCGTCAGGACCTCGTCGGTGAACGGGATCAGCGCCATGACACTGCCGCGGCCGACGTTCGACGCGATCATGACCCGTTTGCGGTTCCACCGGTCCACGAACACCCCGGCGACCGGTGCCAGCAGCAGACTCGGCAGGACCCGGGCGACCATGACCCCGGACACGGCGAACGCGGCCGCACGGGTCGGGCCGAGGATCTCGGTGGTCAGCGCGATGATGGCGAGGAACCCGCTCCAGTCCCCGAGCGAACTGGTGCCCGTGGCCAGCATGAGGTTGCGATAGGACCGGTTGCGCAACAACTGACGATAGGCCGCGAGGGAGAAGCCCCGCAGCCCTACCGAGGAGGGGGTCTCACCCTCGCGCTGATCCTCGTTCATCGACACCACGTTACCGAGCGCAGCATGGCCGTCGGGGCGGCTGCGCGGTCGCACGGGCTCGTCATCCGTCCGGACCCCGGCGCGGTGTCCTCACCCGCGGCCTACGACGACGACTTCTTGGACGTCTTCCTGGTCGACTTCCTCGTGCTCTTCTTCGTCGCCTTCTTGGTCGACTTCTTCGTGCTCTTCTTCGTCGCCTTCTTGGTGCTCTTCTTCGCACCCTTCTTGGTCGACTTCTTCTTCGCCGGCGGCTTCTGCGAACCACGGAAGGTCATGGGGATCCGCGCCGGGATCTCCTCCTTCTCGATGGCCTCGCCCCCGATCTCCGGGTCGTACTTCTCGACCCCCTGGATCACCGTCCAGGTCCCGACCGAATCCACCTCGAAGTCGTCGAGGTCGAAGGTGTGGTTGATCTCCGGGTGCGTGCAGACGGCCACCGGCTCCTTGCGGTTCTTCGGCGGCGGACGCAACGGCGAGCCGCATTCCGGACACGGCGTGGCGATCGGCAGCGACCACACGGCGAACACGTCGTCGGGATAACCGGTCGAGCCGACGAACGGTTTGCCGTAGCGCGAGGTGCGCCGTTCGAGGTAGCTGTGTTCCGGGTCGGTGGGCGAGCGGAACGGCACCACCTCGTCGTCCTCGGTGCGGTACATCAACCGCTGCTGGACGTTGCGGATGCCCTTGCACTTGGGGTAGTCGACGCAGCCGAAGAACCGACCGAACTTGCCCTTGCGCGGCAGCATGGCCTTGCCGCACTCCTGACAGCGCACGTCCTCGTCGGGCTCGGGTTCCGGCTCGGGTTCGCCGACGGACCCGTCCTCCTCGAGCGGCAGGGTCCCGTCGCAGTCGGGCCAGCGACTGCAGGAGGCGAACCACTGCTTGGACTTGCCGGAGAACACCCGCTCCATCGGCGCTTCGCAGATCGGACAGTCGGCCGGGACGTACAGCGGCAGGCGCGGCCGCTCGGGCTTGCGCTCCCGCACCCACTCGTCGACCTCGTCGAGGAACCGGTTGACCGTGGTGCTCCAGTCCTCGTCGCCGGCGGCGATCTCGTCGAGCGTCGACTCCATGCGCGAGGTGAACTGCAGGTCGACGATCTCGTGGAAGTGCGCCTTCAGGAACGACACCACCACCTCGCCGAGGTCGGTGACGAAGAAGCGGCGCGACTCCTTGAGGACGTACTCGCGCTGCTCGAGCGTCGAGATGATGGAGGCGTAGGTGGACGGGCGGCCGATGCCCTCCTCCTCGAGCGCCTCGACGAGCGTGCGCTCGGAGTAGCGCGGCGGCGGCGAGGTCTCGTGCTGCTCGGGGAGCAGCTCGGCGAGGTGCAGGCGCTGGCCCTGTTCGAGCTGCGGCAGCTGATCCCCGACGTCGTCGAGCCCCTCGTCCTCGTCCCGCACGGCGCGGTACGCCCGCAGGAACCCGTCGAACTTCTCGACCTGGCCGGTGACCCGGAAGGTCAACTCGCCGGTGTCGTCCGCACCGACGACGTCCGCGGAGACACGGTCGAACACCGCCGGGGCCATCTGGGTGGCGACCGTGCGCTTCCAGATCAGTTCGTAGAGCCGGGCCTGCTCGCCGGAGAGATAGCGCCGGACCTTCTCCGGGGTGCGGGCGATCGACGTCGGGCGGATCGCCTCGTGGGCCTCCTGCGCGCCCTTGGCCTTGCCGGCGAACACCCGTGACTTCGGGATCGAGTACGTCTCGCCGTAGGCCTCGCGGATGTGCCCGTGGATCTCCCCGAGCGCCTGGTTGGAGAGGTTGAGCGAGTCGGTCCGCATGTAGGTGATGAGCCCGACCTGCTCACCACCGAGGTTGATGCCCTCGTAGAGCTGCTGCGCGATCGCCATGGTCTGCCGGGCCGAGAACCCGTACTTGGACGCCTCGCCCTGCAGCGTCGATGTCTTGAACGGTGCCTTGGGCTGCCGCTTGGCCTCGGTGCGACGGACCTCGGCGACCGTGTAGTCGATGGTCCGGGCGCGATCGGCGATGACGGTCGCCTCCGCCTCGTTGCGGACCACCCGCAGCTCGGCCTGCTTCTTCTCGCTCTTGGACTCGAGGTCCTTCGGGGTCGCGATGCGCAGGCCGTCGGCGGCATACAGGTTCGCGTCGATCTCGTTGGCCCCGTCGGCCTCGCGGGCGAACCCGGCCGGGAAGCTCCAGTACTCCTCGGGCACGAAGGCGCGGATCTCGTCCTCGCGGTCGACCAGCATCCGCAGGGCGACCGACTGGACCCGCCCCGCGGAGATGCCCGAGGCGACCGTGCGCCACAGCACCGGCGACAGGCGGTAACCGACGATGCGGTCCACGGCCCGACGGGCCTGCTGGGCGTCCACCAGCGAGGTGTTGAGACTGCGCGGGGACTCGAAGGCCGCCTTGATGGCCCCTTCGGTGATCTCGTCGAAGGTCACGCGGTTGGTGTCGTTGACGTCGAGGTCCAGGATCTCGGCGATGTGCCACGCGATCGCCTCGCCCTCGCGGTCGAGGTCGGGTGCGAGCCAGACGGTGTCGGCGGCCTTCGCGGCCTTCTTCAGCGCGGCGACGTGCTTCTTGGACTTCTCCGACACCTCGTAGACGAGGTGGCACGAGCCGTCGTCGTCGAACTCGATCGCGAAGTCGGAGCGAGGCAGGTCGCGGACGTGGCCGTAGGAGGCCAGGACGGTGAAGCGGGACCCGAGGTACCGCTCGATGGTCTTGGCCTTGGCCGGTGACTCGACGATGACGAGGTTCTCTGCCACGGGGATGACGTCCCTTCACATGGAGCTGCACGGGCCGGATCGACGTGCCGTGCGGAAACTGACGATCGCTGGTGGGTTCGCCACGGACCGCGATCGGGTCGTGCGATGGACGCGGCGCGTTCCGCCGGGCACCGGGCCGGTTGCTGCCGGTGCTGCGGACGCGTTGTCGACGGCGACGCCGAGGGGTGCATCGGCTCGGAAGGTGGGCCGATGCGGGCGTGCTGTCAACCGGGGACGGGATGGCCACGGGTCGCACGGACACGGCACCACACGATGGGGTCCCCGTAGGGGGACCCCAGCACCACCGGCCGGACAGCGCACCAGGCGCACGGCACCGAGCGGTGCCACCGGGGACGGGCGAGCCCCGTCCCACGCCCCGGCAGCGGCCGTCGGAGGCGATCCGTCCACCTACGGCGACGCTGGCGGCGTCCCGGCCACCGCCGCGCCGCGAGAGAACGGCCGGTGGACCGGGCGGCGGGCCCCGCACGGACGGGTCCTTTTGGACGGTCCCCCGGCGACCGCTAGCGTCCCGCGCCGCCGGCGCGATGGGAAGCGCGCCGTCCTCGTCATGCTCGTGTCGCGCTCGTCTTACGGAGGTCTACGTGGACATCACAATCATCCCGCCCATCGCGGGGGTGATCGGGCTCATCACTGCCCTGGTCATGTACCGCGCGATGATGCGCTATCCCGCGATGGAGGGGCGGCCGACCGAGATCGCGGAGATGATCCGCGCCGGGGCGAAGACCTTCATGAGCCGCGAGCTGCAGCTGATCGCGCTGTCGGTCGGGGTGATCGCGGTCGCGCTGTTCGTGTCGCCACTCGGCCTGCCGACCACCACCTCGTTCCTGGTGGGCGCGGTCGCCTCCGCGGCCGCCGGGTACATGGGCATGATGGCGGCCACCCGCGCCAACGTGCGCACCACCACCGCCGCCCGCGACAAGGGCATGAACGAGGCTCTGACCGTCGCCTTCTACGGCGGTTCGGTCATGGGCCTGGTGCTCGCCTCGCTGGGACTGCTCGGGCTGGGTGCGCTGTACCTGATCTTCGGGACCGACCCGGAGACCTCCGAGGAGATCCACGGGTTCGCGATGGGTGCCGGTGTCGTGGCGCTGTTCTACCGCGTCGGTGGCGGCATCTTCACCAAGTCCGCGGACGTCGGCGCCGACCTCGTCGGCAAGGTCGAAGCCGGTATCCCCGAGGACGACCCGCGCAACCCGGGCGTGATCGCCGACAACGTCGGCGACAACGTCGGTGACGTCGCCGGGATGGGCTCGGACATCTTCGAGTCGACCAACGGTGCGACCATCGCCACCGTCGCCCTGGCCAGTGTGCTCGCCGTCGAGGCCGGCACCGGGGTCATCGGCATCGGTGGCGCCGACGTCCCCGAACTGAGCCTGCTGTCGCTGCCGCTGCTGCTGAGCGCGCTGGGGCTGTTCTGCTCCATCGCCGCCATCGGGGTCGTCAAGGCGGCCTCGGGCAAGGAGCCGGCGCTCGCGCTGCGGCTCGGGACCTTCGCCGCCGCCGGCGGCTTCGTCGTGCTCGCCTTCTTCCTGATGCAGGCCATCGACGTCGGTGTCGGCACCTGGTGGGCCACCGTGGTCGGATCGATCGGTGGCGTGATCATCGGCTTGTCCACCGAGTACTACACCGCCGGCAAGCCGGTCCGGGACATCGCCCGGTCGGGTGAGACGGGGCCGGCGACGGTCATCATCTCCGGGCTCGCCATCGGGCTGCAGTCGGTGGTCGTCCCGATCATCACGATCGGTGCGATGATCTTCATCGCCAACGCGACCTCCGGCCTCTACGGCGTCGGTATCGCCGCCGTGTCCATGCTCGCCACGGTCGCCATGACCATGGCGATCGACGCCTACGGGCCGGTCGCGGACAACGCCGGCGGGATCGCGGAGATGTCGGAGCTCGGGGCCGAGACCCGTCACATCACCGACTCGCTCGACGAGGTCGGCAACACCACCGCCGCCATCGGCAAGGGCTTCGCGATCGGCGCCGCCGCGCTGGCCGCCCTGACGTTGATCAACGCCTACATCGCGGTGGTCGACGAACGCATCGACGGCTTCCAGCTCGCCATCTCCGACCCCGACGTGCTGATCGGCATGTTCCTCGGCGGTGCTCTGCCGTTCCTGGTGGCGTCCATCACGATGACGGCCGTCGGTGACGCCGCCTTCGAGATGATCGAGGAGATCCGGCGACAGTTCCGGGAGATCCCCGGCCTGCTCGAGGGCACCGCGCAGCCGGACACGGTCCGCTGCGTGGACATCGCGACCAAGGCCGCGACCAAGAAGATGATGCTCCCCGCCGCGATCGCGGTGCTCAGCCCGGTCGTGGTCGGTTTCGGCTTCGGTGCCGAGGCGCTCGGCGGCCTGCTGGGTGGCGCCCTGATCTCCGGTGTGCTGCTCGCGCTGACCATGGCCAACGCCGGAGGTGCGTGGGACAACGCCAAGAAGTACGTCGAGCAGGGCAACCACGGCGGCAAGGGCTCGGAGGCCCACAGTGCCAACGTCGTCGGCGACACCGTCGGTGACCCGCTGAAGGACACCTCCGGTCCGTCGATGAACATCCTCATCAACGTGATGGCGATCGTCAGTCTCGTCATCGCGCCGCTGCTCACCCGCTGACAGCCGGTCCGGCGGCCCCACTCGCCGTCGGTCAGCCGGTGTCCGCACGACGAACGGCCCACCCGGTCCCCGGGTGGGCCGTTCGTCATCGACCCCGCCGACCCGTCACCATGCCCGGCTGACGGCCACCCGGCCCGGCCGACGCCCGACGACGCGACCGGGACCACGCCAGCGCCCACGCCCGTCGCACCAGCGAAGGATTCCCGATGTCCGAGGCCAGGCACCCGGTCCGCGTCGCCGTCTGGCTCGTCGCCGCCGGCCTGCTGGCCGCCTGCGGTTCCGAGCCCACGACCGCGACCGTCGGTGGGGTGCGTGTCGAGGTTCCCGACGGCTGGGAGACGACGACCGGCGAACGGCCCGACGGCGTCGTGGCCAACGGGGCCTGGCGCTCGGGCAGCGACGAAAGCCGCAACCTGCAGGTGCTGGTCGCCTGCGGGGACGAGTCGGCCGACGAGCTCACGATCGCCGCCGCGTCGCGGACCCGTCCACCGCTGACCCTGGTCGACGTCGAGGAAGCGGTCGCGGTGGACCTCGATGGGATGGACGGTGCCCGCCGGACGGAGCTGACCTTCGCGGCCGAGGGCTCGGATGCCCCCGTCGCGGACGTGGCGGGGCTCTACGCCAGTGGGAACGGCGCACTCGTCCTGGTCGAGTTGGCCGTCGCGACCCGGAACAGCGACGCCTCCCTGGCCGACGAGGTGCTCGGCTCCGTCCGGGTCGATGCCGACGAGCTCGCCGCCGGCTGCGCCTGACGACCGGTGCACGGCGCGAAACGGTCAGCGGGCCCACGCAACCGTCATGGCCGCGCGCCTCGGGGTAGCGTCGCGACTCCGCGGAACACAGGGGCGCCGTGTACTACCTCGTCATGACGATCATCGGTCTGTTGGCCCTGGCGGCGGTCGCATTACCGCTGCTGCTCCGCGACCGGCTCATCTCGTTCCCGATCGTGGTCGTCGCCGCCGGGGCGCTGCTGCCGCTGGGTTTCGACCCCGGGATGTTCGATCCGGTCGCCGAGGGCTTCCTCGCCGAACACCTGGCCGAGTTCGCCGTCATCGTGGCACTCACGGGGCTCGGGCTGTCGATCGACCGGCGCATCACCTGGCGCGGGTGGATGACGAGTTGGCGGCTACTGGCCATCACGATGCCGCTGTCCATCGCGCTCGGGGCGTGGCTCGGGTGGTCGATCGTCGGGCTCGCCCCGGCGGCCGCCCTGCTGGTCGCGTCCGCGCTCGCGCCGACCGACCCGGTCCTGGCCGTCGACGTCCAGACAGGGCCGCCCAGCACGGGTGAACCCGATGCCGACGAACCCGACGAGGTGCGCTTCGGGCTCACCTCGGAGTCGTCGCTGAACGACGGCCTGGCGTTCCCGTTCATCAACCTCGCCATCCTGGTGGCCGTCTACGGCTTCGCGACCGAGGAATGGCTGGTCGAGTGGCTGCTCGTCGACGTGCTCTACAAGATCGTGGGCGGCGTGGTGTTCGGGTGGCTCATCGGCAAGGTGCTCGGCTGGATCACGGTCAAGCTCGTCGGTGGTCAGGGCTTCGAGGGGATGTTCGACGAGGGCCATGGACTGGCACCGGCGATCATGGCACTCACCTTCACGCTGCTGTCGTTCGGGATCACCGAGGTGCTCGGTGCCTACGGCTTCATCGCGGTGTTCATCACGGCCTACGTGGTCCGCGACACCGAACGGGTCAACGACGTCCACGACCACCTGCACGAGGGCGCGGAACAGCTCGAGCTGCTGGCCATGAGCATCGTGCTGCTCGCCCTCGGCGCGGCGTTCGCCGATGCCCTGTGGTCGTTGGTGACGTGGCCGATCGTGCTCACCGCGCTGCTGCTGGTGCTGGTCGTGCGTCCGGTGACCGGGCTGATCGGACTGGCCGGGAACAACAACACGACCCGGGCCGAGCGGACCATGATCTCGTTCTTCGGCATCCGGGGGCTCGGTTCCATCTACTACCTCGCCTACGGGCTGAACCGGGCCGGCTTCGATGACGCCTACACGATGTGGACCCTGCTTGCCGTGACGATCTTCACCTCGCTGGTCATCCACGGCCTGACCGCGCGTCCGGCGATGAACTGGCTCGAGCAGCAGCGCGAGCGCACCGCCGACGATGGTCTGCCGAGCAGGAACGACACGGACACCAACACCCGCTGAGTGTTGCTGCACAGTGGGTCGCCCCACTCATCCGTTCCTCGTCACTCGAGGGTTCGTCCCCCGGCTCGGGACGGCCGGTCGTGCGCGCGTATGAGGTCGAGCAACGGATCGGATGCCAGACGCATCGGCACCAGCACGATGTCGGCCCCGAGCCGCTGGAGCAGTTGCTCGTCCTCGGGATGGTCCGTCGTGACGGCGATCCGACCCGCATACCCCTGACGTCTCAGCGCGTGGAGCACACTGCGGTGCGCTTCGGTGTCGCGCGGCGTCGACACGATCCACCGCGTACGTCCGAGCGGAAGCTGCTTGACCAGCTCGGGGTCCTCGAGATCACCGAACACGACCGGCAACTCCCCGCGCTCGAGATCGACGGTGCGTGGATCGAAGTCCACACCCAACACATCGCTACCGCGTGCGTGGAACTCCCGGAGCAACGTCTGGCCGAGCCGCCCCAGTCCGATCACGATGATCTCGGGTTCCAGCGGTGCCTGCGAGGCCGATTCGTCCCGTGTTCTCGAACGCTGCAGTGGCAGCAGCCAGCGGGAGATCGCAGGCGTGAGCCGGTCCGCCTGAGCGCTCACAAACGTCGACAGCGTGATGGTGATCAGGGCGATGGCAGCCACCACTCCGGCGACACGACCGTCGATCTGCCCCAGAGAGACACCCAGCGCGACGAGAATCAACGAGAACTCGCTGATCTGTGCGAGCGTCAGGCCGGCTCGGATGGCGACCCCACGCTGGAAGCCCAGCACGGTGGCGATCACCGCGATGAGCAGCGGCTTGCCGATCAACGCGAACAGGCTGAGTACCACGATCAGACCGACGTCCTCGGCACCCTCGAAGCGCAGCTGGGTGCCGAGGTCGATGAAGAAGAACACCAGCAAAAAGTCCCGGATCGTCGTGAGCCGGCCACTGATGGCTTCCCGGTACGGGGACGACGCCAGCGCGATCCCAGCCAGGAACGCACCCACCTCCTCACTGAAGCCCAACAGGTGGGCGACCGCGGCGAGCGCAACGGCCCAGGTCACGGCGGCGAGCACCAACAGCTCACCCTGCTGGGCCAGCCGGTGGACGACACCGGGCAGCGCGAAGCGGGCGAGCAGGCCCACACCGGCGAAAAGCATCACACCCCGTAGAGCGATCAGACCGAACTGTTCGACGAGCCCAACGGTCGACTCCGGATCGAACGAGGCAAGCACGACCATGAGCCCGACGACCACGATGTCCTGCACGATCAGGATGCCGAGCGCCAATCGACCGTGCAGCCGCTCAATCTGCCCGCGGTCGGTGAGCAGCTTCACGACGACCACCGTGCTGGAGAACGACAGGGCCGCCGCGAGGTAGAGCGACGCGATGAATTCGAGCCCGAAGCCCACCGCGATGGCATAGGTGATGGCCGCGGTCAGCAGCACCTGGACGAGTCCGGCTACCAACACGACCGGCCCGAGCCGACGAACGAGTCGCGGGTCGAGGTGCAGACCGACGACGAACAGCAGCAGTGAGATGCCGATCTCGCCGAGGAGCCCGATCGTCGCGCTCTGCTGCACGAGGCCCAGTACCTCGGGTCCGACGACGAGTCCGGCGATCAGCAGGCCGACGAGCAGCGGTAGCCGCAGCGACACGGCCACCGCCCCCAGCAGGGCACAGACGAGCAGGACCAGACCGATCTGCCCGAGCACGTCATCCATCCGGCAGCCGATCCGACGGTGGGTCCACGTGGCCGAGCACGGCATCGATCAACGGATCCGCGGCCAGCTGGAAGGGGCGCAGCGTCACCTCGGCACCCGCGGCCTGCAGCTGCTGACAGGCGTCGGGATCGTCCGCGGCGACCGCGATGGATCCGGTGAAGCCATGCGTGCGCAGGGCGGCGATCAACCGGAGGTCGGTCGGCAGGTCCTGGACCGTGATGATCACCCAGCGCACGTCGTCCAGCGGCAGGGCCGTCGGGAGTTCGCCGTCGCCGGCGTCGCCGTAGACAACTGGCAGCGTCCAGCGTGCCCGTTTGACGCCCCGTGGGTCGAAGTCGACCCCCAGGGCCCGGTCGCCCCGCTCGAGCAGCCCCTCGAGCACCTGGGATCCGAGCCGTCCGACGCCGATCACGATGTACTCGGGCCGATCCGACGCCGGCCGCGGGTCGATGACCACACGCGGCATGGTCCGCTCGAAGGCGCGGAGCGGCCTCGCCAGCCGCGGGTAGAGGCGATCGGCGTTGTGGAGCAGCCCGGTGGACGCGGCGATGGTGATCACCCCGATGACGGTCACCATGCCGAGGATCTCACCTCCGATGTGTCCTTGCTGGACTCCGAGCGCGACCAGAATCAGCGAGAACTCGCTGATCTGCGCGACGGTCAGGCCGGACTTGAACGAGACCTTTCGGCGGTAGCCCAGCGCGCCCATGATGGCGATCACGACGAGCGGATTGCCGAGTAGCACGAACAGTGACAGCACGATGACCAGGATCATCTGATCGGCCAGGGCAGCCAGCTCCACGCGCGTCCCCAACTCGATAAAGAAGAACACGAGCACGAAATCCCGCAGGGTCCCTAGTCGTCCCGCGACTGCATCCCGGTAGGTCGTCGACGCCAGGGCGACCCCGGCGAGGAACGCACCCACCTCGCTGCTGAAGCCGAACTGGAACGACAGGGAGGCCATCAGCACCGCCCACGTGACGACGGTGAGCACGAGCAACTCGGCGTGGTTCTCGAATACCGACCGCAGACGGGGCGCGACGAAACGTCCCACCAGTACGGCCAGTGTCAGCAGCACCAGGGCGCGCAGCATGACCCCACCGATGCGGCTGGCCGTCCCCGGGTCGCCGAGGGTGCCCACGTCCCCGGCGGCGGTGATGACCAGCATGGCCACCACGACCACCAAGTCCTGGACGACCAGGATCGCCAGGGCGACCCGTCCGTGCGTCGTGTTGAGTTCGCGCTTGTCGCCGAGCAGCTTCACGACGATGATCGTCGAGGAGAAGGTCAGGGCCATCGCCACGTACACGGCGTCCAGCGGCTCCAATCCGAGACCGCTCGCGATCAGGTACCCGAGACCGGCGGTGAACCCGATCTGACCGAGGCCGGTCGCGACACCGACGGTGCCCATCCGCCACAGCACACGTACGTCGAGCTTGAGACCGACGACGAACAGCAGCAGCGAGGTACCGACCGTGGCGAGCAACTCGATCTCGTCGGTCGGTCCGACGATTCCCAGGAACGCCGGTCCGACCGCGATACCAGCGGCCAGGAGGCCGACGATGAGCGGCTGGCGCAGGAGCATGGCGAGCGCACCGGCAGCCACGCACACGAGCAGGACCAACGCGATCTGCTCGAACACCCCGAGTTCCACGAATCCATCCTTCAGCGGGCTCTACGGTAGTCAGTCGCGTCGCAGCGTCCGACTCGCCGCGCCCAGAGGCCGTCTGCGTGAGCCGCGCGTCTGCGCGGTGCACATCACCCCGGTCCGCGGCTCACGATTCGACGCCGGGAGCGCGGCGCGGCTCGGAGCAGGACGAGCGTCGTGTCAGCGCTCGAAGGTGCCGAGCGCGACGACGAGCGGCCGACGGCGATCATGGATCGGGTCCGGACGCACCTCGACCGTGAGCTCGCCCACCCCGTGGGAGGCGAGCAGCGCCTCGACCTCTGCCTCACTCGCCCCGGAGACGTGCACCTCACCGAGCACCTCGTCGGTCACCGGGGCCAGGTCATGGGTGCCGCGCGGACAGGAGAAGTAGACCGGTCCATGGTCGAGTTGGTCGAGCAGCGCGGCGAAGGTCGGCCGCCAGTCCCGGCGCGGCAGATGCGTGAACGAACCCGACAGCCACAGCCCCCCGAAGGAACGCGGCTCGAAGGGCAGGTCGTGCAGCGGTGCGCGCACGAGCGGATGGCGTGGGAGCAGCATCCGGGCCTCGAGCAGCGCGCCGAGTGCGAGGTCGACACCGACTGGATGCACGCCGGCGTCGCGCAGCAGGCGCAGGTCGTTGGCCGGGCCGCAGCCGGCGTCGAGCACCAACGCGCCCCGCACCGCCAGATCCGCGAACCGGCGGACGTCCGCGACCGGTCGCCGCAGCCGCAGCGACTCCTGGTAGGCCCGCGCATGGGCGTCGTACGCCGCGACGCTGCTGAGCGTGCGCTCGTCGAGTTCCACACCTGCTCCTGAAGGGTCCGTCAGCCGACGGCCGACCCCGATGCTAGTGATCCGACGCGCTCCGCCCACCCGGTGGGGTCATGCCGAGCGGCTCATCGAGTCCGGTGACCTCGAAGACGTGCCGCACGCGTGATCCGTCCGGTACCTCGACGGTGAGTGACCCCCCGTGGGTCCGCGCGCGACGCAGTCCGCCGACGATGACCCCGAGTCCGAACGAATCCAGGAACTCGAGCTCGCGCAGATCGAGCACGACCGAGCGCCCACCCCCGTACTGCACCTCCTGCAGGGTCTGGCGGAAGCCCGGTGCGGTGGCCACGTCGAGCGCACCGACGAGTGCCAGCACGGTTCGGTCCGCACCATCGTGGCGGGCGACCTGCAGCGCGTCCATGGGTGATCTCCTCCCGATCGGCGATGGGCGTCGTCCGGCGTCGGCGCAGCACGCTATCGCGCACCGGGCCACGGCTACCGTGCCGTCGATCCGAGCTGCGAAGGCCACCCACGGACCCCCGCGACGTCCTCGACCTGCTGGCCGCGTCCGCCGCGGTCGACGCCGGCGTGCCCACGCGTGACGACCCCGGCGAGGGTGCGGTGCCCGACGCCGGACTCGTCTTCCGCACGAATCTGCCGGCCCGACGGGCCGAGACGGTCGCGCTGCCGGACGATCTGCCCGCGCTGCTGCGCGGACGCCTCGAACTCGCCGGGATCGAGCAGCTCTGGTCCCACCAGGCCGAGGCGCGCCGGCGGATCCTCGCGGGGGAGCACGTCATCGTGGCCACCGGGACCGCGTCGGGGAAGAGCCTGGCCTACCAGTTGCCGACCATCGAGCACCTGCTCGCCGACGACGGCGCGTTGGCGCTGTACCTCGGGCCGACCAAGGCGCTCGGCCACGACCAGCTGCGGGCCCTGCGCGCCTTCAAGCTGCCCCAGCTGCGGCCCGCGGTCCTCGATGGTGACACCCCACGCCCGGAACGCGAGGCGATCCGTCGCACGGCGAACTGGCTGCTGACCAACCCGGACCTGCTGCACCGGTCGCTGCTGCCCAACCACCGGCACTGGGCGGACGTCCTGCACCGGCTGGCCGTCGTGATCGTCGACGAGGCCCACGTCGCCCGGGGGGTGTTCGGCAGCCACGTCGCGCTGGTCCTACGGCGGTTGCGGCGGCTCGCGGAGCGTTACGGCGCGGACCCGACGTTCGTGCTCGCATCCGCCACGATCGGAAACCCGGCCGAGCACGCCCGGGCCCTGACCGGCCTACCGGTGACGGCGATCGAACGCGATGGTGCCCCGCACGGCCCGTTGGGCTTCGGGGCCTGGCTCCCGCCGCTGGAGGACGACGGGGAACAGCGCCGGTCGATGCTGCGGGAAACCGGTGACCTGCTGGCCCGGTTCGTCGCCGCGGACGTCCAGACCCTGGTGTTCACCCGCAGTCGGAAGGGTGCCGAGGTGGTGTCCCTGGCCGCCCGGGAGCGGCTCGGCGCGGCCACCGATCGCCACGGCACCAGCCTGGCGACGCAGGTCGCCGCCTACCGGGCCGGCTACCTCGCCGAGGAACGCCGCGAACTCGAACGGGGCCTGCGCAGCGGTGAGCTGCGCGGGGTCGCCGCGACCGAGGCGCTGGAGCTGGGCATCGACGTCAGCGGGCTGGACGCGGTGATCCTGGCCGGCTGGCCCGGCACCACCGCGTCGTTCTGGCAGCGGCTCGGTCGGGCCGGACGCGCCGGCGACGCCGCGGTCGGGTTGCTGGTGGCCCAGCAGGACCCGCTCGACCACTACCTGGTGACCCATCCGGAGGAACTGCTCGGCCGGCCGCCGGAGGACGCCATCGTCGACGCGGCCAATCCGTATCTGCTCGCGGGGCACCTGCGCTGCGCCTGTCAGGAGGCGCCGCTGGACGACGACGAGGCCGTGCGGTGGTTCGGACCGGGGGCACCCGGACTGCTCGCGACCGACGTCACGGCCGGACGGCTGCGATTGCGCGGAGCGCGGCACTACTGGCCGTCACGGCGGTCGGCGGCCGCCGAGACGGGGCTGCGGTCGATCGGTGGGGAGCCGGTGAAGATCATCGATGCGGACACCGGTCAGGTCATCGGTGACGTCGACGAGGCCCGCGCCCACCGCCAGGTGCACACCGGGGCCGTCTACCTGCACCAGGGACGCGCGCTCGAGGTCCAGCAGCTCGACCTCGAACGGCACGTCGCCCTCGTGACCACGCACCAGCGGGCCGATCTGACCACCCGCCCGCGGACCGACACCGAGGTGGCGATCCAGGAGCGACTCGACCACCGTGCCTGGGCCGAGATCGAGGTCGCCTACGGCCGGGTGGAGGTGACCAACCGCGTGACGGGCTACGACGTCGTCCGCATCGGCAGCGGCGAGGTGCTCGAACGCATCGACCTGGACCTGCCGCCGATCCAACTGATGACCGCGGCCGTCTGGTACACGATTCCGGAGGGCACGCTCGACGACATCGGCCTGTCACCGGCGCGGGTGCCGGGTTCGTTGCACGCCGCCGAGCACGCGGCGATCGGGATGCTGCCACTGCTCGCCCTGTGCGACCGGTGGGACCTCGGCGGCCTGTCCACCGCACGGCACGCCGACACCGACCGTCCGACGGTGTTCATCTACGACGGCGTCCCCGGTGGTGCCGGGCTGTCCGAGCGGTCCTACCAGCGGCTGGGCGAACATCTCCGGGCGACCCGTGCAACGATCGTGCGCTGCCGGTGCGCCACCGGCTGCCCGTCGTGCGTCCAGAGTCCCAAGTGCGGCAACGGCAACGACCCGCTCGACAAGGCCGGTGCCGTCCTGGTGCTCGATGCCCTGCTCGCACGCGAGCCGGCCGGCATCGTCGACGTCGACGGAGCTGACCGCGCTGGCGAGGCCGACGGCCGATCGCCGTCGGACTGATCTCCCGGGCTCGCCCGCGGGGCGCACGGCCGGGGCGGTCAGCCCACGCCCCACCGGGCCCGTTCCCGGGTCGGCCCGGGTGCCAACTCCTCCGGCGGGGCCAGGACGGCCTCGGCGTCGGCGCGGACCCGGCTCGCGCCCAGTTGCGGCAACACGAGTCCTGGTACCGCCACGCTCACGCCCACCCGGGCGACATCGTGGCCCACACCGCAGTGGCAATGCTCCAGGCGACCGTCCCCCGCGGCGACGAGTCGTGTCGCGACGGTGCGCGGGTCCCCACGCGCCTCGCCGGGCACATCGGCACCGACCGCGGCGAGCGCCGCGGCGTCGGCGAGCTGCTGGGCACGTGCCGCCGCCACGAAGTAGGCCGTCATGTCGATCGCGACCACGGCCACCAACGTGGCCAGCCACAGCAGGACCGGCAGGACCAGGCTCGCGACACCCTGCTCCGTGGCGTTCACGGCGTCGGCCGGCGCGGCATCGAGCCGACCGCCGGCTCGACCCGGGCGATCGCCTGTGCCCGGAACCGATGGTTCAGCGGTCCGACCCGGCGTTGGGCGTGGACGACGACGGTCACCTGATCACCGGCGCGACGGACGGACGGGGTGACCTCGACCGCGATCTCGAGTTCGGGTGCCGCCGCCCGCGCGGCGTGGACGACCGGCTCGACGCCACTCGTGGTCGCCGCGACACGGGCTCCCGACCGGGCCGCCTCGTGCAGGACGAGCACGTCGCGCATCACGGCCGCCACCTCGAACAGCGACAGCATCAGCAGCGCCAGGACCGGCAGGAGCATCACCGCCTCGAGGCTCAACATGCCCGACTCCGACCGGGGTGGTCCGGCGCGCGTGCGCCGAACCACCCCACCAGAACCGGTCATGCGCCGACGAGGCTGCGGGCGTGCCGCAGCAGCGCGTTGAACAGGGTCACGAGTGCGCCGTTGCTCGACCAGGCGATGACGACCCCGGCGATCGTGGCGGCGACGACGGCGAGCAGGCCGTATTCCGTGACCAGCGAGCCGTCCTCGCCGTCCCACGCCATCGAGGTCGGCGGCGCATCCCGGCGGTCCGACAGGGCGGGCACGTCCGAGGACCTGGTCGGGTCGGGCCGGGTGGGCATGGTGGTGCGCGTCAGGTGCGACATGATGCTCCTCGTTCTCAGGTGCCGGCGGCCACGAGACCGGCGTGCACGATCGGCGCACCGACCAGCAGCACGGTCGCGGGCAACAGGCACAGGGCGGTGGGGAAGGTCAGGAGCACGGGCAGCCGCTCAGCGGCAGCCAGGACCCGTGCGAGATCGTCGGCCCGCAAATCGGTGGCGAGCCTGCGCAGCGTCGGTGCCGACGGGGCACCGAGCTCGTGTGCCGTCCAGAGCGCGTCGACGAGACGCTGGAAGGGATCGCCCGTCGGTGCGAGCCCGGCGGTCACCCCCTGTGGACCGTCGGCACCGACCCGGCCCGTCGGGACCGGCATACCGAGTTCCAGACCGAACGCCGCCCGACGGAGGCGCTCGGCGAGGTCGGGCAGTTCGTCGGCCGTCAGGCGAAGCGCCTCCGGCGCGCTGACACCTCCACCGAGGGCGGTGGCGACCAGATCAGCGGCCTCGTCGACACCGGTGGCCGTCGGTGGACCGCGACGGTGCTGGGCGAGGACCAGCACCACGGTGCCCACGACCACGCCCACCACGGCCCCGAGCGACCACCAGGCGAGCCCGCCGAGCACCACCCCGCGGGCCAGCGCCGCGCCCCCGAGCGACCCCGGGGCCGTCGAGGACCCCACACGTCGCACCAGGACCACCACCAGCGCGCTGCCCACGACGACGAGCAGCAGCCCGACGACGAGGATCAGACCACCCAGCGGACTCGTGTAGAAGTCGCCGAGGTCGGCTCCGGTCAGCCGCCCGAGCGACGGCACCAGCACGAAGGGCGCGGCGATCAGGCCCACCGCGACGGCCCGGGCCTGCGCCGAGGCGACCTGCACGGCGCGCCGGGCCCGCGCACCGTCGTCCAGCGCCTCCTGCGCGGCGTCCAGTGCGGTGAGCAGCGGCGCGCCCACCGCCATGGCGATCGCGACCACCCGCTGCGCGTGAGCCGGCAGCACGCTCGGATCATCCACACCCGCGCCGGCCTCCACCCGCAGCCGCAGACGACCGAGCGCCGCCGGATCGACCGGGTCGGCCACCCCCCGGGTCAACACGACCACACCACGCGGGTGGCGGGGCCGGCGGCCCCGATCGTCACCTCGACGATGTGTTGCACCCGACGGCGACCCGACGCATCCCGACCCAGGGCGACGACGAGGTCGAGCGCGGCCGCGACCTGGGCGCGGGCGGCGGCCAGCGGCACCCCGGCCAGCAGCGCCATGCCCTCGAGGCGTACGACCGCCTCGTCCGCACCGTTGGCGTGCACCGTGGTCATGGATCCGTCGTGACCCGTGTTCATCGCCTGGAGCAGATCCGCGACCTCCACCCCACGGACTTCGCCGACCACCAACCGATCGGGGCGCATCCGCAGCGCGTTGCGCACGAGCGTGGCGACGTCCACGCCGCCGACGCCGTCGGGGCTGGCCGGACGGGTCCGCAGGTGCACGGTGTGGGGCGACGGATCGTGCAGTTCCGGAGCGTCCTCGATCACGATGACCCGGTCGGTGCCGACCTCCGCCAGCAACCGGGCGAGCAGCGTCGTCTTGCCCACCCCGGCGCGGCCACAGACCGCCACGTTCCGGCGCGCGGCGACCGCGTCCACCAGGGCCCGCCGCGCGTCCGGTGGGACCGACCCCGATCCCGCCAGCTCGTCCCAGTCCGGGACGACCGCCGGCACCCGTCGCAGGGTCAGGGTCGGTCGGGCGGCCAACGGGGGCAGGATGGCGTGGAGCCGCACCCCGCCGGCGAGCACCGCGTCGGCGAAGGGGTGCGCCCGGTCCAACCGGATCCCCAGCGGGCCCAGGGTCCGACCGACGACGCGGACCAGATGCTCGTCGTCGTCGAAGCGCACGCCGGTGACACGCTCCAGACGACCGGCGCGTTCGACATGGACCTCGTCGGCTCCGTTGACCATGACGTCGGTCACCGCCGGGTCACGCAGGACCGCCTCCAACGGGCCGAGTCCGCCGAGGTCATCGACCAGATCACGGACCAGCCGCGCCCAGACATCCGGCGCGGCGACGATGCCCTCCGCGGCGAGCGCACGGGCGACGGCCCGCCGCAGGGACGCACGATCCGTCCGGTCGGCGAGCAGCTCCGCGTCGTCGGCGATCCGACGGGCCACCGCCTCGCGCGTGCGGACGTCCACCCCCGGGCCCGTCCCGACCGCGCGCGGTGTCACCCGCGCGGTGCGCTCGGGCGACGGCGGGCGTGTACGGCTCATGACCTGGCTCCTCGGGTCCACGGCGTCCAGCCGCCGCGGGTCGAAAACCGTAGGCAGCACCGCTGGGGAGCCGGCCCCGGATCACGCGCAGGCTGTGGACAACACGGTCCACGACGTCGGCGCGACGTCGGCGGGAACCCCGGACCCGCCCGGTTCGTTGTCGCCGATGACGCCGTGACATACGGTCCGAGCCGATGAGGCCGGCGCGATGACGCCCGACGGCCGGGACGAAGGGGAGCCGGTGGAACCGATGCCACTGCTGCTCGCCCACGCGGCCGCTGGTCTGGTCCTGCTCGCCGGCCTCGCCAAGCTCCACCGGCCGGCGGCCACCTCGGACGCGCTCGCCCTGACCCACCTCCCGGCGGGTGCCGGGCTCGTCCGGCTGCTCGGGGGCGTCGAGATCGTCCTGGCGGTGACGGTGCTGGCCGTCGGTGGGGCCTGGTCGTTCGGGCTGCTCGCCGCGGCCTACCTCGCCTTCGTCGTCGTCGCGGAACGCCAGCGGCGGGCCGGTCGTGGCTGCGGGTGTTTCGGGGACGCCTCGACGCGGGTCGGGCCACTCCACCTCGGGGTCAACGCGGTGGCCGCCATCGCGGCGGCGATCGCCGCCTGGCAGGGTGCCCCGGGGTTGGTGGGTCTGCTGCCCGCCGGTCCGGTGGGCGCGGGCACCACGCTCGGCCTGCTGGTGCTCGCCGTCGTACTGGCCCGGCTCGCGCTGACCGCACTGCCGGACCTGCTCGCGATCCGGGAGCGGGCCGCGGACGCCGCCAGCCTGCCGACTCCCCGACCATTCCGACGCATCGGAGCCGATGCATGACCATCGTCGTCAGCGCCCTGGTCGTGGTCGTGGTGCTCCTGTCGATCCTGGTGGCCGGGCTCCTGCGTAGCCACGCGACCATCCTGCGGCGACTGCACGAACTCGGGGCTGGCGTCAACGACGACCGCACCGGCCCCGACCCGGGCGCACCGCAGGCCGACCGCGTCCTGCCCCGGACCGACGGCACGGTGCCCGCGCCACGTGCCGACGTCCCCGACGGCCGGCTCGCCGCCGACATCAGTGGGGTCGGTCCCCGGGGCGAGGCGATCGCGGCCCGGGTGCTGCAGGTCGAGCACGACACCGTCGTGGTGTTCCTGTCCGGCGGCTGCACCACCTGTCTGGGATTCTGGACGGATCTCGCCGAGCCGCGACTCCCGGACGGCACCCGGCTGTTGATCGTCACCCGCGGTCCCCAGGACGAGAGCCCCGCGGCCGTGGCCGAGCTGGCCCCACCCCGGGCGACCGTGGTGATGAGCACCGCGGCGTGGGAGGCGTTCAGCGTGCCCGGCAGCCCGTTCGTCGCCCTGGTCGACGGCCCCAGCGGACGCATCGTGGGTGAGGGCACGGCGGCGAGTTGGGAGCAGGTGCTCGCGCTGTTCCTGCAGGCCGGCGGCGACGACGGCTTCCAGCCTGACGACGCACGCGGGGGCAAGGCCGGCGCGGACCGACGCCGCGAACAGGAACTCGACCGGCTGCTGCTCGATGCGGGCATCGAACCCGGCGATCCCAGCCTGTACGTCGCACCGGATGGGGCCGTCGATACGGCCGACCGCGGGCCGCGCCCATGATCCTCGTCCTCGGGATGACCGTCGCGGCCCTGGCCGCCCTGCGCAGCAGCTGGTCCCCATGAGGCGAGTCGATGCTCGCGAGCATCTCCCCGGTCGGGGAGGCATCCCGTCGCCAGCGCTGGACGATCACGGTCAGCGCCTACCTCGTCATGTCCACGGCGGCCGGTGTGCTGTGGGGTGCCGCGCTCGGTGGGCTGGGCGCGCTGGTCGGTGCCGGCTCCTGGGGGCGCTGGACGCTGGTCCTGCTGGCGGCGGCCTGCCTGGCCGGGGCGGCCCTGGACACGGCGCTCGCGCCGGCGTCGGTCCCGAGTTGGCGCCGTCAGGTCGACGAGCGCTGGTTGACGACCTACCGCGGCTGGGTCTACGGGGCCGGGTTCGGCTTTCAGCTCGGACTCGGTGTGGTGACCATCGTCACCTCGGCCCTGACCTATGTCGCACTGCTGGCGGCACTGTTGACCGGCTCGGCACTGCAGGGAGCCGTGGTGGGTGCGACCTTCGGGCTGGTGCGGTCGGTGCCGTTGCTGCTGACAGCCGGCGTCCGCACCCCGCCGCAGCTGCAACGCCTCCACCGCCGGCTCGAGGGTGCCCAGCAGCTGGTGCACCGCGGGGCCGTCGGGGGGCAGCTCACGCTCGGGATCGTCGCGGCGGTGACCGCGACCCGGGTGGGTGGCCTGTGAGCGCCCGGCACCGAATCCGGGCGGGGGGGCCGCCGTGGAGCTGAACGGCCATGGCCTGCACGCCACGATGCCACCCGGCTGGGAGGGCTCCATCGCCCTGGAGCGGGGGCCCGAGGGCATCGAGTTGGCGGCGGCCGGTGGGGTGCTGCGGCCGGTCGCCCACCTGGCGAGCTTCCCGCTCCCCGGCGACCGCGGCGACTTCGGCAGTGGTGCGGTGGAACTGATGCGGACCGAGGACGTGTTCGTCGCCCTGCTGGAGTACGACCCGGCCGAGGCCGACGCCGCCCTGTTCGCCCGCCGCGGGATGCCCCGTCGGCTCGACCCGCGCCGCTTCAGCGCCGCCTCGTTGCAACGCGGCCTGCCGGAGCAGGCCGGCTACCAGGAGTTCTTCACCGAGGCCGGACGGCCCTTCTGCCTCTACGTGGTGCTCGGCGACCGCAACGACGCGCACCTGCAAGTCCGCAGGGTCGAGCAGGTGCTCGCCGGGGTCCGCATCGATCCGCTGCCGGCACCATCGTCGATCGCCGAACCTCCGACAGGGACCCCATGAGCCCGCCGTCCCCAGCCTCCCCCACGAGCGCGCCGACGGCCGATGGCCACGCCACGCCTCGGCCGTCGGCGACCGAACGCGTGGTCGACGGGCTCGCGCGACGCACGGCCCGTCGCGGGGTGTCGCGGCGCAGCTTCCTGGTCCGGGCGGCGGTGATCGGCTCCGCGCTGACCGTGGCACCACTGCGCTGGATCATGCGCCCGACGAGCGCGTACGCATCGATCTGTGGCGAGGGGGCCTCCTGTGGTCAGGGCTGGACCGCCTTCTGCTGCACGATCAACCAGGGGGCCAACACCTGTCCGCCCGGGTCCTACGTCGCCGGATGGTGGAAGATCGACCGGTCACCGTTCTGTGGTGACGCGCCGCGCTACATCGTGGACTGCAACCGGACGCCCGGCGCGAGCTGCACCTGCCGCTGCGCCACGGGTTCGTGCGACCAACGGCGCGTGTGCTGCAACAACTTCCGCTACGGCCAGTGCAACACCCAGGTGCCGGGTGTGACCGAGGTCGTGTGCCGGGTCGTGATCTGCACGACCCCGTGGACGTGGGACCCGGCCTGTGGCCGCACGGTCCGCACCGACAACCGCACCACGACGCACAATGCGCCGTGCCTGCCCGGCACGAACCCGTCGGCGATCGAGCTCGTCTACCAGGATCTCGGGCTGACCGGTTCGGTGCTCGGAGCACCCTTGGCGGGCGAGGCGTCCGGACCCCGGGGTGGTGCCTGGCGGCGCTACGACCACGGCGTTCTCGTTCAGCACCCCGGTGGCACCGTGCGCATGCTGGAGGGCGTCACGGCCCGGGCCTACGTCGACACCGGCGGGCCGGGCGGGTCGCTCGGCTACCCGACGGGCGACCCGGGGGCGCTCGGCGGCGGTCACGGCACCCGGACCGCGTTCGAGCGTGGGGACATCTACGAACGTGACGGTCGGGCCACGGCTCTGCTCGGACCGACGGCGACGCGGTACCGCGCGCTCGACGGGCCGGCGGGCGTCCTCGGTGCGCCGAGCCGCGGCACGGCACCCGTCGGTGACGGCCGTGGCAGCGTGTCGACCTTCGCCAACGGCTCGATCTACGCCTCCGGTCGGACCGGAGCCCAGGAACTCACCGGGCCGGTCGGTGACCGGTACGTGGCGCTCGGTGGGCCGGGCGGCAGCGGACTCGGCTACCCGTTGGCGGCGACCGAATCCCCCGCACGAGCGTTCGAACACGGCCAGTTGGTCGCGAGCGCCGACGGCGTGTTCGTGGTGCGGGGTGCGATCGCCCGGCGTTACGGGACGCTGGGCGGACCGTCCGGGCCCTGGGGCACGCCGCGCGCCGATCAGGACCGGATCGGCGGTGCCGATCGCGCGTTGTTCGCGGCGGTGACGGTGTTCGCCGGTGACGGAGCCACGCCGGCGGCACTCACCGATCCCGTGCTGACCGCCTACCTCGACACGGGCGGACCGGGCGGATCCCTGGGGCTGCCCACCGCCGACAGCTTCCGGACCCGACGCGGCCATCACCGCGGCACGTTCAGCGGTGGTTCGCTCGAGATCGACCGGACCAGCGGCGAGGTACGCCGTACCGCGGGCCGCCCGACCCGTTCACCACGAGACCTGACCCGCTGACGCGACGACCCGGCCGAGTGGCCCGGCCGAGTGGCCCGGCCGAGTGGCCCGGCCAACGGCACCGATGAGCCCCACCGCCTCGACGACGGCGACGACCACACCGACCGCGCCGACCACGACGACCACACCAGGACACCAGCAGACCAGCGCAGCAGCGCAGCAGCGCAGCGACAAGGATGCCCGATGACCATGCCCCGAAGCCGCAACCGTCTGCTCGTCTTCGGTGCGCTGGCCGCGATCGCGATCGCCGCGCCCGCATCGGCGGCCGACCGATTCGACGACGTCACCGCCAACTCGGTGCACGCCGACCCGATCGGCGAGATGGTCGACGCCGGCATCACCGCCGGTTGCGCCGTCGGGCGTTTCTGTCCCACCGAGGAGGTGACCCGCGAGCAGATGGCATCGTTCCTGGCGCGGTCGTCGCCACGGTCGGCGTTCGGCACCGACGTCACCGAACTGTCCGCCGCGAACGGCTTCGACGGGGTGGCCGCGTCGGTGACCGCCCGCTCGGCCGCGGCGGCCGGCGGCACGTCGACCGTGACGTTGCACGGCTCGGTCACCGTGTACGCCGACCAGGCCGACGGCGGGAACGTCAGCGCCTGTCCCTGCGAGGTCGAGGCCTTCATCTACCGGGACGGCGACCTCGACGATCCCGGGCCATCGGGCTGGACGCAACTGCCCGGCCAGGTCGCCGGCAGTGGCAAGGCGAGCACGTCCGTGGCGGTGAACTGGATGACGACCATCCCGAGTGGCAGCACCGAGTCGTTCCGGATCGCGGTCTTCCTCAACGACGCCAGCCCGTCAGGGGTCCGCGCCGAAGGCGCGCTCACGGCCCTGGTCGGACCCTTCTCCTGATCGGATCCGATCCGGCAGCACGGCCCGCAGACGGTGCACGAACGCACCGGGCAGGCCGGCCGGCACGCGACCCCGCAGCCCGGCACGGGCGACCCGGGCGGACCAGGGCAGCACGATCGCCGGGCGGTCCGCAGCCGCACGCCGCAGCCGCTTCGACGTGGCCGGTCCCTCGCCGACGACGACGATGATCCCGGCGGTGGTGACCGACAGCATCTCGAGCGCGGCGGCGTCACGACGACACACCAGCACGTCGACCTCGGGATCGACCCCGGCGTCGAGCACGAAGGCCTCGACGTCCGGGTCCGTCGGCTCGGGCACGGGATCGCGGTCGACCAGCCGGACGGCCCGGGCCGTCGGGACCCCCGCCAACGGCCTGGCGCGGTGCCACACCCCGCTGCCGGCCAACGCCGCGGCCGGCACGACCGGCGCGTGCAGCCCGGTGCCCCGGACCGCCACCAACGTGGGCGAGCCGTTCCAGGCGACCAGACCAGCGACCGCGAGGGCCACCGTGGTCGTCCCGACGCCACCGGCGCTGCCGCCGATCCGGAGCGCATCGCTCGGGACGGCCGGAGCCGGCCGGGCGAGCAGGCGGCCCACCAGATCCTCAATCCCGTCGCGGTCGTCGGGCCAGATGACCACACCGTCCGCACGGACGTCGACCGCCACCGCCGCCAGCCCACGCAGGTCGTCGTCCGGGCCGATGACCAGCACATGGGGGACGTGCGTCCCCCGGCGCGCGGCCGTCCCGACCCCAGCTGACGCCGGCGTCATCGTCGTGGCCGTGGTCAGGTCCTGCAGCACCAGCCGGGGTGGGACCAGTTGACCGCCACCGGATTCGACGGCCTGCCAGCCGAGCTGGCCCTCGATGAAGCGCCGGAGACCGGCGAACCGGGCCTCGTCGAGCGCCACCTCGACCGGGAGCGCGGCGGGTGTCGACGCCGCTGCCGTCGGCGTGGACCCCATCGCCACGGATGTGGACGTGACGGCGGGCTCCCGGACGGTCCCCTCCCGGTCCGCCTGCCCGGCGGCGACGCCCGGGGCCTCGACCGGGCCGGGTCGGACCCGGTCCTGTCCGCCGTCCACTGCGTCACCTCCATCGCGGCGCGCCGTCGATCGCCGAGGTGGCCGACCCTACGACGGCACGCGCGGCCCCCGGGCGTGGATGTGTGTCAGGCTGTGGACGGTCCGGGACCGAACCGGGACCACCCCCGAACGACGACGCCCCGCCGGCCAGCCGGGTCAGGACCGAGCAGTGATGCGCGCCCTCGACTGTGACGATCGACGTCACGGCCGCGCGCGCTTCTGTCCCGGATGTGGCACCTGGCGCGGCCACCCTGCCGACGACGCCCGCCCCCGGTCGCGCCATCACCGCGCAGTGATCGGTGCGTGCTGCCTCGGTGTCGCCCTGCTCGCCGTGACGGCACTGCAGCTGCCAGGAACCCTCGCGGACGGCGGTGCCGCCGCCACCGACGCCGCCGACATGGCGGGCGACGACCCCGGGGTGCCGTCCGCCGTGGCACCATCGGGTGACGATGCGGACGAGGTGGCCCTCCCCGAGACCGTCACCCGCCCCGGCGACACCCCGGCGGCGGACACGTCGACCGCGGCTCCCCCCGGCCCCGGCACGGCAACCGACCGGGCGGAGCGACGCCACGTGCGCGACGTGGGCGCCGAGTCGATGGGCGTGGCGGCCTGCATGCCCCGCGGGTGCGTCCGGTGGGAACGCCACGTCGACGGGCTGCTCGCGGCTGACACGGGTGCCGTCCACCTGGTCGATGCGCGGCAGGTCCGCAGCTTCGACGCCGGGGACGGCACGCTGCGGTGGCGCCGGTCGCTGCTCGATCCCCTGCCGCCCGATGCCGCGCCCGACGGGTTCGCGGCCCATCCACCACCCGTCGCCATCGACGCCCGCTCGGGGCTCGTCGTCACCGCCTCGGCCCGCCGTGTCGTCCTGCTCGACGGCGACGGGCACCGACGCTGGACGACGGCACCCGCCGCCGATGCCACCCTGGAACTCGCCCGCCTCGTCGAGAACGGCCATGTCCTGACCGCGGTCCGTCCCGCCGGTGACGCGCCGGTCCCCTTGCGGGTGACGGCACTGGATGCCGCCACCGGATCGGAACGTTGGGGGCAGCCGGTCAACGCCGTGCTCGAGGTCGACGACGACGTGGTGACCGTGCTGGACGCCGACGGCGGGCTGGCCGGGCTCGCGACGGCCGATGGGCGGGTCCGGTGGCGGCGTACCGCGACCAGCGATCCGAGCTTCTGGCCGTCGCTGCTCACCGGCCGCGACATGGCGATGCAGCCGCCCACCGGCTCGAGGAACACGACGGATCGGACCGGTGATCGCACCGCCGGGCATGCTGGCCGTGCGGTCGAACGACCGCGGGACGGTGGTCGGGACCACTCCGACTTCGACGCGGTGATCGTCGCCTTCCCCGGCGGATCGGCCACGATCCGGGGTATCCGACCCGAGGTCCTGCTCCGCGAGCCGGCCGTGGTGGTCGTCGACGACCGCCTGCTCGGGCTCGGCCGTGGTGACTGAGCGGCCGCCGGCGGGCCGTCCGGCCGGGGCGGCCGAACGGCCGACGGGCCCGGCTGGATAGGCTCGCGAGCCGCGGACGAACGGGAGGCGCGTGGACGAGATCGATCCCCCGGGACACGAGACCGGGACATCAACACCCAGCGACGGGTCCTCCACCGACCCGGCCACGTCCGACGCCACCGGCGGTGTGCCCGAGCCGGCGCTCGCCGCTGCCCACCTCGCCGCCGCCGAGGCCGGTGCGTCCCAGGTGGAGACCGAGGAACGCTACGCACGGCCGGACGCCGATCGGTTGTCGAACGCGGCGCTCTCGCGGGTCCGCGCGCGCCGGACCGGCGCCCGTGAGGCCGCGTTCTTCGACCTCGACAAGACCATCATCGCGCGGTCGTCGACCCTGGTCATGGGCCGCACCTTCATGAAGGACGGGCTGCTGAGCTCGTCGACGGTGCTCAAGGGCCTCTACGCCCAGGTCGTCTACCAACTCGTCGGTGCCGACCACGAGAAGATGGAGCAGATGCGTCACGCGGCGCTGGAGCTCACCAAGGGCTGGGAGGCCGAGCGTGTGCGGCGGCTCGTCCGTGAGACGATGGAGGAGGTCATCGCGCCGCTGGTCTACCAGGAGGCACTCGACCTCATCGAGGATCACCGTCGCGCCGGACGGGACGTCTGGATCGTGTCGTCGTCCGGTGAGGAGATCGTGGAGCCGTTCGGGTCCTACCTCGGTGTCCGCGACGTCATCGCGACGCGCTCGGGCATCGACGTCGACGGCCGCTACGACGGCACGTTGGAGTTCTACGCCTACGCCGGGGCCAAGGCCACCGCGATTCGCCAGATCGCCGAGGTGCGCGGCTACGACCTCGCCAGTTCGTTCGCCTACTCGGACTCGATCACCGACCTGCCCATGCTGACGACCGTCGGCCAACCCACCGTGGTCAACCCGGACCGTGAACTGCGTGCGGCGGCGGTCGCGATGGGCTGGGACGTGCGGGACTTCGGCAGCCCCGTCCGACTCCGGGACCGGCTACCGGACGTCGCCCCGGCGGGCCGCGTCGCCGCAGGTCTCGCGGCGGCGGCGCTGGTGGGTGCGGTCGTCTACCGGAACCTGACCAACGGCCGCTGACCGCGGCGCGCCGCTGCCTCTGGCGCTCAGGTGTAGTCGCGGTGGTACTCGATGCGACCGTCGTCACCGAAGCCGAAGAAGCTGGCGCGCGGCAGATCGCTCCACCGTCGGCCGGCGGCGTTGTAGGAGATCGTCCACTCGACGCCGAGCCCGGTGCCGTCCGTGCTCTCGATGACGCGCTTGGACTCGATCGCGATGTCCTCCTTGCCCCCCAGCCAGTCCTTCATGTAGGCCATGATGAGCAGGTTGCCCCGGTGTGGCGGGTTGTACGGTTCGAGGTACAGGGCGTCGGCGGCATACAACTCGGGCACGCCGGAGACATCGGCGTCCGTCAACATGCCGGACAACCGGTCCCACGCCTCAGCTGCGTGACCCACAGGTGTTCGCCTCCAAAGGACTCGTCAAGCGGCAGGTGCGCAGGCTAGTCGAGCGGGAGCGCCCGCTCGCAACGTGGCGTCCGGACCGACACGCCGACCGCACGACGGTCACCTCGACAACCCGCCGAATTCCCCCCCAAGGAGCCACCTGTGGCCGCAGCGAACCTCCCCGCCGGCAGCCGGGTCCCCGACCACCTCGACGATGTGGCCCGGACCCTGATCGACCAGCTCGGCGACACCCGTCGGGCACTGGCCGACCTGGTGCGCATCCGGTCGATCAGCGCCCAGCCGGAACACGCCGACGACGTCATGGCCAGCGCGCGGGCCACCGCGACGCTGCTCGCCGATGCGGGCCTCGACGACGTCCGGCTGCTCGAACTCGACGGCATGGCACCGGCGGTCACGGGGCAGTGGCTCGGGGCCGGCGACGACGCCCCGACGGTGCTGCTCTACGCCCACCACGACGTCCAGCCCGTTGGCACGCCGGACCGGTGGCACTCGGAGCCGTTCGAGCCGACCGAACGTGGCGGCCGGCTGTTCGGCCGGGGAGCCGCCGACGACAAGGCCGGGATCATGGCCCACGTGGCCGCCATCCGGGCGTGGTTGACCACCCGGGACGCCCTGCCGGTGAACGTGAAGGTCATCGTCGAGGGCGAGGAGGAGATCGGTTCCCCCAACCTGGGCCGACTGCTCGAGGCCCACGGTGACGAGCTCACCAGCGACGTCATCGTGCTCACCGACCTCGTGAACTGGCAGGTCGGCTGGCCGGGGCTGACCTACGCGCTGCGCGGCATGGGCGAGGCGTACGTCACCGTGCGGGGCCTGGAGCAGCCGGTCCACTCCGGCATGTGGGGCGGCGCGGTCCCCGACGCCCTGACCGGCATGATCCGTCTGCTGGCCACGCTGCACGACGACGACGGAGCCATCGCCGTCGAGGGGTTCGCCGACGATATCCGGGCGATGCCGGCGGACGAACGAGCCCGACTCGAGGCGCTCGAGGTCGACGAGGACGCCTTCCGGGCGGACGTCCGGCTGCGCGACGGCGCGCGTTTCGTCGGGGACCCGGCCACCTCGCTGCTCGAACGGATCTGGATGCAACCGACGATCACACCGACGGGCATCGACGCCCCGCGCGTCGCCGAGGCGTCCAACACACTGCTCAGCGAGGTGCGCGTCAAGCTGTCGTGCCGGTTCGCGCCGGGCCAGGACCCGCAGCGCGCGCTCGATGTGCTGCGTGACCACCTCGTCGCGGCGGCCCCGTTCGGTCTGGACGTCGAGGTGGCGATCGGCGAGCACAACGCCGCCTGGATGACCGAGCCGGCCGGCCCTGCCTGGGACGCGGCGGTGGCGGCGATGACCGCCGCCTACGGCCGGGAACCGGCCGCGATCGGCTGCGGCGGGTCGATCCCGTTCGTGGAGCCGTTCAGCGCGGCCTTCGGCGGCGCACCGTGTCTGCTGGTCGGCGTCGAGGATCCCGCGTCGAACGCCCACGGGGAGGACGAGTCGCTGCACCTCGACGACTTCACGCGTGCCTGCCTGACCGAGGCGCTGCTGCTGGCCGAACTCGCCGACCGGACCGCGGCGCTGGCCGATTAGCCTCGCGTCGGACCGGCAGTCGAGGAGCGTGTCATGGCCGACCCCCGCACCACGGGGTACACCGACGAGGACCTCGCCCGCCTGCCCGACCGGGACGACCCGACCGACTACCGCCACCCGTTCGCGCGCGACTACGACCGTCTGGTCCACACCGGCGCGTTCCGCCGCCTGCAGGGCAAGACCGGGGTCGTCGCACCCGGTGAGGCCGACTTCTTCCGGACCCGACTGACCCACACCATCGAGGTGTCCCAGCTCGCCCGGCGGCTGGGCTGGAAGCTCGGTGCCCACCCCGACGTCGTCGAGGCGGCGGCGATCATGCACGACTTCGGCCACGCCCCGTTCGGCCATGTGGGCGAGGAGTCGCTCTCCGAGGCGGTCGACGGCACCGCACGGGCCTGGGGTCTGGATGTCGACGCGGTCGGCGGCTACGAGGGCAACGCCCAGACCTTCCGACTGGTCGGCACGCGCCTGACCGGGTCCACGGCGCTGCCCGGGCTGAACCTGACGCGGGCGACCCTGGATGCGGCGATCAAGTACCCGTGGGAGCGCGGCGAGGTCTCCACCCGCAAGTGGTGCTTCTACCCCACGGAACGCGAGCTGGCGGCGTGGGTCCGGGAACCGGTTCCCGACGACCGTCGCCACGCCAAGAGCTTCGAGGCCCAGGTCATGGAGTGGGCCGACGACGTCGCCTATGCCGTGCACGACCTGGAGGACTTCTTCCTGGCCGGGTCCCTGCCCCTGGCGCTGCTGACCCAGTCGAGCTCCGCCCGGGAGCAGGTCGCCGATCAGCTCGTCGAGCGCCGGCGCCGCCGGGGCAAACTCGCCGAACGACCGTCGACCAACCCCGCGCACTACACGGCCGCGGATTTGATCGCCGCGTTCGAGGAGTTGTTCACCGAGCCCAAGGGTCCGTTCGAGGGTTTCCGTGAGCTGTCCGGTGAGTTCGACGGCTCGCTCGAGTCGCGCCAGGCGTTGCGCCTGATGCGCAAGCGGCTGATCAACCGTCTGGTGCACTCGGTCGCGCCCCGTGATCCGGATGCGCCACCTCGACGCCATCTCAACGACCTGGCCATTCCGCGCGACGCCCGCCTGGTCGACGACGTGCTGCGCGACCTGCTGTGGGTGTTCGTGATCGAGCATCCCCGCATGGCGACCTATCAGCACGGCCAACGGCGCGTGGTGCGTGAGCTGTTCGAACTCCACGCGGAGGCCGTGCACACCTCACGCGCGGACACCTCGTTGTTCCCCCGCGACCTGCAGCCCGACCTCGAGCGGCTGCTGGTCGCCACCGACCGGGCGGCCGCGGACGTCGAGGTGCTGCGTCTGGTCGCCGATCACGTCGGGTCGATGACCGATGACGGGGCCGCGCGCCTGCACCGACGCATGACCGGCCACGTCGGCGGGGGGTTCGCCGACTTCCTGTGACCCGGGTGGATCAGACGCCGAGGTCGCGTCGCTCGTAGCCCCAGACGGCGACGACGACCGCCACGAGCGTGACCGCCATCAGACCGAGGTAGCCGGCGCCGACCCCGGCGACGCCGTCGACCAGCGGCTCGGCACCGAGGTACCAGTGGAACGGTGACAGCGCCCGCAACCAGTCGCCGCCGTCGAGCATCGCGCCGATGGCGTTGGCCACGTACCCGGCGACGGCCAGCCCGGCTCCCGCACCGAGCGCGATGGTGCGGCGGCCCGTCGCCGCACCCACCGCCAGCGTGACGGCTCCGTGGGCGAGCACCAGCAGCGCGAGCCCCAACGTCGCCGCCAGGATTCCACCGACCTCGACGTCCATCGCCAGGGCGAGCACCAGGACGACGGACACGAGGGCCGCGACGAGGCAGAGGACCACGACGCTGAGCGCGAGCGCCAGGGCACGTTCGAGCAGGACGCGGCGGCGGGCAACCGGCGCACACGACTCGAGTTCGAGCGACCCGTCCTCCTCGGCACCCGCGATTCCGCGCGCCGCCGCACCGATGACGAACACCAGCAGCAGCACCGGGCCGAGCAGGCCGAACACCGTCGATTCGAGGTAGCCGGCGGCCGTGCCGAGCGCGTCGTAACCGAGGGCGCTGACCAGTCCCTCCGGCAGCCCGTCGATGAGCACCTGCAGCTCCTCGCCGCCGCCCATGGCCGGCCAGAAGCTGACATAGATCCCGGTCACCGCCGCCAGTGCGATCCCCCACCCGGTCAGGGCCCGCGACTGCTGGGTCAGCACCCACCGCGTGACGGGGAGGCCCCGCACCTGCTGGGCCGATGGCGTGGTGTCGAGGGCCGGGTCCGGGCTCATCGTGTCCGTGGTCATGATCGGACCTCCGTGGGCACGTCGACGGGGACGCGGTAGAAGTCGAGGAAGAGGTCCTCGAGCTCACGGTCCTGCGCCGCCCAGTGCGTGACGTGGTGGTTGGCGGCCACCTTCAGCAGCGCATCGGGCTCGCCCCGCAGCAGGCAGCGCAGCGCGGTGCCGGCCACCTCGACGTCCTCCACGCCGGGCAGATCCCGGAAGTGCACGGGGTCGACCGGGTCCGCGAACGTGAGCTCGACGAGCTGACCCGCGTGATGGCGCAGGGTGGCCACGTCGTCGACGTCGACGATGCGCCCGGCCCGCACGATCGCGACCCGTTCGGCGACGAGCTCCACCTCACTGAGCACATGGGACGACATGAACACCGTGGCCCCGCCCGCCTGCGCTTCGCGGACCATGATGAGGAACTCGTGCTGGAGCAGCGGGTCCAGCCCGCTGGTGGGCTCGTCGAGGATCAGCAGCTCCGGGTCGTGCATGAAGGCCTGGACGACACCGACCTTCTGCTTGTTGCCCTTCGACAGCCCCCGGATCGAGCGGTTCAGATCCAGGGTCAGGCGCTCCGCCAGGGCCTCGATGCGGTCCCGACCGACACCACCACGCAGCCGGGCGAGATGCTCCAGCAACTGCCGGGCGGTCGCCCGCCCGCTGACGTGCAGCTCACCGGGCAGGTAACCGATCCGGGCGCGTTGGGCCGGACCGCCGATGCGGGGTGCCGCACCCAGCACCTCGGCGCGTCCGCCATCGGGGCGCAGCTGGTCGAGCAGCACCCGGATCAGCGTCGACTTCCCGGCTCCGTTCGGTCCGAGGAACCCGAACACCTCGCCGCGGCGCACCTCGAGGTCCAGACCGTCGAGCGCCCGGACCGATCCACTGCCACGGCCGTAGATCTTTACCAGACCCTGCACCTCGATGGCCGACTGGTCGCTCATCGGGTCCCACCTCCGGTGGTCGTGCCGTCGTCCGCTTCGCTCCCGGGTGCCACGGTCTCGGATGCCGTGGCCGCGTCCGGGTCCGCCGTGCCGTCGTCCGTCATGCCGTCGTCCGTCATGCCGTCGTCCGTCATGCCGTCGGCCGTCGTGGCTGCCTCGAGCTGCGCGACCACGGCCCGGTACGTCGTGGGGGTCAGGACCCCCTGGCCGAAGATCTCCAGTCCGGCCTGCAGGTAGCCCGCGGCCTCCGCCGGGTCGGCCAGCAGGTCCGCACCGAGCAGCCGCGTCGTGTGCTCGTGCAGGACCAGGGCCCCGAGCGACCAGATCGTGAGCAACGCGGCCCGTGCGCGCGGATCGGCGGACGGTTGCAGGACCCCGTTCGCGACGCCGACCGCCATGTAGTCGACGGCATCCGTCACGAGCTCGTCCACCAGCGCCACAACATGTGGCGACCCGTCGACCAGGGTCCGCGCGAGGTAGGCGAGCACCGGTGGTCCGTCGCCCTGGGTGCGCAGCGCACCGAGGACATCGAGCTCGGCACCGGCGGCCATGGCCGCCTGTTTCTGGTCCCGGACCACCGCGGCGACGTGCTCGTCACAGACGACCCGAAGCTGATCCTTCGAGCCGAAGTGGTGGATCACCAGCGCCGGCGACACGTCCGCCTCGGCGGCGATCGTCCGCACCGACGTGGCGGCGACCCCGGCCCGCGCGAAGCAGACCACGGCGGCGTCCCGAATACGCGCGGCCGTGGACCGGTCGTCGTCGAGTGATCGAGCAGCGGCGTCGTCCGACGTCGCCAACGCCGCCGGCGACGTCGGGGCCGGGGTGGGGCCGGGGGTGGTTTGCTGCTGAGCTGAACTCATGTTCAATATGCTGAACAAGTGTTCAACGCCTGTCAAGCCACCCGCCGAACCGCTTGCGCCTCATCGCGGCCCCGCACGTCGAGAAACTGTCCCCCGCAACAGCAACGCGCATGCGCAACACCCTCGGCCGCCCCTGAGCCGGGCCGCACGGCGAGAAGCTGTTCCCGGCGACAGCAACGCGCATGCGCAGCCGCTGAGCCGCGGTCGCGCGTGAGCGGCACGCGAGCCGGGGCTCAGCTGGCGTACAGGCCGTCGATGACGTCGGCGTACTTCGTGTGGATGACGCTGCGCTTGAGCTTCAGCGACGGCGTCAGCTCCTCGGACTCCGCCGTCCACTCGGTGGGCACGATGGCCCACTGGCGCACCTGCTCGACGCGGGCCAGCTCCTGGTTGCCGGCCTCGACCGCCCGGCCCACCTCGGCGATGACGGCGTCGTGTTGCGCGGCGGCGGCCACCGAGTCGAACGGCACGCCGTTGGACTCGCACCAGCCGGGCAGGGACTCCGCGTCGAGCACGATCAGCGCGCTGATGAAGGGCCGCTCGTCGCCGACCGCGCAGATCTGTCCGATGATCGGCGAGCGCGGCTTGATCGCTTCCTCGATGTTGTTGGGCGACAGGTTCTTGCCACCGGCGGTGATGATGAGTTCCTTCTTGCGCCCGACGATCCGCACGAACCCGTCGTCGTCCATCGAGGCGAGGTCACCGGTGTGCAGCCACCCGTCGGCGTCGATCGCCTCCGCGGTGGCCTCGTCACGTCGCCAGTAGCCGGGCGTGACGATCGGGCCGCGGGCCAGCAGTTCGCCGTCCGGGGCGATCCGGACCTCGATGCCGGGCAACGGCTGCCCGACGGTGCCGATGCGGATCTCGCCCGTGCGGTTGGCGGTGATGACGGCGGTCGACTCCGTCATGCCGTAGACCTCCAGGATCTCGATCCCGATGGCCTGGAAGAAGATCAGCAGCTCCGCGCTAATGGGGGCGGCTCCCGACAGGGCATAGCGCAGCTCGTCGAGCCCGAGGCCCTCGCGGATCTTGGCGAACACCAGCCGATCGAACAACGCGTACTGCAAGCGCAGCTTCAGCGGTGCCTGACCGCCGTCGAGCTCCGCGCGCACCTTGGCCATGCCGACCTCGATCGCCTTCAGCCCGAGCTTGCGCTTGCGCTCGTCCTCGGCCGAGGCGATCTTGGCGAGCAGCGCGGCGTGCATCTTCTCCCACACGCGCGGTACGGCCATGAAGATGTGGGGGCGTGCCTCCTGGAGCGTCTCCAGGACCTGACTGACCTCCCGGACGAAGTAGACGGTGCCGGCGTTGCGGATGCCGAGGTAGTGGGTCGTCATCCGCTCGGCGACGTGGGCGAGCGGCAGATAGGAGATCCCGCGCTGCCCGGACTCGACGTCGAGCAGCTGGCCGGTGATCGCCAGTTGGTAGAGCAGTCCCCGGTGGGTGACGACCACGCCCTTCGGCGGCCCGGTGGTCCCCGAGGTGTAGATCAGGGTGACCGCATCGTCGGGATTCACGGCCCGCCACGCGTTCTCGAGCTCGCCCTGGCCCGTCTCCAGCGCCTGCGCGCCCGCGGCGACCAGCTGCGCGTAGGTCATGACGTCGTCGCGGCCGACGTCGACGCCGGCGGGCTCGACGACGACGATCAACTGCAGGGCCGGCAACTGGTCGCGGACGCGATCGAACCGCTCCAGGAAGGCCGCGTCCTCGACGACGGCCACCTTGGCATCACAGTTGCCGGCGATGTAGGCGACCTGCTCCGCGGTCAGGGTGTTGTAGATGGAGACCGGGGTGGCACCCGCGAGCAGGACCCCGACATCGGCGAGGACGTGCTCCGGGCGGTTGGTCATCATCAGGGCGACGTGGTCGCCGTGGTCGACCCCGGCCAGATGACGGATGGCGAGCGCGATACGACTGGCCTCGTCGCGGTAGTCGCTCCAGGTCCGCGTGCGGAACCCGTCACCCTCCTTGCTCACCAGCGCGGGTTGGCCACCACTGGTGTCACAGGTGGCCATGAACACGTCGATCAGGGTCCGGTCCCCGACCTCCGCGATGATCGCCTCGCGTGCCGCCTGCGTGTCCGAGGCGTGCTCCATCGTCTCCACCACGTCCGCTCCCTGTCGCCGAAAGTGCTCCCGACGGGAGTTCACACCCACGAGCCCCCCGGGTCAAGGACCGAGGGGCTCGGGAGGTGGTGTGACGTGGCGGTCAGCGGCGGCGGTTGACCAGGACCGGGGTCGCGACGGCCGCGACTCCGAGTGCCAGCAGCACGACGACCAGCGTGGGCAACGCACCGAGCGCACCGCCGGAACCGGCGTCGACGTCGGTGGGCTGCTCGACCTCGGCCTCGTCGGCCGCGTCGTCAGCCGCGTCATCCTCGGCGGCGTCGTCCTCGGCCGCGTCGTCGGCGGCGTCAACGACGACGATCTCGCCGTCCATCCCACCGTGCACCGTGCAGGTGTAGGCGAAGGTGCCGGCCTCGTCGAAGGTGGCCGTGAACGTGGAGCCCTCCTCGCTGGTGGTCTCGGAGGAGTCGATCGAGTCGTCCTCGAAGGTGACGTCGTGGTTGCCACCGACCCACTCGAACAGCACGGTGTCGCCGACCTCGACCTCGACCGTGTCGGGCGTGAAGACGTTGCTGTCCCCGCCCACCTCGACGGTGGCGGCGTGGTTGTCGGCGTGGGCGGCACCGGGCAGCGCGAGCATGGTCGCGAGCGCGACGGCCAGCGCGAAGGCGATGGGGGCGACTCGGGTCGTCGATCGGATCGTCTGCGTCATGGGTTCCTCGTCATCAGGTTCGGTGGTTCGTGTCCGGTCCGTGGTGGCGGCCGCTCGACGGGAGCCCGTCGCAACGTGGATCCGCTGCCCCTCGCACCGCCTAACGTCCGGCCCGGCACTCCACCTGGATGGCGACGGGCGACGGGCACGGGGCCGCTACCACCTGGACGCGCGACCAGCGGCGGGCCGGACCCGGAAGGCGCGCGGGTCGAAGCGAGTCCCCATCCACGCGAGCGGTCGGAACCGTTCCCGGCCGGTGATCGTGTCCCCCGCCGCGTGGCGACCGGGTCGACACGTCCGGTGCCCACCCCGGGGCTGGCCTTGCGCGTGAGGATCCAGGACGCCGGCAACGCGGAGCCGGAAGGGCGCCGACCGTCGCGTCGGCCGGGGTGGTTGTTCAGCGTGGCCATCGAGGAACTCGAACGGGTCTTGGTCGCGTCGGTCGACGAGTTGCAGGCGTGGTTCATCGCGCACCACGACCAGCAGGAGGGCATCTGGTTGGTGACCTACCGCAAGCGCGTCCCGCAGCGGATGGACGACGTGGACGCGCTCGTCTGCCCCGATGACCTACTCGAGGCGTTCGCCGCCCACCCGCCGGTGGCGCAACACTTCGCGGCCTTCCCCCGGCCGCGCAACGCCAGATCCTGCGCTGGATCAAGCTCGCGAAGACGCCGAGGACACGGGCCAAGCGTGTGCACCTCACCGCCGCGAAGGCCGCGGACAACGTCAGGGCCGACACCGGGTGACCGCTCACGGGACGCGCGTCCAGCTCGTTGTCGACCGCCTCGCGGACCCGTGCCAGCCCGGTCAGACCGGCAGGGTGATGGCGGCGTCGACGGCCGCCGCGACGAAGATCAGGGCGAGGTAGATCGTCGAGTAGTGGAACAGCTGCATCGCCGCGGCGATCGTGACCTCCCGCCGCAGCCGGTGCGCGAACACCAGCCACCCGAGGGTCAGCAGCACCGCGGGGACGGCGAACAGCCACCCGGCCGGTGCCCCGGCGATGTAGAGCAGGACCAGCGAGAACAACAGATAGCTGTACAGCAGGATCTGGCGGGTCGCCTCCTCGTTGCCGTGGGTGACCGGCAGCATGGGCAGTCCGGCGGCGGCGTAGTCCTCCCGGTACTTCATCGCCAGCGCCCAGAAGTGCGGTGGCTGCCACCACAGCATGATGGCGAACAGCAACCAGGGCCGGACGTCGGCGAGCGATCCGCCACTCACGGCGGCCCAGCCGGTCAGCACCGGCATGCAGCCGGCGATGCCACCGATGACCACGCCCTGGGAACTGCGTCGCTTGAGGCCGAGCGTGTAGACGAACACGTAGAACACGATCGCGAACGTCGCCAACGAGGCGGCCACGACGTTGACGAACACCGTCAACCACACGAACCCGGCCACGCCCAGTACGAGGCCGAGGACCAGTGCCCCGTGCGGTCCGATCTCGTCGGCGGCGGTGGGACGCGCAGAGGTCCTGGCCATCAACCGGTCGATGTCGCGGTCGAGGTGGTTGTTCAGCGCGTTGGCGCTCCCCGCCGACAGGGTGCCGCCGATCAGGGTCGCGAGCACCAGCAGCGTCGACGGCCAGCCCTGCTCGGCGATGACCATCGCGGGCACGGTGGTGACCAGCAGCAGTTCGATGATGCGCGGCTTGGTGACCAGCACGTAACGCTTGACGACGTCCAGGGTGCCGCCACGACGCTCGTAGCGACCCGCGTCGTGCATCGGCCCGACCGGGACCTCGAGCGTGCCCGCTTCGTTCGCGGTCGGGGGCTTCGGTGCACTCACGGCCGTCGGCCGCCGGCTTCACGCCAGAGCCGCCAGCCCATGACGGCCAGCACGACGCCGGCACCGATGGCCGCGAGGTAGAGGGCCACGTGGACGCCGATGAAGGCGGCGGAGAACGCGTCGGCGTCGCGCGCCAGATTGACCAGCCGGGTGCCCCACAGCCAGAACTGGAAGACGGCCAGCGCACCCAGGACGATCGCACGACGCCGATGGACCGCCACGGGCACCTCGATGGTGCGCTGGCGATGCGGGGCGGACGCGGCCACGGCGACCTCGGCTGACGGTTGGGATGATGGGACGACGGCCCGCATGACGGTGCACGTCGCCGGTGTGGCGAGGGTATGCCGACCGGGGCCATCGGTGCGAGCGGCGTGCGTCCCCGGGGATCGGGATGGCGCGCCAGTCGGCCGCGGAGCCGGGATACCCTTGGGTCCATGGCCGATCGCATCCCCCGCACCACACGCCCGCTGACCCTGGCGGTCGGTGCTGCGGTCGCGACCAACATCCTGATCGTGTTCACCGGCGGTGTCGTGCGGGTGAGCGGCTCGGGCCTCGGGTGTTCGGACTGGCCGACCTGCGACGGACAGAACATCGCCCCGATCGCCGGTGGTGACCACGCCGCGTGGCAGGCCTACGTCGAATTCGGTAACCGGCTGCTCACCTTCGTCGTGCTCGCTGCGGCGATCGCAGCGGTGGTCCAGGTGCGCCGGACCGGGCCATGGCCGACGGCCACCCGCCGGCTGGCGTGGGCGCTGCCCCTCGGCGTCGTGGTGCAGGCGGTCCTCGGCGGCATCACCGTGCTGACCGGGCTGTCGCCGGTGACCGTGGCGGCCCACTTCCTGGTCTCGATGGCACTGATCTGGGCCGCGGTCGGTCTGTTCGTGCGCACCCGTCCGGCGCGGGCCGACACGGCACCCATCGCGAGCGGGATCCGGGTGGGGACGACCGCACTGGCGGTCGTGGCGGGTGTCGTGCTCGTGCTCGGCACCATCGTCACCGGCTCGGGTCCGCACGGTGGCGACATCGCTGCACCCCGGTTCGATCTGGATCTGCGGGTGATGGCCATCGCCCACGCCGATGCGGTGTGGCTGCTGATCGGCCTGACCATCGCGATGGTCGTGGTGACGTGGCGGTCGCCCGCACGACGTCTGGCACGCGGGCTGCAGCTCCTGCTCGTCGTGGAGCTGCTCCAGGGCGGGATCGGCTACCTGCAGTACTGGCTCGGGGTGCCGCCGACGCTCGTGTCCCTGCACATCCTGGGTGCCGCGCTGCTGTGGGCCGTGGTCACGATGGTCTGGTTCCGGGCCCGCCCCCGGCCGGTCACGCCGTCGGCACCGGTCGGGCCGGACGCGGTCCGAACGCCAGCCGATGCGGGCGAGCTGACCGGGCGATGACCGGCGACGTCCGCGGACGGCCGTTTCGCCTGGTCGTGCTGGCGGACTCGACGGCGTTCACCGACGCGACCGGACCGCAGCTGCCGGATCACCCGGCGCTGTACCCCAACCGCGTCGCGGCCGGCCTGCAGGCCGCGTGGGACCGTGAGGTCGTGACCACCGTCATCGCCCGCCCCGGGACCACGGTACGCGAGCTCGAACGCACCCTGTTCAAGGATCGTCACGTCCAGTTCGACGTGGTCGCACCCGCCGATGCCGTCATCGTGGGCGTCGGCAGCTTCGATCACGCTCCGGCCGGCGTGCCCCCGGCGGTCGACGCCGTGCTGCCCTACATCCGCTCGGCGCGTCGACGGCGGCGGGCCCGGATGCTCGCGCACCGGGCCTACCCCGCCATCGTCCGCGCCCGCGGGGGCTACACCACCCGTACCCCGTGGGCGCAGTTCGCCCTGCGCTACGGCCGCACACTGGACCAGGTCCGGGGGCTGACGCAGGGCCGGGCGCACTACGTCGCCCTCGGCCCCACCAGCCACGACGGGGAGTACTACGGCCGCCGACACCCGGGCCACGTCGTCGCCGAGCAGGCCCAACTCGACCTGGCACGCACCAAGGGGTTCACGCCCGTTGCGACGTGGCCGCGGGTCGTGGACCACGCCGCCGAACTGAACCCGGACGGCATCCACTGGCCGGCGGCGGCCCATGCCGCGGTCGCCGACGCCGTGCTCGACACGTTGCGTTGATCAGGCGTCGTCGGCGACGACGCGACCGACCCCGTTCATGGTCGCGTGCAGGGCACACACGAAGTACCACTCGTCGGGCAGGTCGTCCCAGGTGACGTCCTCGGACCGGAAGCCGTCACTGGTACCGCCCGGGATCAGCGAGCTCGAGAGGAAGGTCTCGTCACCGGGACTGGGGTCGTCGGCGTCCCCCTCGAGACTGGTGATCACGACGTTGTGCTGCGTACCGGTCGGGTCGAGGTTCTCGAACACGAAGGTCACCTGCTCGGTCTCCTGCGAGGGCACGACCTCCCACTCGGTCACCACGGGACCACAGGCACCGTCCTGGAACTCGCAGTACTCGACGGAGTTCTCCGCGGCCAGGACCGGCGCGTCGTCGGGCACGGAGATCAACGGCTGGACGTTCGCCATCCGGGCATCGTCGGGGATGTCACCGACGAGCCCGAGCGCGAAGCCCGCACCGACGAGGATCGGCAGCGCGGCGGCGAAGATGACCACGCCGCGTTGGGGCAGCGCGAGCTTGTCCTGGGAGTTCGCGAGCGAGACGGTGAACAGGATCCCGCCGGCGGCCGCCGCCGCGAGCGCCAGCGAACCACCCTTGGTGTTGTACAGCAGGGTCAACGCGATGGCCCCGACGAAGGCGGCGATCGAGGCCAACACCACGATGGGGAGCACGATGGGCAGGATGACGCGGCTACGGAAGTCGTGATTCACGGGTTGCTCCCCTGGCGGGATGGGCGGCGGCCGTCGGGTGACACGCGCGCAACGGCGGCGCTAGAGCGTCGGGGCCTGATCGAACAGGATGATGACGATGGCGAACGTGTACAGACCGAGGGCCAGGAACAGCCCCGTGTACATCATGCGCGAGAAGACCGGGGAGTCGAACTTCAGGTGCATGAACCATCCGGCGACGTACAGGAACTTCACGATCATCAGCACGATCAGCAACGGGATGCCGATGACGCCGAAGTCCCAGAAGTAGGTCGACACCTCCAGCGCGGTCAGCACCGCGAGCACGAGGGCGATGTTGACGTACTGCCTCGGCGTCGGGTGGTGGTCGTGGGACTCGTTGGATGTGGCCTCCGCGGCCTCGGTGCTACTCAAGCGCCTCACACTCCTCGAACGGTGGGTGCGGATCAGGCTCCGCCGGCCGTGGTCGCGCTGCTCAGTCGACGAGCGCGAGCTCCGGGATCAGGTAGACGACGGTGAAGATGACGACCCAGATGATGTCGACGAAGTGCCAGTACAGGCCGATCATCTCGGTCTTGAGGTCCTGGTTGGGCTTGATCTTGCCGGTCAGCGACAGCGTGTACAGGCTCATGAGCAGCAGGATTCCCACGAACACGTGGATGCCGTGGAAGCCGGTCAGGACGAAGAACGATGACGCGAACGGCGACGAGCCGAGCTCCAGACCCTCGCGGTAGAACACGGTGAACTCGAACACCTGCCCGCCGAGGAAGACCATCCCCTGACCTGCGGTCGCCAGGACCCACAGCCGCATCCGGCGCAGGTCGCCCTTGGTGTGCGCGTTGTGGGCGAGCACCATCGTCAGGGAGCTCATCAGCAGGACGAACGAACTCACCGAGGTGAACGGGATGTCGAAGATCTCGATCCCCGGCGCGCCGGCCGTGGTGTCGAGGTACAGCAGGTAGGCGGAGACGAAGGCACCGAAGAACAGGAACTCGGAGCCGAGGAACGTCCACATCGCGAGCTTGCGGTGGTCGATCCCGAGGGTCGTGGCGTGCGCCTCAGCGGACACGGGGCCTGCCTTCCTTCACG
>LFIK01000033.1_pt1 | contig 84953 bp, 85 predicted proteins | sample 643401 | NCBI WGS metagenome assembly LFIK01 (sample SAMN03777447, study PRJNA286221) | soda lake metagenome | biome: soda lake; feature: Kulunda steppe; material: water; isolation source: sample T5-Br brine of Lake Tanatar-5 | place: Russia: Kulunda steppe | collected 2010-07
CGATCGAGCGGCTCTTACCCTCTTATCAAAAACCACGTCGCCGCGGGTCCTTACGGTGGACACTCGCGCCAGTGATGACCGTCCTTCTTATCGCCCTTGTGTTAGGATTTCTACGCACGTCTGATGAGCCCCTCACCGTCCTTTATTTAGAAGTAAATCCATCCGTCCAAGTCTTACTGGATGAGGAAGAGGCAATCGTGGATGTGGTCGCTTTAAATGAGGACGCAAATCAGTTACCACTGGCAAGCTATGTGGGGCTTAGCTATGATGATTTCTTATCACAATGGTTAAGTGATGTGAATGATCGTGGGTTTATTGATGAAAACAGCGTCATCTTATTTGATGTTTTAGGTTCACGCATGGAGTTAAATGATGAACTGTCGCAGCGTTTAGAAACGTTGTTTAGTTCACACCCCGTCTTTGATTTACATCCGGCCACGTTGGCACGAAGTCCCATGGATGCTTTGACCATGGAGGATATGGACGAGGCTCGTGCGATGGGCATCAGTGTGATGCGCTATCACTTAGCAAAAAGAATCGCAGAAGATCACCCTGATTTAGAGATTCAAGAGGTGCTTGAGATGCCCATGAGAGAATTAGTCGATCGTGTGCCTCCTAGAATGGAACCCCCTAGAGGGCGACCCGATTTTTTCCCTCCAAGAGGTAGACCATAAAAAAAAATCTTCTAATCTTAGAAGATTTTTTTTATGGCTCATTGCTTTTTAATAAACGTGAGAATGTCTTGCGCTAAACGTTCAGGAAAATCTGTGATGGGTGAATGTGACCCATCATCATAAATCAGATGCTCAGCCTTTGGCAACAAGGCTTCATTTTCTTTAAACATCACTTCAGGAATGACATAGTCTTGACGCGACCATATGTTTAAAATGGGCGCGATCAATTCATCAATAAGCCCAGACCCTTCGACGACACCATTGGATTCATGCGACATATTAAACGTCATCAAAGCCCAGTCAACATCAATTAAGTTACGTTGCTTAAGTGTCTCAGACAAGTTTAAAGCAAGGGCTTCTTCTTCTGGGAGTTTCACGTTGTAGATGGCTGCTTGCCAAACTTGACGCATGAAATCAACATCGTCTTTTTCCATGGCTTGTTGCGCAGGAAGCACTTGAACAGGGTCTAACGCCATCGCTTCTTTGGATTGATAGAGTTCGGTTAAAATGGGTTGGAAAGCCGCATCTTTTTTAAAGATTGGATAGCCTTTGACAGACGCACTTTCAATTAAGGTCACACTGATGACACGTTCAGGATGACGTGCCGCTAAGGATAACGCGATGCCGCCCCCTGTTGACCAGCCTACAAGATGGGCTTGATCGACGTTTAGGGCATCCATAAAGGTCTTTAAATCATCCGCAAAATCATCAAGATGTTCAATCGGTTGGTGATAGGTACTGTCACCAAACCCTCTTAAATCAGGGGCTAAGACACGATAGTTCTCAGCGATCATAGGTGCGATTGGCAAGTAGTGTAATGAACTGGACATGTTGCCGTGAATGAGCAGCACGACTTCTTTGGCTTGTTCATGCCACTCGCAATAGGCGAATGTTTCTTGATTTAATTGAATGGTTTTTTTCATATAGCCTCCTACAGGGGATATTGAGCGCCATCTTCAAAACAGAATCCTAAGATCGTCGAAGTGAAAAGCGCGGGTTGTTCATACATTGATGCGTGCCCTGTTTTTGGAAAATAGACTAAGGTCGCGTTGGGCATCGCTTCATGGATGAGTTGTTGCTCAAATGGGGGGGTTAAGTAATCGTCTTCACTTGCGACAATCAGCGTTGGGATTTTGACAGTCGGTAAATCCGCGAGCGTATCGTGCGTTTCAGCGCTGACGGTTAGACGAATCATGGCGTCTAGAAACTCGGGGTTTGAAAAGACTTCAACCAACATTTTTTTACGATTTTCCATCCAGTCTTTTTGTTTTTGATAAAAACGTGGCGAGTAAATAAACGGGATGGTGATGTGATAATACGCTAACCCTTCGCGGGTCTTAGCAACTTCATTCCAGCCATCACCAATCGCTTTTAACCAAGAGGATGTTTTAGCCACGCCATTGAATACCATGAGCCGTTGAACGTCCTTAGGGTGAGCGACCGCATATTGAAGGGCAATCGACGCTCCGTAAGAAATGCCTGCCAAATAAAGGTCTTTTAGGTTTAAATGGCGAACAAGTGCTTTTAAAACATCTACTTGCACTGCTTGGGTATAGGCTTCGTTCATTTTAGAGCTTTGACCTTGGTCAAGAAAATCAAGTCGTAACAAGCGACAGTGTTTAGTGAACACCTCTTTAAAAGGTTCCCAACTTTTAACCGACATCATGATGCCATTGAGCAGCACTAAAACAGGGCCTTCGTCGCCTTCAAATTGATAATAAATGGTTTTATCTTGATACTGAAAGGTGCTCATAACAGATACCCAAGTTTTTTCGCTTCTTCCGTTAAAGCATCTTTAAACTTAGGATGAGCAATCTTGATTAACGCTTCCGTTCGCTCTCGAATGGACAACCCTTTAAGTCTTGCGACGCCGTACTCCGTCACCACATAATCGACGTCGTTACGTGAGAGCGTTACGGCAGCCCCTTGTTTTAACATGGGCACGATTTTACTGATTTCTTCACGTTCCCCTGTTAAAGGGTTTTTCACGTTGGCCGTAGAATAAAGCGCAATAAAACTTCGCCCTCCGCGAGCACGTTGCGCGCCGACGGCGGTGTCGGTTTGACCACCCGTTCCACTAAACTGTATCGGTCCAATCGATTCTGAACAACACTGGCCTGTCAGATCAATTTCAATCGTCGTATTAATCGAAACTTGATGATCGTTTTGAGCGATGATCATCGGATCATTCACATAATTGCCATCGAGTAACATGACCGCTGGGTTATCGTCAATAAAGTCATAAAGCGCACGGGTACCCAAAGCAAACGCAGCGACCATCTTTCCAGGATGAAGGGTTTTACGTTTATTTGAAATGGCACCGCTTTGATAAAGCTTCATAAAGCCTGTGGTAAGCATTTCTGTATGAACACCTAAATCCTTTTTATCGGTTAAGGCGAGCGCGACCGCGTTGGGAATCCCGCCAATGCCGAGTTGTAAACAGTCGCCATCATGGATATGCTCAGCAATCAATTGACCAATCTTTTGATCTTTCTCGTTAGGCTCCGTATCCGGGAGCTCAGGCACATCGTAATTGACATCCACAAGATAGTCCACATCGTTGATATGCAGCTCTAAATCCCCAAGTGTTCGGGGGAGTTTAGGGTTAATCTCTAAAATCACGGTTTTGGCGTGCTCAATCATGTGTTTTTCATATACGTTTGAGAGCGACAGCGAGACAAACCCGTGTTTATCGGGTGGCGTCGCGTTACCGACATAGACGTCTGGGCGTTTGTGTGCCGCACGTTTAACCCCCGCAAAATGGAGATGATTGGGTATGTATTGGACATGGCCACGACGATAAGCTTTGCGTAAATCCCCTGAGAAAAACCAACTATTAATCGCAAACTTTGTGGTGTAATGTTCATCGACGATGAATGGATAAGGGGCTAACGGAAGACAATTGTCAATGCTCACATGTTCTATCCGTGACGCAATGGTATGGAGTTTTTCAAAAAAGGCACGTCCTTCACTGGCCGCCATCCCTGCAACAATATGATCGCCATCTTTAATGAGGTCTAATGCTTCTTGTAATGTAATGGTTTTTGCCAAACTACTCACTCCTTAAGCTGATTATGAAAAGGGGTGACGAATCACCCCTAGTCGTATGTTATTCAAGTATGTCGGTGATGGTTTGAATCGGTTCAATGGTTTCCCAAGCAAGGACACCATCGGTTGAACCCGCTTTTAAGAATGCCATGGCTTGTGTTCCTACACGTCGGTTACTCGCATAGTCAACAACCACACCAAATGGTAATTCGATGGGTGCTGATTCCATCGCGTCAATGTAGCTTTCCCAAGTCAGTTCTCCATCGCCTACACGACGTAATCCTTCAACAAAGGTTGCTGCAGCGATCCAACCTGCAAAGGCAAACGCGTTTCCAGCAAGCGCAGGATCGATTTTTGAAACTTCAGTAACGAACGTGTTTAAGTCATCCGGTGATCCTAAAACGTCAATCCATGCAGAAGCATAAACATCGTATGAGACTAACACTTCTTCAATTAACGTTAACCAAGTCGCATCCGCATTCACATAACTGGTCACCACAGGGGTTGAGCTGCCAGCATCGGCTAACGCACGGGCGGCGACAGACGCGGGTACTTGGTTTGCAGCAAGTAAGATGACATCAACACCGGCACTTAACAACGTTTGCGCTGCGGTTGACATGTCTGATGCATCGGGTGCTACTTGAACTTCGGTTAAGTTAACGCCCAGCATGTTTGCACGAATTTGAATGCCGTTGAGTAACCCGCGACCAGCATCGTCGTTCGTGTAGATAACGCCAACACTAGAAGCACCAAGAGAGCCTACAGCACGAGCAACCATGACTTCTCCTTCAGCGTCGAAGATTGGCTGAACAGGGAAACTAGCCCGTGCGCCACCTTCGGCTTCAGGGTTAAATAAAGCACTGATGCCTGTCGCATAATAAACACGTGGAATGCCTATGTCGTTGAGGTAATCTCTGGTTGCGCCCACAGTTGGGGTCCCAAAGTGTCCAACGAGTGCAAACACTTGATCATCTTCAACTAAACGCTGTGTTAAGGCTAAACCTTGAGCGCCGTCAAACTGATCGTCGTATTGAATGTAGGCGATTTCACGCCCTCCAATACCACCTTGTTCATTGACCATATTAAAATATGCAATCATCGCGTCACGGAATGGTCCACCTACAAACGCGAGTCCGCCGCTGGTCGCTGCGGTGTTTCCTACGACCACACGTGTGTCTGAAACACCTTGAGCTTGTTCACGACCACAAGCACTTAGAGCAAAAATTCCCACGAAGAGAACACTGAGTAATAAAAGCTTTTTCATTTCTTTTCCTCCTAGAGTTTTAGGTACTATATTTTTTACTGTTTTCACAGTGTGATGCCTATTTTCCAAGATACGCTTCGATGAGTTCCGGATCTTTTATCAACGTTTTAGCCTTGCCTTGTTTAATGATTGAACCGACTTGTATCACGTAGGCATAATCGGCTATTTTTAACGTTTGCAGAGCGTTTTGTTCAACGATGAGAACGGTTAATCCTGTCTCGTTAAGTTTTTTTAAAATCTCAAAAATCGATTTTACAATCAGCGGTGCTAGACCTAATGAAGGTTCATCCAAAATTAACAGTTTGGGTGTCGCCATCAACCCCCTTGCGATCGCCAGCATCTGTTGTTCGCCACCCGATAAGGATACTGCGACCTGATTTTGACGCTCTTTTAAGACAGGAAAGTATCGATACACTTTGATCAAGTTATTGTCAATGACGTCTTTTTTACTTAACCAAATGCGGTCTTCTTGTCGCTTAGCGCTTTGGATGCGTGATTGAATGTCAGGTTCAATTTGGGTTTCTAAGACATATTGAGCTTTTACAGTAAAAGCGCCAATCATTAAGTTCTCATAAACCGTTAAGTCACCGAAAATCTGTCGCCCTTCTGGGACATGAACAATACCAGACGCAGTGATTTTTTCAGCGGCGACTTTGGTAATGTCTTTCTCGCTAAAGACGATCGTCCCTTCTTGAGAGGGCACGAGGCCTGAGATGGTCTTGAGCAATGTGGTCTTTCCACCCCCATTGGCCCCTAAGATGGCGGTGATGGAACCTTCTTTAACGTCAATGGAAACGTCTTTCAATGCTTGAATGGCCCCGTAGCTGACAGAAAGGTGGTCGATGTTTAAAAGTGTACTCATCTAATCATCCTTTCCTAAATACGCTTCTTGTACAAGCGTATTCTTTTGAATCTTACTCGGGATATCCATCGCTAAGAACTTTCCAAAACTAATGGCGCACACACGATCACAAATGTTCATCACAAAGCCCATGTCATGCTCAATGAGTAAAATGGTTGTGTTGTACTTTTTTCGGATGTCATAGATGAGCGCTTCGAGTTCATCCGTTTCACGGTCATTAAGCCCCGCCGCAGGTTCATCTAAGATGATAAGTTTGGGGTCACTCATCAGCGTTCTTGCGATCTCGATTTTTTTTAGGATGCCGTAAGGTTGGCCTTTGACGTAAAAATCTTTCAAGTGATCGATTTTTAAAAACTGTAAAATGTCTAAGGCTTTCTCGCGTAAACGCTTTTCTTCTTGACGCGCTTTTTTAGTATTAAACAAGTGATCGATTAAGCGCGACTTAAACTGTGTGTGGGCACCAATCAATAGATTATTTATAATCGACAAGTCAGGAATGAGTTCGACATTTTGAAAGGTGCGTGCTAAACCTTGTTTGATGACGTCGGTTACTTTCACGTTTCTTAAATCAACATGACCCTCTAAACCATCAAACAAAATGTCCCCTTCATAGTCTTTATAAAACTGTGTGACACAGTTGAACACCGTCGTCTTCCCCGCCCCATTCGGCCCGATAAGACCCACAATTTCGCCGGGAAATACGTCAAATGACAACGCGTTGACAGCCTTAAGACCACCAAACGTCATCGAGACATTCTCTAAGGATAGGAGTGGTGTTTTACTCATGTGAACTCACTCCTTTTTTGGTCCATTTAAGACGAAGTTTGAAGTACCATTTGCGTAGGTCATAGAAAATTTGAATGGCACCGTATGGATAAAATAAAATCACGACAATAATTAAAACACCGGAAAAGATAAACGAAACATCTCCAAATAAATCGGCTAAGATGAGATTTGGGATACCATGAATGATGAAGGCGCCTAAGAAGGTCCCATAGATTGATTTAAAGCCTCCTACGACCACCATCGCAATGATAAACAGACTTAAATCCAGTGTCCAGGCTGTTGTTGGGGCGTTTTGAAGATAAACAGCATACAATACCCCACCCACCGTCGCAAAGACAGTCGCGGTCACAAACGCAGTAAGACGGTATTTTAAGATGCTGACGCCCATGGCTTGAGCCGCCGCTTGTGAACGACTCATCGCTAATAAAGCACGTCCGGTTTTAGAATGTACAAGATGGTGCATCGCAATCATCATGAGCACCATGACGACAACAATGATCGCAAACAAGATGCGGCGTTCACTTGGTGGGTTGGCACTTAAAGTAAATAACCCTAAGAAACGGATGGCTCCGATGTTAATCATTTGGCCACCAAAAATTTCAACTTGTGTGTAAATTTGTCTTAATATTTCACCGACAAAAAGCGTTGCAATCGCTAAGTAGATGCCTTCCACACGAAGAGAGAAAAAGCCGATTAAAGCGCCAATGCCCGCCGCAATTAAAATGGTGAGGATGGCGGCTAGCTCAAAGGGTAAGCCTAAACTTAAAAAGACCCCCGTCCCTAACGCCCCTGCTCCAACAAAGCCGGCCGTTCCTAATGAAATCAGTCCACTAAAGCCAAGTAATATGTTCAGCCCTAACGCGACGACGGTAATGATGACTATATAAGCCCAAATACCCAAGGTGCCTGAACCGATAATGCGAAAATTATGCAAAATAGGAATCATTAAAACCGCGATGCCAAACAATAAGTAGTTGCGGTAGACATGACCTTGAAAAAATTGACCGATGGTTTTTGATAAACGATCTATGATGGTAAGCATGTTACACCTTCTTTGTCGGCTTTTTACCAAAAAGCCCATACGGTTTAAAGTATAGGAATACAAGAATGGAAGAATAAACAAGCACATTCCCCCAAATATCTGAAATGTAAAAACTTGTAAAATTACGTGCAAAAGCAATGATGTATGCGCCTACCACGGGTCCGATGAAGGTTGAAAATCCACCTAACGTGCCTGCAAAGAAGGCGCTGAGCTGGACGTTTAACATCATGTTTGGTTGCACGCTCACCGTGGGTGCGATAAACAACGCGGCTAACGTTCCTAAGATGGCCGCAGTCGCCCAGGAGACCATGGTGACGGTTTTGGTTGGAACGCCCATCAATTTCGAGGTCGTTTCATTGGAGGCAGTGACACGCGTCGCTAACCCCCAGCGTGTGTATTGGATAAACCAAAACATCGCGCCCATAATCGTCACGGACAAGGCGATAATAAAGATGGTGTTATAACGTAATGTGGCTCCTAAAATATCGATGCTAAAACGTGATGGAATAAAGCTTGGGAATAACAAAGGTTGCACACCAAAGAAAAACGGAATGAGACCAATCAAGATCATGATGATCCCTAGGGTCACGATTTGCTTTGAGATGGGATTGACTTTCGCCGCGGGTCGAATGATCAAGGTGTCAATAATAACCCCTGTTAAAAAGGCCGTTAATAAAGCGATCAGGGCGACCAACCACATGTTCCATCCATACTGCAATAACAAGTAGGCTGCGACATAGGCGTTAAAAGTCCCAATGAGTCCTTGGGCGAAGTTTGTGGTGCGTGAGGTTCTAAAAATAAGTACAATCCCTAATGCAGCTAGTGCAAATACGCTGCCTGTTTGAAGGCTGTTAAAAATAATACGAATAAAATCAGTCACGCTTAGGCCCCCATTCAATCACGCTAGCACCCCATACATAGCCGATGCCAGCCGCGATCATCACGATGTGATCGCCTACTTTAATTGTGCCTTGATTAAGCGCTAAATGCAATGATAATATTTGGTCTATTTGGCCCATATGACCATAGTCCTCTAAATAGATGGTTTGTGCTTCACTAAGCCCTAGCGCGTCTAACATCGCTAAATGGCCTGAGCGCTTGATGTGTAAGATCGCAAGATAATCAATGTCGTCTCGTGATAACGCTGATTTTCTGAGCGCTTCATCGATGCATGTGAACCAATTATCCATCGACACCTCGTTTAAACGCGTTTTCATTTTTTCAGGTTCCATGAGTTTTAATGATTTATATGCAACGTCAAGATTTTCTTGTGTAATAGGGTGTTTGGTCCCCCCATATTTCACACCCGCGGTTCGAGCAAGGGAGCCATCCGCAATGATATGAGATCCAAGGAGGATGTTGTGGGGATAATTTTTTTCAAACAGGATGGCTCCAGCACCCGCAGATAAGTTATACATCATCGACATGTGACGATCGCTGTAATCGACAAAATCACCATTTCGGTACCCACCAACCACTAAAATACGAGTGATTTCTTCATCCGCTAAGAGCATATCTTTTGCCATTTTGAAGGCGCTCACGCCCGTTGAACAGCGATTGGCTAGGTCAATGCCCCAAGCGTTCACTGCACCAATTTGATCTTGCACATATAACGCTGAGGTCGTGAGTGGGTATTCTTTCCACTCCTCCCCAATGGACAAAATCACATCGATGCTTGTGGGATCAATCTGATGACGTTCCATTAAATCTTTGGCCGCTTTAGCGGCCATTTCTTGCGTCCCATCATGTTCACCTGGAAGATATATTTGCTTAATACCGAGTTTTTTAATAACGGCTTCTTCCGTCCATACACCGTTGGTCATGGCCGCGATTTGCGCGGCTGAACGTGTGTGTTTAGGAAGATAGATCCCTGTGCCTATAACACCGACATAGGGTGTGTTTGACGCGGCCATTATAACCTCATGCCACCATTCACGCTGAGCACATGACCGGTGATGTAAGAGGCTTCATCACTGGCTAAGAAAAGCGCTGATGCAGCAATTTCTTCAGGTTCACCTAAACGTTTAAGCATCGTCATTTGAGCAAACGATTTAAGCAGTTCTTCCGGGACTGTTTTTAAGATATCCGTCATAATATAGCCTGGTGCGATCGCATTAACACGAACGGGGACACCTTTACGAGCAAATTCTTTCGCCCATGTTTTCGTTAAGCCTATGACACCCGCTTTGGTCGCCGCATAGTTGGCTTGACCGATGTTGCCGTATTCGCCGACCACACTGGAGATGTTGATGATTGAGCCGCCGCCTTGTGTTTCCATCAAAGGCCCCACCAAACGGGTTAAATTAAAGACGCCTTTTAAATTGACATCTAAGACTAAATCCCATTGTTCCTCACTCATTTTACGCGTCATCGCGTCACGTGTGATGCCCGCATTGTTGACCAACACATCAATCTGACCAAACGTTTCGATGATCTCATTAAAGATGGTTTCTGTCGCTTGTCTATCCGCGACATTGAGGGCCTTAAACGTGATCCCTTCCGGGAGTGTTTCAGGTTCTTTCAAATCGATGATGACAACCTTTGATCCTTCGGCTTGAAAGCGTAACGCCATCGCCAATCCAAGACCTTGAGCACCACCTGTAATGACACTTACTTTATCTTTTAAACGCATCTTATACTCTCCTTAAAATAACCGCTGTTCCCATGCCTCCACCGATGCATAGGGACGCTAAGCCAAGATTTTTTTGTTCTGTATGTAACGCATGCAACAAGGTCACCAAAATGCGATTCCCACTGGCTCCCACAGGATGCCCTAACGCAATCGCACCACCATAGATGTTGGTGATTTTTTTGAGCGATTCAAGGTCAACCCCGTGGTCACGTTGCAATTCTTCCATCACGCCAAGCGCTTGAGCTGCAAATGCTTCATTCAGCTCTAAAAGTTCCATGTCCTTTAAGGCTAAAGAGGCCCTAGAAAGTGCTTGCTTGATAGCAGGTGTGGGGCCTAAGCCCATCAAGGTCGGCTCCACGCCACCTTGACCAACCGCGACGATTTCCGCGATGGGGGTTAGATGATTTTCTTTCACGTAAGCTTCACTCGCCAAAATCATGAAACTTGCGCCATCGTTGATGCCTGAACTATTCCCAGCGGTGACCGAACCATCCTTCTTAAAAGCAGGACGCAAGGTTGAGAGCTTTTCATAGTTTGTGTTGCGGTTAATATACTCATCCGCATCAAACACAATATCGCCTTTTCTTGAAGGGATCGTAATCGGGACAATTTCTTTAACAAAACGACCCGCATCTTGAGCCGAAGCTGCGCGACGTTGTGACTCTGCGGCTAAGGCATCTTGATCTTCACGACTAATCCCATAACGCTCGACAATGTTTTCCGCCGTGATCCCCATGTGGATGTCACTAAATGGATCCATGAGTGCGTCGTCGATCATATGATCGAGTACTTTGAAACCACCCATTTTATGACCACTTCTCATACGATCAGGTAAGATGTAAGGGGCTTTCGACATACTTTCAACGCCACCCGCAACCATTAAATCAGCTTGGTTACTAGTGATTAATCCATAAGCATTCATCACCGTTTTCATCCCTGAACCACAGACCATATTGACCGTGTAAGCAGGAATGGTAACAGGCACGCCAGCTTTTAAAGAGACTTGTCTCGCAATCCCTTGACCTAAACCAGCAGGCAAAATGTTACCAACTTGAACTTCATGAATGTCATCCACATGAATCTTCGTTTCTTCGATCAGCGTTTTTAAGACTGCGGCGCCGTATTCCGCAGGATGCATAGAGGATAAACTTCCTAAGAATGCACCGATGGGGGTGCGTTTCGCACCTAACACATAAACCTTTGACATAGACACTCCTTTAATCGAATTTAATTGCAGTTTATACCGCTTTTATGTATACTAACGATATGTTCGATAATTCATTTTATGAAAGTTCATTCATAAACTGAATCATTATTCAGTATTATACAATAAAACGCTTACACTGTCAATTTTAAATTGGAGGTCTTTTTTCATGATAGAATCAAACATCAAAATCCCTACAACACGGAACGCCATTACCACCTTTAACATGATCATTGAGGCAGCATTGGAAAAGTTTTATGAAGGGGGCTATCATGGGACGACCATCAATGCGATTACCCAACATGCAGGGGTGGCTGCAGGGACCTTTTATCTTTACTTTCCTTCTAAAATGGCTTTGTATAAACACATTCTTATCACTTTAAGCCATAACATACGAAAAGAAATCGCCTCAAAAGTTGCGTTAAAAGAAACCCGCTTAGAAAAGGAACGCGAGGGGATTAAAGCGTTTATCCAGTACGTACAAAAAAATCCCCAAATGTACAATGTCATTTGGGAATCCTTATACATCGATCGAAACCTTTTTAAAGAGTACTATGAGTCGTTTGCTAAACGTTATGTAAAAGGCTTACAATCCGCCCAAGAACAAGGCGAAATTGAAACACTTGATGTGGAAGTGACCGCTTATGTATTAATGGGCATCACGAACTTTGTGGGTTTAAAAGTGCTCTTAGATTTAGGGAGCAACAACGACGATTTAGAACATATTATCGATAGTGTTATGATGCTTTTAGAACGTGGTTTATTCACCCCAAAAGGGAAATAAAACAGGTCTCCTTCGCACGAAGGAGACCTGTTTTTATTAACTGGTTGGTTTAAGCACCGTTTGAACTGTAACACTGGGTTCAACATCCACTTTAGGCTCAAAACTGATGCGTGTGTAAAGGCCGTAGCCGACCACGGCAATGATGAGATTACTAATTAAAATCGCATACCAGATGCCACTGCTCCCAAGGGTTGTAAAGCGGCTCATCAGTAAAACGAGAGGAATTCTTAAACCCCATAATCTTAACACCGATAAGACGAACGAATAATGGGTATAACCCGTTCCGTTGTAAGTCCCCATAAACGCTTGGAACACCCCCATTAAGGGCAGACCAATCAGAATGTAAAACATGTAATCCACGGAAAGCGCCAACGCTTCTGGGTTATCTTGAATGAATAAACTTATGAGTGGTTCGCGAATAAAAAGCACCATAAATGACCCAATGGCCATCGTTCCTGAAGATAGTATGAGCGCTTTTTTAAAGACAAGTTTCGCGCGCTCTGGGTTGAGTGCACCAATGTTTTGACCAATAAAGGCACTCATGACACCACCAATGGCCATCGCTGGGTGCAAAATCATCGAGGTGATCCGGTTACCAATACCAAACGCAGCAACCGTGTTCACACCATACGAGAAAATGATGCCATTCATTAAGCCAAAACCAATCGCCGTAATGGCTTGCCCCATGGAAGCGGGCACCGCCGTTTTGATGATTTTCATCGCGATCAATGGGTTTAACGATAAATATTTAGGTAAGATCCGAACGCCGTCTGGCGCAAAGAATAATCGTTTTACGGCCCAAGGCATCACAATTAAGTAACCCATGACTGTAGCTAAGGCAGCCCCGGGCACCCCCCAATCAAACACAATGATAAAAAGGGGCGATAACAGCGTATTTAAAATCACTGAAGTCACCGATATTTTCATCGGTGAGACCGTATCGCCTGAGGCGTTACGTGTGGCCATCAGTGCAAAAAACATAAATAAGTAAGGCAGTTCAAAAGCACGAATTCTTAAATAGGCTACCGAGTTGTCAAAAACAAACCCCGTCGCGCCCATCGCCGAAACGATACTAGGCGCAATGAGGTATGAGATAACAGATAAAAATAGGCCCAACGTCACCGCTAGAGTAAACACTTGAGCTGCAAAGCGATGGGCTTCTTCAAGTTTGTTGGCGCCTAACAATTGGGAAATAAGGGCCGTTCCAGCCACGGACAACCCAAGACCTAAAGAAAGATAGGTGAACATGACAGGAAACGTGATTTGAATCGCAGACACAGCCTCTGCACTAACTCCAGGTATGCGCGCGACAAAAAACATGTCGACCACATCATGCAACGTTTTTAACAAATTATTGAGCATGATGGGGAGCGCCAAGATGATGAGACCTTTATAAATGTTTGGGTCTTTTAAAATGAGTTGTCGTTTAATTGCTTCTTCTGTCATGCTATCACCGATAGGTAGTATAACATAAAAAAAAACAAAAATGTGACATTATGACACATTTTTATTTTTGTAGTGGTTTAGGTCCCAAAAACTGGTAAAACCGTGCTTTAATCGGCCCATTAAACAAGACACGTGTGCGTGTGGCTTTAAGCCCTAACAAGGATTCAGCGGATGTCGTTGACGTAATTAAAAATAAGGAGTACGTTTTTAGACGTTTAAACGTTCGGCCGATGGCGGCGTAAAGACGTTCAAGATCCTTTACCTTTTGCATCCGTTCGCCATAAGGCGGATTCGTAATGATCAGATGGTGACCCGCATCAAAACGCTTTGTTTCAAACCGATCGAGCGTAAACTCAACTAAATCATCGACACCCGCTTTTTTAGCATGTGTTTGAGCGAGTTGAACCATCGATTGATCATTATCTGAGCCTAAAATTGGCGCAATGGTCTCTTTTCGTTCAGCGGATTTTAAGTCAATTTGAACACTTCGATGGGTTGTTTCGTCATACGTTAGAAACGATTGATAAGCAAAGGCACGGTGAAGGTTCGGTGCTTGATTGCGCGCAATCATGGCGGCTTCAATAGGAATCGTCCCAGAGCCACAAAACGGATCGTACAGTTGACGGTCATGACGGTAAACAGATAAAAGCACCAAGGCAGCCGCTAACGTTTCTTTGAGTGGGGCTTCTCCTGTGTGTTGGCGGTACCCACGTTTGTGTAACGCTTCGCCTGAGGTATCTAAAAGCACCATCATCACATTATCTTCGATATGAATGGCCACATGATAGGGTGGGCCTTCTTCTAAAAACGTGGTGTTTTGAGTATGCTGTTCAAGCCGCTTGATGATTGCTTTTTTTGTCAATTTTTGAATGTCTCTTAAACTAAACAGTGTTGATTGTTGGCTTTTAGCAGAGATGTTGAACGCACCTTCAGGGTTTAACCAGTGTTCCCAAGCAATCTTTTCAATCGTCGCAAAGAGGGCATCAAAGGTGGTGACTTCTTGAATCGCCATGACTTTATAGATACGTTCTGCCGTTCTTAAAGCCATGTTCGTTTTTGCGATAAGCGCATCGTCACCGTCAAAAAAACAGACGCCTTTTTCAATCATGACATCGTCTACGCCGAGCTGTTCAAGTTCAAATGCGACAACCCGTTCAAGACCAAACGCGACAGGAATCATAAGGTGGTGTTTTTTCATTTGTAGCCCTTCTTTCTTTTTATCTAAGGTATAATGAGTCTGAGGTGAAGGTATGTCTTTTTTTGATGTCTATACTTTGATTATGTTATTTACGTTTTTTACGCTGCTCGTCTCAAAATCCCTATTGACCTCACGACAAGATCAAAACGTCGTCGCTTTAGGCAAAGGGAAAAGAGGGTTTTCGGCTTTTTTAGAGTACTTTTATTACGTTGGTTTTATTTTTTTAGTGTATCTCGTCCTCATAAGCACGTTGGATTGGCCATTCATTTTCATCGGTGAACTCTTTGTCTTGTGGGAAGGACTCATTTTTGATGTGATGGGCATGATGGTTCAATCGGTGGCAATCATCCTATTTTCTTTTGCTTTAGCAAGTTTTAAAAACTCATGGCGCATTGGGGTGGATACCCAAACACATGGAACGTTAATCACCACAGGCGTATTTCGTTATTCACGCAACCCGACTTATGTCGCCATGTGTTTGTTGTTTGTTGGTTTTTTTATTAGTTACAGTCATTTTTTCTTTCTTGGAGCGATGGTCTTTTTACCGTTAAGTTTTTACCATCAAATTCGTAAAGAGGAAGTGCTGCTGCTTCAGCTCTATCCTGAGGCGTATCCAAAGTATCAAGCTCAAACGAGACGGATTCTTGGTCGTAAACGTTAGCTTGAAGCGCTTAACAAGCCAATCACAGGCACCGCTTTTAATTTTGAGTCGGGCCACTTTAACGTCCAAGCCCACAGTGAAAGCACCAGAAAATCGAGCGTCATGATATGAACAAAAGCAACCGTTTGAAAAGCTTCCCAATACGCGCTAAACGAACCAAATATGACGCCATATAGCGTCATTAAAACGGTGAATAACATCAAGCTGAAAGCCGTCAATTTCATCCATCGCGAAGGTTCATTAAGGGTCTCATCTAATGGCCGCATCATGAGCCATTCAAGCGCAAAAGCACCGAGAAAAAACGCGCCAAATACACTGGCTTTGACACCGTGACGTTGAACCATGGGTGAGCGCAAGAAATAAAGCGCATAAGCCATTGGATAGAGGCCTAAAAAGCTGAATACCATGAGTACGCTAGGTTCCTGTAAGGTCACCCATAAGCGTGCGAAATCACCGCTTAAATCAAATGTCCAAAGATAAAACGCAGCATAAAGATAAAGGGCTAAGCCAAGATATTTTCTAAGCTTCGTCATCGTGATGACCAAACGATGAAAGATTTAAAAGTTTTAAAGACGCGTTCATCAAGGCGGTCTGTTTAGATGCATCGTTGACCACACTCAAATGGTTTAAAGGCTTTTGATGAGCATAGTAAAGGTGCTCTAAGCTTGAGGCTTGTTCGACCAGCATCTCATAAGTCGGTGGCACCGTGTCTGGGGTGGCGGCACGCTTAGTAACAAAGCGCCAAACTTTTTGCATGAAACGGCTGTTATCTTTCACACCTAGATCGGTTTTAACAACCCCCGGATGAACCGCAAAAACATGGAGTTTATCCCCATGATGGGCTTTTAAATAAGCGCTAAACATTAAGTTATAAAGTTTTGTTTTAGCGTACGTTCTAAAAATGCCATAACGCGGGTTTGGGACAATGTCCTTTTCTTTAAAACGCCCACCTTTATGCGCGTCGGAACTGGTCGTGATCACCGTGGCGTGGTTGGCCATTAGAGCAGGATACAACAAATGTGTTAACTTTACCACAGCAAGATGATTGACCTGTAATTGAAGTTCGATGTTGTCTTCAGAAAAACGTTTGCTTGAAGGCACCACCGCCGCATTGTGAATCAATACATCGATGCCGTTAGGCGCGGCTTTTAGTAGCGCTTCAGCGACGTCATCAATGTCTTTTAATTTTGCAAAATCGGCTTGAAAGGTTTGTAACTGACCACCCTCTAATGCCTGAGTTTTTAACGCTTCTAATTTAGCAGGATTGCGACCGATCGCAAACACAATCTCCCCGCGTTTTAAAAAACGCTTCACAAGGGCTTCACCGATGCCACTGGTCGCGCCTGTAATGACGATGAGCTTTGCCATATAACCACCTCTGTTTAGATATAAAAAAACACTTCGTGGTGAAGTGCTTGAGTGTAAAATGGTGCCGCTTGCTGGACTCGAACCAGCAACCTCTTCCTTACCATGGAATTGCTCTACCTATTGGAGCTAAAGCGGCTTTTTAAAGACTTCACCATTTTATCACAAGCGTTTTTAAAAGAAAAGTCCAAAAGTAATTTTTTTTACTTCGTAATGAAGATCGCGTCGTCTTTCACTTGAACTTGATAGACTTTTGCTTTTTTAGTTGGCATTTTAATAAATCCGATGTGTGCTTTTTCAATGATGTTGCCGTTTTTGACATCAATCACAGCGTTATGTTTTGGACAGGTGACTAAGCCTGCATTAAAAGAGCCTTTGTAAAGACTTGCACGTAAATGTGGACAACGATCAGAAATAGCGTACACTTCGTTATCTAGATAGGTAAGTAAAACCGGTTCCCCTTCAACATCTACTTTTAATTTAGTCGCTTTTTTTAATTCTGATACTTTCGCTACTGCTTCCATAAAACACCTCTCATAATTAGTCTTTCTTTAAGTGTACCATACATATGGCAAAATGAAAGATGTGCTTTGAAAAGAACCACCTTGTGCTATAATAAAATGTTTCTTAGGAGGTGCCAACATGAGAGTATCTATTGGCCAAGATGTTATCCATTTAAAGACCCCCACTCGCTTAATCGATATTCCACAAGTCATGGACCATCAGCCGGTTATGGCGCTTGTGAATAACCGCTTGAGGGAACTCCATTATGTGATTGATGAGGATGCGACCATCGAATCATTGAACCTTACACATCCAGAAACCATCTTCGCTTATGAAGCAAGTTTAAGGTATTTAGTCGCGATGGCCTTTAAGCAGGCCTTGCCTGAGGTTTCTTACAAGTTCAACTACAGCATCTCACGTTCGACGTTTTGTCACTTGCTCACCATCCCCAAAGGGTTAACCTTAGCAAAAGTGATGCGCATCATCGAACAAAAAATGCGTGAGATTGTGGCGTTAGATTTACCCATTGAACGTTTAGAGTGGTCGACGGAAAAAACGCGGATCTTTTATGAACAGGAAGGCTACACAGATAAACTTGAGAGTTTAACTTATCGTCCTGAAGAATCCGTTCACTTGTATCAAACAGGGGATTATAAAAACTATATGTATCACCTTATGGTGGCTTCAACAGGCGTCTTAAAAGCGTTTAACTTAGTGATGTATCCACCGGGATTTTTGATTCAATACCCTCGCGCCGAAACGAATGGAAAGATTCCTCCCTTTGAAGATGCGCCGATTTTTTCACGGGTTTTAAAAGACGCGAATCGTTGGAGTGAGCGAATCGAAGCACAAACCATTGCCCAGATTAACACCTATGTTGAAGAGAAAAAAACCGCCGAGTTCGTGCAAATGAATGAGTCTAAGCACAATCAACTCATTGCGGAGTTAGGGCACACGATTGAAAAAAACCGTGACGACATCCGCCTCATCGCGATCGCTGGGCCATCGTCAAGCGGCAAGACGACGTTTTCGACACGTTTACGTATTGAACTGTTAACGCAGGGTCTAAAACCTGTGATGATTTCACTCGACGATTATTATCTTGACCGGGAACAGATTCTTCCCAATGAAGATGGCATCGTCGACCTTGAACACATTGAAACACTTGACATCCCTTTACTGAATCAAAATTTACGTGATTTAATCAACGGTGAAGAAGTCTTATTGCCTTTATTTGATTTCCATATGAAGCGACGAAAAGGGTACCGTAAGATTCAAGTGGCCCAAAATCAACCGATCATGATTGAGGGCATTCACGCATTGAATGATCGCTTAACTTCACTCATTCCAAAAAGCCAAAAATATAAAATATTTATTGCGCCGATGTTACAAATCAACTTAGATTTTCACAATCCCATCAGTCTCACGAATCTAAGACTTTTAAGACGCATCGTTCGCGATCAAAAATATCGTAATTCGCCGGCTGAAAAGACGATAGCGATGTGGGACTCGGTTCGAAAAGGCGAGTTTAAATGGATTTATCCCCATCAAGAAGACGCCGATTTCATCTTTAATAGTGGCTTACTCTATGAGTTTGGGGTGCTTAAACATCATGCGATGGCCTCCCTTGAAACGATTGACCGTAAGTCGCCTTTCTTCATTACTGCGAACCGATTGATTAAGTTTTTAAAATATTTTAAGGCCATTGATCCTAAACATGTCCCCTGTAACTCATTGTTACGTGAGTTCATCGGTGAAAGTTGTTTTGAGTTTGAATAAAAATGCGCGTGTTCTAGAGGTTAGAACACGCGTTATTTTTTGACAAAACGTAATTGATTATCGTCGAAAGCTTCAAAGGTATAACCAAGCGCTTCAAAGTTCTTAAGCGCTTCTAAATCTGTGATCTGATGGTCAATGACATACCTTAAAAAATACCCTCGTAGTGTTTTTAGGGTCATGGCTGAGCGTTTAGCACGGCCTTTGACATACGCCACAAAATCGACATCGATGACCGTCTCACACCCACTGAGCAATTGACTGTATTCTTTAGAACTAAGATTAATGAGTGTGTGCGATGTTAAATGCGGCTCAAGGTGTGCTTTCCAATAATCAATAACCGGTGCTTCTGGCAAGCCTTCATCTAAAGGCAACCGATACGTGCTAATTGAATCGAGCGGTCTTAAAAGACCATAAAGGCCACTTATAATATGGACATGTTTTTCTGCAAAACTCAGCGCATTCTCATCGAGCGTGTCCGCATCCAGCGCCTTAAACTGTTGACCTTGATAAGCGTAAATCGCCGGTGTCACTGGGTCAAACGATTGAAGATGATGATAAAGTGTTTGCGCCAGCTTGTCGGAAAGCTTAAAATGGGTCTTTAGTTGTTCTAAAGATAGGCGTGTTAAACGTTTTATCAGTGGCGCTGCGTGTGTTTTTAAAAGTGGTTCTTGGTATCTGTCATTCGCCTTGATACGCATCGTTTTGGTCGGGGAAATCAGATACTTAATCATCGGTGACCTCAAATAATTGACGGTACTCGCCGTACCCTTCTTTTTCTAGTTCAGACGTTGGAATAAACTTTAAGCTCGCACTGTTAATGCAATAACGTAATCCACCTTGGTCGCTTGGCCCATCGTCAAAGACATGCCCTAAATGACTGTCAGCGCGTTGACTTCTAACTTCAATACGGCGCATGCCGTGTGAGGTGTCCATCGTTTCTTTGACCGGTTGAAGCGGCTTTGTAAAGCTTGGCCAGCCACATCCGGCATCGTATTGATCAAGCGAAGAGAACAAGGGTTCGCCACTGACAATATCCACATAAATGCCTTCTTCTTTTTGATTCCAAAAAGGGTTATGGAATGGCGGTTCTGTGCCATTTTCTTGGGTGACGTAAAACTGCATCTTTGTGAGACGCTTTTTAAGTGATTTTTTATCGGGTTTTTCTTGCCAATGGGTTTCTAAATAGGCGCTACGACCCGAGCCTTTTTTGTAAAGACGATAATGTAGGGCATTTTTTTTATGATATTGTTGGTGATGCTCGTCCGCTTTGTAAAAAGCTTTTGCGTCTAGAATTGGCGTCACCACTTTAGCAAATCGGCCCGATTGACGCAACGCGTTTTTCGAGGCTTCGGCTTTGGCTCTCTGTGCTTCATTTGTCACAAAAATCGCGGTTTGATACGACGCACCACGATCCGCAAACTGACCCCCTTCATCGGTCGGATCAATTTGTCGCCAAAAAATGTCTAACAATTTCTCATAAGATAACACCGTTGAATCAAAGACCACTTCAACCACCTCTTTATGACCCGTAAAACCAGCGACAACCGCTTCATAGGTTGGGTGTTCTTCCTCACCACCCATAAACCCCGCGGTCACTGATTGGACGCCTGGGTAGGTATCAAATGGTTCCACCATACACCAAAAACACCCACCAGCAAAATACGCTTTTTCCATACTATCACCTCTCGCTCATTATATGTAATTCAAGAGAACACCGCATGAAGAACGCATAAAAAAATAGCACGCTTAGCGTGCTATAAAATGAAATAGATGGTGGTTAAAAAGACGATGTAAGCGACGAAAACCACATTGGCGGTTTCGAAACTTACACTGAAGTGTCGAATATTTCGAACCATGCGCTTCTCGTGAAAAATCAGAAAGTAAAAACTTAAAAATGCGATGAGGATGACACTAAGATAGTCGACCCAACTACTCAGACTAAAAAATGACACTTGTGAGAACGGCTCAGCCCAAAGGCCATTGAAGATGGGACCGAAAAAGAAACCTAAGACGACTAAACTTGAACCCAATACCCCCATAACTAAGACTTGAAGTGGTTGTTTGAGCGTAAACGATAACACCTTTGGACCGATGAAAATACGTCCTAAGCGTAAGAGAATGATGGGCGTTAACACATTGCTTATATAAAAGATCATATAAGGCAGTGAACCTGGTTCAAGTTGATATTTAATGGCGCTCTTAGAGGCATAGCCACTTAAAAATGGAAGCCCACTGAGCGACAACATCGCCACGATCATGGCGACGGACACCACAGGCATCGCTTTAAACACACCATGCAGCTCATCCAACTTCTTCGTTTTATAGACTTTAATGATCATACCCGCACCGAAGAACAGTGCCATTTTGGCGATGGCGTGGTTGACTAAATGAAACACGCCACCATTCGCAAAGCCCGTGGGATCAAACGATAACGCCATGAGAATAACACCGATTTGTGAGACCGTCGAATACGCCAATAACTGCTTAATACTGTTTTGACTGAGCGCAAAAACCGCCCCTACGATGGCGCTCGCAGCACCAATCGCAAAAAAGACATGGTTCACATCTAAGTTCGCCGGGGCAAACATCGTGTTCACGCGAATAAATAAGTAAATTCCGCCTTTAACAATCAAGCCTGATAAGAGGGCGCTGATCGCGCTTTGAGCTGCACCATGCGCTTTAGGAAGCCATGTAAATACTGGAAAAAAGGCCGCTTTAACACTCACCCCAGCCATCAATAAGACATACGCTAAACGCACAGCGCCACGATCACCAAGCGCTGGCATCATGGCTTGAATTTCATAAATATTGATGGTCCCAAACGTGTAATAAATGATGATGAGCCCAACGAGGAAGGCCAACACACCACTGGTATTGATTAAGAGATAATAAATACCAGCCCTAAATGAGTCGCCTGCTTTTTTAAAGGCGATTAAAATGGTCACAATAATCGTTGTTAACTCTAAGAAAACAAACATATTAAACAAATCATTCGTTTGAACAAGGCCTAAAAAGACGCCTTGCAAAAACATCAAAAAGAATAAAAAATTATGATGCGTGTGCTTAAAATCAAACACATAAAGCAAGACCATCCACCAAGTAAAAATCGTCAAAAAGACAAAGGTCATACTCAAGGGGTCGTTTGACAAGCTGATGCCGATGCGGGCTTCCCATCCGCCAAAAACAAACATGGTTTGGGAAAAATCACCACGGTAATAGTAAAAATATACGATGGCTAACACACTCATCGCAAACTGCGCTACCAGCGTCAAATAATTGATGTGTTCGTTTTTAAACAAATACACAATCAAGGCCGTAAGAATGGGTATAAATATTAAGTAAAGTGGTATGTAAAGCATAAAATCCCTCGTTTCTTTAGTTCAACGCAGCCAAGGCCTTTTCAATCACTTTTTTAACTTCTTCACTGTTGTGACACGCACAGACGTTTTCAGAGAGTGCTTTCAAATCTTCTAAGTTAAAGGACGCCAACGCCTCACGGATCGGCAAAATGCTTGAGGGTTGCATCGACAGTTCATCAATACCTAAACCCGCCAGCACTAACGCTAAGTTTAAATCGCCGCCCATTTCACCACAAACACCGACTTCAACGTCATGCTTGTGGGCGTGATCGATCACATGTTTAATGAGTCTTAAAAGGGTAGGATCGTAGGGCTGATATAAATAGCCAACCGCTTCATTCATACGGTCTGCAGCATACGTATATTGAATTAAATCATTGGATCCAATGGAGAAAAAGTCCACTTTTTGAGCCAAGCGTTCCGCGTTTAACGCCGCCGCAGGAATTTCAATCATGATGCCGATTTTCACATTTTTTTGATACGCTTCTTGAGCGTCATCGAGCTCTTTTTTTACGTCTTCTAAAACCGCAATGGCCGCATCCAGTTCACTTTCTAAGGCGACCATTGGGAACATGATGTGAATGTGTGGGCTGTTTACGCCCCCCAGCAATAAGGCTTTCAGTTGAGTTTTAAACAAGTCCACTTCTTTGAGTGTCAAACGCAGGGCTCTAAGCCCTAAGAATGGATTGTCTTCTTTGGCTTGTTTTAAGTAAGGGAGATTTTTGTCGCCGCCAATGTCTAACGTTCTTACTATGACCGTATCGTATGCTTCAAACACCTTTTTATAGGCTGCCACTTGCGTTTCTAAAGACGGCATCGTTTTTTCGTTCATAAAAAGAAACTCGGTACGGTACAACCCAATACCCTCTGCCCCATGCGGTTCAACCAACGTTAAATCATCGGGTGACCCAATGTTCGCAAACAGCGGTAGGGCATGCCCATCGGCGGTTTTAGTCGGCTCATTTTTATATTTTTGGAGGCGGACTTTTTCAGCCTCTAACGCTTGCGCTTTCACTTGATATTCCTTTAATGTGTCTGACGAAGGATTCTCAATCAACTGTCCCTCAAGCGCATCAAGGACATACACCGTGTCGGATGCAAGTTTTTCTAAGACGCCTTTGGCACCGACTAACGCTGGGATGCCGAGCGCTCTGGCCATGATGGCCGTATGACTGGTGACGCCGCCAACTTCAGTGATGAACCCTTTGACATAACGATAATCGAGTGTGGCCGTATCCGAAGGGGTTAAATCATGGGCCGCAACGAGGGTATCTTCTTCTAAAAGGGTCGCGTCTTTTAAAGGGGTCCCAACCAGATGGGCTAAGACGCGGTACTGAATGTCTTTGATGTCAGCAGCACGCGCTTTAAAGTATTCATCTTCCATCGCTTCAAACATGACAACAAAGTTGTTGGTGACCGTCTCATAAGCGTGTGCTACGTTGTGGCCTTCGTCGATCATCGCATGCGTTTGAGATTTGATTTCTGGGTCTTGTAACATTTGTAAATGCGCATCCATGATGGCCATATGCTCTTCGTCAAAATGGTCGGCCATTTTAGCTTTGATCGCATTCAAGTTTTCAACCGAGCGTTCAATGGCCTCTTGAAATTGATTTTTTTCTTCGGTGGCGTCGGGGCTCTTTTCTTTAGGAATGTTTAAGACGGGTCGGTCGAGTGTGATAACCTTCCCAACAGCAATGCCTTTCGATGCTACGGTACCAATTTTCATCATTTTTAGCTCCTTCTTGGTTGTTTTATTGTTCGTCGTCCACGATTTCAACATAATCGGTGAATCGTTTTTTAAATGTTTTAGCGTTCACTTTAAAAGGGTTTTGATGTGGGAAGAATAAAATATTTAAAATCGGAATCAAAAGAAAGATCAGCCATCCGGGATGCCACAAATCAAACAGCACACCGATAACCACATAGACGACGGTGACCGTAATGGTGAGGATCCGTCGCAAGTTTAAGCGACCATTAAAAAGCAAATCCGATAGGGGAATCAAAAAGAAAACGACCCACCCAGGGTGTGCTAAATCAAATCCCCAAGCTAGCCATAAGAAAAGCAGTAAGCTGACTAAAGGCATCGATTGCGCAAGACGTCTTAATGGTTTTTCTGCTAATAACAAGGTTGAGAGTGGAATTAAAAAGAAAAACGTAACGCCAAGTAGCCAGTTTTCCAAGACAAATCCACTCGCTAAAAATAGTAAGAGACTGATGAGCGGCATCGCCGCAATAATACGTTGTTTCATAAAATCACCTCACAATGGTAGTTTTTCAATCAAGACGACTTCAGGAGCGATGTCGTCGGTTAAAAAGTGATAACGACTGATCCGAGCTTGGTTCAACGTTTCTAAAAACGCATAGACCGCTTTGGTTTCATCAAGCGCACCTTGGTGTTTTTTATAAAGTGTCACAACGATGACCCCGTTGGGTTCTATGTGATGATAAGCGCGTTCTAAAGCTTGAAGTGTGGTCTTTGGTTGTGTGATGCAACGTTTATCGCTGCCTGGAAGATAGCCTAAATTGAACACCACAAAATGAAACGGGGTGGTGACGTACTGCGTGAACGTGTCATGTGAAGCTAAATGTAACGACACGTGATCATGCGGGATGGTTTGTAAGCGCGATTGCGTTTGTTTAAGTGCCTCTTCTTGAACATCAAAAGCGCTCACTTTCGATGCGCGCTGTGCTAAATAATATGTATCGTGTCCATTGCCCATCGTCATATCTAAGGCGTGAACGTCAGGCGTGACAAAGCGGTTCATTAATTCGTGAACAAACCATTGCATGTTTTTCTTCATAAATATCGTATTTATTATACTCAAAAGATGCCAAAACACCAAATAAAAAAGAGCAATCAAATGCTCTCTTTCAAATCTAGCTCAAAATAGCTGATGGTTACACGAGATATGACAAAATAAGTGAACATCACCGCGGCCCCTTTAATAAGATTAAATGGCCCATAAATAATAAAGGTAAACGCTAGATAACCTAATCCAGGATCAAGTTCTAAAAACTCTAAAAAGCCTGCAAAAGCCATGCTGTCTTGAATCTCAATAAAGTTTGTCCCAAGATACACTGGCGTCACAAGCACATAATTCACTACAATCATCAAAAATGACATCCACAAAATAATGAGTGGTGCCATAAGGAGTGGCTTTGTTGTCAGTCTTGACTTCAAAATAAAATATAATCCCGATACATAGGCCATCGATGCTAAAAACGCACTGATTTGGCCGATCGCAACAGGCCCTACAGGCCCCCAAATCATGATGTTTAACAGCGACTTTAAAATACCGATAAAGGCGGCTTCTTTCCAACCAAAGAGTAAAAATGCAAGCAACACGACCACATCGCTAAACTCAATCATTAAAAATGGCGCAAAAGGATAGGGAATTCTCACAAAACTCATTAACACCGCGCCTAAAGCTCCTAATAAACTCAAAAGAACAATTTTAAAGGTCGGATTTTCTAATCTTAATTGCATGGCGTCACCTCAAATAAAAAAGTCTAACGACTCTTCGTTAGGCCATGAAAAAAAGTCTTCTTTCATCCAGACTATACAGTCGGTGTAGGAATTTCACCTACTCGTGCTTGCGCTCGCGGACTTTACCGCCGGTCGGGAATTTCACCCTGCCCTGAAGAGGTCACTTAAAGTGTACGAGAACCACGCCAAATTGTCAACGCCTTAGAGCGTTGATTAAGACAAATTATGCTATAATATGGATAATTTTAGCGAGGTGATTAGATGCGTTGGTTTCGATTTATCCTTCTATTTAAATGGATTTTTGGTAAAAAATTGCCCGATCTAGAAAAAATTCAAAAACAAGGCTTGCTTGCGGTTAAAATAGGACAAACGTTTGCCCTTAGAATTGATTTTTTAGGGGAAGAAAAGACAACACACTTAGCGCAATTATATTCTCACAACACACCCATTGGGGTGGAAGACTATAAAACCTTATTGACGTCCTACACCGACCCTTCATGGCTTGAACGCTTTGATTATATTGAAGACGAACCTTTGGGCACAGCGTCAGTAGGTCAAGTGCATAAAGCTAAACTGAAAACGGGTGAAGCGGTCGTCGTAAAGTTTTTAAAGAAAGACTTTAAAAAGCAGTTCACGAAAGATGTGCGCTCATTTAGACGTTTTGTCAAGTTTATCATCTTCTTCTATCCAAAACTGGCCAAAGTGGCTGATCCCATCGGCATCATCGAACACATTGAAGAATACACCTTGGCCGAGCTTGATTTACGCAATGAGATTACGAACGGAAAGGTTCTTAAAGACATTTATCAAAAATATCAAGAAGATTATGATCTATCGCGGTTAAAATTCCCTAAAATTTACGAAGATTTGTCCAATGAAAATGTGCTTGTCAGTGAATACCTTCATGGCGAGACGTTGGATGCGCTGCTTGAGCGTCAAGCGATTCCTTACCGTGATCTTTTAGAAGTCTATCACATCCATGGTTTTTTCATCTTTTTAATTGGGACGTTCCATGGCGATTTACATCCTGGGAATCTCATCTATCAAGACAACAACTACTATTTCATCGATACTGGGGCGCTTTCGACGGTAGGCGAAAAAATACAGCACGGCCTTTATGAATTTATGCGTAACTTAAGTTTGTATGACTTTTCAGCTTGTGCACACGGCTTAAATGCGATGGCTGAAAAAGAGATTCATGGCGAGAAATTTGATAAATTTCATAAGAAAATGTTAGAACTTTACGCTGATTTTGAAGGCTCCACTGTCAGTGAAATCAGTTTAACTAAACGGATGATGCAAACGATTCGCTTGGGTGTTTTGTGTGGGATGGAGTTTGAAAAAGGCATGTTCCCCATCATCAAAAGCATGATGTATTTGGATGGGATGGTCATCAAGGGCAATCCTCAAGCAAAACTGATGGAAGATATGCGTGGGTTCATCGCAGAGTTTGATCTCATGGAAGCGAAACTTAAACATGGCTAAATATATCGTTATCGGCGCCGGTCCTGGCGGACTCGCGAGTGCGTTATTGCTCCAACATCAAGGTCACGAGGTCATTGTATACGAAAAAGATCCGGTGGTCGGTGGGCGTTCTAAAGTCCTTAAAGAGGGACCGTATCGTTTTAGTGCTGGCCCTTCTTTTTTGATGTACATTGAAATGTTAGACATGCTTTTTGATCGTGTGCAGTTGCCATGGCGTAAAGATTTAAAACCGTTCCGTTTAGATCCCTTATATGAACTAAAACTGCCTAAGTTTAGTTGGAAACCGAGCGGCAACCCAGAAACACTCAGCCAACAAATCGACACCCTTTTTCAATCCAAAAAGGCGTACGATGCCTTTATGAAGCGCGAAGCCAAAGCGTTTGATGCGGTCCAATCGGTGATGTTAAAACCATTCCCCTCACGCTGGCATTTTATGAATACACGCGTGCTTAATTTTGGCCGCTATGTGTCTTTAAAAAAATCCGTTGCCGACAAATTAAATCAACATTTTGAGGACCCAAACTTACGTCATTCAATGACGTTCCAAGCCAAGTATTTAGGGATGTCGCCACAAGAAACCCCAGATTTTTTCACTGTGTTAACCTATTTAGAACATCAACGAGGACTTTATCATGTTGAAGGTGGGATTGAAAAAATCATCCGTTACATGGCCCAACAATTTAAGCTTCGTGGGGGCACCTTGCATTTAAACACCCCGGTGCAGCACATCTTAGTCAGCCAAGCACAAGCGCAAGGTGTCAAAACAGCGCAAGGTGTCACACGCGCGGATGGCGTGATTGTGAATGCTGACTTCCCAGAACTCATTCACCGACTTTTGCCCGAAAGAGCCCAAAAAACATACACCAAAGAAACGTTAAAAGAGAAACAGTTTTCAGTCAGTGCCTTTATGGTCTATTTAGGACTGAATACGCAGTTTGAGGACATCGAACACCATACGATGATTTTTTCAGACGATTACGACGCTTACACGCAAGGCTTAATCGACAACGCAGAACTGCCTAAAGACCCAACCGTATACCTTTATAACCCCTCCAAACACGATGTCACCTACGCACCTAAAGGCCACAGTAGTTGGATGTTGCTTGCCCCAGTCCCAAACAATTTAGCGGGCATTCCATGGGAGAAAATCAAACAAACGTATGCTGAGACTTTAATCAGACGTGTCGCAAGAAAAATGAACTTACCCAACCTATCAAAACACATCGTTTCAAAAACGATTCTCACACCCAACGATTGGCAAAACGATTATCGTGTGCATTTAGGGAGTGTGTTCAGCTTAAAACATCAGTTCGATCAACTGCTTCATAAACGTCCACATAATCACTATGATGATGTTGAGGGCCTTTACTTAGTCGGTGGTTCGACACACCCGGGTAGTGGTTTATCGACGATTGTTCAATCGGCACTCATTGCTTCAGACCTCATAGCCAAAGAGAACGCTTAAGGCGTTTTTTTTGGGGCCAAGCACATCGCTTGCATTCTTATACCCCCTAGGGTATTATGTTGGACGTGAGGAGGGTGTGTATGCAATGTGATGTTCAATTAATTAACCGTTTAAAGCGTGCTCAAGGACAAATGCAAGGTGTGTTAAAAATGATGAATGAAGACGCTTCTTGTGAAGCGTTGTTGACACAGCTCAAGGCAATTCGTTCAAGTATTGAAAAGGCGATTGGCCTGCTCACAACACACAATCTCGTCCAAACCATTGAAGCACAACATCAAATCAAACTAGAAGACATTGAAGAAGCAATTGCATTGATTGTCAAAGGCATCTAGAAGGAGGTTCATTGTGTTTGATTTAAGTATTCAAAAGTCAACGAAAAAGACCCCGTTTAATGACGTTGACTTATGGGATTTTCTCATCGTTGGTGGGGGTCCTGCTGGTCTAAATGCTGCGCTTTATGCTAAGCGTAAGGGCTTAAATGTAGGCTTGATTACCAAAGAAATCGGGGGGCAATTACATAACACTACTTGGGTGGATAATTACGCCGGGTTTAAAGACATTGAAGGCAAAGATTTAAGTGATAAACTATACGATCATGTCATGAGTTTAGATGTCCCTATGCTTCAAAACGTCCGCATTCAACATGTGACGCACGATGGTCTCAATTATCATGTTCACTTGGATGATGAACGCGTATTTAAAGCCAAAACGCTGCTTTATGCGGCTGGAGGGCGGCCTCGTTACCTCGAAATCATGGGTGAAACGGCGTTTGCGAACCGTGGCGTCTCGTATTGCACCACATGCGATGCACCGTTTTTTAAAGACCAACACGTGATTGTGGCTGGGGGCGGAAACAGTGCTGCCGAAGCGGTCTTAGATTTAGTGCCTTGGGCTAAAAAAATTACCGTGATTCACCGGAGTCAGTGGCGTGCTGATCAAATTTTACTTGATAAGTTAGATAAGATCGATAAACTTGAGGTTCATTTAAACACCCAACTATTAGAAGTCATGGGTGATCAAAAAATGACTGGGGTTCGGGCACTCAATAAAACCACCATGGAAGACATCACGGTGACTGCGGATGGGTTATTCATCGAAATTGGGAATGAGCCCAACAGTGACTTAATAAAAGACTTGGTTGAACTTAACGAGCGACACGAAGTACTCGTAGATGATCAACAAGCCACCTCGCTGCCCGGTCTGTTTGCCGCGGGCGATGTGACCAATCAACCTTACAAACAAATCATTATTTCCGTTGCGGAAGGTGCTAAAGCAGCTTTAGCAGCGAATCATTATTTAAATCATACTTATAAGGAGAGAAATTAATGGCGACATTACTTAATCAAGAAACAAGTAATCAAATCAAAGAATTTTTAAATGACATGGAATCAGAAGTCACAATGGTCTTATTCACTCAAGAAGGGCCTTGTGAAACGTGTAAGGAAACGCAACAACTGTTAGAGGAAGTCTCGGCGCTCAATGACAAGTTACATGTCGAAATCAAAGACCTGAAAAAAGATGCCGAGGAAGCAAAAACGTATGGCATTACTTTAACACCTAGCTTTGTTTTCTTAAACGCGGATAAAGTCTATCAAGGTGTGAAATTTAACGGCATTCCAGCGGGTCATGAAATCAACTCATTTTTATCCGCTATCCTTGATGTATCTGGCTCAAAATTCGAGATTTCTCCAGCGGTTTTAAAGCGCATTGAAACGATCGATAAAGACATTAACATTAAAGTCTTTGTGACCTTAACTTGTCCACATTGCCCAGGCGCTGTTCAAAGTGCGCACCGCTTAGCAATGCTGAATAAGCACGTAACTGGCGAAATGATTGAAGCGCAAACCTTCCATGATCTTTCGCAAAAATTTAACGTCTCTGGCGTCCCTAAAATCATCATTAATGATTCGTTAGAGCTTGTTGGGAATCAACCATTAGAAGCCTTTCTTGATCAAATCGAAACGCTTTAGATTAAAAAAAACGCCAAACGGCGTTTTTTTTATTTTATCTTATGAAGCATCGATGTGATGATGGCGGAGGAAAAGGGATTCGAACCCTCGCGCCGGTTTCCCGACCTACTAGCTTTCCAAGCCAGCCCCTTCAGCCACTTGGGTATTCCTCCACAGTCAAACTAAAGTGTATATAAATGTCGTGATTTTGTCAATCATCAGACGTAGAAATTTAGCGTCTACAGGTTTTCTATATAAGGACGTTATCATTTGGCTGATATTGCGGTATAATCGAATTATTATGAGACGTTAGGAGCCTGTGTGATGAACACGATGGAACAGTGGTTTGATGATTTGCCTTGGGCTTTAAAAATGGTCTTTGCTTTGCCGGTGTTGGATGGGGTTTTTTGGGGCACTTATCGTATCGCACGAGGACACTTGGTGGTGGGCCTTTTTTGGTTGATTTTTGGAGGCCTTGTGTTGTGGCCTTTTGATTTAGTGGCGATTCTCTTCTTCGGTCGAGTGCGCTTTTTGATTTAAAGCATAGACACTGGCTAAATGTTGCGCGTTTTTAAGGATACTTCCGTGGTTGTTATCAAGCGTATAATCAATCGCATCGAACGCCTCAGGTGCAAAGTGTTCTTGGTCTATCTCAAGGCGTTCTGCAACCTCTTTCGCTAGGTCACCCCGTTTAAGCATACGACGTTCACGTAAACCTTCAGATGTTTTCACAAAGACGATAAAAGCTTCATGACCTAATTGTGCTTTTAAAACATTCGCGCCTTGAGGATCGACGATGACCACACAGTCATCTTGGACATCTTCTTTTTTGATGCCATACCAGTGTCCATGATAATGGGTGGCTTCTAAGAGTTTGTTTTCTTGTTGATACTTTAAAAAAGTAGCCGCACTTAAAAAATGATAGTCAATGCCAGGACGTTCATTCTTTCTTGGCTGACGGGTGGTCGTAGTGACTAACTTTTTGAACTGATGATGTTTAATTAACGCTTTGGCAAGCTGTGTTTTCCCGCTTGCACTGGCTCCGACTAACACTAACATTTTTATCTCTCCTAGACGTATTATAGCAAATCATACGAGGGTTTTAGACTTAATTTATTCATAAATTTATGGACTTAATGCGACACCTTATATAAATCCATGTATAATAGTTTTAACATAGGAAGGAGTGTTTTAAATGAAAAAGAGTATCTTTTTTATGATTTTTATGGTGGTGTTCGTCTTATCCGGGTGTCAAGAGCCTAGTGAAAATGGCGAAACGCTAACCCCTTTAAGTGAGATTGCGCAAAGTGTTACGCTGTTTGACGCACCACTTACAGGCAATGTTTCCTTACCCTCAAATCTTGAAGGTGCAAGCATTACGTGGGTGAGTTTAAATCAAACCGTGTTTTCTAATGCCGGTGTCGTCACACGACCTGAGCATGATGAAGGTGACGTGAATTTTATGGTGGAGGCGACTTTCTTAAGAAACGGTGAAAGTCATTTTGAAAGCTACAATGTCTCCGTACGTGCCTTACCGTTTGAGGCGCGAGATTATGACGCTGAAATTGATGCGATTGTATCGTCATGGGACTTTTTAAGTACCCCGCAAGAGGGTCGGATTGCATGGCCGACTACAGAAGGGGATGCGCGTGTGAGTTTTACATCTTTAAACCCCACATATCTTAGAAACGATGGCCATGTTCTTCAACCCTTAAATCAGGTTGGTGATGTCAGTGCGATGATTGAGGTCACGTTTGAGATTGAAGAACATACCTCAACGCGTCAGCTCACTGTGCCAATTGCGGCGAAAAGTCCTTTGCAAATAGTCCGTACAAATACTTATGATTTTGTCTCATTTGCGACAGAGTATCTTGTTGAAGACAGCGAGATTGAACTTCATGAGATGAACAATGGTTTAATGTTTGTTGATCTTTTTGATTTCTTACCGCTGGTGAATGGTGCGATTGTGTATGATGAGTTAGACATTACCGTCGATGGAAATTTGGTTGATATCGTTTTAACCTTTGAACCAGATGAAGATTTCCCGCTGGATTACGATCGTTATCATTTAACCCTTGATTACGATGCCAATACGGTCACTGTTAACCTCTTCGGCTTTTTCAGTGGCATCGCGGAATCAACCCAGACTGATTTCGGTGCTGGTTTAGACTTGATTTCGTATCAACATGATGTCTTTGACGCTGTGGTGATTGATTTATCAATGTATCGTTTAGAACTTTTAAAGCACAACGATCAGTTCTTGATGCCTTTAGATTTAGCCAACCTCTTCTTTACCGGTCAAATGTACGATGTCTATTATAACGGTGACCGCGTCATTGGGGTCGATACGTATCAATTGTTAGATCGCGGCAGTGAACTTCGTCGGTTGAATAACTCGTCTCTTCGTGGTAGTTCTATTCCAACAGAGCTGCGTACGATGACGTATCATTACATGACCTTTGTGATGGATCATTTTTATGGTTTAAGAGATTTTTACATTGAAGACACGTTCTATACCTATTTAGATAGCTTAAACCATAATTTCTTTGCGGACGGACGAGCGCAATATATCGCATGGTTTAGAACCGTCTATGATTTAGATGAACCTCATTCTTCTCACTTAACGCCAGGGTATTATATTGACGCAGGAGAGTTTGATTTATTTCCAGCGTTCGGCCCACGCGTCAGTCGCTTTAGAAATAATTACCAATCGCTTTGTCTATTTGATGACAATCCTTCTGAAGGTGTGATGTTCCTTGATGACAACACCATTGCGATGATTACCATCGATGGGTTCAATGCTCAAACACCTGATTTGATGCGCAATTATATGGATCAAGTCAAAGCCGTCAGTTCAGTTCAAGATGTTGTGTTGAACCTCGCCTGTAATACCGGTGGCATCATCGGTACCGCTTGGCAAGTGATGGGTCATATGACCGATTTACCGTTAAGCTATCAAAGCTTTAACATTGGTGATGGTTCACAAATCACCGCACAATATGATACCGATACTGTAGCTCCAGATTATAACTGGTATATCTTAACCTCACCCGCCACGTTCAGTGCGGCGAACCTTGTGACTTCGATGGCAAGAGATATGGGCATTGCGACCATTATCGGCCAACAATCCTCAGGTGGCGCGTCGTCCATCACCACGAACATTTTACCTAACGGTACGATTCTAATCATTTCAAGTGCGAGTGTGCTTGCTAACAGTGACTTTGAAAGTATTGAATTTGGCATCCCTGTCGATGTTGAAATCCCTTCATTACAGCTCTTTGATGAAGACGCCATCGTCTCTGCTATTCGTGATTAATATAGAAAGAGAAAACCCTCCCGGTTTTCTCTTTTTATATTAATGCGTCGGCTTTGCGTAAGCCGCTTGTGTCCTTTATAATTGGCGTATTAAAGGGGAGTGACTCAACATGCTTCAAGTACATAATTTAACCAAACGCTATGCCATCGCAAACTTCAAACAAACCGCTTTAGATCAAGTCTCATTATCCTTTCGTGACAAGGAGTTCGTCTGTATCTTAGGACCAAGTGGCTCTGGTAAAACGACACTTTTAAACATGATAGGTGGCTTAGACCGTTACGATGAGGGCGACTTATTGATTGATGGAAAATCAACGCAGCATTTTTCCGATAAGGATTGGGATAGCTATCGAAACCATGCGATTGGTTTTATTTTTCAATCTTACAATCTGATCAATCACACCTCTGTGTTAGCAAACGTTGAAATCGGAATGACCCTCAGTGGGTTAAGTCCTGAAAAACGCCGACAACGCGCACTTGAAGTCTTAGAACAAGTTGGCTTAAAGGATCACGTCTATAAAAAACCAAATCAGCTTTCTGGTGGTCAGATGCAACGTGTTGCGATTGCTAGAGCACTCGCAAACGATCCTGAAATCATCTTGGCCGATGAACCCACTGGCGCGATTGATTCTGAAACTTCGGCGCAAATTATGGGGCTGATTCAAGAGATTGCTAAAGACAAACTCGTGATTATGGTCACGCACGACCAAACCATCGCTGAACGTTATGCCTCTCGCATCGTCTCTTTAAAAGATGGTCAAGTGATTGATGACACAAGACCGTATGAGCGCGAGGCACAAAAACAAGCCTCGCTATCCTTCAAAAAAACGTCAATGGCATTTGTTCAAGCGTTAAAACTATCGTTTAATAACTTAAAAACTAAAAAATTCCGCACCTTGATTACCGCATTTGCTGGAAGCATCGGTATTATCGGCGTCGCTTTAGTGTTAGCCTTAGCCAATGGTTTGAATGAGGAAATTTTACAGCTTGAACGGTCAACACTCGCTGAATTTCCTTTACAAATAGACCCTTTACCTATTAATATTGAAGCAGCGCGGAGCGGACCACCAAGACCACAGTTCGCAGAAACCGAACGCGAAGCTTTTCCTGAATCATTCTTTGTTTTCCCATTTGAAAGACAAGTCGCACAAACGCAACACGTGAACATCATTCGCGATGAGTTTATTAATCATTTGGACGACTTAGATCCTGAACTTTACAATCAAATTACGACTGTCCGAAGCGTTAACATGAACGTATTGACTCAACAAGACAATGGTTCGATCATCGAAGTTGACACTAGGCGTGTAGGTTTTGGTCCCACCTTAAACGATGAAGAATTTTTTGAAGATAACTACGATTTATTGATGGGGCGCGCACCCACCAATGAAAATGAAATGCTCTTAGTCGTAGACACCTTCAATCAACTCAATGTTAATGTCTTAAGCGCGCTGGGTTTCAGTACAAGTGTTGAAAGCATTGCGTTTGAGCAATTCTTAGATCGTGAATTTAGAATTGTTTTCCCTGAAGACTATTTTCGCTTTGATGAAGATTTAAACCGCTTCTTTCCTGTGGGCAATACCGAACTACTTTTCAATCATGAAAACGCCTTGCCTGTAACCATTGTCGGTATTGCTCGAGCACAGGAGGGTGCTGCCTCTACATTGCTTGCTAGTGGGATTAAATATCATCCGTCGCTTGAGACCCGTTATTTAGACGAAGCGAGCACTTCTTTAATTGGCGAATTACAAGCCCAAAGTGACGTTTCAATGATCACGGGGTTGCCTCTTAGTGAGAGTGCCCGTACCAACTTACTGCGCTCTTTAGGGGTCGATCGAACACCTTCACAAATTCGGATTTATCCAGTAAGTTTTGAAGCAAAAACGCAAATCCGCGACCATCTAGATGCCTTTAACGAGAATTTAAGTGACCCTGAGCGTATTATTTATACAGATTTAGCCGCTTTGATTACCGAACTGACAGGCGATGTGATTACAGGAATCTCACTCGTCCTAATTGCCTTTAGTGCGATTTCATTGGTGGTGTCTTCGATTATGATTGGCATCATTACCTATGTTTCTGTGCTTGAAAGAACCAAAGAGATTGGAATATTGAGAAGTTTAGGGGCACGTAAAAAAGACATTTCACGCGTCTTTAACGCAGAAACCAGTATTATTGGCTTTGTTGCAGGCGCACTTGGCGTCACAATCGCCTTTTTCTTAACCTTCCCGATAAACCGTATCATTAATAGCCGTGTCGAGCAGCTTGACCGATTAGCCGTATTACCGATTTGGGCTTTCATTGCGCTCATTGGCATTAGCATCTTTTTGACTTATGTTTCAGGACTCATCCCTGCAGGCATTGCGGCACGGAAGAATCCTGTTGAAGCCTTACGAATGGATTAATCCCAATTTAGCTTTTGGAGGAACACTGATGGCAATCTTAACGAGTAATCTTGGGCTTTTCCTTACCCCCATACTTGGTCTTCTTTTGTATCGTTATGGACCACATGTGCATCGGAATGAATATCGTTACTTCTTTTTAGCCACTTTACTAAGCTTTCTCATGGTTACGTATTTCTTCTTGGCGTCTTTTCTCGGCTGGCAAACAAGAATCCCTGGTATTTATGAAGTGTTTTATATGGGTCACTTTTCATTCGCTTTATACAGTTTGGTCATGTATACAGGGGCCTTTAAGTATCGCTCTAAGATTCGTATCGCCCTCACAAAAGTGCGCCGAGAAATGTCGATCATCGGGTTTACCTTATTGTTGCCTCACGTCTTCTTCCAACTCGATTTAGCCCTATCAGGGTTCAATCAAACAGGGTTTTTAGCGTTTCTTTTGATGATCCCTTTGTTCATCACATCGTTTCCACAAATCAGACGAAAGATGCATCCCATCGCGTGGCGAAAACTGCATCGTTTATCGTATGGCGTATATGCGATGTTGTTTATTCATCTTACCTTCGATGTCTTTACAAACCCCTGGTTCATTCGTTTTTCCAATGATGCTCTCTTTTATGTCTTGTTCTTTGCGATCTATCTTGCTTTAAAAATGATGAATCGATCACAAAAACAGCGTGTTTAAACGCTGTTTTTTTATGGTATACTAGGGTCGGTGATACGATGAAAGAAACCTATCTTCCTGCACAATTTAATGAACGTATTGAAGGGTTTGCGCCAGAAATCGTGAGTTTAGGCCTAGCCGTCTTATTCATCATTTTTACCATTTGGTCATGGTGGATAAACGTGCTTGTTATAGGGCTCACTTGGTATGTGTTTACAGCCGGCTTTAGTGTCTTTTTTCCAGGCCAAAGTTTGGGTAAAAAGAGTGCTAAAACACGCGTTGTTAACGACAATTACGAACCGGTTAGTCTCTTAACGATGCATCTTCGTGAAGTCGTTAAATGGCTCTTCATTCTTGCGTCGCTTGGGCTTTACATTCCACTGTCTTTATGGGTCTTTTCTAAGAACCGATCTCGACAAACTTGGCATGATTTGATTCTAAAAACACACGTGATTTACCAAGATTCACAGCTCTATTAAACTATGGACGCTTTATCTAAGGATAGCGTTCAGTGCTCTACAGTAAAAAAAGGAGCTGTTTGTGTGATATATAATCGTTATAAATCGATTAGGATTACGACGTTCATCGGATTGTTGGGTGAATTAATAACGATGGGCTATTGGATAATCGCTTTGGGTAATCTTGATAGTGAAACGGCCATTTTTCCTTCTTTGGTAAGCAATGGTATATTTATAGTTGTATTGGTTTTTCTAGTCTTTTTTGTTATCCATATCAAACATTATCGTACATTGTTCACTCAAGAAGCTTCTTTGGCAACGGCTTCTACCGTCTTTAAAAGCTATATGGTCTATGGTGTGGGTGTGGGTGTTTTATTCTTTCCTTCCACTGTACAGAGTAGTATGGTTTTAACCTTTGTGACTTATTTGCCTGCGTTTACCATTGGGATTCCTTATACCATCAGTGGCATCCTAGGTTTTGTCTCACTGAAAAAACAACGTTAAGTTCACGATGTTTGTGCGGCCCTATAAATTTGAATAGTTAAGTCCTTCGAAAGAGGGACTTTTTTAACGCTTATTTTGAAAAGCCGAATGATTTCTAGTTTTCCCAATAAGCTTTAGCGATGAGAGCGGCTAAGAAAGCATTGTTTTTTACTAAAGCAATATTCGCTTCTAAGGATTTCCCTTGTGTTTTTTCACTCACCGCTTGTAATAAAAACGGTGTGGTGTCTTTGCCTTTAATGCCTTTTTGAGAAGCGTCTTTTAACGCGTCTTCAATCACCGCTTCAATCACATCATGATCGATGCTGTGTTCTTCCGTGATTGGATTCGCAATTAAGAAGCCCCCGTCTAAACGGTTACGCCATTTTAACTGCATCATACGCGCAATCGTTGCGACGTCATCAATACGATAATCCACCTTATAAGGCGAACGTCTTGTATAAAAAGCCGGCATCCATTCGCTGCCATAACCAATGACCTCGACCCCTTTAGTTTCGAGGTATTCAAGGGTCCGTTCGATGTCTAATATGGCTTTAACACCCGCACAGACCACGGCTACATTGGTTTGTGCAAGCTCTTCTAAGTCACGAGAAATGTCTAAACTATCTTCGCCACCACGATGCACACCTCCAAGACCACCGGTCGCAAACACTTTAATGTTTGCCATTTGAGCGATGATGAGGGTCGCACTGACCGTCGTAGCACCGATGGCGTTTGTGGCTAAGGCATAGGCTAAATCGCGGCGTGAAAGTTTTAATACATGAGGGGCTTTAGCCAATTGTACTAGCTCTTCTTCCGTTAAACCCACTTTAAACTTCCCATCCATGACTGCGATCGTCGCAGGGATGGCGCCTTGGGCACGAATAATTTGTTCAACAGACTGTGCCATTTCCACATTTTGAGGATAGGGCATGCCGTGGGAAATGATGGTTGATTCTAAGGCCACCACTGGGCGCTTTTGTTCAATGGCTTCTAATACTTCTGGATGGATTTCTAACATAGTTTCGCTCCTTAAATGTCTTCTAGACGAAGACTTTGATCGACAGGCGTAGGCACAGACAAACAGCGTTTGACTAAGGTAAATGCCATTTCTAATGGGGGTCTATGATTAATAGTCGCATAAACAAGCCCAGCAAAGAACGCATCCCCAGCGCCTGTGGTACTGACAATGGTTGAGACCTCAGGCGCGTGATGATGCGTTAAATCTTGATGATTGGATTGGTGATAAACACCTTGTTCAGCCATCGTAAGATAGAGCTCGTTTACCCCGGCATCCATCAACCACTTCGCCTGCTCTATCACCGTTTTTTGCCCACTCAACGCTGTTGCTTCACTGTGATTCATTTTTAACGTATGGATACGATTCAAATGAGCTTTAATTTTTGTGACTTTTGCGGCTGACGTTCCCTCTACGAAAATAAGTCCTTTTGCAAGAGAAAACACTTCATCGATGATGGCTTGGGGAAAATTCAAGTCTAAAATGATATGTGTCGCTTCTTTAAGAACATCGTTTAAAGGTTCCATGTGTGAAACTTCAAGCGTCTCAAGCACATCCATGGCAGCAAGTCCCAAGTGAAGATCTCGGGTGTCATTTAAAATGTCAAAATAACTGCTGGATGAAGCTAAAGCGAAGCCTTCGATACGCACACATTCAGGTAAGGATGACGTGATGACTTCGTCCCAAGGCGAGGGCGCTAAATTGGTGATTAAAGTCAAAGGTAACCCTAAGCGTCCTAGATTTTCAGCGACGTTGCGCCCCACCCCACCCGCATGCATGTGAACCATGGCTGGATTAGACTCTCCTAAGCGTAATGTTTGATGCGCAACAATCGCATAATCAATATTGCTCGCACCCATGACAACAGTCTTCACGCTTCAGGTGTGTTGGCTGTATGCACAACCAATTGTGGGAATGGAATTTCGACATCAAGTTCTCTTAAATAAAGCACGAGTTCATGACGAATCTTACGTTCAACGCCAAAATGTTCACCCGTTTTAGTTTTCGCAATAATACGCATATTAATGCTTGAATCTGCGAGTTCTGTGACACCTAAAAACACCGGCATCTCTGTAATCTCTTCAAACGTGTTTTTAAGGTGCTCAACAAAACTTGGCATCGCCGCGGTGACCTTATTTAAGTCGGTGTCGTAATGCACCCCAAAATCCACCACCGCAGTGGTTTGGTTTCTGGACCAGTTGATCAGCTGATTAATGGAACCGTTGTTGATGATCAGTTCAGAGCCCATAAAATTGGTTACATGCGTGACACGTAAGTTCATGAACGTCACACGCCCACGGTACCCATTTATTTCTACGGTCTCATTTAAGTTGAACGCATTGTCAACGACAATAAAAAAGCCTGCGACAATGTCTTTTACTAAGTTTTGTGCGCCAAAACCGATCGCTAAACCGAAAATACCAGCGGATGCTAATATCGGTGTCGCGTCAATGTTAAATAGTTCTAAGACCAATAAAAAGACAAGCAACCAGATAACCACATTGAGTGTGCTGCTAACGAGCTCACCCACCGTTTTAGCCCGGATTGCATGACGACCTTTGGATAATTGCTTGATAAGTAAAGCACGTAACGTCTTTTTAAGCACTAACGCAAACAAAATTAAAAGAACTGCGATGGCACTGTTGACGATAAAGCGTGCTAACACCTCTTCGATGCCTAAACTTGAAGCTAAGTTTTCAATAATAAACTGTAACATAGGATCTTCCTTTCGGTATGAGATACATTTATTATAACGAACTTCTTGGTTTTATCAAAATCAAAAAAAGAACACCAGGGTGGTGTTCTTACTGACATTCTTTGCAATAGCCATAAAACTCAAGCGAATGACTATCCACTTTAAAACCATATTTACGATGCATTGATTGCTCCAGTGATTCCACTGGACACTCTTCAATATGAATCACTTTATGACAATTAAGACAAATCAAATGGTGCGCATGATGATCATGCGCGAGCTCAAACAACATCTCTTTTTTGTGCTCTACGTTTAGCGTGGCCACAAGACCATGTTGGGTGAGCGCTTCTAAGACCCGATAAACCGTTGAAATAGGCACTTTAGGGAGTTGTTTTAATAATCGTTGATGAATGTCGTCCGCCGACAAAAAATCATGCTCTTGATCGAGAATGCGTAAAATTTTCAACCGCGTGTCGGTCTTTTTCAGATTGACTCTTTCTAACCATGATTCGTACGGTTTCATAAGAACCTCCTAGGGCATGATTTTATGATACACATAAGCTGCGACAAACACAAGTCCATTTAAGACCACAATGGTACTGCCTGAAGGTGTGTCGTAAACATACGACCCTAATAAACCAAAAAAGACGGTCGCTAGCGATACCATGACCGCCAACACCAAAGTGGTTCTAAACCCTTTTCCAAACTGCATTGCAATGACGGCTGGGAAGATGATGAAACTGGAGATTAGAATGGTCCCCACTAAACGAATGCCTAAAACCACTAAAATCCCCGCAAACACAGCAAGCATGGTGTTAAGCAACTGAGTGTTGACACCTGAAACACGAGCATAGTTTTCGTCGTAAGTCATCGCAAATAAATCGTGGTAAAAATAAATCACAAACACCACCATCAAGACAGTAAAGAGGCTCGCAAGGATCACATCAATGTTTTGCACCGTTAAGATGCTGCCAAAAAGATAGGTATTGAGCTCAACACGAAACCCACCACCCACACTGGCTAAAATGGTCCCAAACGCCATCGCAAAAGTGGCTGCTAAACCAATGGCCGCGTCCGCATGTACGTTAGCAGTTTCGTTCAATTTTAAGATAAGGACGGAAACCAAAACGACGATTGGCATCGCCACCAAAAGCGGTTGTTGTTGCGTTAATAACCCGACCGCGACCGCGCCAAACGCGACGTGCGCTAAGCCATGACCGATCATAGAAAAGCGTTTAAGCACTAAAAACGTGCCTAACGAAGCGCCACTGATCGCAATCATCATGCCAACTAAAAAGGCACGAATCATAAAACTAAACTGAAAAGCTTCAAAAATGAGTTCAATCATGATTGCCCTCCTTGTGCGGGTGACGTAGAGGGTGGGTATGAATAAACGGCGATAATTGTGGGTTTTCACAAAAAGCTTCAAAACTGCCATCAAATAAAAGTCGTTGGTCCATGTAAAGCACCCGTTTGACATAATCGCCAGCAGCCGCTAAATCATGCGTAATCAACATGATCGTCACGCCATGATTACGGTTCAAGTGATCGATTAGGGTGAAAAATTGTGAGCGCATGGATTGATCTAACGCACTCGTGGGTTCATCCATGATGAGAATGTCAGGACTAGAAACAAGCGCGCGGGCTAACAAGACGCGCTGTTGTTGACCGCCTGATAAATGGCCGATGCGTTGGTCTTTTAACGGGAATATATTGACTTCTTGGAGAGCCTTTTCAATTAAAAATCGATCGTTTTGAGTTAGACGTTTCAGCCCTGTTTTTTGATTAATCAAACCCATCGAAACAATTTCATAGACGGTCGCAGGGAAACTTTTATCTTCTAGATTAAAATTCTGTGGTAAATAACCCACACGTAGTTTAGGACCTCTTTCAATCGTACCTGAATGAGGTTGTTTTAGATTTAAAAGCGTTTTGATGAGGGTCGTTTTTCCTGAACCATTGGCGCCAATGACCGCTAAAAAATCATGACGTTGGAGCGTAAAACTCACATCCGACACGGCAATGTGTTGGCCATATTTCACGGTTAAGTTTTGAACGGACAATAAAGTTTCAGTCGACACGTTAGACACTTCCTTTGTTTAGTTGACAATGTATTATACCAAGAACGTCTATAAATGCCAATGATTTGCATTTAAAAACACCCTTAATTACAGGGTGTTTTGAGTGTTCAAAAACGATTCAATAAAGCGTTTAAAGGCCTCTTTTCCATGCGTTGTTTGCTTAAACACACCAACATCTTCTAGCCCTTTAATAAATGTTCTTGCCATGGCCTCCTCAATGTCTTCAACCCTTCGCTGGGCCTTTGATAATCCAAAATTCTTAGCCCATGATTCATAGATGTCTTGATGTTCGTAGTTTTTGATGGTCCCTTTTGCAAACGCCACCATGTCTTCTATGGCTTGTTGATGCCGTGGGGGTAAGATGGCTAAACCCATCACTTCGATTAAACCGATGTTTTCCTTCTTGATTGGATAGACATCCTCATGCACATGAAACAACCCGTCCGGATACGCTTCGGTGGTGCGATTATTACGCAAAGCCATTAAAACAACGTAGGTCTCACCCACCTTACGGACAATCGGATTGATCGCATTATGAGGTTCTGTCGTGTGAGCTAACAAGTCACAACCTTCATCCGAATAACGCTCGTAATATAATCGAAGCGTTTCAACAAAGTCTAATAAAGAGGTTCTTTGGGTGCTCTTGATGCGGATCACACTGACAGGCCAGCGCAAAAGTTCAAGGGTGATGTCGCCTTCTTCATACGTCGCAAACGCCTTTGCATCGTCGATGGGGAAGGTGGCTTTACCACCTTGATAATGCTCGTGGTTTAAAATACTTCCACCGACAATCGGTAATCCCGCATTAGATCCTAAAAAATAATGTGGAAGACGATCCACAAAATCGAATAAACGTCGCCATGTTTTAGCCGAAATCTCCATCGGAATGAACGATTCATGAAACACAATCGTGTGTTCGTCATAATACACATAGGGTGAAAACTGCATGTAAAAAGGCTCATCATTAAGACTTAAAGGGATGATGCGATGATTGGCTCGACCAGGATAGCCTAAATGACCATAGTACCCCATGTTTTCCTTGGCCAACATGCCTTGAGGATAACTGGTGGCTTTTTGATTTTTCAGTTTTGCAATGACTTTGGGGTCTTTTTCTGGTTTTGAAAGATTAATGGTGCACTGAATGGTCCCGTAAGACGAGTGGTAAGAAAAATGCCGATTTTTCTTCACCGCCTGTTCTTGAATGTAGCCGTTACGCTTCATTAAATCATAAAGCTTATCCGTCGCATGGGTGGGTGATGTTTCCATATCTTGATAAAACTGAGCCTTTAAATGGCTTGGCTTCGGGGTAAAAAAGTCCATGAGCGCGGCTTGATAGTGTTCTTCTTCCCCAACGTCAATGCGCGAAGCCTTAAGCGCTTCTTGCGTTAAAACATCTAATAACTCATGGATGGGTGCTTGAACGGTTGAGCGCTGATAAGGTGCTGGTGTCACACCGATAAACTGGGCTAGGGTGTTGTTGATGTAAAGTGCGTCCAGCGGTTCAATGAGTTTAACTTCAAGGGCATAGTCAATCAGTGTTTGATAACTACTCATGTGAATCCTCTCCTTTAAATGATTGCCAAAATTGTTGTAAAAAACCTTGTAAATAATCGTCTTTTTCCAGCGTCTTGAGCCCTTCCCAATGATCGGGCATCAGTGATTGATATAATGGTGTTTGATAGCGATCGTCAAGCAACACAGCGACGCCATAGTCACGCTCTGTACGAATCACTCTTCCAACGGCTTGAATGACCCGGTTCATGCCAGGGTAGGTGAAGGCATAATGAAATCCATCAAACCCTTTGTGGGTATAATACTGTTGCAAAAGTTTCTGATAGGAGCTTAAAGCAGGCAATGCCACCCCAATCACCATCACCCCACGTAATTGTTCTAACGGTAAGTCAACCCCTTCAGCAAACGAGCCACCCAAGACGGTAAAAAGAACCTTACTGCGCGAGGAGGGTAGACTAAATTGGGTTAACAAAGCATCCTTATCGAGGGGAGTCATCCCTGGTTTGTGCCTTAAAACTTCATAGTTATTGAGGGTCATCCCTTCAAGGACTTCTTGTAAATAAGTAAACGAAGGAAAATAGACTATGTAAGGCGCCACGTTCCCTTCTAATAAAGCATAAATGGAATCTTGAATACGCTCAATCGAGCCGCGCCGATCTCGGTAACGAATTGAGGGTGCATGATCGACAAACAAGCCTAAGCGTCTAGGATCGTAAGGACTCGGTAAAATGAGCGTACGCCCTAACCCTTGGGTTAATAAATCTTGATGATAGTTTAAAGGCTCAAGGGTCGCTGAGAATAACACGGCACTTTCAACTTGTTGGGTCATCGTCTCTTTTAAAGGCTTAGACGCATCTAAACAAGCCATTTCAAAACGAACATCGTCGCGGTCGTGATGGACTAAGAAGACGTGTGCCTCTTCATAGTAATGGGCTATGCGAAGCCACTGTAGGACTTCAAAAAAGGCGTCTTTAAAAAGCGATCGTAAGCGGTGTTGTTTATGTTGATCCATTAAGATTTCAAGCGCTTTATAGGTATCTTCAATCGCTTTATGAAACGCTTTTGGAACGTCTTTGAACGCCACCATCGGTTGGTGGGCTTTGGCGGCTTGATGAAGGATGGTTTCAGCCGCTTCTTTTAAGGCGGTGAGCGCTTTATGAGGGGAGGGGGTGATGGTGTCTAGATGATGATGCCAACGCTTGATTTCTTCATACGATAAAGCGGTTGAATACATCGAACGAGAGCGATCGATTAAATTATGTGCTTCATCCACAAGCAACTTAATTTTATAGTCATCTTCTTCAAAAAAACGAACCAATTGAATGCGTGGATCAAAGGCGTAATTAAAATCGCCAATAATCACATCACAATACCTTGCGACATCTAAAGCGAGTTCGTGCGGACAGATTTTATGCATCGCCCCATATTGTTTTAATAAAGGCCCATCGTATAGCACATCGTGGGTAAAGACATCTTTTAAGGCTTCATTGACACGGTCATAATAATCTTTAGCAAAAGGACAAATGGCGGGGTCACAATCGACTTCATCCCTTAAACAAAGTGATTCTTTACTATTTAACGTGATGGCTTTTAACGCGAGACCCTCATCCTTAACTTTTTCGACCATTTGTCTAGCAACCTGTTTGCCGGCGTTTTTCGCCGTCGCATAAAAGATTTTTTCATCGTATCGATGAATGGTTTTTAGCGCCCCATAAAGCGTCGCCATCGTCTTCCCGATGCCTGTGGGTGCGGAGGCGTATAGGATGTCTTTATCAATCATCGCTTCATAGGTTTTTTCAATCAATAAAGCCTGTCCTTCACGAATGTCAATGAAAGGGAACTTTAACCCTTCTAATGTGCGTTCACGTGCCCATAAATGCGCTAAAATCTTTTCGTGCCAAGCACGGTAAGTCTCTAACGCGACGTAAGCTTCTTGAGCTAAAAACGCATAGTCGTACGTTTGTGTAAACGCCTTTTGGGTCATAGAGGGGTAATGAATGTATAACAGTCTTAGCGTAATTGTTTCGAGTTGATGGGCTTTTGCATACAAAAACCCATACACCATCAATTGTCTCAAGTGCGTTTCTTGAAGGGGTTTTTGAAGCCCTTCTAACACATGTGTGGTGCTTTTAATTTCTTCGATGATGCGTTCCCCATCTTCTAAAAGTAGACCGTCCATACGGCCCACCAAATGGTAGGTTATGTCGTCAAAGTCGATGTCACCATCAACGCGCATCTCTTTTAAGTCTTCAGGGCCATAACTGGCTTGTCTGTGCTGATGAATTTGGGTGCCAATATACGCACGGTTTTGACCTTGACTTTGGCTCGATAAATCCCCTGCTGCATACACGTAATTTACTAAATCTTTGACAGCGAGTGTGACCTTTTCCATTACGATGCCTCCTCTAAAAATGCCACAATCGCCTCAAGCGATTGTTGCGCTTCTGGTAAAAATGGAAACAAAGGGTACACATGCAGCATATAGGGAGAAACTTCAAACGTTAAATCAAGATTTAAACGGGCCGCTTCTTGGGCAAACACTTCAGCGTCAGGACGTAACACATCGTATTCCCCCATCACCAGTTTCATAGGCATCGTTAAACGCTCTAACTCGCCAAATAAAGGACTCACTCGAGGATCATCGATTGGCACATCGCCGCGCCAAGCGTTACCTAAGTACACGGCTGCGGGAGGATTGAGCACGGAATCAAACGGCTTCACAGCCTCAATCTCAGGATGATCGAGCGCCAAGTTAAGCCAAGGTGAAATCATGACCAGTGTTGCCGGGCCTTCCTCTTCTTGTTCTAAACGTTCGAGTGTCCATGCGAGCGCTAGACTCGCCCCTGCAGAATCACCCATCAACACCATCGACTGGGTGGGATGGGTTTGGCGGAGTTCCTCGTAAAAGAGATTGAGTGCCTCCAGCGCATCGGTGACGGTCGCATTGGGTGCTCTTGGGTATAAAGGCATATAAATGACGGTGGGATATTGCGCTTGTAAACGACTCAAAAAGTGAAAGTGAATCCAACTTGGAGGATTCACGTATGAGCCCCCATGAAGATAAATAATCACCTGCTTGGTAGTCTCTTTTGTGTCAAACACGACCACGTCGAGCGCCTCAAAGGATGTGAGGGTCGCGTTTGAGCGAAAGCTCGATGGGATGGTGATGGGATTTGTGTTGATCTCATAGCGTCGATTAAAATAAGCTTCGACGTTTTCATCGGTCAGTGGCAAAATAAAAGGGCGACGCAATCTAAAGCCAATGTCAATCAATCTTGAGCGGCCACTGCGAGATTCAAAAGTGTACGCAAAAAACCCTTGTATTAAAGCAAATATAAAGAGAAACAAGACAAGATTCAAGATCAAACGTTTCATGCGAACCCTCTTTCATAAAGTCTTCTTTTAGTATAGCATATGCGCGCATGATATAATCAAATCGAGGTGAAAACAATGAAGATTTCTTTGGTTATTTTCAGAAACGATCTGCGGGTGCATGACCATCAAGCACTACGTGAAGCACTCAACCAACCATGGCCTGTATGTGCCCTTTATCTTGATGATTTAGAGTCTCTAAGTTCGCCTTATCATTTTGCTAGACGCGCCTCTAAAAGAGACGCCTTTTTATATCAAACACTCCATCAACTTAAGGCGCGCTTGAAAGATTATGGGGTCCCTTTCATCTATCTTAACCACACCCTTGAAGATGGGTTAGCGTTGATTCAAACTCACGTGACCATCGAGCATATTTACCTCCATTACACCGACGGTGAAGAGGAGCGCTTATGGGATTTAAATTTATTAAAGGCTTTGCCTCAAAAAGTCACGTTTTATGAGGATAAGACCTTGTTTACGCCCCATGAACTGCCTTTTTCTTTAGCGCGTTTGCCTAAATCATTTACAGGGTTTAGAAAACGCATTGAACATCTCACCCCTAGAGCACCGCTTGATCCTCCTAACGCGCAACCATACTGGCACCCACCATTCGAAGGCGACATCCCCAAAACAAACGAAAACGTGGTCTTTCCTGCGGGCGAAATGGCCGCGTTTGAACGTGTAAACCACTATTTTTTTAAAACGCATGCGATTAAACAGTATAAGGATACCCGGAATGGCATGTTGTTAGACGATGCTTCAAGTAAGTTTTCACCCTATTTAGCCAATGGCTCATTATCGGTTCGATGGCTTTACGATGCTTTGAAACGTTATGAAGCGCTGCATGGTCAAAACGCGTCAACCTATTGGCTTTATTTTGAGTTGTTATGGCGGGACTACTTTTCGTTCTTATCACAAAAATACCGCGCACGACTTTATGCTGAGGGGGGGTTACATAACCAACCCATCGTTTGGAAAGACGACCCTAAGGCTTGGGCTAAAATTGAACAAGCCCAAACAGGGTATCCTATGGTCGATGCGAACTTACGTATGCTTTATGAAACAGGGTATATGTCTAACCGAGGACGACAAAACGTGGCCAGTTTTATCACTAAAAATTTGCGTTTAGATTGGCGCTTAGGGGCGGCGTGGTTTGAACATCATCTACTTGATTATGATGTCGCTAGCAACTATGCAAACTGGGCCTATGTCGCGGGTGTGGGCACGGATCAACGAGACTTCCGCTATTTTGATGTGATGAAACAAGGCATCCTGTATGATCCCAAGGCTAAGCTGCTTGAGGTGTACTGCCCTGAACTCAATGCGGTGCCCGCAAATAAACGGTATGAACTGCCTCGTTTAGACCCTTTAGTGTATCAAGATTATCAACTCACTTACCCAAAACCGATGGTCGATTTTAAACGCAGTTTACAAGAGAATGAACCTTATTTCATAAAAAAAGACGCCTAGTTCACTCTATCAACTCAGGCGTCTTTTTTTAAACCGTGATAAATCAATTCAGTCGCAAAGGCAATCTTGGTGACCGGAAACCCTTTTGGGAAACCAAAGAAATACGTCAACCCATCGTGCGTGAATCCCACAAATGGCTGTCCATGATGATGCGCATACGCGACATGCACAGCGTATTGTTTTTTGCTTTCATGATGCCATGACTGAGTGTCACCATCGACCGAAAAGGACACATCAAAGCCTGCTGATGTATGTTTGAATGTCCCTTTACCTAAGGCCACAAACCCTTTAGGATTCGGCAAAACATAAACGTCCACGTCTGAGGTGACTTCATACGCACCTGCGTCGATGGTTTTTTGTAGTTCTGCTTTTTGCCAATCGACCCAATCCGACATCAAGATAGGCGATTGGGGTTGAGACACCTCGATTATGTCACCCATTTCAGTTAGTTCAAAACGTTTGTGACTTTTATGGCAATAAAGCTCTGACCCTTTGGATGTAAGGGTGCCTTCATGCTCGGTTAAATACGTACGGTACAGTAAGTTTTCTAAGCCTTCTGCCCGTTTACAATGCTTAATTTTTAAGCCTTTTTGCTTCTGCCAAGCGTAATCATCATAAACAAAGGCTTTTTGAATGCGATCGTTAATCTCATCGGCGTTTAGAACTTGCGTCTCTTCCGCGGTCACAATTTGCCTTAACACCGATTCGGTTTTAAAAAACCTTATGTGCTTTGTCCAATAAGGCTTTGCCAAATGGTGCCCATGGTTAATGAGCGTCACCACAGGGACTTTAGCGAGTTTCACTAACTTGCCAAGACTGGGCGGGACATAATGTGCTCGCCCATCCAACGTATAACGCGCTTCAGGATAAATGATCAACGTCAACCCATGCTTTTTAATCACATGAAGCATGTTCCGCCCCACAACGCTCTCTTGTGTCGCAAATTTTCTTAACCCAATCGAACCAATCCAGCGTAATAAATGTTCTCTTTTGACATACGCATCTAGAGCTGCAACATTGGCAGCCGATTTAGGAAATACGGCTTTTGCGGCGGTTTTAAAGTCCAAGTGAGAGCCGTGTGAAGCAAGGATAATATACGGGTCTTTAACCTTCTCCATATCGTGCTTGATGTATTTATGACGACGTAACCACAACGGAAAAAACGTTTGTGACCAAATGTAAAATTTCATCAATAAACGTGGTTTAGGCGGTTTTCCTTTCATGGTATAACGTTCATCATGAAAGGAGCCTTTTGGGTTCAGTTTTAGCATAAGCTCGCTCCTAGTTGTCGTTGGGGTTGACATGGACCATGCAGTGTTTAACAAGGGGAAAGTTTGTCTCTACTTGATGATGCACTATTTCAGCAATCGTGTGCGCTTCTTTTAGGTTTAATGTCGCTTCTACACCAATTTCGACATCAATAAACATCTTTTCAGCGTGTAAACGACCCTTTAAATCATCGACACTCTTCACACCTTGAATGCTTTCAATCAACGATTCAATCGCTTGCATGGTATCTGAATCAGGCGACGCATCGACCAGCTGCTTTACCGTCTGAAGCAGAATACTGATGGCGACTTTCATAATCAAAAAACTAATAAATAAGGCTGCAATTGGATCAAGCCAAAGATAACCAAGCAACGCCCCACCAATCCCAATTAAACCACCCAGTGAACTGATGGCGTCAAATCGGTGGTGCCAGGCGTCGGCAATCAACGTCGAACTATGCGCTTTTTTACCATTCGTTAAGGCCCACCAAAACAATAATTCATTAATGATGATACTTAACATGACAGCCACTAAAGCGATTGAGTTGGGTCGTGTTAAAGGTAAATCGTTAAACCAATATTGAACCAGTCGATACGACGATTGACCAAACATAAACAGCGCTAACCCTAGTAAAGAAAGACCCATCAATAAGGCTAATAACGCTTCGAAGCGTTCGTGTCCGTAAGGATGCGTTTCATCGGCTTTTTTTCTTGAGACGCGGGCGCCAAAAAACACAAACACGGTTGAGATGACATCCCCAGCCGAATGTAAGGCATCACTCAGCAACGCGGCGGATTGACCATAGATGCCCGCAAAAAATTTAAGCACTGAAAGCAACACATTTACCACAATGGTGCCAAAGGCGGTTTTTTCAATTAAGATTCGTTCTTCTTTGCGGCTTAATTTTTCCATGGGGAATGACTCCTTCAATCACTGCCTTATATTATAGCATAAACTGCCTTTAATAATGTTTAAAAATATGAATTCAAGCGCTTGATTGTGCTATACTATAGCTAATCTTAAGCGGAGGTGTCACGATGCCACAACTGATCGCATCCATTTTTATTGCTTTATTTATCATTTTACTTATCATGATTATTAAAACCTTGCAGTTCAAACCCACCCTTAAACCCATCGACACCGCAAAAGACATTTCCATCAATGAAAAGCGTGTGGTGGAGTCTTTAAAAGCGATGATTCGCTTTAAAACGATTTCATACGTCGATAAGCGCAAAGAAGACAACAAACCTTTTGCGAATTTTAAATCTTACCTCGAAAAGCGTTACCCGTGGGTTCAAGAAAAAGCGACGCTTGAATACATCGGTGACCGGGCGATTTTAATCCATCTTAAAGGCACCTCTAAAGAGGCGCCCATGGTCTTAATGTCACACTACGATGTTGTTCCTAAAAATGGCACCTGGCATCATGACGCTTTTTTGGGGGATGTGCTCGATCATCGGGTGTATGGCCGAGGTGCGCTTGATACGAAAGGGACGCTGTGTGCCATTATGGAAGCTGTGCACCAACATCTCGAAGCAGGCAGCGCCTTTAAACGCGACCTTTATTTAGCCTTTGGTGGGGATGAAGAGATTCGTGGGGGATCTGCGGATATGATTGTCGAACACTTAAAAGCCCGTGGCATAACGCCAGGATTGGTTCTTGATGAAGGGGGCGCCATCGTTGAAGGCATGTTCCCAGGCGTCAAAAGGCCTATCGCAGTCATCGGTACGGCTGAAAAAGGGTTTATGGCCGTGACCTTAAAAGCACACGATGCTGGAGGTCATGCGTCAACCCCACCCAAAGACAGCGCCATCACCGTGTTAGCCTCAGCCATCACACGTTTAAATGAACAGCGCTTGTTTCCTGTTAAACGCAATGTTGTGATGGATCAAATGTTTGATACGTTAGGTCGTCACAGTGATCAGTTCCTCATGCGGATGATCTTCGCAAATCTATGGCTCACGTTTCCTCTTGTTCGCTTTTTAGCTAAACGTAAAGGTGGTCAAATGCTTGCTATGCTTAAAACCACACAAGCCTTCACGATGATGGAAGGATCAGAAGCGATTAATGTCTTGCCAAGCGAAGCCAGTATAGGCATCAACTACCGGATTATTGTGGGTGAAAACGGCACCCATGTTGAAGAAAAAATCAAACAAGCCCTGAAAGATCTCCCTGTTGATGTCATCGTTGATTACACCACAGATCCCACCTCAGTATCCAAGGATGATCAAACATACGATAAACTCACGCACACGATTCGCAAAATTTGGCCTGAGGTCATTCCCACCCCGTATCTTATGATGGCCGCGACAGATTCACGATACTACCATAAAGTTTCTTCACACGTTTACCGCTTCTCAGCGATGCCGCTGACGCAAGAAGAGTTTGGCATGATTCACGGCGCAAACGAGTCCATCAGTATTGAGAATCTTAGTAACACGGTTCGTTTTTACGTTCAATTGATTGAAGATTTCGCCTAAATTGTCTAATAAAAAAACTTCACACTGTGAAGTTTTTTTATCGTTTACTGTAACCAGCATCAATCACAAACGTCTGCGCCGTGATGCTTCTAGCGGAATCGCTTAAAAGATACATCACAAGATCTGCAACGTCTTGGGCACTTACCTCTTGTTTTAATGGCGCTTCATGACGATACGTTTCTATAGAGTACCCAAAGGTTGAATCGGTAGCTTTTAACATCTTACTTTGAATGCCGCCTGGACAGATGGTGTTCACACGAAGCCCTTCTTTGGCATAATCTAAGGCGATTTGTTCTGACCAAGTTTCTAAAGCACGCTTGCTTGCTCGAAACACACCACCTTTAGGTAACCCGGTTTTTGTATGAACCGAACTAACGTTGATCATAGCTTTGGTTTTACCTTTTAACAAATACGGATACGCCCATTGAAACAACCGCATCGGGGCTAACGTATTTACCTCAAACATGGCCAACATCAGGTCACTTGTAACATCGGTGAAGGGTTTATTTTCAGGAGACAAAGACGCCACATTAATGAGCGCTTCTAAACCTTCAATGGAAAGATTTTGAAGGGCTTTATTAAGCGCGCCCTCATCGTTTAAATCGACCACGACATACGTGTTTTGGTGCGATGAATGAAGTTCTTTTTCAAGCGCTTTTAAGGCGCTTTCTTGACGGTCGAGCAACACAAGATCATAGTGCTTGGCCAGGGTGAGCGCACACTGGCGACCGATGCCTGAGGCGGCACCTGTGATGAACACAGGATGTTTCATCATTCAATCACGTCCTCATAAACATCGCTTAATGAAGGCGGAATAAGCACCCGTTCAATGATTAAGACATTGGCAAAATCGGCGATGTCCGCAGTATCGGTGACTATATGACCGTTGACCGCAAGTTGGTTATCAATCACTTCGATGGTCAAGCTTGCGCCCTGCAATGTTGCGATGGTGATCGGCGCATTGAATGCCCGTGTGAACAATTCATCTGCGCTCTCACCACTTAATGCCACATGGTAGGTTAAGAGTTCAATGAGGTTTGGATCGTCCATTGCGTCATCAAGATCTATGTTGTTGAGCTCAGCAAATGCTTCAAACGCTTCTTCACTAGGCGCAAAAATCGTCACGCCACCGCCACCGGCTAAAAACTGTAAGAGAATTTGGGGGTCACTAAAGAGTTCAGTGAATTGCTCCAATAAGTTGTCTGGTAAGACATCTTGGATCAACGAATCAATGACACGTTGTGATAAGACCACACGATTGACCGTGTGAATCACACCATTCGTTATCATTAAATCGGTCGCATCTAGCCGACTCAATTGATTGACGTTTAACCGTGTGCCATCAAAATCAAAAGCCAACGGACCACCGTCTAATGAGTTGGTGGTAAACGGAATGGCATCGAGTAGCTCGCCTCGGGTGTTTGATGGGGCAAACACATGATGCAGCAACAGTTCATATAAATCGTCACGCTCTAAAAAGGAACTTTCTGTTTCACCGAGTAAGGTAAATAGTTCATTAAATGCTTGATTGGTTGGGGCTAAGAGTGTCATGTCACGTCTTAAAAGTAGCACTTCATCAAGACCGCTGGCTTTCAAGGCAGAAACAAGGATTGAAAATTGTGGTTGGTTTTCTAAGGTGGTCATGACATCCGCCAGGTCATTAACGATGATCAGTGTTGGCCTCAAATTAAGTGGATTCACGAGTTCATCGGGTAAAATAAACCGCCCTTGTAGCACCTGTGTGCCAACATTTGAGGCGTCATAGCTTCTTAAAGCAGCTTCCCAAGTGACAGGAATCATCCTTGTTTCACCGTTCTCAAGTTCCACCGAAATACGGTCTGGCAAGTCTAAGCTTTCAAAAGAAGCGTAGCGCCCAACCTCACGCTCAACGGTGTCTAAAACCGTAATCAAAGCGATGGTCTCTGGTTCTGTTTCACACGCTTGTAAAAGCAGTGCTGAAAACATGATGACAAACATGACGAACAAACGTTTCATGATTTCACTCCCTATAGACTAAATCTTACCTTCATTATACGTCTTTTCGACGCATATGCCCACCACACCGCGTACAATTTTTTCTTAGATATTTTATTAAATTAATGTTATAATCATCCATTGAGGATGTGACACAATGAAAAAATTAGTCATTTTTGATTTTGATGGGACGTTAGCGGATACGAATGACGTATCGTACCAAATTTACACACAGATGTCTGAACGATACAATGTGCCCCTGTTGACACCTAAAGAACTTCACGATTTAAAAAAGCTCCCGGTTAAAGAGCGCCTTAAAATCATGTCAGTGCCACTTTACAAAGTGCCTAAACTCGTCCGGGAATCCTGGGAATACTATTATGACTATATGGACAAAGTTCAGTATTTTGATGGTATCGAACAACTTTTAATTGACCTTCATGAGGCGGGCATTAAAAGTGTCATTGTCTCTAGCAATCACAAACGCAACATCGAAGCGTTTCTCTCACATCAAGACGTCCATCATTTTGACGCCATTTATGGTAAAGCCCGTGTGTTTGGTAAAGAGCGCCTCATTAAAAAGGTGCTTAGAAAATACCGTTTAAATAAAGACGAAGCGCTGTATGTCGGTGACGAGCTACGCGATGTCGAGGCATGCCTTAAATTAAACATGCCCATCGCGAGCGTGACGTGGGGGTTTGACCGTGAAAGTATGTTACGCGAAGTCAATCCTAACGGGCTTGCACGTACGCCGGAAGAACTTAAAACGATGATTTTTGAAATTAAATAAACTAAAGGCCACCTTAAGTTCAAGGTGGCCTTTTGTTAGAAAAGATTTAAAAGTTCTTTAATGTCATGAATGACGGTGGTTGCCCCTTCAAGTTCTTCTTCTTTGCCATAGCCATACGCACACCCGATGGCCACTAAACCATGATGGTTCGCAGCGGTCATGTCATGATGACGGTCACCAATGACAGCCGCAGGCGAAGGAAAATCTTTAAGCACCTTTGTGAGAATCTCACTTTTAGTCACAAACTGATGTTGTTCAGCACAAATCATCGCATCGAACCACTGTTCTAACCCAAACAGTTTGCTGTGGGCTTCCATGTAATTGATTTTGCAATTAGATAAAAAGACCAAATGATACCCACGTTGTTTTAATGTTTTCAAGGTTTCTTTTACACCATCAAAGAGTCCGGCGTTGCCTTTCATCATCCCTTCAATCATGACTTTTGTGATGATGGCCGATGCTTCAGCTTTGATTTTAGGGTCTAAGTTCGGATCATATAGATCCCACATCTCCTGCGCTGTGTAACCTAAATATTGAGAGATTTCATGATCGTCAAACGTTCGTTCATTTTCAAGACCGACTGACTTTAAGTACTCGTACGCTGCCATAAACGCAGGTTTATATAGAAGCATCGTATTGTGCAGTGTACCATCGTAATCAAAAAACAAGGTTTTAACATTAAATTTTTCCATTGAATACGCTCCTTTTCATTGCTTTGTTTAGATATGAAAGAAGCGCCATCAGCGCTTATCCCATAGGGTTATATTCATCATTGGCGTTCCGGGAGGGAATTGAACCCCCGACCTACAGCTTCGGAAACTGTTGCTCTATCCCCTGAGCTACCGGAACAGCACTACAATTATACCGCATTTTAAAGTCTTGTAAATGGAGAAGATAAAAAAGTATCTAAAATCCACAAGCCTTCTTTCTTTGTTATAATGAACACGAGGTGATTCCATGAAACGATTATTAGACGCAGCCTTAATTGGTAACGCAGCCGCACTAGGATTCAATTGGGTTTATAATAAACCTTACTTAACAGAACTTAGCAAAACACAATCGTTGGTCTTTAAACCCGCCGAGAAACATCATTATGACGCCGCCAAAAAAGCCTTTTATGGCTATCCACATGCAAAAGTAGGGGATCTCTCCTTTCAAGGTGACATCACACTCTGGCTTTACGAAGCCTTAAAACAATCCCCTTCGTTTTCGCGCGAAGATTATTTAAACCTTGTCTATGAGGCCATTAAACCCGGTGGGCATTACATTGGGTATGTTGAGTCCTATGGACGTGATTTAGTGTATAATCGTCTGATCGAAGCGTTGAAATTAGATCTCCAGCCAAAAAGCATCAACGACGATCAAATGGTTGGTTTTGCGCCCTACATCGCGTCCAAAGCCTTAGGGTTAAGCAATGAAGTCGCTTGGGATTTAGCGCAAGCCTTTACGAGCCATTCAGATTACCCTAAGCTTTATGACCTCTTTGATCACATTCATGAAGGGCTGAAAGAGCACGCACCTAAAGACGTTTTACAACACCATATAACCCATGTTCCCGAAAGCTACCAAGCCTTTACTAAATTAGCGTTGACGGAAGCGAACACGGATGAGGTCATTAAAACCATCAATACAGCGTGCCATATCAATCATGCGGTGCCTCTAACTTTCCATATTCTAGCCCACACGAAAAACTATCAAGAAGCCATCGAACTCAATACACAAATCGGGGGCGCCAGTTGTGATCGTGGATTATTGATTGGCGCGCTTTATGGCACACAAGCAAACATTCCACAACCTTGGAGCGAGACGTTGAGAAGAAAATACACATAATTGTGTGTTTTTTTCTTTTTTCACTTTTATCTTGAGCGTTTTTTGATATAATAAATGGGCGTCGGGACGTGGCGCAGTTTGGTAGCGCGCTTGTATGGGGTGCAAGAGGTCGCAAGTTCAAATCTTGTCGTCCCGACCATTTGAAACTAAATCGTCGTCATTACCTCAAAGTAATGACGATTTTTTTATTTCCTAAGGACCCTTCATTTACGAAGTCGTGTATACTAAAGAGAGCAAATAACAAGAAAGCGACAAGATAACATGACAACAATCTTTAAAAAACAAGGGTATGGTAAAGTCATCTGGATGGGGGAGCACGCCGTCGTCTATGGCTACGAAGCGCTCGCGCTTCCACTTAAAAGTGCGTCCGTGGATGTTTCCTTACAACAGTCAACAGACGATCATTTAATCAGTCCCTTTTATACTGGTATGATTACAGGTGCGCCGGATCTATTTAAACCGATTCAAGCGCTCTTTTATCAACTTAAAGAACACTTTGACTCACCTCCATTGCTGGTGGCGATGGATTTAAACATGCCTTTAGCCGCAGGCATGGGTTCTTCTGCGGCCATTGCGGCCGCTTTAACACGGGCCTTTTATGAGACGTATGATCGCCCGCTTGAAATCCCTGTTCTTTATGAATGGATTCAATACGCTGAAGCACTTGCGCATGAAAAACCAAGCGGGGTCGATGCGACGGTCATTGCGTATGAAAAACCATTGCGTTTTATGAAAGGGGAAGCCAGTCATTTCATTGAACTTAAACGAGTGGGGTACCTTTTAGTCCTAGATAGTGGTTTAAAAGGGCGCACGAAAGACGCCGTTTTAAACATTCGTTCAACCCTTGAGACAAAGTCCACACAACAACACCTAGAAGCGCTAGGGAACTTAAGTAAAACGTTCATTGAAACACTTCATACCGCATCTTTAGACACATTAGGTCAGTACATGAATGAGGCCCACAACCATTTAAAAGCGCTTGGCGTATCGGTCAAAGGGTTAGATGACATGTGCGAGTTAGCGCGTCAACATGGGGCGCTTGGTGCTAAACTCACCGGCGGTGGGCTGGGAGGTTGTATGATGGCGTTGATCGAGACGAAAGATGACTTAGACCATTTAATTAAGACTTTTCATGATGCGGGTTACCGGCGTTATTGGGTGCTTAATTTGGGGGAGGATTTTGCGTGAAACGTGTTTGTGTCAAAGCTCCCATCAACATTGCGTTGATCAAGTATTGGGGTAAGAAGGACGAGCATGAAGTCTTGCCTTTTAACCCTTCCATTTCTCTAAGTCTAGATCTTTATCACACCATAACAACCTTAGAAGAAAACCCAGAAAAAGGACTTCATTTCACGATAAACGGTCAAGAAGACGCGAAAACAAAAGCCAAAGTTCACCAATTTTTAAAGCTTTTCACCGATGACAATACGTTAAATTTAACCGTCATCACCCACAACACCGGCCCTACAGCGGCGGGTTTAGCGTCTTCCGCAAGTGCCTTTGCAGCCCTTGCGCTAGCCGCGCAACACTATTTTGGAACACCTAAAGACTTTCAGTCGCTGGCGCGCTTAACGAAAAAAGGGTCAGGCTCCGCCATACGTAGTCTGTTAGGTGGGTGCGTGGAGTGGCAAACCAATGGGGAGATTAGACCCCTTGATTGGCCTTTTGATGACGTAGTTCTTGGCGTCATTGTCCTTTTTGATGGGGTGAAATCAATCGGATCGACAGAAGCCATGAAACAAACCGTCCAAACCGCACCAAGTTATGCGGCGTGGGTTCAAAGAGCGCATGAGGATGCGGTAAAATTTAAACACGCTTTAGATCAAAACGATTTTTCTAGTCTGGGGCTGATTGCTGAGGAGAATGCGTTAGCGATGCACACCGTTTGCGCCGATGCAAAGCCACCCATCCATTACTTAACGCAGGCCTCTAAAACACTGATTGAGGCCGTTAAAGTTGCGCGTGAACACGGCTTATTCGAAGCGTACTGTACGATGGACGCAGGGCCTAATGTCAAACTGATTCACCGTGAAAACGAAAGTCAGAAGATAAAGCGCTGGCTTAAAGCCCATGGGTGGCCAGAGATGCTGGTCAGTCGCGTTGCACAAAAAGGAGCGGTGCTTTGTGAACAAAACACTCACAGTTAACACCCCGGGAAAACTTTACTTAATGGGTGAATATGGTGTCGTTCATGACACACATGCGCTTATCTTAACGACCAAGAGCACCCTTACCATCACCTTGAAATCTGCGGTTCAAAGCCGTTTACATAGTGCGCATTTTATGAACCCTATCCACGTTGACTTTGACACGTTTTTAGCGCGTGACCATCACTTTAAGCCGTGGGCCTTAGCGATTGAAACGACGATGCGTTATCTAAAGCAAAAAGGCTTTGCTCTAACGCCCACTGAGATGGTCATTCACAGCACCTTGGATGATGAGCAACACCATTCTTATGGTCTTGGCTCATCGGCAGCCCTAGTCGTAGGCTTATGCGACGCCTTGGCGCAATGGGCAGGTCTTAACTTAGATGCGCTGACGCTGGCGAAACTAGCCATGTATTCTCAGCGGTCTAGACATCAAACCAATTCATATGGTGATTTAGCCACAAGCAGTTTTAAACAGACCCTTTATTATCATAAAGTAGACGCCCAGTGGTTAGCTCATCTGACGGGCGATTTAAAAGACATTATTGAACGACCCTGGCAAGGCCTTGTTTGTGAGCCGCTTGATCATCCAAAGATCCCTTTACTTATTTTTAACACAGGCGTTAAAACGCCTTCAGAAACCCTCGTTTCTGCAGTCGCTTCTTTTTTTCAATCCGCAGCCGCTGCGCCCTGGCTTCAAGCATTAGATCACTCTGTATCAAAAGCAAAAAACGCCTTAATCAAAGGCCAGTTTGATCAATTTTATGACGCCATGCAGCTTCAGCGAGCGTTGCATACTAAACTCGCGCAAGTCACACAAGCTCCCCTCTTTATAAAAGCTTACGACCACTTAGATCAACATTATCAACCTTGGAAACAAGCCAGCAAATTTTCCGGTGCGGGTGGGGGCGATAATTATCTTATTGGCCTCACGAACGATGCTTTCAACTCGGGCGCTTGGCGAACCATTAAAAGCCCTTATACACTGATTCAATCGGCCATTCAAGGAGTGTTAGAATGAGTAATCGAAAAGACGATCACATTGAACAAGCGTTAAAGCAACCGACAAAAACAAACGATTTTGATCGTGTCCGTTTTGTGCCTGAAGCGCTCGCACAGTTGGACACCCATAAAATTGACGCTTCCATCCATGTTTTTGATCGGCATTTTGAACACCCTATTTATATTAACGCGATGTCTGGCGGAAGTGACCGTGCGAAAGAGCTGAACATCAAACTGGCTAAATTGGCGGCCCATTTCGATCTGCCGATGGCGAGTGGATCTGTCTCCGCCGCGATTAAAGACAGTCAATGGGAAGAGAGTTTCCGTGTCATAAGAGACCATCATCCAGAAGGTTTTATCTTAGCCAATGTCGGTTTATCACAAACGCTTGACGGGGCTTTAAAAGCCGTTTCACTCTTAAACGCGAACGCCTTACAAATCCATTTAAATTCAGCGCAGGAAATCGTCATGCCAGAAGGTGACCGCGATTTTTCATTTTGGGAAGCGCGCTTACAGAGTATGTTGGAAACGGTCCCTGTCCCCATCGTGGTGAAGGAAGTTGGCTTCGGAATGGGCAAACCCTCACTCGATCATTTCGCCTTACTCGGCGTTAAGTACGTGGATGTTTCAGGTCGTGGTGGCACCAATTTTATCACCATTGAAAATGCGCGAAGAGACTATCCTTTAACCCATTTTGATGACTTTGGCTTCTCAACGGTTGAATCGCTTTTAGAAGCAAAAAACAGTCCATTAACCGTGTTCGCTAGTGGCGGTGTTAGAGGTGCTTTCGACGTTGTGAAAGCCTTAGCCTTAGGGGCTAAAATGGTGGGATTAAGTGGTTATTTTCTTAAACTTGTGCAACATCATTCCTTGGATGAAGCGATAGCCATCACCGATCAACTTCTAAAAGACATCCGACTCATTATGGCGATACTCAATGCGCCGAATGTGGCATCACTCCGTGAAAAAACGTTGATCTTTGACGGCCATCTTCAACAATTTATTAACCAAAGATAACGATAAAAAAAGCTGACTCATGATTTCGAGTCAGCTATTTTTTTATAATATCGATGACCTTGATGAATTTTGTCAAGGATGAAACGATTACGTTTGGTAAGCCAAGTTTGGGGTGGTTGATAGTCACTCACATGTTCTTTTTTAGAAAACGCCTTCATGAGTGTTTCATACTCTTTAAAGGAAACGGCTTTGCGTTGGTTTAGATGTTCTAACCAAGTGTTTGGGGCGATCCAGCGATCATACGTTGGTGTTAAAGTTAACGTAAAGTATTCACCAATCGCGCCAGATCCATATGAAAACATTCCGATCGTTTGATTTGCGAGTGGTTCTTTTGCGTGGGTTAACACTGAAAGTAAACTAAGGTACAAAGAACCGTTGTAAATGTTACCAATATAACGACCAAACGCTTTCGTTAAGTCTACTTTTTCTTGACTCATAGGATGTGGTAAAACAGCGTTCGCTTTATTCGCCATATTCGCAAAAGGCATATGGAAACAAGTATAAAGATAAGGCGTTTCAGGCGCCACTTTTTTTAACATGTCTTGATAACAACGAATCGATAACTTTCCATCAACGACGGGCACTTCACTGTAACTAGGACGATAAAAATCAGGCAAATCATCGACCACGACTTGTCCAGGGTGGACCTTTGCTAGGCGTGGATTCGCTGAAACCAAAAGCGCGATCGCACCAGCCCCTTGTGTGACTTCACCGGCACTTTCAAACCCATACCATGCGACATCACTTGAAAGTACAAGCGCTTTTTTCTCTGGATGTGCTCTAACATAATCTGTGGCTAATTGAAGGGCGCCACTGCACGCATAACACGCTTGTTTCACTTCAAGGACACGCGTATGGGGTTGGATGCCCAACATTTTATGGACATAGTTTCCCGCTGATTTTGAGAAATCAACGCCTGACTCGGAAGCGAACAGTATGAGATCAATCTGTTGTTCTTCGCCTTGAACGATGTCATAAGCGGCTTCGATGGCCATGGTCACAATGTCTTCATGCGGGGGAATAAGCGCCATGTGTTCTTGGCCAATCCCTACTTTATATTTATCGACCGCGACACCACGTTTCTGTGCGAGGTCGGCCATGTCTAAATAGTATTCGGGCACATAATACCCTATCTTATCAATGCCTATGGTCATGTTATTTCTTCCTTTCAATCGCCCGATGGCTTTTGCTGAGTTCATGTTGGTTGGTTAAGGCAGCCATTAATGAAAGTTCACCGCACAGCACACATGCAGCTGCAATATGCGCTAACGTTTGAGCACCCTCAGGCGCATCGCCAACCAGTGTTTTTACGTTTTCTGCGGCATCTAATGCGTCTTTCCCATGGCCCACCGAGCCCACGATGATGTTGGGAAGCGTCACGGAAAAAACCAATTGATCGTCTTTGAGTTCGGCTTGTGTGATGCCTTGTGAGCCTTCAACAATGTTTGCGGCATCTTGGCCTGTGGCTAAATAAAACGCGAGTAACATGTTCGCATAATGGGCATTCGCGCTCATTAAACCACCTGAGGCGATCGAACCAATCATGTTCTTTTTCAAATTCAACTCAATCATCGCTTCAGGTGTGGTTCTTAGAACATCTTTTAACAAGTCACGAGACAGCGTGATTTGCGCAATCATCGATTTTCCGCGACCTAAAATACTGTTCACAGCACTCACTTTTTTATCGACGCAATAGTTTCCAGAAACAGAAAGATACGTTAGATCAGCAAAGTCTTCAAGGATGTTCGTCGCGATCAAATCAGACGCAAACGTACTCATGTTATGACCTGACGCATTGCCCGTGTTAAAGGTCATGCGAAGGTAGATTAACGATCCAACAATTTTAGGATCAATGCGCTCTAAGACCGCATAGCGGGAGTGCTTTTTTACCACGGTTTCTTGATAATGTGCTATGCTTGAGACGATTTTTTCAACAACGTCTCGTGCCCTTGCAGCGTCAGGGGCTTCAAGTAAAATAGAGCGTGTCATCACATCACTTAACAATGTGGTTTTAAGCGTCTTAGCTAGACGGGTGACTTTAGCGCCACGACCCACCGAATGAAACAAGGTTGTTTCATACGTTGCAAGTGGGGCGCTGACGGTATAATCAGAGATTTGTTTATCTAAGTAATGCATCTCTTTAAAATACAGTGGCCCAACCCAATGGGTGGGGATTCGGGTGTGTGTCAGTGTCCTTTTCATAAGCGACCTTTCTAGTACAAATAGCGTTGTTTTAGATACTCATAAATTGTACACCATTCAACTCAAAAAAACGAGCATATTATACTATTTTTTGGCTTCAATAGGTGAATATCCATTCATAAAAGGATGTTTTCTTTTAGCCAGTCTGCTTGCGCTGGGCCTTGTAAGTAGGTGACGATGGCTAAAGCAAACTCATAGACCGCACCGGCTGAGCGCGCGGTGATAAAGCGTCCATCGACCATGACTTTTTGATCTTTATGATACACCCCTTCAAGGTCTTGCTCACTCCCTGGAAACGCGGTGTAATGTTCGTTTTTAAGCAAGCCTGCGCGGCCCAAAAAACGGGGTCCTGCACAGATGGCAGCAATCGGTTTTAAAGCCGTATCAAATTGTTTTATGACGTTCGGTAAGACCGCATCGCTCTCAATCGTTTGGGCGACGTATTTTCCTCCCGGTATGATCAACATCGCATAGTCTTTGACGTCGACTTCATCCCAGGTATAATCACAGATGACTTCTAAACCAAAGGCCGTTGTTATGTGCTTACTTTTGGGCGCGCACAGTGTCTTCACCTCAAGCCCAGAGCGAACCAATAGGGCGCGTGTTGCTAACGCTTCGACATCTTCACATTGATTGGCTAAATACAGTAAAACGTTCATCGTAATCCTCCTTTAGTTTGTTGGTGTTTACCGATCGTTAAGCCCACAATAAAAGCGATAGAAAGCCCCAAACTTAACCATTTAAACAGCGTCATAAAGCCCGCCATAGGCGCTAAGAACACGTCGCTGGGATAGGCCCAAAAGACCCAGGAAACGATGGTGTTTTCTAATAAATCAAAGCCGACTGCGATCCAAGGTAATGCTCTAACCCATGGCACACCACCCAATAAACTTAAAAGGGTGTAGAAGAAAAACCCATACACGAGGGGCCACGCAATATCAAAACGTAGTCTAGAAATGATGTAGGCCTCGCGCCCCTCTTCGCCGTAGTCTGACGCCATCGCTTTAAGCGATGAGGCACTGTAAAATAACGATGTATCCGGTGAATCCGAGTGCCCTACAACTTCTTCTAACTGCCTGGCTTCATGAGGTAACACGATGATCATGAAGCCTAAAAAAAGCACACTTGCAATGCCCAATTTTAAACGTCTCATAAGGGCTCCTTAATAGGGGTTTTATGGGTGATAAGACGCTGACCTTTACGTTGCGTTTTAACGGTCCCATACACGCCCACTAAAATAATGACACTGCCAATCGCATGGTAACGGTATAGTGTTTCATTTAAAATAAAAGCGCCTGCTAAAATGGATACCACCGTCGCTAAGTTTGCATAAATACTTGCGACCGGCGCGGTCAGTGTACGTAAAGCATAGTTTACGAGGAAAAACCCACCAACGGAGGCCATCACACCTAAGTATAAGATAGGAAAGACGTTTTCAATGATCATTAAGTTAAAGACATAATCAGAAAGCCGATTTTCGATGACCAATTGCCCAATAAACAGTGCATTAAAGATCACCGCGCCGACCATCATCATAAAATACGTAAGCTCAGCCGCACTCACACGGGTCGAAGCCGCCCTTGAAGCTAAATTAAACGCCGCGGCGGACAATACCGCTAAAAATAAGAGTATAAATCCAAGCATGGCGCCTTCTAAGCCATTTTGAATCCGCTGAAGCTGAATGTATAGGATCCCACTGACACTTAAAATAATGAAAATCCATTGAGTAGGCCTCACCGGTTCTTTAAGGACGACCCCACTCATGAGGGCACCAAACACGGGTATGAGTGCAATCATCATGCCGGCTTCGGCAGAGGTCACGAGATTTAGACCATAGATTTCAAACAAGAAATAAAGGCCTGGTTGAAAAAATACAACCCAAAAAATCGGTTTAATAGACGCTTTTGAAAAACGTATCTTCACCCATTTTAGCCGTCTTAGTATTTCAAAAAATATAAACGCCACGAGAAATCGATAGGCAATGAGGCCCATCGGCACCACATAATCTAGGGCCACTTTAGAAAACATAAAGGTGAATCCAAAGATGGTCGCAAAGAGTACGCCGGCAAGGTGACTTTTCATCTGCATCATCATCAAGCCTCCATGGCATCATTATAACGCATAACCTGGTCAGTCACACGTCTTATGACCAAAAAAAACACGCCTTATTTAGACGTGTTGTAGGCTTTGGGTGGGGTGAATCTCAAGGTGGCTTGTTCGTAAGCATAGGCTAACCCAATGAGGCGTGGTTCTTGCCAAAGCGTGGCGGTAAAAACAAACGATTTAGGCGCGTCATCGATCAGCTTTTTAGCTGGAACAACGACTGAAGGGTGCCCTAACACAGGGCCATAAGGCAACCAATGTAAGGAGACCATCGCATCTAAATCGTGTTGTTCATAGAGGGCTTCAAACGTTTTAGCGGCTTCGACCACAGCGGCTCTTTTCGCAAGATAGTCTTCACTGTTTAAATCACCAGAGGTTGCTTGGGCCGCCGCTAAAGTGTCATGTCCATAAGGCATGCGAGCTTCAGGATCCGCTTCATAGAACGCCACAATTTGTTCAAGTGTTTTTATCGCTGTGTGGTCTTCGACACTTTTTAAGTATTTATTTAAACTATGTTTAAACTCATAAAGCATGCTGGCTTCATTTGGACACTCGACCGTCTCATAAACAATCTCTTCGATCTTGACGCCTAACGGCTTATAGATTTGTTTGAGTTCACGCATGAGTTTGAGGTCTTCTTCTTTATAGTCATACCCTTTAATTGTAAGTAATCCGACACGTAAATTTTTAATGGGGTTTTTATAGGACGTCGCATAATCTAAAGACGTGTTTGGATTATTTAGTGTCGCGTGATCGTACGCGTCACGCCCTTTAATGAACTCTAAAATTAACGCGGCATCACGGACCGTTCTAGCGATGGGGCCTGCGGTATCTTGAACGGCCGATATGGGGATAATACCATGGCGTGAAACCAGCCCCACGGTAGGTTTAATGCCGACCACACCGTTTTGATAGCTCGGTGCAATGATTGAACCATTGGTTTCTGTACCGATGGCGACAGGCGCATACCCCATGGCGACCGAGACAGCCGAGCCTGTCGATGAGCCTAAAGGATCAATCTTATCATGATAAGGACTTTTGACTTGGCCTTTAAGGGAAGAAAAACCTGAAGGCATTTTTTTCATGCTCATAAAATAGGCAAACTCCGAGAGGTTCACTTTGCCTAAAATGATGGCCCCAGCCTTTTTAAGATTTTGTACCAACGTTGCCTCATACGGTGGGATGAGATCTTTAAGTGCTAAACTACCCGCAGTGGTCGGCATGTCTTTGGTGTTGATGTTGTCTTTTAATAAAATAGGAATCCCATGTAGTGGACCTCTTGGTCCTTGTACTTCACGTTCTTTGTCTAAGGCTTTGGCTTGCGCTTTGGCATCAGGAGCAATTAACGTCACAGCATTGACGCTAGGGTCATGTTGTTCAATGCGTGCGAGTAAAGACGTTATGAGTTGTGTGCTTGTGAGTTCTTTTTTACGATACTTATCTTGGAGCGTTAAAATGGAGTCATAATTCATCATCGTCACCTCTTAGAAGAATTATAGCATAAATGCTCACTAAAGCGCTTAAAATGACCGCTATCCTTCAATTGTCAAGTGACCGCTTTTATGCGACAATAGAACATAGAAAATAAACGGAGATGTTTGTATGCAAAAAAGTAACATGCCCTATGTCATGTCAGCGATGATTCTCATCGGTGGTTTAAGTATTCAGCCCTCATTTGACGTTGTCAGCAGCTGGTATGTGTTAACCACACTCGCTGCCTTTTTGCTTGGATTTATGCAAACGCGATCGATTAACCCTCGTTCGATCATTAGTTTGAAAGCCGGCATCTCAACTTTAAGCTTTCTCATTTATGCGTTTCAGTCGATCATTTTAGAACACGGTATTTTAGTCATGTTGGTCGGTCTTATCACGGACGATGGTTCAGCGCGTCAAATCACTGCGATTGTCGCTGGCGTGCTTTATTTAGGGATTGGCATCAGCGTATGGCCGATTGCTAAAATGGAACTTAAAAAACGCTACCGCTAAACGGTTTTAAGCAACACACAAGATTCTATAAATTAAAGCCAGTCCAGTGGATTGGCTTTTTTGTCGCATAAAAAAAACACCTTACGGCGTTTGAATGATATGGTGGAGCCAACGGGGCTCGAACCCGCGACCTCTAGCATGCCATGCTAGCGCTCTCCCAGCTGAGCTATGGCCCCACTCGAATTCTAATTTTACCCTATGCGCTTTAAAGATTCAAGTGAAAACGAATCATTTTAATCACTGGAACAAGGACGGGGTTATTTTAGTCCTTAAAGATCGTTAGTTGCCTTCTTTGGATAAGGTCCGGCGAAATTGATCGATTTTTGCGACAATTAAATCCACCGCAATGTCATGCTTTGAATCGTTCGGAATTAAAATGTCCGCATAGCGTTTCGTAGGCCTAATAAAGGCATGGTACATCGGTTTGACCGTCGTCTGGTATTGTTCGATGATGTTTTCTAACGTGCGTCCCCGTTCGTTGATGTCTCTTAACATCCGGCGGATAAAGCGGGTGTCATCATCCAGCTCAACATAAATGTTTAAATCCGATAAGCGGCGGATGGCTTCATCGTGTAAAACTAAAATACCCTCAACAATGATGATGTTTTTAGGCTCGACTTTTTGGGTGGTGGTGGCTCTGGTATGGTTGACAAAATCATAGGTGGGTTTTTCAATCGGTTGATGCTGTAACAACGTTTCTAAATGGGTTTTTAATAACGTATTATCGAGAGAGGATGGATGGTCATAGTTCATTAGACGCCTTTTATCAAGAGGAATGTCTTTTTGATCATGGTAATAATCGTCTTGCTTAATAATAATGACGTCTTCTAAACCAGCACGTTTTAAGACTTCGTCAACGACGGTAGACTTCCCAGAAGCGGATCCTCCAGCCACAAGCATTACATAGGGTTTCATAGTATGTCACTCCTTATCGCTCATCATTATATCAAAGTCGGGCCAAAAGCACACGAAAAAATATAGTTACAAAAAGTAAGTGCGTATTTTACTTCGAATTCAAAATATTTGTTACACTATAACCGTACACAACTTAAGGAGGTCATATCATGAGTACACCATTAAATTTAGGCATTATCATTTCATCGACCCGTGAAGGACGGGTGGGTCCATCGGTCGCAGAGTGGGTCAAAAGCGAACTCGCTAAACGGACGGATGCGACGCTGACCATCATTGATTTAAAAAACTATCAATTACCCTTGTTAGGTGAGGGCACACCGAGCCATTTAGAGGCTTTTAAAGCGGACATTTCGGCGCAGGACGGGTTCATTTTCGTGACCGCTGAATACAATCATTCCATCCCAGCAAGTTTAAAAAACGCCATCGATTACTTACGTGAAGAATGGCATAACAAGGCCGCAGGCATTGTCAGTTATGGGTCTGCAGGTGGCGCACGTGCAGCCGAGCATTTAAGAGCTATTTTAGGTGAGATTAAGATTGCTGATGTTCGTAGTCATGTCTTACTGTCACTATTTCATGATTTTGAGAAATTTTCTACCTTTAAACCTCAAGAAGGCATTCATGACAACAACTTAAATGCGTTAACGCAAGAAGTCACCGACTGGGCTACCGCCTTAAAAACATTACGCTAGATTCAATAAAATAGTCTTTAAGCTTATGGCTTAAAGACTATTTTTTTGTTTAACTGTAAACCGCCAACTGTCACGAACCATGTCTTCAAGCGTTTTTTCAGTCGCAAAATTTAAAACACTTAAAGCTTTATCAACAGCCGCATACGTCACGGCGACATCGCCTGCACGCCGTGGCGCAAAGACGTAGGGTACGCGCACTTGATTCACCGTTTCAAAGGCTTTTACCATCTCTAAGACGGAGGTGCCCTGACCCGTCCCTAAGTTATAGATGTGGGTGCCAGGGGTGAGTTGTTCGATCGCTAAGACATGGCCCCGTGCTAAATCACTCACATGAATGTAATCACGCACCCCAGTCCCATCACTGGTCGGGTAATCGTTGCCAAAGATTTGAAGTTGGTCTAAAGCGCCTGCGGCCACGTTGGTGATGAAGGGCATCAAATTATTGGGTCTACCATGAGGGTCTTCACCAATCAACCCACTTTCATCGGCGCCCACAGGATTGAAATAACGTAATAAGGTTACCCCCAAGGTAGGGTGAGCTTTTTGAACGTCTTTCAAGATACGTTCAGACATGGCTTTGGTTTCACCATAAGGATTCGTCGTATCTTTAAGTTCTAACGCTTCATGCAATGGACTCTCTTGTTCACCATAAACCGTCGCAGAGGATGAAAAGATGATTTTTGACACCTGATGGTCTAGACATAAGTCCACCAGCGTCATTGTCGTGTTTAAGTTATTTTGATAATATTTTACAGGCTTTTCAACCGATTCTCCAACCGCTTTATAGCCTGCAAAATGTAAGACACCATCAAACGCATGAGCCTCAAAAATGGTGTTCATCGCGAGCGGATCTTTAACGTCTTGAAGGTAAAAGGGAATGGATGCCTTCACCAGGGTTTCTAAATGATGATGCACCGCTTCTTTGGCGTTGGAACAATCATCCACAATGACGGCGGTATGGCCATGATCATATAGTGCTTTGACGGTGTGTGACCCAATATAGCCAAGCCCACCGGTTACAAGTAATTTCATACATTATCCCTCCGAGCTTATTATAGACGTTGGCGTAGGGTTTAACAAGGTGAGATCGGCTAAAACTAACGCTAACACATTTTCTAACACGATGCCCGCTCGGCGTGCAATACAGACATCGTGACGACCTTTAATGTCTAAGGAGTCCATTTTGCCTTTATCAAAGGCAAACGTGTGTTGCGTTTTTTGAATGCTTGAGGTGGGTTTTATAAAGACTTTTACCACGAGCGGGTTCCCGTTGCTTAAACCGCCGCTGGTCCCTCCACTATGGTTGCTTTGAGTGGTGCCCTTTTCATCAAGAATGACATCATTAAAAGCTGAACCTCTCATCGTGATGCCTTCAAAGCCGGTCCCAAACGCCACCCCTTTAACGGCGGGAATGGAAAACAACATCTGTGCGGCGAGCGCTTCGATTTTGCCAAACATGGGTTCACCTAAGCCTACTGGGAGATCTTCAACGGTTAAGCGAATGATTCCACCAACGGAATCCCCTTCAGCCGCAACTTCAGCCAAATAGTCATCGATTTTCGACATATCTTTGAGCGTCCCTACTTGAATGAGCTCATGTGAAAAGCGATAGGGTAACATCATTTTAGCCAGCGATCCTGCGGCCACTAAAGGTGCCGTTAACCGTCCTGAAAAACGACCACCACCACGATAATCATGATGCCCTTGATACTTTAAATTTGCCACAAAATCCGCATGCCCTGGGCGAAAATGACGTTTAAGATGAGAATAATCTTTTGAACGAACGTTTTCATTGGGAATCGTGAGGTGGATGGGGGACCCTGTGGCTTTACCTTCGAAAACGCCAGAGGTGATGCTAAAACGATCGGGTTCTTTACGCGGTGTCGTACCGATGGCTTCAGGGTTTCGACGTTTTAAATCTGCTTGAATAAGTGATTCATCAATGGGTGTCCCCGGTGGCATCCCCTCAACAACGACACCAATCGCTGTTTGATGTGATTCACCATAAAGGGTAACTTTAAAACGGTGACCAAAACTATTCATCATGTGCCTCCTTATAAGACCTCATATACGCCCCCTAAAGACGTAAAGACATCTAAAAATTCTGGATAGGATTTTGTGACGCTTTCGACGCCTTCAATGATGTAAGGTTCACTCATCACCGGCGCTAACATCAGCGTTGCCATCACCAAACGGTGATCATCAAAGGTTGGAAGTGGCCCCTTAGCCCGCAAGCTTTTCACACCTTGGATGATGAGTGTATCGCCTTTTAGTTCATGCGGCACATCGAGCCCATCTAAAATCGTTTGAACGGCGTGTAAGCGATCACTTTCTTTATGCACCAAACGAGAAAGTCCTCGCAAATGCGATGTTCCATTGGCGCGCGCGGCCAACAGCGCCATCATGGGCACCAAATCAGGACAGTCTTCAAAATCAGCGTCTAAAGGGTCAAGCGTTTGTGCTTGAATGGTGAGTGACTGCTTGTCTTGTGTGAAGGTACCACTCATCGATTGGATAAGGTCTCTTACGACGGCATCGCCTTGCCATGAAACCGGGTTCAAGCCTTGCAGTGTTAAAGGGCCCGACCAAGCGCCTGCCGCAAGAAAAAACACACTGTGAGAATAGTCACTCTCAATCGTCGTATCAACCGCTTGATAGCGTTGTTGTCCTGGAATCACGTAGCCATTTTTGGTCGTCTTGATATGGATGTTGAACGCCTCTAAGACACGAATCGTCATGTCAACATAAGGTTTTGAAACCAGTGGCGTAGTTAAGGTTATGGTAGAGTCTTTATCTAATAAAGGCAAGACAAAAAGCATGCCAGAGATAAACTGTGAACTCACGGAACCATCCATTTCATAATGACCAGCCTTTAAAGGGCCTTCAACGGTGAGCGGCAACCAGGTGTCTTTGCCTTTGGGTTTAAACGTTAAGTGATGCGTTTGACACACCTTTTTGTAAGCTTCTAACGACCTTGAAGGTAAGCGATCTTTCCCAATAAAGGTGATTGGTTCATCAAACAAAAGCGCTAAAGGAATTAAAAAGCGAAGGGTCGAGCCTGAAGCTTGGGCGTTCAGTGTGTGCTTGGGAGAATGTTTTAAAGGGCCCTCTACTTTATCTTCTTGAATGCGCACACCAAAGGCTTTTAAGATGTCTTCAGTCGCCTGAATATCATCCGATTGCATGCGGTGACGAAGGATGCTTGGTTGGTCACTCAGCGCCGCACCAATGAGGTATCGGTGCGATAACGATTTAGACCCAATCAAATGAACGGTCCCTTTTAAAGGGCTCGGTTTGACTAACACGTTCATCTTTAACGCTCCTTTAAGGCTTGTTTTATTTTTGAAGCTACGTCCAAATACTCAAGTGTTTTCGCTTGATTATTGGTTTCTAACGCTTGAGCCAGTTGTTCTAGTTCACTTGCAAATCGTCTGAGTTGATCGCTTAAAACGACATGATTTTCATGAAACAGCTCTGTCCACATGGGCGCATTTAACGCCGCAATTCGCGTTAAATCCGCAAACGAATCGCCCGACGTGTGCGCCCATTTGGGCGTTTCTTCTAAATGCATGAGGGCGCCTGCAATGGCATGGGTTAACTGTGAAACCACACCAATGGCTTGATCGTGTTCTTGAGCTGAGAGTGTGATAAACTTACTAAATCCTAACCCCTTTAAGAGGGTGGTTAACGTTTCGAAATCGTCTTTATTTTGCGTGGGCTCTTGAATCATTAAGCATGTCGCACCTTCAAACATGTGCGGATCATGATGAGTAAAACCCTGAGCGGCTTTGCCTGCCATGGGATGGTGAGAGATGTATCTTTGTGGATGGCGTAAGGATAATTGAATGGCGTTTTGAAGCGGTACTTTTACCCCACATACATCGCTGATTACACAGGTGCTTGACAGCCGGTGTTGATGGTGTTCAATGAACGACGCCGCGGCCTTGGGATAAGTCGCTAAAATGAGTGCTTCCGCTTGAGCTAAAGCGTCTAATCCACACTCAGAAACCACCTCTTGAGCTTTGGCATGGTCACACACGGACTTTTTTTCGTCATAGCCAATGATGTGGTGACCTTCTGCTTTTAAACGTGACGCGTAGGAGGCACCAATGAGCCCTAAACCGACGATGCCGATTTTCATGTGATGGTTTTCCCCAGCACATCGGCGAGCGGTTGTAAGTGAGTGAGCAAGCGTTCAAAGCGTTCTAGGGTGAGTGATTGTGCCCCATCACTTAACGCTTTTTCTGGTTCAGGATGAATTTCAATCATTTGACCATGAGCTCCCACAGCGAGGGCGGCTTGAGCTAAAGGGTCGACCATCTTATAGCGGCCTGAAGCGTGCGAAGGATCGATGATTATAGGTAGATGAGAGAGTTCTTTGATGGCTAAAACAGCACTGATGTCTAAGGTGTTGCGGGTGTATCTTTCGAACGTTCTAATGCCGCGTTCACATAAAATCACCTGATCGTTTCCACCATCCATGATGTATTCAGCACTCATCAACCACTCTTCAATGGTCGCGCTCAATCCACGTTTTAAGAAGATCGGTTTACGTGTTTTACCAAGTGCTTTTAAGAGATGAAAGTTTTGCATATTTCTGGCACCGACTTGAATGATGTCAACGTATTGTTCAAACATCGGGATGGCCGAAACACTAGGCACCTCACTGATCACTTTAAGACCAAACGTGTCTGCGACTTTACGCATCAATTTTAAACCCTCTTCGCCTAACCCTTGAAAGGCATAAGGCGACGTTCTTGGTTTAAAAGCACCACCTCTTAAGATTTTAAGGTTGTGTTTTTGCATAAAAGCACCGATGGTCATCATTTGCGTTTCGTTTTCGACGGAGCACGGACCCGTCATAACGACGTGTTGATCGCCCCCGATGACCACACCATCGCCTAAATCAATGCGTGTGTCGAGCGCTTGGAACTCACGGGAGGCTTTTTTGTAGGGCGCTTGAATGCGAATGACTTCCCCCACCGCTGTAAAGGCGTAAAAATCTCTTGCTTCAAGTTTAGAGGTGTCACCAATGACGCCATAAATTTTGACTCTTTCGCTGGAAACATCTTTAATGGAGAACCCTTCTTCTTGGATGTAATCCAAGACGCGATTCACCGCTTCTAATGAAGCATCTTTTTTCATTTTAATAATCATATTGATGACTCCTTTCAAATAAAAAACCGGTGGAAAGTCCACCGGTTAAGGGTTATGTTAAGTGGCTTCCTTCATGTTCAAAAAGGCTTGCCTTAGCAATCCTTCATGTCAGAAACCGTAGTAATAAGAGGCGTTGAATAAATGTGTCATAATATCACCTTGTTTAAACGTTATCATAAGTCTTATAAAAAGACAAGGTATGATGCTTAGTTTTTTTCATTCTGAAGCAAGATAGGCATGAACCCATGATTCAATGGTTTTAAAAGACGCCTGTGCAATGGTATGAAAGGTTTGGTGTTCTAACTGTGTTGCGATGAGCTGTTTCCCTAAGTAGTAGCCTGTGTCTGATAAGCCTTCAACTTGATGCCAATCACCATAAAAAGCGTTAAAATCTTTGCCTTCTTGGGCGAGGACTTGTCTATAGTTTGCTTTGAGTTTGCCTTCAACCATCTTACAACGCTGTTCCCAGCGGGTCACGCGTATCGGGACTTCGGCAAGAATCATTTCATAGTAACTCGCGAGCCCTTCAAGATATAGACGCATCACGGCTTCTTCATAAGATGACTTAAACAACCAAGCGTCTTGACGTAAGTGCTGGTGTACTAAGTGAACATACTCGTGCGCCATTAAGCGCTTTAATTCTTCATCACTGATCCAATCCAACTCAGCAATCTTCTCAATCCCCAATAAAATGGCTGGCACATCATGATAGTGCGTTGCCCATCCTGCGCCATTACCTAACCCATGGTATAAGACAATGCGAATATGGGGTAGTTCATCATAAAACGCTTTGAAGCTTGGCTTCATTAATGAAACGAGACTTTTTAACCGTTGATGCACACGGGTCATTTTCACATAATCCTGATGCGTTCTTGAAAAGACACGTTCTTTGGCAATGGTCTCCCATGAATGATCCGATGATTGATAGTCTTGGATGCATAACTCTTTTAACGTGGGTGCCACGTTCATCGCATGGTACCACCCATCAAGCAAACTCTCGACAGTGAGACGATGATGATAATGCAATTTAAAGTTTTCAAAAAGATCAATGAACTCTACATTCATGCGGTGCCCACCCACAATAACCAACTAACCCCAAAGACAAAGGTGGTGTTGGTGAGAATACTCATGAACGTTAACCAAAACATCAAGGGTTTTCCTGGGAGTGTTTGGGGGTTAAACGCTAATAAGGTTTGGACGATGAGCAACATCATTATGATCACAGTGAGCGTGATTAATGGGGTGCCGAGTTCTCTTAAATCAGGCACTTGCCATAAGAGACTCAACGATATGACAAACCATAACACCATCACTTTACGAGCCAAAGGCACCCCTAAAATGACCGCTGAAGTGTGTTTGTTTGAGAGGGCATCTGAGGGTTGATCGGGCAGCGAGGTGCCAAACGCCATCGCCAGTTGTGAGGGGAGTAAAATCAAAATAATACTTAAGGGGAGGTTTTGAATAAGACCACCTTGCACGGTATAACCCAATAATGGTAAGACCACTCCGACGCCAAGCATTTGCAAGACTTCACCAAACCCACGATACGATAGCTTAATCGGTGCAAAGCTATAAGCATGCATTAAAAACAAGCCAACAAGTCCTAAAACAATAGGTATAAAGGAACCCAAAAGCCAAGCGAAATAGGTGGTTAAAAGAATCGTCATGGCCATCATAATAAGGGTCGCTTTTAAGAGCGATTTCCGTGACAAAACCCCTTCGACTAAAACTCTAGAACCGCCTGTGAAAGGGGTGTAGGTCTGATTTAAGCGGTCGGTCTCATAATCCGCGTAATCGTTCGCATAAACAATAAAGAAATGGTTCACTAACCCAAACATAAACAACCCTAAAAAGCGGATTGAGCTGAAGTTGCCGGTTTGATAGAAATATAACATTTGACCTAGCAGTAAACTAGGAAAGATAAACAATTGCGCGGGAATGCGAGAGGCTTTAAGCCATGCTGTGAATGTTGTCATAATCTTCCTCTTTTCTTTGCTTTACATCCATTTAATCATATTTTTGTCGTTAAGCGTTAAGAAACGCTAAAAAAGACCGATTCATAAACAACCTATGATACACTGTTTAAGAGGTGAGCGAGATGTTTCGTAATCAAGACAAGCAATTTTCCCATGGCGCCGTCGCCACCAGTGTCCCCCAAGCCGCACAGATTGGTTGTGAGGTTTTAAAGCAAGGCGGGAATGCGATTGATGCAGCGGTGGCTGCAGCCGCCGCTTTAACCGTATGTGAACCAACATCCAACGGCATCGGCAGTGATCTTTTTGCGATGGTTTGGTATCAAGGAAAGCTTTATGGTTTAGATGCTTCAGGCCCTTCCCCTAAAGGACTTTCACGTGAACGTTTAAAAGAATATGGCCATGACAAAATGCCAACCTTTGGCGCCATCAACGCGGTGGTCCCTGGCACACCTGCGGGTTGGGAGGCGTTGACACAACGGTTTGGGAAGCGTTCTTTTGAAGAAAACTTGGCGCCTGCAGCCAAGGTGGCACTAGAGGGCGTTTTGATGACTAAAACACTCCACTATTATTGGTCAAGAGCGATCAAGCGCTATCAAGCACTCGACGATGTGAACGCGATGCAAAGTTTTTTTGATACGTTTGGCACAGAAGCCAAACCTATTGGCTCAAAGGTCCCCCTACTTGATCATGCAAAAACACTTAGTACTTTAGGTAAAGAAGGTTCGTCATGGTTCTATCAAGGGGCCCTTGCCGGTGAGATGGTTCAGTACTTAAAAGCGCATGGCGGTGTGATGGCGCATGACGATTTAGCCGCTTACAACGTTCGCTGGGTTGAACCGATGAAAACACGCTTTAGAGGGTATGACGTCTACGAAATGCCTCCACCCACTCAAGGGCTTATTGCACTTCAAACTTTAGGCATCTTAGAACACAGCGCTTTACCAAGTGATCCTGTGGAACAACTTCATCAAATGATTGAAGCGACAAAAATCGCCTTTAAAGATGGGTTTAATACGCTCACAGATCCTGATCATACCCGTTTGAATCCAGACACACTGCTGGAGGCGAAAAACTTAAAAAAACAGGCCGCATTGATTCAAGATAAGGCCATGAATTTAGATGAAGACGCTGCCAAAGCAGGGGGTACGGTGTATCTCGCCAGTGTCGATAAAGACGGCAACATGGTCTCTTTAATTCAAAGTAATTACCTTGGCTTCGGTTCAGGTATGGTCGTCCCTGGTCGTGGGGTGGCCATGAACAACCGAGCGCTAGGCTTTTCCTTAGAACAAGGGCATGTGAATGAACTCAAGCCAGGGAAAAAGACCTTACACACCATCATCCCTGCGTTTCTTATGCAAGATCATACCCCACTGGGTCCGTTTGGACTCATGGGTGGGTTTATGCAGCCACAAGGACACGCACAAGTGCTCGCACATATTTTAGACCGATCAACCCCCATCCAAAAAGCCTTGGATGAACCGCGCTGGCAATGGATGAAAGGACTTGAAGTAAACGTTGAACCTAGCTTTGATCCTGCTTTAATGCAGGCTTTAAAAGAAAAAGGACACGACGTTCGTGTCCAGCAAGAAATCGGTTATTTTGGGCGGGGTCAAATGTTGTTTGTGAACCCTAAAACCAAACGGATTCATGGCGCAACAGAAACCCGTTGTGAAGGAACGATTGCTGGGTATTAAAACAACCCAAAGACGCCATTAAGCCCCATCACAATTAAGAATAGACTAATCAATACATCGAAGGTTCTTTGTGGAATGACGCCTTGCATCTTCATTCCGAGGATGTTCCCCATTAAGACAAAAGGTAACAGCGCTAAAGAAAACCAAAGAATCCACACCGGATACTGTTGGTTAAGGGTGAATGACACTAATGAACTGCTGTTTAAAATGAATAAGAATAGGACGATCGTGATGCGAAAGTCCTCTTTTTTTAAATCACTGTTGCCCAAGTAAATCAACACAGGGACACTGCCTGCGCCCAAAAGCGTATTGAGGGCACCACTTAAAAGCCCAACAGGGATAAAATAGCGTTCAGCATGGCGAATGACCCATGATTGTGCTAACAGTTTGTTGATGGCGGTTAAAATCAATAAAACAGACAACAGGGCGGTAAAATAAGTGCCATCAAACCGACCAAGAAAGAGTCCACTCACTAGTGAAGCAACCACTACAGAGACAATGAGCGGTAAAAAAGTTTTAAACGCAGCCAAATTAAATGAGCGTGCTTTGACAAGCATAAACACATTTAAACACAAATTGATGGTGACTACCAGCGCACGTGTTTCTTGCGGGACCAAAAAAAACGCGGCAATCAATGGAATCGCAATCAATGAAGAGCCAAAGCCACTGATCCCTTTAACAAACGCAGCCAACATTAAGATGAGCGCTACACCTATAAACAGTTCTATTGTCATGAACATCATCCTTTAAACACCATTATACGCTTTTTTTGCCAAAATGGATAAGTAAAAACGATGCTCTAATGTGCGAGCATCGTTTTTTGTTATTTAACAATCAGTTTTTTTAGTTCGTCCGTGATTTTATCTGCGTCGGCCTGACTCATGATCATGGCTGCAGCAATAAAGGCACCTTCTACGAGGGCAGCTTTATGCACAATGAGTGTTTTTTCAGTCATCTCTTCCGCCATTTCAACGTTCATAAGCGCACTACCTAAATCATAAAATACATGCAGTGTCTGGGCTGGATTTTGTTCAATTGCCTCACTTACACGAGGAAGATTTGTTCCTATTGTGGCCTCATCTAAGCCCCCCGCGGTGGTAATAGGAATGTCGGAAGCAATTTCACTTAACAGTGCTTTAAGGCCCTCTGCAATCCCATGTGCGTGGGATACAATTACGATGCCTTGCACTAGTGCTGGGCCTCAATAAACGCTTTAAAGAATAGGCCTGAAGAATATGACCCAGGGTCAATATGGCCGATGGAACGGTCGCCGACATACGCCGCTCGTCCTTTTGTTGCTTTGAGTGGTTTGGTCGCTAAAACCATGGACTCAATGTCTTCAGATGACACCGCTTGATTAAGTTTTTCGGTGAAGGGTGCCCAAACATCCACCATCGTTTTTTCACCAACCGACGCTTTGCCTCGTCTAACAATGGCGTCTAAGCCGGAGGCAAACAGTGTTTTTGGGTCTTTAATTTCGTCTTGGTCTTTTAATTGGTTTGCGAAAGCTAAAAAGACAGACCCATAAAGCGGTCCAGAAGCGCCACCAACTTTTGAAAGCAGACTCATGCCGACCGTTTTAAACATCATCTCAAGTGACGTAGGTGGCGTTGTATCTAAGGCTTCACGTGCGGCTTTGGCACCGCGCGCCATATTATGGCCATGATCGCCATCGCCAATCGGATTATCGAGTTCACTCAAATACGCTTTGTGTTCTTCAATGTAATCAAAAAACCTTGAAAGCCATTGCTGTGCGTTGGTTAAATCCATAAAGCCAGCACCTACCATGCGATGGTTTTCACTGGAGCGTTAAGCGCGTCTAACCAAGCTTTATCTGTGACTTTCATGAGCGTGAGTGATAAGCCTGCCATTTCAATCGAAGTCATATAATCACCGACCATGGTTTTAACAGCGTTTACTTTGTCGGCTTTGAGTAATCCCAACACATCATTGACAAAGACATATTGTTCCATTAAAGGCGTGCCGCCCATGCCATTGACCAAAACAACCACATCGTCGCCTGCTTTTAATGCTAGCGCTTTACGTAACTTAGCATAAATCTCTTCTGCCATCGCTTTAGATGGTTGTAATTTCACACGTTGATAACCAGGTTCTCCATGAATCCCAATGCCGAATTCGATTTCATCGTCCGCAAGTTCAAACCCTGGTTTTCCTTGTTCAGGCACAATCGCAGGGGATAAAGCTAAGCCAATCGTTTTCATTTGTGGTAACAATTTTTCACTAAGTTCTTTTAATTCTTTCAACGAAGCGCCTTGTTCAGCGTAGTAGCCTAAAATTTTATGAACAAAGATGGTGCCTGCAACGCCACGTTGGCCATCAGAATAAAGACTGTCTTCAACCGCAATGTCGTCTTTAGTAATGCAGAAATCCACTTCAATACCTTCAGCTTCAGCCATATCCTTGGCCATTTCAAAGTTTAAAACGTCACCGGTGTAATTCTTAATGACCATGAATACGCCAGCGCCTTTATCAGCGGCTTTAACCGCCTCATACACTTGATCGGGTGTGGGTGAGGTGAAGACATCACCAAACACTGCCGCTGATAACATCCCTTGACCGACAAAACCTGCGTGTGTGGGTTCGTGACCAGAACCACCACCACTGATGAGGCCTACTTTACCAGCGCCTTCATAATTACGTGCAAGCACTCTTGTTTCACCGACACGATGGACGATGTCTTTGTGTGCTTCAGCCATACCAAGCATCATTTCTTCAACAACTTGTTCTGGTGCATTTAGAATTTTTTTCACTTTGATTTCTCCTTTTGTTTTTTTTAAAAAAAAGACCGGAACGACAAAAATCAACATGCGTTGACAGTTTCCGTCTCGGTCTCTTTTTAGAATTAACTTAGGTAAACTATACCATATAATTAAAGCGTTTTCAATGAATCAGTACTTTTCTTTGATGGTCAAATGATCTAAGAAAAGCCTACTACGATTCGGTGTGATAATGTTTGCCTAGTAAAAGCGCTTTGGCATTATCTTTATGTTTAATTGCATGTATGGTTAGATACACACTGGCGGTCAAAAAGCCGAACACCATCATCAGCGCGACCCAAAGGACACTCACCCACCATGTGGTTTCACGGTAGACAATCCAAACCGAAAAAAGCACAAAGCCAACATACAAATCGACAAGCGAGACAATCCCCCAAGGATTTTGCATAAGTTGACCCCCATCTTCAAAGAAAGAGCCCGCCGTGAAGCCATACACCAAAACAACACTCATCGCAAGGGTACCTAAACCACTAAAGAATATAACCCATTTCATACATAACCATCCTTTCTGACACTAAACGTTTGAGTAGCGTCGATTGCATTAACTTGGTACAATATTAAGTGATTGGAGGGAACGCAATGAACAAACGTGTGGTATTAATCACCGGCGCCACCGGGGGCATCGGTGAAGGATTTGTTAAAGGGTTCGCCAAAGCCGGCTATCATGTTGTGATTCATACACATCAAAACATCACGAAAGCCCGTGAACTCAAAGAGTATGTCCTAGCACAAGGTCAAGAGGCATTAATCATCCAAGCGGAGCTTGAAAAACACAAAGAAGCGCAAGAAACGATTGAACACGTGCTTAATGCTTTTGGTCGTTTAGACGTGTTAATCAACAACGCGGGTTTAAAAAAAGATGCGGCGATTGACGTCATGGATGAAGCCGATTTTGACGCCGTCATGAACGTCAACTTAAAAGCGGTATATAATCTTATTAAGTTTGCTGTACCGCCCATGAAGGACGCTCATTTTGGACGCATCATCAATGTATCGAGTGGGATTGCGATTACAGGTCGAGCACAAAACGTCAATTATGCGGCCTCTAAAGCGGCTTTGCATGGACTCACCAAGTCGCTCGCCAAAGAACTTGGCCCCCATAACATTACAGTGAACATCATCGCCCCTGGGCTGGTTGAAACTCCGATGACAAGCTACGTCACAGAAGATCAGAAAAAGACTTACATTGAACAAGTCCCCATGCGACGATTAGGCACCCCTGAGGATATGGCGCATGCTGCCTTATTCTTTGCCGATGAAGCCTCGAGCTTTATCTCGAATCAAATTCTTTGTGTCAACGGTGGAAACCATAGTGGTTAAAGCCTTTAAACACTCAAGCGTGCTGCGTTTGAGTGTTTTTTAATGCGTCGTAAATGGCCTGATTCAAAGACGCTTCAAAGACAGTTGGAACGATGCGCAAAGCTTGAGGGTGTTCCACACACGAGGCAATCGCTTTGGCCGTTGCCACATAATGATGTTCATCGAACCGTGTGAGACCAAGTTTTAACGCCGCATCGATCAATCCAGGAAAAGCCAACACATTATTGATTTGATTAGGCGCATCGGAACGTCCAGTGGCCACGACATAAGCCCCCCCACGTTGAGCGTCATCGTATGAAATTTCGGGCATGGGGTTGGCTAAGGCGAAGACAATCGCTTTAGGGGCCATCGTTTGGATGTCTTCACTCGTCAAGAGTCCTCCAGCAGAAACCCCAATAAACACATCCGCATGTTTGAGCGCGTCTTGAAGTGTCCCCATCGGCTGCGTCTTTAAATAGTGTATAAGTTCTTCTTCTAACGGTGTTTTTACACGGTTTGGTAACAACTGCCCAGCCACATCATAGCCACTGATGTGACGACATCCTGCTTGATGCAGTAACCGTATGACCGCAGAACCAGCGGCGCCGAGCCCGCTGATGACAACACGCACCTGATGCAGCGCTTTTTCAACCACAGTTAAAGCATTAAGTAAGCCTGCAAGAACCACAATTGCGGTGCCGTGTTGATCGTCGTGAAAGACCGGAATGTCAAGCGCTTCTTTTAGTTTTCGCTCAATCCAAACGCATTCCGGTGCTTTGATGTCCTCTAAATTGATCGCACCAAAGGAAGGCGCAAGTGCCATAACTGTGTCAACAAACGCTTCTTTCGTGGCGGTGTTTAACACTAATGGTAAGGCATCAAGATCCGCAAAACGCTTGAATAACAAGCACTTTCCTTCCATCACTGGAAGGGCGGCTTCTGGTCCCACGGCACCTAACCCTAAGACCGCACTCCCATCACTGATGACCCCGACCAAACGGCCTCGCCACGTGAGTTGATTGGTTTGAGTTATGTCTTCAGCAATGGCCTTGGCGGCTTCGCCAACCCCAGGGGTGTAAGCGAGTGCTAGATCGTTCATGGTATTCACTTCAGGAACGATCGCAATTCTAAGTTTACCGCGCCATAGCGCATGGGCTTTTAATCCATTCATCTAACGACTCCTTAATGTGTCCGATTTAAGATGGTCTTAAAAAGGGTGTCAAAAGCGGGCGCTTTTAAGGTCATTTTCGAGCGCAGCTCCAGCACTTTTTGTTGATGATCTTTTAACGCTTTATGCGCCTCCTCTAAACCAAGAAAAGACACGTAGGTTTGCTTCTTTTTGCGATCATCGGTTTTAGATTTGCCGATGGTCGCGGCATCAGAGGTGTGTTCCAAAACATCGTCTTGAATTTGAAAGAGAATGCCTAAATGATAACCAATTTGTTCCCACAAGTTGACCTCTTTAGGGTTAGCAATGATCGCCCCCATCATTAAAGACGCTTGAATCAGATGGGCGGTTTTATGGGTGTGTATTTGTTCTAAAACGTCAAATGTGATGGTTTGATTTTCACTTTCCATGTCAAGGGTTTGGCCATACACCATACCCCTTGACCCAGCTTTTAGCGCTAAGAGTCTTACTAAATCTTTACTTTGTTGCGCGCTTAATACGTCACATTGAGTGAGGTCAAAAAACGCGTCGGTTAAAAGCGCATCCCCGGTTAATATCGCGACCCATTCGTTGTATTGTTTATGCACGGTGGGTTGATTACGGCGAACATCATCGTCATCCATCGCAGGTAGATCATCGTGAACTAACGAGTACGTATGCACTTTTTCAATCGCTAAAGCGATGGGATAATACGGCTCAAGCGTTAGGCCGTAGCTTTCAAGCACACTGAAAAATAACTTCGGACGAATCCGTTTCCCTCCCGCACTTAGTGCATAATAAATGGCTTCATCGATAAGACTTGTTGACGTGGTTTTCTTTGCTCTTAAGTAGTTTTCAAAGGTCATTAATGGTACTCCTTTGGACTCATGGATTGGTAGAGTTCTCTAAGTTGTGTGTCTTTTAAGTACGTTGGCACTGGGTACGTGGGATGGATTTCTTTTTTCGCTTGTTGGATGAGCCAAGCGATGTCTTTATCTTCAATCTCAGGTAAG
>LFIK01000034.1_pt1 | contig 84513 bp, 74 predicted proteins | sample 643401 | NCBI WGS metagenome assembly LFIK01 (sample SAMN03777447, study PRJNA286221) | soda lake metagenome | biome: soda lake; feature: Kulunda steppe; material: water; isolation source: sample T5-Br brine of Lake Tanatar-5 | place: Russia: Kulunda steppe | collected 2010-07
CAACACAAAGAAGCCATTGAATCCTACGACGCGTTAAAACAAGAAAATAAACTTGCTTGGGATGATTATTGGGCAAGATTTGATATTATCATAGAAGGCAATTTGCGTGATCAAGTCGCCACACGATTTAATACTTATCATGCCGTTATTGCGACACCGATGCACAAACCTCTCCCAATTGGCGCAAGGGGACTCTCTTGTCAAGCGTATCAAGGTGCAGCGTTCTGGGATCAAGAGATTTATAATACGCCAATGTTCTTGTATAGCTATCCCGCTCAAGCAAGAACCCTTTTAGAATATCGCTATCACACACTCGATGGCGCACGTAAAAAAGCTCAAAAGCATGGTTATGAAGGTGCTTTTTACGCTTGGATTTCAGGCAAAACGGGCGAAGAGATCTGTCCAGACTTTTTCTTTAAGGATGTATTATCTGATCGACCCATCAGAAATCATTTTAATCTTTGGCAAATTCATATTTCCCCTGATATTGCGTATAGTATCGATCGATATTATCGTGTCACCAAAGATGAATCCTTTATGTATGACTATGGGCTAGAGATGATGTTCGAGATTGCTCGTTTTATTGCTTCAAGGGTTGTTTATAAACCGCGCTTGGATCGTTATGAACTTACACAAGTTCAGGGCCCAGATGAGTATCATGAAAATGTTGATAACAACACTTTCACGAACTATCAATCGCACTTTGCACTAAAACAAGCGCTGTATTATTTGAAAAACTTAAGTAAGGAAAAAGTCGATAAAGTTCGTAAACAAATTAAGTTGTCGGATGATGAACTTACGTTATGGCAAGATGTTATAGAAAAACTATATTTGCCCGAGATGAACGAACAAGGTGTTTTAGAACAGTTTGATGATTACTTCAAACTGGAATCCATCGTACCAGCACATGACGTCACCAAACGTCTAAAGCACCCTGAAGAATACTATGGGTGGCCAAATGGGATTACTGTATTCACACAATGCAACAAACAAGCAGACGTCGTTCAGTTGTTTAGCTTACACCCAAATTTATTCTCTGAAGACATTCAACGAAAAAACTATGAATACTACGAACCAAGAACCCTACATTTTTCATCTTTATCCCCTTCCACCCATGCGCTTGTTGCCGCAAGGCTTGGGCTGTTAGATGAGGCCTATAAACATTTCGAGAAAGCACTCATGATTGATTTACTTAATACCAATGAGGCGGTGAGTGGTGGAACATTTATTGGCGGTATGCATACTGCCAACAATGGTGCGACTTGGGCGATGATTGTTCAAGGATTTTTAGGACTTAATCGACACGATGAGTATCTTTATCATCTAAAGCCGCATCTGCCAAAGGCTTGGAAAAGTGTTACGTTTTTTGTCGATGTTCAAGGAACACGACACAAGATTTATGTCAGTCATGATGAACTCTCAATTCACAACATCTCTGAGCAACCAAAGGAAACCACGATTCTAGTTCAAAATCAAGTTGTTAAGTTCAGAGCTTACTATAAACAAAACTTATAGCTTCACCTAAACCTAACCGTGTATGGCGGTTAGGTTTTTTATCGTTTAGAGTTCAAGGCTTAATGGTATAATGAAGTGAAAGGATGAGATCATGATTAAGACGAACTATCATACCCATCATGAGCTGTGCAATCATGCAGTTGGAACAACAGAGGATTATGTGCGACATGCGATAAGGCACGGCTTTGAAGAATTGGGCATGAGCGATCATGTTTACAATGATCGCTTACAAGATACATTTAGAATGAGAGAGAAGGAATTCCCGTTATATCTAAGTGACGTCAGACAAATGCAAGAAAAATACCATCATCAAATTAAACTACATTTAGGACTAGAGTGTGAGTATCTAGAAAAAGATCACTCATACTACGAACGACTATTAGATGAAGTCGATTATTTAATTCTTGGTCATCATTATGTGAAAGATTCAAAAGGCGAATTAATTTCAAGTTTTGCACTAAGTCAACCTGAGCAAGTTATATCGTATGCTAACGAAATATGTGAAGGCATAAAGACAGGCTATTTTTCAATGGTGGCTCATCCAGATTTATTCATGTGTGGCTATGACACATTTGATGCTGCCTGTGAAAAAGCATCACACATGATCATTAAAACTGCGATTGACCACCATGTTCCTCTAGAGTTTAATGCGAACGGCATTCGTCGTGGGATTAAGAAAACTTCACAAGGAAAAAGATACCCTTACCCAAGACAAGAGTTTTGGGAAATCGTCGCTGAGTATCAACCAAAAGTAATACTAAGTTCGGATGCACATGCCCCAGAATTATTAACTGATTCAACCATGACACTGGCATTAGATATTTTGAAAAACTTAGACATCAACTTGGAGCAAAAGTTAGACTTTAAGAAGAAGCCTTAAATTTCAATTCTAAGAGCGTTTCTATATTAATGCAGTATTGTATATCAAAATCCTTAAGAAGATTGAATTTTGGCTCCCAAAAACAAGGGTAATTTACACAGAAGCAGCAGCATTCGGTTTTTATAGTCAATTTCTTTATTTGAGCATGTTTAATGAGAGCGTAAAGCACCTAAAGAAGCGTAAACATAACAAAGAAGATAGTCAACCCCCTTACATGCAACTAGAATAGGGGGTAGACAAAAACATCTTTTACTTCCTATAATAAATATTATGTTAACATTGTATTATCTCTTATCTAAGTCTTTAATATCGAATGATGTGTAAATGTGTATATTATTTGTGCTTGTCTTTCTCAGGACTTATTGGTCTAATACTTAAAAACCTAAAATGTGAATCTAGACCTTGGTTCTCCATGTGGTTTTCCATGAATCAATTAATTAGTGTTATGACCTATTTCATGCCCAACACAATTTTCTGCTAATATTTTATGAGGTGAAATTATGAAAAAGATTGTTTTAATATTTACCGGAGGAACAATTTCCATGGAAGTTTATGATCGTTCTACTGGTGTGGTACCTTCTTTATCTGCAAATGAAATTATTGGAAAATTGCAAAATGTTACTTCGTATAAAAACTTATATGGTGTTCAATTTTCAATGATTCCTAGTCCATCAATGACACCTCAACTTATGCAAAAACTTACAGATGAAGTTATTGACCACCTTGAACAACCGGATGTGATTGGGGTAGTGATTTCACACGGAACAGATACTTTAGAGGAAACAGCATTTTATTTAGATCTTGTGATCGATTCATCCAAACCTGTTGTTTTGACCGGCTCAATGAAAAACGCTAGTGAACTAGGGTATGATGGTTTAACAAATTTAGTTTCATCTATTCAAGTAGTTTCATCTGAAAGTTCGAAAGACAAAGGTGTCCTTGTCGTCATGAACTATGAAATCCATGCTGCCTCAGAGGTCGTTAAAACACATACCCTTAATCTAGATACGTTTAAAACGCTCTCATTTGGACCATTGGGCATCATCGATGATCTCGAAGTTCTTTATTATCGTAATCGTACAATTAAATACCCGCACAAACTTTTAAACACTTTTGAAGATAATGTTCCTTTAATAAAGATGGTGACAGGGTACGATCCTGAAGTGTTCCAGTTCTATATTGATCGACAAGTAAAAGGCATCGTGCTTGAAGCTTTAGGACGTGGTAACGTACCTCCTAATGTCATGCCTTATATCCATGAGTGTCAAAAGTTGAACCTACCTATTGTGATTGTGTCAAGATGCGTGAGTGGCCGTGTGCTTGATACTTACGGTTATCCTGGTGGTGGTAAGGATTTAGTTAAATCAGGCGCCATTATGGGTGGTGACTTGGCAGGACCTAAAGCCCGCATCATGCTCATGCTTGCTTTAGGCAATCAGTTTGATTACGAACAAATTAAGCTATTATATACTCAACAATTTGCATAAAAAAAATGAGGACGGTTGTCCTCATTTTATTTTGCTACTTTTTTAAGTGCGTCTTTGACTAAACTCGCGGTATCTTTTTTTGGATCTAATCCCTTAATAAGCGCATCAATTTCTTTAGTCTTATACCCAAGTGCTTTTAAGGCGTCACTCACTTCACTGAGTCTTTGTGAACTCTTGAGTGTCACTTCGCCGACTTGGATTTTTCCTTTTAGATCAAGAATGATTTGTTGACTTGCTTTGGGACCGATCCCAGGGAAACGATTAAGGTATTTTGCGTCACCTGCTTCAATGGCTTTAAGTATGTCATTGACAGGCGCACTTGCTAGTACAGCTAAAGCACTTTTAGGTCCAATCCCTTTCACGCTTAAGAGCTGTTCAAACAGTCTTTTTTGATCTTTATCTTTAAAGGCATACAACGTATGTGCGTCTTCTTTAACATGGAAATAAACATACACCGTAATCCGTTCATCGACTTTAAAATCGTAGGGGTTGGGTGGTACAAGTAAAAATCCAACATCGTTGACTTCAATCGTTAAACCATGAGGGGTTATTTCGGTCACAAGTCCTTTAAGATACTGATACATAAAAGCCTCCTAATTAGTCGATAAACTCAAAATCTAAACCACATAATCTGACAGTATCGCCGTCTTTGACACCTTTATCACGTAAAGCCTGATCGACACCTAAGCTTCTTAATTGTCTTGCAAAGCGCTTTACGGATTGATCGGTAGAAAAATCAGTCATCTCAAACATTTTTCTCAGTTGGAAGCCGTCGACTTCATATATGCCATCATCGGCAAGTGTAATTTCAAATGCTTTAGCTTGTTCTTCGTCAAATTTATATAGCACATGATCTGCAAACTCATCCTCTTGATACAACTCAAACGATGAGGTTTGTTCAAGTAAATCTGCTGTTTTATAAAGCAGTAATTCTATATTGTCTTTGGTTGCAGCGCTAATCGGGATAATCATAGTATCCTCAGTAAACCGTTTCTTGAATGTCTCAAGGTTTTCTTTCGCTTCAGGTAGATCCATTTTATTCGCAACGATGATCATCGGACGATCAACTAACCGATGGCCATAAGAAGCTAACTCATTCATAATGACCTGATAATCATCATAAGGTTCTCTACCTTCAAGTGAAGCCATATCAATGACATGAAGTAATACTTTCGTCCGTTCAATGTGGCGCAGGAACTGTAATCCTAAGCCAGCGCCTAACGAAGCACCTTCAATAAGACCTGGTAAGTCTGCGACAACGAATGAACGGCCATCTTGAACACCAACGACACCTAAATTGGGTTGCAGTGTAGTAAAATGGTAATCAGCAATTTTAGGTCTTGATGCAGAAATACTAGAAATGAGGGTACTTTTACCAACACTAGGCATCCCAAGCAATCCAACATCTGCAAGCAGTTTTAGTTCAAGCCTAAGTTCCAGTTGCTCTCCCGGCTCACCTTTCTCTGATATCTCTGGGGCCGTATTACGACTGGACGCAAACTTTACATTCCCTCGACCCCCGCGGCCGCCTTTTAAAATTTTAACTTGTTGTTCATGTTCGGTAATATCTGCGAGCACCTTATTTGTACTGTGCTCAAAAATGGTGGTCCCAATGGGCACTTTAATAATTAAGTCCTCACCAGTTTTACCATCCATCTTTTTAGGTTTACCCGATTCACCTTCACCGGCTTTAAAATGTTTTTTATATCTTAAATCCAATAAGGTTGAAAGGCCTTCATGACCTTCAAATATAATGTGGCCACCACGACCACCATCGCCACCTGCAGGGCCACCTTTAGGCACATATTTTTCACGACGAAAAGCAACGATTCCATCGCCACCTTTACCACTCGCACATTTTATCGTAACTAGATCAACGAACATACGACACATCCTTCACAGTATTTAACCAACTCTCTAACGCTTCACGCGTTTGAAACACATAACAGTACTTTTCTTTTTCGTATTGTTGAAGAATGCGCAACAGTGCCGGTTTTCGATTTTTATTGAAGTTGACAATATAGCCTAAAAACTCTTGGTCAACTTCTTCAATACATCCTTCCGCCATATCGGTACGAAAGCGATGACGGTACGTTTTTTCTCTTTGCTTAATGCCTTGTACAGCCACGGACAAATCATAATCTAAAAAGATGAGTGTATCTGCATACGCAAGTCTCTCATTTAATGATTCGCTCCGCATGTAATTACCATCCATTACAAAACGTTCATGGTGTTGCATGAACTCTTGGATGACTTTTGTGAACTTCGCATCTGGCACACTTTGCCAGTCTTTCAACCAATAGACACTATCTAATGGAAGAGCTTTTAAGTTTAGTTTTTTACTTAGTTGCTTGCCTAACGTCGTTTTGCCCGTACCAGCATTCCCAAAAATCAGTATTTTCTTCAAGCCTAAAGAATGATGCACTCGCTCATAGCCAATTCTAAAAATACCATGCATAAAATCGAGTTCAACAAAATGAAGACTTTTGAGTAAGTTACGCATCGGAAGGTTATGGGGATGCGTATCAATCTTTAACGATGCCATCTTTTTAAGCGCTACTAGTTCGTAAGCAAACAATATCATCGCTCGAGCGATGCCTTTACGCCTTGAGTTAGGATTAACCATCAAACGATGAAGGACTAAACTATGTTCTTTGATCCATGAAATCTCACGATAGCTTTCTTCATTTTCAGGCATCACACTCATCACACCAAGAATCTCATCACCTTGAGCATAGACATAGCAGAAATCCTTCTCGATGTCGCTCTCAAAATGTTTTTTTCTTGGATAATCGAGCGTCCATTGAAAAAGACCATCAGTATGCATCGCTTCGATGGTGTTCAACGCTAATATATCAATGGCGGGTAAATCCTTTAAGTAAGCTAGTCGAATCACACGCATCGCTCCTGTTAGTCTTTAGTCCATTATACGCTTGGCAAAAAAAAATGGCAAACGCTTCGTTTGCCATTCGAGTGTTATTCAGGATAAACTGACGCTTGTTTGCGATCACGACCGATACGCTCAAAACGGACAATCCCGTCCACTTTTGAGAATAGCGTGTCATCACTACCCAAGCCAACGTTTACACCAGGATGTACTTTAGTACCGCGTTGACGATAAATGATACTTCCTGCTTTTGCGAATTGGCCATCAGCCAACTTAGCACCTAAACGTTTCGACTCAGAATCGCGACCGTTTTTCGTTGAACCAACACCCTTTTTCGATGCGTAAAGGGGCATCATTGTTACATTAAATAACATCATTTTTGGTCACCTCCAGTGAGTTTTTCACGCTTTAGGCGTGAACTTTGACAATGTTTAACTTTGTATAAGGCTGTCTATGGCCTTGGGTACGTTTGTAGCCTTTTTTAGCTTTGAACTTGAAAACAATAATTTTCTTTTGTTTACCATGTTTAACGACGGTCGCTTCGACTTTGGCGTTTTTTACATAAGGATCACCAAGTTGAGCTTTTTCTCCGCCAACCATTAGGACACGGTCTAAATAAACAGTTTCACCAGCATCCGCGTCAAGTTTCTCAACATAAATGTCAAGACCTTCACTCACACGAACCTGTTTACCACCAGTTTCAATAATTGCGTACATTTGAGCACCTCCTCTAAAATTAAGACTCGCCATGAGGGTGGCCGAAGCGCTTATAAACCCTTTTTGTGCGGTATGCTGCTAGCCCTAACACTATAACAAATTAAGTCATGTTTGTCAATCTTTAAGGCCTTTGCAACCTTGCATATTATAGCGGAACATCGGCGCTTTGTAAAGCAATAAATCACCATTTTATCCCATCTGTTTGGCTTCTTTAAATGAATGGTAACGGCCTTTACCGATAATGATGTGATCGACCAATGAAATATCCATCATTTGGCCAGCTTCGACCATCGCTTTTGTGACATTTAAATCGCTTAAAGACGGTGTTGGGTCGCCTGAGGGATGGTTGTGAACGACAATGATGCTCGCCGCCGAATGACTCACCGCATGTTTAAATACTTCACGAGGATGTACTAAAGAAGCATTGAGAGAGCCAATAAATAAACATTGCTTGTGTAATAAATGTCCTTTCGTGTCTAAATATAAAGCATAGAAGTGTTCTTGGTTTAACATACTTAGTTCATCATGCATGTATTGATAAACACTTTGCGGAGAATGCAGCGAAGGATGGTCCGTGAAATTTTCAAGGTGCATACGACGACCGAGTTCTAAGGCAGCCAACAATTGTATGGCTTTGGCTTCGCCAATGCCTGGAATACTTGAAAGATCTTTCACTGTCGCTTGATTTAGATTTCGCATCGAATGAAAACGATGATAGACCGTCTGCGCTAAACTCAAGACAGATTGTCTTGCGACACCCGTTCTTAAAATAATCGCAATCAGTTCATGGACGGCTAATGCTTCTTTTCCATAATGCATAAAGCGTTCACGTGGACGCTCTGCTTTGGGTAGTTCGCGAATGGTTAACATAAAAAACCTCCTTTATCAAGATGATAGATAAAAGAGGTTAGATTTCTTCAAATGATTTTATCGCGAATACTGAGATGTGCTTTAGCGATGGCGTATGGGAAATCATGTAAATCATAAAGCGGTGCCTTAATCGGTTCGTTGGTCGTGATACGAAAAACTTTCATGTGCCATTGTATATGTGAAAATACATGTTTAAATTGGTCGATGGGTTCGCTATTAATAATCGTTACATCAAACTCGTTTTGAAAACGCTCAAGGGCTTGAGTATACGTGCCTGTTTCGTCTTGCCAAAAGGTATAAAGGTTCGCAAGCAAACCATTATGTGGTCTTTTGACTAAAAGGAATGTACCTTGAGATTCGTATACAAAAACATGGACATGGACATTCTTTTTAGTTTTTTTAGCGGCTTTAACAGGAAACCTTTCTTGACTGCCTTCTTGATACGCTGCGCACATCGAATTTAGCGGGCAAAGTTCACACTTGGGTTTCTTTTGACAAACGGTCGCGCCGAGTTCCATCATCGCTTGGGTAAAGTCACTTGGCTTTTGATGAAGGATGACAGGCTCTAAAGCTTGTTCGATTGCCTTACGTGTATGATCTTTTTGAATATCTCCATCAAAAGCTAACACTCTTGTCATCACTCTTAAAACGTTTCCATCAACGGCAACCGAAGGCTGTTCGAACGCGATCGAGTGAATGGCGCGTGCAGTATATCGACCTACCCCTTTGAGTTTTTCTATTAAGACTAAATCACGCGGGAACTCTCCATGATAGGTGTAGCACACCGTTTTAGCTGCTTCATGTAGGTGATGGGCACGTCGGTAATACCCTAAGCCTTCCCATAGTTTTAAAACATCATCAATTGGGGCATCGGCTAACGCACAAAGGGTGGGATAGTGTTCAATGAAACGATTAAAATAAGGAATCACCGTATCCATTTGTGTTTGTTGTAACATCAGTTCACTCACAAGTGTGTAATAAGGGTTGTATAGGTCACGAAAAGGTAAAGCGCGTTTATTTTTTAGATACCATTCAATGAGTGCTTCACCAAAAGCTTCCGGGTGTTTGATTGTATTCATACAACCTCCTATCATTGGTAATCATTTGCTTACAAACTATAATGCAATATAGGGTCTTATGGCACTTATTAAGTAAAGAGAGCCTGTGATAAAGACAATCGCATCGGTTTGCGCTTTAACTTCCTTAACTAGTTCATGATGATTCATTAGGATACGTGTATTAGGGTGCGAGCTCTTACGTTTTAACGTTTCTGCATGTTCACACCGAGGGTAATCAATTTGTGTAAAAATGATTTCATCAGACACACTTTCTAAAATATTTAACATAGGTTCATAGTCTTTATCTTTCATGACTGTAAATACTGAGATGATTTTTTTAGTTGGAAAATAAGATTTTAGTGAAGCACAAGCAGCTTTCATGCCTGGTTCGTTATGGGCGCCTTCTAAAATCACATGACCAAAACGTTCAAAGCGACCAGGCCAACGAGCGTTTTTAATGCCTTCTAATTTGGCTTCTAAAGGCAAAAAATAGCCAAGTTTTTCGAGTTCTTCAGCAGCTAAAATGGCTGTCTTAGCGTTATCAATTTGATGGAGTCCTAACATCGATAAAGTATAGGGTACGCCTCTAAAATAAAAGCCTTGTTCCCCATCAAACCAGGACTCTTCAACTGGTTGCTCACGCAAGATGGTGAGCGGAATCTGCCGCTCAGACGCGTGTTTTTTAACTTCTTTCACAAGAGTTTGTTGTTGAATACCTGTGACTAAAGGGATGTTCATTTTAGCGATGCCCAGTTTGTTTCTTAAAATAGAGGATAAATTATTGCCTAAAACATTCATATGATCGTATCCAATGGTCGTAATCACACTTAACAAAGGGGTGATGACATTAGTCGCATCCAATAAACCACCTAGACCCACCTCAACGATGACTAAATCAAGGTCTTCTTCCGCAAACACATTAAACGCAACTAACGTTAACAACTCAAAAAAAGTGAGTTGATCGTGATAGTTCTCTTTAAATGTTTGTTCTAGGGTGTAAATCTTGTTTAAATGTTTTAAAAACGTGGCGTCGTCTACCATCGTTTGATTGATCATAATGCGTTCATTAAAATGCACAATATAAGGACTTGTATAAACGCCGACACGATAACCCGCTTCATGCAACATTTGAGCTAAGAAGGTCACTGTTGATCCTTTACCGTTCGTCCCACCTACATGAACACTTTTAAACGTTTGATGAGGATTCCCAAGCAATTCACAAGCTTTTTCCATGCGCCATAAATCATACTTTTCACCAAACTTAGTGATCGATTCAATCCATGCCTGAGCTTGCTTTACCGTGTTAAATTTCAATGTAATTTCTCCAATTGTTTTTTGACAGCCTGATATTGAGCTTGATATTCAGTGAGTTTTGATTTTTCATCGGCGATTTTTGAAGCTGGAGCTTTAGACATAAACTGAGGATTCTCAAGCATTTTGTTCGCACGCATAATTTCATTATTAAGACGCGCAAGTTCTTGATTTAAACGCTCTTTTTCTGCGTTGATGTCAACAAGACTGCCTAAAGGCACACATACTTTAAACCCATCACCAATGAGTGAAATCTCATCGTCATTCGCTTGATAGCGTTCTACCAAAGTAAGTGTTTCGGCACGCATGAAAAACTCTAGTTTATCACGCTGTGATTCATAAAAGGCATGCAGTTCTGGTTTGGCTTCTAAGATGAAAGGTAGTGGTTTTGAAGGGCTTACTTGATAAGAATTTCGCGTATGTCTCACTTGAGTAATAATGTTTTTCAAACGATCGAACTGCTTTTCAATCTCAGGATTTAAAGCCTCATCGTGGGCTGTTGGCCACACACTAATCATGATGGATGCGTCAGTTTTATGAGGGAGAGTTTGATATAGATATTCGGTTACAAAAGGCATAAATGGATGCAACAGTTTCAAGATGTTAGTAAAGACAGAGTATAACACCATTTGTGTCTCTTCTCTCCTCTTGGCATCTTGACTATTGAGCGATTGTTTTGCCATTTCAATATACCAAGCCGCAAATTCTTCCCATGTAAAATGGTAGAGTTGATGTGCCACTTCCGCAAATTCAAACGCCTCATAATTACGATTCACTTGAGAAAGTGTTGACTCAAAGCGACTTAAAATCCAAGCATTCTCTAAAGTTAAAGATTCTAACTCCAAATTTTTGGGCTCAGGCATATCTTCTAAGTTCATGAGAATGAAACGTCCAATGTTCCAAAGTTTGTTGATGTAGTTCCAACTTGATTCAACTTTCTCCATTTCGAAACGCAAATCTTGTCCAGGGGCTGAGTTGGTGGTAAGGAAATAGCGTAACGTATCGATGCCATAACGTGCTTTGATGTCCATCGGATCAACGCCATTGCCAAGTGATTTAGACATTTTACGCCCTTTTTCGTCTCGTATTAACCCATGAATTAAAACTTTTTCAAACGGGGTTTTTTCGGTAAATTCGAGGGCTTGAAAGATCATTCTAGCCACCCAAAAGAAGATAATATCATACCCTGTGACCATCGTTTGTGTGGGGTAGTATCGCTTGAAATCTTCGGTATTTTCATCAGGCCAACCCAAGGTTGAAAAAGGCCACAATGCCGATGAAAACCAAGTATCTAAAACATCTTCGTCTTGAACAAACCCTTTTGGTGGGTTATTTCCAACGTATACTTCTTCTCCTTTATAATAAGCAGGAATGCGGTGTCCCCACCAAAGCTGTCTTGAAATGCACCAATCTTGAATGTTCTCCATCCAATGACGGAAAGTTTTTTCAAAACGAGAAGGAATGAAATGAGCTTCAGACTGTTCAAGGGCTTTTTTAGCTAAGGGTTCCATCGCAACAAACCACTGCATCGAAAGGCGAGGTTCTACAATGACCCCTGTTCGTTCACTATGTCCTACACTGTGAACAATTTTTTCTACTTTTGTCATAAACTGAGCTTCTTCTAAATCTTTAACCAACGCTTTTCGACAAGCAAATCGATCCATGCCGTCATACTTAAACGCCATCGCATTCATCGTCCCATCTTCTTGCATACATGAAGGCATCGGGAGATGGTGACGTTCACCCACAATGAAATCGTTAGGATCATGGGCCGGTGTGACTTTGACAGCACCCGTTCCAAACTCACGGTCAACGTAATCATCTACAATGACAGGAATGGCCACATTAGTATTAGGAATGAGCACTTTTTTGCCTACAAAGTGGCGACGTTCAGCATCGTTAGGATGAATCATAACCGCGGTGTCTGCAAACATTGTCTCAGGGCGTGTGGTTGCAATTAAAATATAATCAGAATGATCTTCTAAATAGTATTTGAAATAGTAAAATGCACCTTCAATTTCAAGGTGTTCAACTTCGATATTAGAGAGGGCTGTTTTCGCTTCAACATCCCAGTTAATGATGCGCTCTTTACGGTAAATTAGGCCACGCTCATACAGTTTAATGAAAACTTCACTGACTGCTTCAGATAACCCTTCATCAAGGGTGAAGCGTTCCTTATCATAATCAACCGATAACCCTAATGCTTCCCACTGCTCACGAATAAACTGTGCGTATTCATCTTTCCAAGCCCAGGCTTCGACTAAAAACTTTTCACGACCTAAATCAAAACGACTGGTCCCTTGTTCTTTAAGTCGGGCATCGATTTTCGCTTGCGTCGCAATGCCAGCGTGATCCATACCAGGTAAATACAAGGCATCGTATCCCTGCATCCGTTTTTGTCGGATGATAATGTCTTGTAACGTATTATCCCAAGCGTGACCAAGATGGAGTTTACCTGTAACGTTTGGGGGTGGTATGACAATGGTGTATGGGGGTTTTGAGGTGTCCCCCGATTTAAAATAGCCTTGCTGATGCCACCAGTCATAACGACCGGCTTCAACGATGTGATGATCATATTTTTTTTCAATACTCATGCTCGTATCCTCCTACGATTTCTTAGATGCTTTCAAGCCTTCAACGAACAATAGCCCACCATAAAGCACAAGCGAAACAAATAATACCCACTGAAGTTGCGTTTCATATGCGTTGTTGCCAAACCAGACATACGCACCAAGCGTTAAAAACGCCATCGCAAAGGCAAATCGTTGAAAGGTAAGTTTTTTTACAAACAGCTGTGCTATCAATAAGATTGCAAAGCCCCGTGTGTATAATACGATCCCGAGATAACGTGCAATACTGGCTTGTTGAACAATGAGAAAGTACGCTGCAACAGCCGCAATGACAAACTCTAAAGCCACCACAAAGAGTGCCTGTGAATTTTTATAACGGCGAAGATCTTGATAGACTCTTAAAGCCGTTAGATAAAGAATAATCACGCCGATTAAAACCGCTAAAAAGTCATTAATTAATGATGTGAAAAACATGGCAACCACGGCAAAAGCAATGATGATGATGCCAAGAATGATGTTCAGTAAAGCATTTTTTGTGACCCATCGATTGATATTCATTTGAATACCCCCTTCATATAATAAAAAAAGTCCTTCCATCGTTAAGGACGGGAGGACCGCGGTACCACCTTAGTTCTAGTATTCACTAGCGCTTGTTGCGTTAACGCCGCCGACGCATTTTCCTACATAAACTTCAGAAAATGAGCTCAAGGTGACTTCCTTAATGTGTGTTATTGACTTGCACCGGCCGTCAACTCTCTATAAAAACTGCACACCAAGTACTTTTCCTCTTCATTGCTTCTTAAATAACTATACCATGCTATGCGTTCGCTCGCAAGTGAAAATACGCTAGAGTTGGCCAATAATGTCTAAACGCAGCAAATCTATGTTTAGATTGGTTGTCGCAGCGGTTACGATGAAATCATCTGCCGCCAAGGTAAAGCCTTTTGCAAGTCTAGCACGTTGTGAGGCTTGTTGATTATTTGATAGTTTATCCGCTTTTGTTAGAAGAATCTTAAAGGGTAGTTTCATCTGTTTAAGATAGTTTACCATAATTAAATCGTCTTCAAGTGGTGCATGGCGCATATCTATTAATAAATAGACACAACGCAGAGATTGACGCGTGGTTAAATAACCTTCGATCATTACCCCAAATGCTTCTCGGGCTTGTTTACTGACCTTAGCATACCCATAACCAGGAACATCAACCAGATAAAAACGTTCGTCAATCAAATAAAAATTAATGGTTTGTGTCTTTCCTGGTGATTGCGAGGTATACGCCAGATTTTTACGTCGTGTCAACGCATTCAGTAAACTGCTTTTTCCAACATTTGATCGCCCAATAAACACAAACTCAGGAAGATTGCTTTGGGGAAAATCATCGCTATTGACGACGGTGATGGGTTTTGTCTTAACAGATTCAAACATCATGAACTCCTTGAGAAAAAGGCAATCTTTCGATTGCCTTATACTTTTAATGTTGATGAAATGATATCATCAATGGTTTCAACTGAAATAATTTCTAAAGCATCTCTAACTTCTTGAGGGATGTCTTCAATGTCACGCTCATTCTCTTTAGGTATGAGTATTTTTTTGAGTCCGCTTCGGTGGGCCGCAATGGCTTTCTCTTTCAAACCACCAATCGGTAAAACTCGACCACGTAAAGTCACTTCACCCGTCATGCCAATGGTGTGATCAACCTTACGATTTGATAATGCACTAATTAAGGCTGTTGCAATGGTCACACCCGCACTTGGACCATCTTTAGGGATCGCCCCTTCTGGCACGTGAATATGAACATTAGTTGTTTCAAATATTTCTTTATCGATGTTGTATTTCTCTGCGTTTGCACGAATATATGACAGAGCTGCGTGCGCAGATTCCTTCATCACATCACCTAATTGACCGGTTAAAGAAAGTGAGCCTTTGCCTTTGTAAAAAGCGACCTCAACAGGCAAGGTGTCTCCACCAAATTGCGTATACGCTAATCCCGTGGCCACACCAATTTGGTCTTCTTTATCCGCTCGGTTAGAGCTGAACTTTGCTTTTCCTAAATAGTCTTTAATGTTGTCTGGTGTGACTTTAATGTGATCTTTTTTATCGCCTAGAATCGCTTTGATCGCTTTACGCACGATGGTTCCAAATAAACGATCGAGTTGGCGAACGCCAGCTTCACGAGTGTATTCACGAATCATGACCATAACGGCTTCATCGGTGACCGTCAATTTTTTGTTTTCAAGACCATGGGAAGAAACTTGTTTAGGAATCAAATGCTGTTTCGCAATGTTAAACTTTTCAATTTCAGTATATGAAGATAGTTCTATAATTTCCATACGATCACGTAAGGGCGCTGGAATATTTCCAATGTAGTTTGCCGTAGCGATAAACAGCACTTGCGATAAATCGTAGGTATCTTCTAAGTAGTGATCTGAGAAATTTGTGTTTTGTTCAGGATCCAAGACTTCTAGTAAAGCTGCACTTGGATCGCCTTTATAGTCATAACCTAACTTATCAATTTCATCAAGCAAGTACAGTGGGTTTGTCACTTTTGCTTTGCGCATGCCTTGTAAAATTCTCCCAGGAAGGGCGCCTAAATAGGTGCGACGATGACCACGAATTTCAGACTCATCTTTGACACCACCGAGCGATTGTTTCACAAACGCGCGGCCAAGTGATTTAGCAATGGATTGAGCTAACGAGGTTTTCCCCACGCCTGGAGGTCCAACAAGACACAAAATGGTTTGCGGATTTTTGCCAGTGAGAAGTTTCACTGCTAAGTATTCAATAATGCGTTCTTTGACTTTTTCAAGACCAAAGTGCGTCGTTTCTAACGCAGCTTCCGCTTTATTGATGTCCGTTTCGTCATCACTTTGTTCATACCACGGTAAGTCTACAAGGAAATCTAAGTAGGTACGTATAACCCCAGATTCTCCGCTTGCCGCAGGCAATGTTTCATAACGTGAAAGTTCATAAAGCGCTTTTTCTTCAATATGTGGCGGCATCTTTTTTTCTAAAATTTTCTTACGTAAATCTTCAATTTCAGATTCTTTTTTAGCTTTATCGCCAAGTTCTTCTTGAATGGCACGTAGTTTTTCACGCAAATAGTACTCACGTTGATTTTCATCGATGTTCTTTTTCACCGTGCGATTAATCTTATCTTCAATTTCATTCATATGACGTTCTTTTTCTATGTCTTGAAGAAGATAATTTAAACGTTTTTCAATCGAGTCTGTTTCAAGATATTTAAACTTTTCTTTTTCTGGTATCTTCAAATTACTCGCAACAACATCCGCTAATTTATCGCTTGAAACACCTGCTTGAATCATTTCAAGCGTTTGTTTCGGGTTGTTTAAAATGTTTTGCCCGTTCTCCATGACAAGTTTAACAATCATGCGAACAAGCGCAACTTCTTGATCCACATCTTCTTGGACCGAAGGCAATGTTTCAAAATCGGTCGCGATGTAAGGATGCATTTGTGAAAACCCTTGAATACGTGCCCGAACAATCGGATCAAACTTCACTTTAAAGTTGCCGTTGGGAAGTTTAATTTTAATCCCGATTTTGGCAACAATACCCACAGTTAAAAGATCCGATTCTTCGGGTTCATCAATCATCGGATTTTTTTGAATGAGTAATAGGACGTGATTGTCGTGGTTGCGCTCCGCTTCAAGCAACGCCGTTTTGCTTACGCTGCGGCCGACTTCGGTGCGCACATCAGTGTTTGGAAATGGGGCCAAACCACGAATGGCAATGCTTGGCAGATTGCCGGCGCTTCGTTCAGTTTTGTTATACATAAAGTTCACCTCTATTGGATTGGCTTGACACTTATATTTTACGCTATGTAGACTGACCTTGCAATTTATAAGCAAATAAATAAACGCTTCATTAGGCCTTTAAATGGCAATAAAAAAGACCCCCATCGACATCGATAGGGATCTTTGACCAACTTTAAATCAGTTCTAAAGAGGCCATGCCTTCTACAAGTTTAGTGAGTACATTGTCCTCATCATCCCCACTGACTGTGAGCGTGATTTCTGAATGTTGAGGAATACCCAAACTCATAATGCCCATAATGCTTTTTAAATCGATGGTTCGGTTTTGATAGGTTAGTTCGATTTTGTTGTCAAAAGAAGCTGCTAAATGTGAGAGTTTTGCTGCTGGGCGTGCGTGCACACCTGCTTCATCTTTAATCTTTACTACTTTTTGAGCCATGGTAAGTCTCCTTCTTCACGAGTGTTAAGCCAAGATTGGATGAGCGAAGCCACACCATCTTCATTGTTTGAAAGCGATGTGATATTCTTCGCTGCATTTTTCGCTACTATTGTAGCATTGTTAATGGCGTATGAAAAGCCACAAACGTTTAACAATTGTGCGTCGTTGTCATTATCGCCAAAGGCTACCACATTGTCAAGTGAATAGCCCCTTAAGTTCGCCAACCAAGTTAAAGCTTCCCCTTTATTGGTGTCTTTTGGTAACATGTCCAAATAACTTCTCATGCTCTGGGTGAAGTATGCTTCACTGTGTTGTTGCATGGTGTTTTGAATCTCACTAAACTGAGTGTCATCTTTAATGATTGTAAATAACTTATACCCATCAATTTGAGAGAGTGTCTGCTCATCTTGATATTCAAACAACTGTAGCGTTGATTCAGGGTGTCTTTCTTTAAACGCGCGATAGTAAAATAAGGGATGATGTTTAGGACCATGAACGCCATCTTCGGCCACAATCGCATAGGGAAGTTGTTTTGCGTTGTTGTGTTGAATCATCTTTAGTTGATCCGCTTTAGGAACAAACTTTTGGCGGAAAATGGTCTTGCCATCCACAGACTTGATCAATGCGCCATTGTTTAATATCAATGTGCCCTCAAGCTCAAGCATTTTAACATAAGGTAATGCCATCTCATAAGATCTTCCCGTCGCAATCATCAACTCATGCCCATGAGACTTTAGGGTTTGAAGTGTTTGAATGGTAAAGTCAGATAACGTTTTGTCGTCTCTTAATAAAGTCCCATCCAAATCAAAAACAAATAGCATGCTCGGCCTCCTGAAAGTTAAAAACACTTCTTACGAAGTGTTATTTAATGGTTAAGTGTTCAACAATAAAATCAACAGCTTTGTTTAAAGCCACTTCTTGTTTGACAGATTCTGGATTAATCTGCGACTTGATCTGTTCGAGTTCTAAATTGTATTGTGACGCCATGCTTTGGTATTTTTCTTCCATTTCCTCATCGGACGCTGTAATATTTTCAGCTTTAGCGATGGCGGCTAACGTTAAATTATAACGAATTGATTTTTCCGCATCACGGTGCATATTTGCTTCAAATTGTTCCATCGTAAGACCAGAAAATTGTAAGTACTGTTCTAACTCTAAACCGTATTGTTTTACTTGTTGACGCGTGTTATCCATCATCCGATTTTTTTCATTCGCAATCATTTCTTCAGGAATGCTGATGCTGGCATTTTTACTTGCTTCTTCAACCGCAAAATCAATCTTCTTGTTTTTGTTTGTTTTAACTTTGTCTTCTTCCAAAGTTTTACGTGTGGATTCTTTTAAAGCATCAACGGTCTCGATGGCTTCTTTTTCAAGATCCTTAACAAACTCGTCTGTAAGTTCAGGCAATACTTTTTCTTTTATTTCGTGTAACTTGATTTTAAAGATCGCGTCTTTGCCTTTTAGATTTTCTGCCTGATAGTTTTCTGGGAACGTAACCTTAATGTCTTTTTCTTCGCCTGTCTTTAAGCCTACCATTTGCTCTTCAAAACCAGGAATAAATTGTCCTGAACCAATCACGAGCTCATAGTTGTCAGCTTTTCCACCTTCAAAAGCAACATCATCCACAAACCCTTCGAAATCAAAAATCGCGGTTTGTCCATCTTTTAAAGTCGCATCTTCTAACACTTTTAACTCAGCGTTTTGTTCGCGTAAACGATTAATTTCAGCGGTTACTTCTTCGTCTGTTACCTCATCTGAAGGTGCTTCGTAAACTAAGCCCTTATAGTCACCTAATGTCACTTCAGGACGAATGGCTACAACCGCTGAATACGTAAAGCCTTTACCTTTTTCAACGGAAGTAATATCCAAATCAATCTTTGGTTGAGCCACGACGTCTAACGTGTGCTCCTCGATGGCATCAAAGTACGTCTCGCCAATAACATGGTTGAGTGCTTCGTCGTAAAGCGATTCAACGCCACGATGTTTTTCATACATCGCACGCGTGACTTTTCCTTTACGGAACCCTTTAATTTCAACCTCATCTTTGATTTTGTCGTACGCGTAATCAAGGCCATGCTCAAACTGGTCTGAGCTAACCTCAACGGTTAATTTTACATGTGAATCTTGCATGTTTTCTAGTTTAGCCAATGTGAATCCTCCTTTAATCATACTGAAACATTATATCATAATCATAGACTTTGTAAACCGTTAGACAAACTGTGCATTAAGCCAATCAATTCACGCTGCATAATGGCTTGTGAATGCGGGTGTTCCCCCTCGTGTGTGCTCAGTAATGTAAGCACTTCTAAAGGAGCCTTCCACAAAATGGTCGGTTTTAAGAGCTTTTCTTCCGTTGTCAAATTTAAGGCTTCTGCGTCCCCTTCAGTGTCCGCAACAAAGTAGTGGTGTTGCCAAACACTGTCTTCAAAGTGTTCTTTAACAACCACCGTTGGTACGATGTTTTTAATGTGAAAACCTATTTCTTCTAAAATCTCTCGTTTTAAAGCCTCAATATCACTTTCTCCATCTTCAATCCCGCCCCCGGGCAGCACAAAGTGATTGAGTGTTCGGTAATGGATGACAGCGATACGTTGATCTTTAAGGATGATGCCGCGGGCACCACGATGAAGCGGAACGCCTTTGGTTTTAGCTTGATAATCATTGTCGTATAACTTAATGGTTGGTATCATTTCTGTGGGACATCCATTAAGACCGGCATCACAATCGGGCGCCGATCCGTTTGTTGATAGAGATGTCGACTGATTTGCTCGCGCAAGCGCTCTTTTAATTGACGCCAATCGAAGGTACGTTGAGCCATCGCATCTTGAACAATTTTCTCAAACATTTGACTGACTTGTGTCATCAAATCTTCATTTTCTTTCATGTAAACAAAGCCACGCGTCATCACTTCAGCTGGCGCAACTAATTTTCGTTGCTTCACATTGATGACTCCCATAATAATGATGGCACCGTCTTGCGATAAAATTTCACGATCTTTTAAAACCACATTGTGGATGTCTTCATCCATCAACCCATCAACCATGATTTCCCCGGTTGTGACACGGTCGCGGCTTTGTTTTAGCTGGCCGTTAACCCACTCAATGACTTCACCATTATCCAATTGTTGATAACGATCTAAAATACCAAGTTCTTGAGCAATGCTTTGCATATGATAAAAGTGTCGATATTCACCAACCACAGGGATAAACGTCTTAGGATCCAGCATGTTGATCAGCATTTTAATATCTGAACGACTTGCGTGCGCAGGGGGCAACATGGTTTTATCGATTTTGCTGACGTTGATGTTATGACGATAAATAATGTCTAACGTCCGTGCAGCAATGCGCTCGGTTCCTGGCACAGGTGGGGTCATAAGTAAGACCATATCGTTTTCATTAATGTGTACTAAACGATCGACTTTATTGATCATGCGCTGCAACATATGAAACGGTTCGTGACGATCACCTGCGACTAAAATCATCAAGTTATCGTCTTGATGGGGCTTTTTCTCATCGATAAATTTCAATGAAACCAATTGATCATCCGGAATGACTAACACGCCTGTGGTGATGGCAATGTCAATCATGCGCTGTGCTTTCCTTCCGATGATCGCAATTTTCCGACCATGTTTTAATGCGGTGTTTACAACGCGCTGAATACGGTAAATATCGGTAGAAAACGCCGTGACAATAATGCGCTGTTCACGGTTTAAGAACGCTTCGTTGATGTAGTAATCTAAATTTTGCTCAGCCGCTCCAGAGGAATAGACATCGGCACCTAAACTCTCACACATCAACGCAAGTACTGAACGTGAAGCGATGGTGCTTAGACGATCAAAAGCGGTACGATAGCTGACATCGACATGCTGGTTGAACGTAAAATCTGGTGCATAAACCACCATCCCATCTGGGGTTTCAAGCGCGATCGAAATACTCCCTGGAATCGAGTGGGTGGTTTGATAAAAATGAGCGTTTACTTTTCCAAAACGCATCAATGAATGACTATCAACGGGATAAAAATGATACGTCTCATCTTCTGTCATTTGCTCTTTCAAAGCATCTTTTAGTAAGGATAATGTAAATTCAGTTCCATAAACAGGCATGTTGATATCACGCAGTAACTTCGGGACTGCTCCGATGTGATCTTCATGTCCATGACTTAAAAAAAGCCCTCGAATACGGTCTTTTTGTTCGATGAGGGTTTGGTAATTAGGGAGAATGGCATCGACCCCATGAAGTTCATGTGAGGGGTACTTTAAGCCGGCATCCAAAATGAAAAGATCTTGGTCTACGTCTACGACGTACATGTTCTTACCGTCTTCGCCTAACCCGCCTAATGCATAAAATTTTACAACGCTCAATGTGAGCCCTCCTTTATGGCAAATTAGCTTTATTCATTATAGCATAGATTTGTCTGATTTTGACATACTGCGAGCATTTTGAGGTTTTTTTTAGACGTTTAAATCACCCTGTGATACACTTAAGCTGAGGTGACGTCATGATTCGCTATCCAACAAAGAAAAACACATACGAAACCAAAAAGCAAAGTGTCGCAAACCGTGGACAAACGCTCGAATCGATGATTGATGAAAGCAATCTATTTTACTTAGCCCAAGGGATGGCAGTGGTCCATAAGAAACCAACACCGATTCAAATCGTCAAAGTGGACTACCCATCACGTCAAGCAGCTAAGATCACAGAAGCTTATTATAAAACACCTTCAACCACCGATTACAATGGTGTGTACCAAGGGTATGCGATTGATTTTGATGTTAAGGAAACACGCTCAAAGACCTCGTTCCCTTTAAAAAACATTCCCGCCCACCAAATCCATCATTTAAGCGCTGTTAAAGCGCAGGGTGGGGTGGCCTTTTTGATTATTGCTTTCACATTATTAGATGAATACTATCTTCTTCCCTTTGAAGTGTTAGCATTTTTTATTGAACGAGCCAAAACAGGGCGTCAATCAATGACGTATGATGAATGTGTAGCGTATGCGATTAACATTAAACCAAGTTTCCGGCCAACCTTACCTTATTTAAAAGCCGTTGACGACTATCTAAAGATACAAAAGAAAAGCTTTAAGCCCTAATCCCGGGCTTAAAGCTTTTCTTATTTTAGAGTGGTTCCAGAAGGAATGCGTTTTTCTTCAATTTTAGCGGTTGAATATAGACGGCAGTTTCGTTCAATGATGGTGCCAGCAGGGACGTGCACCCCTTTAGCAATGACATTGAGACCACTGGATAAGACTTCTGGGCGTTCTTTATTGGCGGTATAATCATCACCATACCCAATGCGCGCATTTTCACCGATGACCACGTTTTTATCGATGATCGCATTTTCAACGATGGCCCCAGGCATAATTTCAGTATCGTTTAAAATGACGCTGTTCACTACTTTAGCCGTGGGGTGGACAATCACGCCTGGCGATAAGACACTGCGTTTTACATGACCCGCAACAATCGACCCGTTGGAGATGAGCGCTTGTTCAATGGTCGCTTTTGAACCGACTTTTACACTCGGACGTTCTTCAGAGCGTGTATGAATTTTCCAATCCTGATCGTACATGTCTAAAGGGATTTTATCGACCGTAGAGGTAAGTTCGATGTTGGCTTCTAAATAAGCATCGTACGTTCCAACATCTTTCCAGTAGTCTTTAAAGGTGTAGGCGTAAACATCCTTTTTATCGAGAAGATACGGAATAACATGCTTCCCGAAATCAAGACCTTCTTCGTCGATCGTTTCTAAAGCTTCGACAAGGATGTCCGTATTGAAAACATAAATGCCCATCGACGCTAAGTTATTAGGCGCGTTTTTAGGCTTTTCGTAAAATCCAACAATTTTGTCGTTTTTATCGGCATCTAAAATACCAAAACGATGAGTGTCTTCCCACGGGACTTCTTGTACGGCGATGGTGAGGGCTGCCCCATTCACTTCATGCGCACGAATCATTTTACGATAATCCATTTTGTAAATATGATCGCCCGATAAAATAAGAACATACTTAGACTTAGAACGCTTAATGAAGTCAATGTTTTGTTTGACCGCATCCGCCGTGCCACCATACCATTCGCGATACGGCTGCATCAGTGTTAAGCGTGAATCGCGGCGGTCTAGGTCCCAAGGAGACCCAATGCCAATGTGCTCATTGAGCGAAAAAGGCAAATACTGCGTTAAGATGCCAATGTTATAAATGCCCGAGTTGGAACAATTTGATAGGGTGTAGTCAATAATACGGTATTTTCCTGCAAATGGAACCGCAGGTTTAACGCGTTTTTCTGAAAGCAAATCTAATCGTGAGCCTCTTCCTCCAGCCAAAATCAATGCGAGTGTTTCCATGTTAAGCCTCCTTCAGTTGTTGGTATAAATTTTGATAAACTAACGCGCTTTGTTTCCAAGAAAAATCTTCTTTCATTGCGCGTTTAATGAGTTCTTTAAAGTTTTTGGTATCCTGATAGGCGTTTAAGGCTTCGTCTAAAGCGTGTGCCATGTCGCCACCCATATAATGTTCAAAGGCAAAGCCTGTGCCTTCACCAGTAAAACGGTTATAAGGCACAATCGTGTCTCTTAAGCCCCCCGTTTTGCGCACGATGGGAAGCGTACCATACGCAAGACTGATCAATTGTGCTAAACCACACGGTTCAAATCGACTTGGCATCAAAAAGAAATCCGACCCTGCATAAATCTGTCTTGCCAACGCTTCGTTATAGCCAAAGACCACACTCACTTGTTCGGGATATTGATGCATTAAATAGTTAAGATGATTTTGAATGTGAGCGTCCCCACTACCTAAAATAACTAAACGTAGACGGTTTTCTTTTAAAAATGGTTCAATGCTTTGTTCTAACAAGGGAAACCCTTTAGCTTCAGTAAGTCTAGAAACCATCCCCACGACAGGTTTTTTTGTGGGTTTTAAGTTAAAGCGCTTAAGTAAGTCGTTTTTATTCTCACGTTTTCCTTTTAGATAATTGTTTAAACCAAAATTATACGCTATGTTTGCATCGCTTTTTGGACTAAACTCTTCGTAACTGATGCCGTTGATGATGCCAGTGAACTGGTTCTCACGCATCTTTAAGATGCCTTGAAGTCCGAACCCGAAATACGCGTGTTGAAGTTCATTCGCATACGTGGGTGATACTGTCGAGATGTGATCGGCTGACATGATGCCGGCTTTTAAAAAGTTAATAACATCGTCAAACTCTAACGCACCATCGTAAGGCGCATTTAAGTAAGGCATAAGACTCTTGCTAAACGTCCCTTGATAGGCAATGTTATGAATGGTTAATAAGGTTTTGATTTGGCGTCCTAGACCTTGATATTGTGGGGCTATTTTCAATAAATAAGCAATCAATCCTGTTTGCCAATCGTTTAAATGCATGACGTCAGGTTCAAATACTTTTTCAGAAATCATCTTTAAAACTGCATGCGCATAAAAGCCATAACGCTCGCCATCGTCAAAATCCCCATAAAGATTTGGACGATTTCCAAAATAAAACTCATTGTCAACAAAATACACTTTGATGCCTTGATGTTCAAGCATCTGATAGCCACAATACTGATGCGTATCATGTACTTCGACTGTCGTTTGATGAACCGTTTTTAGCTGATCGTGATACTTCGCTTTCGTCACACCGTGTTTAGGTAATACCAAAATGACCTCATGGTCTAAAGCGTGCATCGCTTGAGGTAAGCTCCCAAGCACATCTGCAAGACCACCCGTTTTTGAAAAAGGAATCGCTTCTGAGCCAACATACATTATTTTCATTTTTTCACCTCAGCTTTATTATACATGACATCGGCGCTAGGCCAAAGAAAAAGAAACCTCTGGCGAGGTTTCTTGTCGATAAACATAGTCGAACCTAATCGGTTACCAGTTTTCTGTAATTAAAATTTGCCGACGATAAAGTAATAAGCCCGTTATTAAAAGTAAGACAATGGTCGGGGCCATGTAGGTCATGTTGTAGATAAAGGAATAGACCCAAACGTTTTGACCTTCGGGTGCAAACTCACCAAACAACACGACGCCGCTTAGGAAGTGCATGAAGAAACGCGCAAGTCCCCCCACTAAAATACCGATGCCAAAATACCATGGGTTATCTTTGTTACGCTCAAAGACAAAGGCTGAAAGACCGATGACCATGAACGCGAAAATATAATCCAAGTATAAGCTTGCCCAGTGCCAAAGGACTAACCCACCAACCATGAGGTTGAGTAACCCAAAGACGGCGCCTGAGAACAAGCCTATGCGTAGCCCATGACGATAGGTTAAAATAAAGATGGGCAACATAGACAGTGAGACAGATCCCCCTTGTGGTTGTCCAGGGATCACTTTGAAGACCACTTCAAGCGTGGTTGCTAAAGCTAAGAAAATGGCGATTTCTGCTAAAACTCTGGTTCTTTGTGTGTTTCCCATAATAAAATCCCTCCAATAAATAAAAACGTTTAGCCACGAGGACTAAACGCAATGTTTAATGGGTTCATCCTACGCTGGCATTATCCAGATCAGGTAAGGTCTATTCTAGTGTCAAGAATACTCTCAGCCTGGTTCACCAAGCTCCCCTGATTTTATCGACAGTTGTATTATAACATATCGGTTCTTTAATCGTGTGATTGTGACAAAAATACTTGAAACTCGACCATGTAATCGTTCGGGTCACGGACGAAAAAATGATAGATTTGAAAACGTTCATTAACGCTTGGTTGCGTCGGATTCAACCCCTTTTTTTCTAACGTTTGATGCCATGTATCCACATGCAAACGCTGTTCAAACACAAACGTCACACACGCGTCACTTGTTTTGCTTTTAGGATGATGCGTACAAAACCCTATAGCGGAGGTCGGCGTCACTTGATAAATGTGACAAAGACCTTGATCTTTGATCAGTTTAAGGCCCAAAAGACCTTCATAAAAGGATCGTGTGTGGACTAAACAATCGGTTTTATAAAAGGCGATGCTTTGTATCACATGGTTCAATGTTCTATAACCTCTTCAATCAATGTTGCTTTAGTGACCGCTTCTTGACTGAGTGAAAAGGCCTCTTTAACTTCTTTTAAAATCTCTCCAATGGCCTCATGATTTGCGTAAACAAACGCGAGGGGTTCACCATTACCGACCACATCGCCCACTTTTTTGTTGAGTACAATACCAACGTTGTGATCAATCGCATCTTCTTTAGTAGCGCGTCCAGCGCCTAACTTCATCGCAGCAAGTCCAATAGCTAAGGCATCAATGGTTTTAATATAGCCATCTCCATCGGCCTTAACCGCCACTACGTGAGCACTTTCTACAAACGATTCACGTTTTGGAATACTTCCTTCTTGGGCTTCAATTAGGGTCTTGAATAAATCAAAGGCTTTCAGTGATTGAATGTTTTCGAGCAACGTCTCGCGCGCCCCTTTTAACGAGTCACTTAAACCCGCATGGTAGACTAAGTAACTGCCTAACTCTACACATAAATCGGTTAAGTCTTTAGGTCCTTGACCTTGTAGCGTCTGCATGGCTTCTAGAACTTCTAACTTGTTGCCCACCGCAAAACCTAAAGGTTCATCCATGTTGGTGATGAACGCTGTCACTTTTTTACCAAAGGACTCACCAATCGCCACCATCAATCGACTTAACTCGCGCGCTTCTTCCAACGTTTTCATGAAAGCCCCTTGGCCAATTTTCACATCTAAGACAATGACGTCTGCACCACTCGCAAGTTTTTTTGACATGATGGAGGAGGCTATTAAAGGGATGCTTGGTACAGTCCCTGTAACATCTCTTAAAGCGTATAAAAGTTTATCCGCAGGCGCTAATTGGGCGGTTTGTCCGGCCACTGCGACGTTGATACGATTGACTTGATCAATGAACGCTTCGCTTGATAAGTTGACGTTAAACCCTGGAAAACTTTCGAGTTTATCAATGGTCCCGCCCGTATGTCCTAAGCCACGACCAGATAGTTTTGCGAACTTAACCCCAGCGCTTGCGACGAGCGGTGCTAGAACGAGCGTGGTTTTATCGCCCACCCCACCAGTGGAATGCTTATCAACTTTGATGCCTTCAATGTCACTTAAGTCCAGCGTGTCACCTGTATTTAAAATGGCTTTCGTTAAATAGGCTGCTTCATCGTCGGTCATCCCGTTTAAGTAAATCGCCATTAATAATGCACTGACTTGATAATCCGGAATAACACCTTCTGTGTAGCCCTCAACAAAGAACGTTAGCTCTTCTAAGGATAACGCGTGCTTGTCTCTCTTTTTTTCGATAATGTCGATCATTCTCATCGTGCTCACCTCATTACTTTTGATTAAACTCATCGAGTTTTTCTTGAATCATACTGCGAATATAGACACTGAGTTCTGAAGAGCTCATGTTGTCATAACTCTCTGGCTCTAGTAACGAAAAGAAATGTAAATAAACGCGTTGCGATACAAATGGCCAATGTTTCCAAGTGTTATATGACCCGTCAATAACCCCTACAAGAATGGGGGCCTTAGGTTTCGTAGCTAACTTCAAAGCGCCTGCTTTAAAGGGCAACATGGTGTGACCATGCGAGCGTGTCCCCTCAGGATAAATACCCACACGAACCCCAGATTTATACACGTTAATGCCTTTAATAATGGCTTCGACGGCACTTCGATCGTTTTCACGATGCATCGGAACGTTCCCTAAAGCCCGTGCTGCTCCACCGATAAAGGGCCATTTGAATAATTTATCTTTCGCAATAAAGACAAAAGGGCTTGGCAACAATGCTTTGTGGATGATGGTATCGTAATTTGCTTGGTGATTTGCCACTAAGATAAACGGTTTATCAGGTATGTTTTCAAGCCCCGTCACCGTTAGCTTTAATCTTAATAAACGGATGACTAAGCGCATGTATGAATCAACAAACCGATGGTGTGCCATGCTTTCGGTGTAGACCCCTTTAAAGAGGCGCCCATACACTTCTAGTGATATAGCAAAGAGTAAAAGAGTGAGCGCGAAATAGACAACGAAGCCGCCTACAAGAATGAGAAAAAACACCCAGGAGAAAAGCACAGGCTGGACGATTAAATAGGTTAGAGCAATGAAACCAAACCAAAGCATTAAGTAGATGAGGGTTGCCATGGATTTTTCCTTTCATAGACCGCAAAGGTTAAAACACCTTGCGTCTTTTTTTCAATTATATGCCATTCTGCCCAGTCAATCGTGGGAAAGTATGTGTCGCCTTCATAGATTTCCTCAATATGTGTGATGTATAACCGGTCACAATAAGGCAATGCGGCTTGATAGACTTTAGCTCCCCCAATGATGAAAAGGGTTGAGGTTTTAGGGTGGGATGCTAAAAATTCATCTAACTTTTGGATGACTTCAACACCATCTGTGTCCTTTAGGGTCGTTGAAAGCACAATGTTTCTTCGTTGAGGTAAAGCTTTACCTAGCTGTTTCACGATGCTTTCGTAGGTCTTTCGTCCCATCAGTACTGTTTGATTGAGTGTGATGCGCTTAAAATAAGCTAAATCCTCAGGATAATGCCAAGGTAAAGCGCCACGTCGACCAATCAACGATGTTCTATCCATCGCTACAATGGCCGCAATCACACACTAACCTTCGCTTTAATCGCTGGATGTGGATGATAGTTTTCAAGTGAAAAATCGTCATACTTAAAGTCAAGAATATGACGTACCTCTGGATTGATACGCATGATAGGCAGTGTTCTAGGTTCTCTTGATAACTGCAACTTTAACGCCTCCACATGATCGCTATAGATATGAGCATCTCCGAGCGTGTGCACAAACGTTTTCGCTTTGAGACCAGTGACTTGTGCGACCATCATGAGTAATAGCGCATATGATGCAATATTAAAAGGAACACCTAAAAAGATATCTGCACTGCGCTGATACAATTGCAGCGACAAATGATTCCCTTCAACATAGAACTGAAACATCATGTGACAAGGCGGTAATGCCATGTGATCAATGAGTGGAGGATTCCAACTGTTTACGATTAAGCGTCTGGAATGCGGATTGACTTTAATTTCATTGATCACCCAAAGCAGTTGATCAACGGCCTCATGTTTGCCTTCAAAGTGACGCCATTGTTTGCCATAAACTGGGCCCAAATCACCCCAAGTTAAGGCGAACTGTTCATCTTCTTTGATTTTCTCAATAAACGTCTCTAAACTTTCACCTTGATAATGCGGACTCTTCTGATACGCAGCGTAAGGCCATTCATTCCAAATACGAACATTTTCCAACACCAAAGGTCGAATGTTAGTCGAACCCTGAATGAACCATAATAGCTCATGAATAATACTTTTTAAGTGGACTTTTTTAGTGGTTAATAAAGGGAAACCCTCTTCTAGGTCAAAACGCATTTGGTACCCAAAGACCGAACGTGTTCCGGTGCCTGTGCGATCAGATTTTGTGACCCCTTGTTCAAAGACGTGTTTCACTAAGTCATGGTATTGTTTCACTCTCATCACTCCTCACCCAATTATAGCATAATTTATGTTTTTTTGAGGGTCATAAAGAAAGTGTCTGACAAATGTCAGACACTTTCTTGAATGGGTTTTTTATGTTGAATAAAGCTGATTTTTTCAGCGACAACTTCAGGATAAGAAAACGACTTATCCTCCTCATAAGTAAAGGTTTTTTGTGACAAACGCCCGCGCACGCCAACCACCGAGCCTTTTTGACAATACTGTACCGTGTTTTCGGCAATGCCATCCCACAGCGTACAACGAATAAAGTCCGTATCGTAGTTGCCAGTTTCCGCATTTTTGTAACTCCGCTGTAATGCCAATGTTAAGGTTGTCACTGCCTTTCCTGAATCGAGAGTTCTGAGCTCTGGGTCATAAACAATGCGACCCACCAATGTCAATGTGTTTACCATAAAGCCTCCTTTTTTTGCTCTAAGTATACAAAGCGGCTGGACGTTCAGCAAGTCAACCCTTTTCCAAGATGAGGAAAAAATCGTATCATTTAATGGTCGTTTTAAAAGAAAAAACAAGTCAATTTGACTTGTTTTGGTCTTTTTATGAAAATTCATCCAAAAACGATGGACTTAAAAACTCATTTCAACGTCTTGGCGTTTATTTTCATCCGCTTCAAAGAATGTCTTACGACTCATCCCGATCATACCTGCAACGATGCTGGTTGGGAATGTGACGATGCGTTGATTAAGCGCTGAAACATTCGCATTGTATAAGCGACGAGCCGCTTGTAAATGTTCTTCTACGTTGTTGATTGAATTTTGTAGATTAACAAAAACTTTTTCAGCTTTTAAATCAGGGTATGCTTCGACGGCCACATTAATGCCTGATTGAACTTCGTTCATGCGTCCCATGAACTCTTGTTTTTGTTCAAGTGAAAGCTCTTTAGGCAATCCTGCGCGCCATTTAACGACTTTTTCAAACGTCTCTGCTTCGTGTTTCGCATACCCTTTGACGGTTTGAACAAGTTTACTTAAAGCATCAAAACGTTTGGTTAACGCGACATCGATGCCTGATTCGGCTTCTTCCACCTTAACTTCTTTACGCTTTAACAGGTTCATCGTTGCGATAAACCATCCAATTGGGAGCAATAGAATAACTCCGATGATAATTAGTACAATTACAAAATCTGGCATGCTTAAACCTCCTTGAATATTCTTTTATTAATTTTCAGTTCGTCCACAATGTTGTAGAGGACCTGTAAATCTTCACGAAATGCTTTGAGTAAGGCTTCATCGATTTTTCTAAAAAGACTGACGGTAAAATTACTCTTATTGTTGTTGATGGCCATATGAAGTTGGTTGTCAACAAAAGAAAAACCAATTTTACCTGGATGGGCCTTTTCAATCGCCATTAGACGTTCTTGAAATTGTGGGGTCAGAATATAAAACGCTGTATGTTGATTCGTGGTATAAGTGTTAAACTTCTTATTAAAATCAATTGATTCTAGTTTAACTCGTTCATAACGCCGACGTGATTGCGGGCGCTGATTTTCCAACACTTGTAAGAACCCATCAAAATCTTTATTAAAATCAAACACATACATTTGCCCTTTGAAGTAAGTCACGTAGTAGGTTTGGGTCCCATTTTTAGTTTGCCTTTGGCGACGCTCTTGAAGTTGGATATCACTGGCTTCAAACTTAATGCCATCAATTTTCCCTGTCAACAAGTCTTCACTGTGGAAACGATCCGCTTTCTTTAAGAATTCACAATGATACACTTGTGCAGGTGATAAGCCTCGTTTAGGGTCATAATAGCCATCTTCAATCCATTCGCTGATGAGCTCTTTTAAATAATCCCCTTTAAACTTTTTAACAACGGATGAAAATTGAGCAAATCCAAAAGCGCCAAGTAAGACGCCGATAATAATCACACCAATAAACACTTCGAAACCACTGGCAAGCGCGTTTGATGCAATAAAAAGGCCAAGCAGGCCAAGAATGGCAAGGGCTCCACCAATTAAAATAAACTTTTCGCTGCGTGCTTTTTTGTTTTGATAGTAACTGAGTTTATCGTTCATAACTACCTCCCAATGCCATTATAACTAAATTAAGCTTAAAAAACTATGTTTATTTTTCCTTTACATGACGCGGTGTCAGCCACACATAAGACCAACGTTCTGGGGCTTTCATTGACACGGCAACAGGGATCAGACTTTCAAAGGTAATGGTTTGCGCAAGGGTTAATAAGTCATAAAGATTGATGCCCTCTTGAATGTAGCGCGTGAATTGATGTGCGACAAACTCTAAACTATCTAAACTTTGAATGAATGTACCGATCATTTGCCGATGAACACGAATAAAATCGGCTTCTTCTAAGTGCGCTTCTAGGTGTTTTACTTGCGTTTGTAACTGTTCAATAAAGACCTCAGGTTGATGCGTTTCTGAACCAACAAGCGCATGCGCGGTTTGGGTATCAAAAGCCGTCTCTACACCATAAGAATCGTTCACAACATTCTCATCCAACCACGTTTCATACGTCGTTGAACTCAGTCCGAAGACCAAATCTAGCACAATCGATTGTCTTAACTGATGAACCACAATCGCTTCTTTGGACCCTTCGATGAGCGGAAGTTTTACACCAAATAAGACATTGGGCGTTATAACATCCGCCACCATGGTAGTCGCGTTTGATACGACATTCTGGGGCTCTTCAATCATCACTAGACTAACATTTTTAGGGGCTGGTGGCCCGAGAACAATCGTTTTTTCAAGGGTCTCGAACAATGCGGTTGGGTCCTGGTCACCAACAATCACAAGCGTCGCTTTTTCAGGCGCATAAAAACTCTGATGCGCTTTCTTTAAATCTTCGATGGAAAAACTTTCGATGGTCTCTTTTGTCCCTAAAATTTCTTCGCGAATGGGATGATGATGAAAGAGATTCTCAAGCAAAGCATAGTATTGTAAATAGTAAGGGTCGTCATTATGCATATTTAACTCTTCTAAAATGATGCCCTTCTCTTTCTCTATGCCTGAAGGCGTAAAATGAGGTAAGAAAAACATGCTCGTGAGCGCTTGAATATTTTCAAACAGATGATTGGTGGAACTAAAGAGATAAGTTGTTTGATGGGCCGAAGTGAAGGCGTTGATATTGGCATCATGCAAGGCAAAAAAACGACTTAAATCTTCACCATCTTTTTCAAATACTTTGTGCTCAAGAAAATGCGCCGTTCCTGCGGGTAGCTCAATCATATCGCCATTTAAACGAACTTTCCGGTGCACAGAACCAATGGGCGCAGTCAGCGTTACGTACGTTTTTGCAAAGGCTTCTTTACGGATAAAATAACACGCTAAGCGCCCCTGAAGATGATGGTGATACACGACTTCATCATAAGCTTTGTAAGTATGTTTGACCATCGTTGTGACCCCCGAGCGTAAAAATAGTAAGACGCTTAAGTTGACGTGCTAAACGCCTAATGTCTTCAGCACTCACCGCGTCAATCCGTTGAAGAATATCGTCTAAAGAAAAAGAAATGTCTAATAAATCTTCGCGCATCATGCGATACGATAAAACACGCGGTGAATCATAACTTTGAGCCACGCCGTGGCGCAGCGTTTTTTTTGCAAGTGCTAAATCGTCATCGCTGACAGGATAAGTCTTTAAGCGGTTCATCGTGTGCTCAACAATGCTCACCGCTTTAGATAAGTTTTCAAACGAAAGACCTGCTTGAACGGTTAACAAACCCCACGCAGGTGAAAGACTTGAATGAACATCATATGCCATGCTGTGTTTCTCGCGAATGTCTTGAAACAGCCATGATTCACTGCCTTCACCAAGAATTTGATTCATCACAATCGCCACATAATACGCGTCATCGCCAGGAAAGACCGGACAATCGTACGCGATAAACAACCGTTCTTGAGTGACTTGATCCATAACATAACGATGGCTTAATGGTTTGTGTGTGACTTGATGCGCAAACGAAGGCCATGAAGGATCTCTTGGCAACAGGCCTAAAGCATCAAAAAATGATTCGAGCGTACTTAACCCTTCTAAATCACCTACCAAACTCATGTGCACAGCGTCCTTAATCATCATGCTTTGATAGGCTTCTTGAATATCATCTAAGGTAATGTCATCTAAATACGTCACATCCCCATACGCTGAGATGTGATCAGGGTGACCTTCAAGCATATGATCCCAAAAGAGCTTACTCGCATACCGGCCTTTAGACGCATAAATGCTATCAAAATAATCTTTTATAAATTGTTTTTCCTGCGCCAACGTGTTGTCATCAAAATGAGGTTGATGTAAGACTTGATGAACAAATGACATCACATCTTCGTAATAGTGGTCATCTTGTAAGTACTGTGGATGTGCGAAGCGGACGCTTTGCGTTAAGACATGAGCCTCACCCATCACACTTTGTGTGTGGCTGAAATGTAAGTCATAAAGTTTTTCTACTTGTTGGCTCATGTTTCGACGAGAAGGATGCTTTTTCGTTTTGGCTTTTAACATTTGAAACATGAGCGACCGAACCGTCGCATCACGAGCGTTTAAAGATGCAAAAAAGCGCAGTTGAAACTGCACCGTTTTGAATTTATTGAGCGCTAAATGACTGAGACGAATGCCGTCTTTGTAAAGCCGGTTAATTTGCATAGTTGAGCGCTGCCTTTAAAGCAACTTCCATCATTTTGGTAAACGCCACTTGACGTTCGCTAGGTTCCGTCGCTTCGTGGGTGACGAGTGAATCAGATACGGTGAGCACACACGCCGCTTTTTTGCCGAGAACCGCGGCGTTATGAAATAATGCAAAACTTTCCATCTCTACCGCGATTGAGCCCGTCTCTTGATTGATTTGCTTGTAAACATCAAAGTGTTCACGATAAAACACATCACTCGAATGAATAATGCCTTGTTTGAGCGGGGTCTGAAGCGATTGTGCCGCTTCAATAAGCGCTTCATTCAAACCTTGATCGGGGTAAGTGTAAGGTTTATCGTACGCACCATCTTGTGTTTTTGCGTAACTGGATTCACTCCATGCCGCATCCGCAAGTAACACATCATAAAGTGCTAAACTGCCGTCATAAGCGCCACAAGATCCCACCCGAATGATGGCTTCAACATCGTAAAACTTGAACAACTCGTAAGAGTAAATGCCAATGCTTGGCATACCCATACCGCTGCCCATGACACTGATTTTTTTACCTTGATAAGTACCTGTAAAACCAAACATGTTTCGAACCGTATTAAACTGTGTGACATTCTCTAAGTACGTCTTCGCAATGAACTCAGCACGTAATGGATCACCAGGCATTAATACAATGTTCGCAACGTCACCTTTTTTTGCTTCAATATGAGGGGTAGACATGAGGATTCCTCGCTTTCTTTAATAAGATTCTTTCGCTTCTTGACCTTGAATGATGGTGACACCATTACTGGTCCCAATGCGTGTCGCACCCGCGGCGACCATCGCTTCAACATCGGTGAGTGTTCTTACACCACCGCTGGCTTTAACCCCTTTACCATTGGCTGCTTGTGCCATTAACTTAACGGCTTCCACCGTCGCCCCTGCAAGGCCAAAGCCAGTGGATGTTTTAACAAAATCAGCGCCCGCTTCAAACGCTTTTTCACTCGCTTTTGAAATGGTTTTAGCATCTAAGTAACAGGTTTCCAAAATCACTTTTAACACGTGTGATTGACACGTATCTTTAAGTGCTTTAACTTCTTGGGCGAACTTGTCGAACTCACCCGCAAGTAACCAGCCGATGTTCGCGACCATATCAATTTCATCGGCCCCTTTTTTCAAGGCATCCAACGTTTCATAGACTTTCGTCTCAGTCGTATTAGCCCCGAGTGGAAAGCCGATAACGGTGCACGTTAAGACATCAGATTTTTTTAAACTTTCAGCCACATAAGACACCCATGTGGGTTGTACACAGACACTCTTAAAATCAAATTCAATGGCTTCTTCAAGAAGTTTATCAATGTCCGCTTTGGTGCCAGTAGCTTTTAAAAACGTGTGGTCAATTAGTTTGTTCATGATGTAACCTCCGTAATCGTTTGTTATAAAACTGTACCAATGGTCCAGACGCCATAACATAGACAATCGTGCCATACGATAGTGACCCGATGTCGTTAAAGAAGAGCATGTTTATGAGCAAGGTGGCAAGGACCGGAAAGATCTCAATAGACATTCTCGAGAGCGCCATTTTTGTTGTGTTAAATAATTCCATAATCAACAACATGACTTCTTCAAACACCCCTGCAGGAAACCGTGTCTGCATCAACATCGCACCGCCTAAAGGAATGGTTAAAATGCCGCTTAAAAACGTCAACGCTTGAGCCCAAAAGCTTTGTGGAGCATAGTTCACTAAGAGGACTAAGTCAAACAAGTCAATGAGAGCGCCCACTGCAAATATCGGGAAAAAGATAAACGCGTAAAGCCAACTTCTTCGGATGAGCATGACGAAAAACGTCAAAGTGAATAAAATCACCGTCGCAGACATCCCAATCGTCAATGGTGAAATACGGGCCACACTAACAAACAGACTGTCCCAGGGGCCCACACCTAAAGAACTTTTAATGAGCATGACGACCCCAAAAGCAATGCTTAAGGCGCCACTCCCATAGTATATAACATCTTTTACAATCGTTCTAGATTTTTTCATAGGCATCAAACCATCGTCCCATCGTCTTTAGTTGTAGTGCTAATACAGGCGGTAAAATCACCGCTAAAATGACACTCCCAACATTGACAGCGCCTAGACCAAAGCCCCCAACGATGCCTAAAACCACGGCCAAGCCAATCGCAAAAAATTCAACCCCAAGACGAATGACAAACACGTTATTACTGCGGAAAAGACTCATAAATAGCAGCATCACTTCATCAAAAATGGCGGCTGGAAAACGTGTCAAAATGACTAAGACAAGGCCAAGAATTAACACACTCACACCCAGCACATAAAAGACAAAACGAAGACTCAATAGTTGGGGATAATAATCTTGAAACACTAAAAGATCCCAAAAGTCAATGAACAATGACATGGTAAAAATGGGCATTAAGATAAATAAATAACGCCATGATCTGCGACCTATAAGAACCAACAATAACAGTGTGCTTTGAATCATAAAAGAACTCATCCCTAGAGTTAAGGTTCCCTCACCTAACCACTGATTCACAAACGTCGCTAAATTATAAGTCACCGTATCCCAAGCACCCGCACCTAACTGTGAACGAAACAACATATTGACCCCAAGACCCACCATGAAGAGGCCTAAAAAGTATTGCAAGCTTCGTTCAAGGAAGCTGCGGCGAAACTTAGTCATGCAGCACAGCCTCGCAACGGGCACACAAGCCCTCAGCGTTCGTTTCCCCCACATGCCAACAACGATCGCATGTCGTACCTTCTTTGAGCATGACTTTAACGTCCGTTACAGGCGCAGAAATGAGCTTTACACTAGAGACGATGAAGATTTTCTCTAAGCGATCAAAGCCTTTTAAGAAGGTTTCATCCTCATCACTCACATAAAGATCAAGGTGAGCTTGCAGGCTCTTACCAATCACTTTTTCATTACGGGCTTCTTCTAACGCTTTTAAAACACGGTCACGGAAAACTAACAACCGCTTAAATCGACCGCTTAACACCGCATCTTTAGCATAGACCGTTGAAGGCATGTTTTCCAAATAGACACTTTCTTCAACTTTATGCATCATCGCTTGATACACTTCTTCCATGGTGTGGGGCATGATCGGTGTTAATAAGCGTGTTAACGCGTCTAGCGCTTGGTAGATCACGGTTTGTACACCACGACGAATTGGATCGTGAGCTTTTTCGATGTAAAGTGGATCTTTTGCATAATCTAGATAAAACGCACTTAAATCACGGGTCACAAACGTGACGATGACTCTTGACACTTCATCATAAGCGTACGCTTCGTAGGCTTTATTTGCGACCTCAATCACACGGTCTAACTCTAAAAGCATAAATTGATCGATAGGCGCCAGGGCGTCGTAGTCTATCGCATCTTTCGACGGGTCGAAATCAAACACGCTGCCCAACATAAATTTCATGGTGTTACGGATTTTACGGTAGCTTTCACTCACTTGTTTCATCATTTCAGGTGAGATCCGTACATCCGACTGATAATCAACACTGGCCACCCAAAGCCGCAAAATATCCGCACCTAACTCATTCATGACCTTGATTGGATCGACCACATTGCCTTTAGATTTAGACATTTTATGCCCTTCGCCATCGAGCACAAAACCATGTGTTAAACACGTTTTATATGGGGACGCGTCACGGTAAGCAATGCCTGTCGATAATGAACTGTTAAACCATCCACGATACTGGTCAGACCCTTCAACATACACATCCGCTGGATAACCTAAACCAAAATCCGTCATGCCACCTTTGTGACTTGTGCCCGAATCGAACCAGACATCTAAGATGTCGGTTTCTTTTTTAAAAGCACCCTTAGGGCTCTTTGTGCTTTGATAGCCTTCAGGTAATAAAGCCTTGGCGTCCCAATCAAACCAAATATTGGACCCATGTTGTTTGAATAATTTAGCCACATGGCGAATCACATCGCCATCTAAAATAGGGTCGCCATTTTCTTCGTAAAATACAGGAATGGGAACGCCCCAAGTGCGTTGTCTTGAAATACACCAAGACACACGGTCTTTAACCATGTTCTCCATGCGAGTTTTACCCCAGCGAGGAACCCAAGTTACCTCGTCGATGGCTTGCATCATTTTAGGTTTGAGTGACTCAATCGATGCGAACCACTGATCAGTCGCCCGGAAAATGACGGGTTGATGCGTCCGCCAATCGTGTGGATACGCATGATTGACCCATACCATCGTTAATAAATCCCCTTGAGCGTCTAAATCTTTAACAACGGCTTTCGAACAGTCATCCACTGTTAAACCCTCATATTGAAGGGCTTCAGCAGTCATGACTCCACGGCCATCGACAGGGCACAATATGTCAAGTCCATGGGCTTGGCCAATGATGAAATCGTCTTCCCCATGACCAGGCGCAATGTGTACGAGCCCCGTTCCCGATTCAGTGGTCACATGATGCCCAGCCAAGACAATGCCTTTACGGTCGTAAAGGACGTGTTGATAAGGCACGTTTAAAAGCGCGTCACCTAAGACGGTTTGTTCAATGGGGAGTGATGTTTTTAAGACCCGTTCGAGTTCTTCATGCAACGCTTTAGCAAAGACCACCGCACGACCTTCATGACGAGCTAACACATACTCAATCGCAGGGTCAACCGCAATCGCTAAGTTTGCGGGTAGAGTCCAAGGGGTGGTGGTCCAAATCATCAAATGATATGGTTCGTTGAACGGCCGCGCTTCAAGTGCTTTAAAGGTCACATAAACCGAAGGTGATTTCTTTTCTGCGTACTCAATCTCCGCTTCAGCTAAAGCTGTTTCCGATGAAGGTGACCAAAAGACAGGCTTTAAGCCTTTAAATATAAGGCCTTGGTCGACCATCGAAGCAAACACTTCGAGTTGACTGCCTTCATACTCTTTGTTCAGCGTTAGATAGGGAGATTCCCATTCACCTAAAATGCCTAACCGCTTGAACTGACCTTTTTGACGATCAATTTGTTCGCGCGCATACGCTTCACAGGCCGCACGAAACTCACTAATGGTGAGCTTACGTCGATCGACTTTACCACTTTTAGTGAGCGCTGATTCAATCGGTAACCCATGCGTATCCCATCCTGGAACGTAACGGGTGTATAACCCTCGCATACTTTTGTCACGGATGATCATATCTTTCAGTATTTTGTTTAACGCATGGCCGATGTGAATGTCTCCATTCGCATAAGGGGGTCCATCAGGCAACACAAAATGGGTGTTGTCTTTATTTTTATCTAACCGTTTTTGATACAGATTGAGCGTTTCCCAAAACGCTTGTCTAAGCGGTTCGTTTTTTCCCAAGTTCCCTCGCATTGGAAAATCGGTCTTAGGCATCAACAGTGTGTCTTTGAAATCATTCATAGGGTCACTTCCTTTCAAATAAAAAACGCCCTTAAAAAAGGACGATGTTCTCGCGGTACCACCTTTATTCTAGTTTCCTAGCACTCAACTCGTTAACGCCGAGATACGGAGTTTCCTCATCTTGACAGTGATGTTGTGTATGTTTGCGCCAAGTTTGCACCACCCACTTGGTCTCTGATTTTCACTGACATAAACAACGTGTCTGTCGCATCGATTCATATTATTATAGACAACTTGCGCTGCTTTTTCAACCGATAAACGATTGAACGAGTTGACCAAACGCTTGAAGGCCAAAACTGTAGAGTAAAAAGCCGACAATCGGTGTGAAATCCATCTGTCCAAAAACCAACACACCTCGAAAGATACGAAGGTAGGGATTGGTGATTAAAAACAAATAGTAATAAAGCTTAGATTCCCTTGCCTGGGGGAACCATGTAAGTAAGATGAAAAAAATCATGGCATAAAAATATCCCGTGAGTAGGTAATATAAGCCAAGCAGTAACCATGCCATTATATCATTCCTTATTGTCGTTAATAAATTTTCTTAACGTTTTATCTTTTAAGTCTTGTTTGCTCGCAAACAACAATATTTTTTCTTTTAATTTTTCGACTTGACCATCAAAGGCATAAATGACCCCGCTGAGAAATAGAATAAACTGATTACTAGCGACGACGTCTTGGTCTTCAAAATTCAACACCATGGGAACCCCTTTTAATAGCGTATCGGCCAAGGCATACACATCGTGGTCTTTCGTGACTTTGATAAATTGTGTGCGGTCTAGCGCATTCTTTTTCCGTCCCATACTCAATCTCCGTTCGCTTGCTTTAATAAAATACGCCCTAGGCGAATGTGGGTAGCCCCTTCTTCAATGGCCAAATGGTAATCGTTACTCATCCCCATAGAGAGGTATTTTAAGGTGGGTACTTGGGGTTGATGTTTTGTCAAGGCGTCTTTGAGCTGACGGAACTGCTGACGAATGCGCACTTCGTCGTGCGTATCCTCAGCCATCCCCATTAAACCGATGGGTTCAATCATCGGGTAAGCTTTTAAGGCCTCTAAAAACGTAGAAAGTTCCTCTATGGAAACCCCGTGTTTTTGATCTTCTTGTGAAATGTTCACTTGAATGAAACAAGGTAAAGGCTGTTCACGTCGTTTGTTAATTTCGGCTGCAAGTTTAAGCCGATCAAGAGAATGCAGCACATCAATCGCATGAATCACGAGTTTCACTTTTTTAGTTTGCAAGGTCCCAATAAAGTGCCAGCGTACATTCGCGTCTTTGACGTGTGCTCTTTTTTCTAACAGCGCATCCACACGATTTTCACCTAAATCAACGAGTCCTAAGGAGACAGCCTTTGGAATGGCTTCAGCAGGCAAGTATTTAACAGCCATCACGATGGTCACACCGGGATGGCTGTTTAAAAGCTTGGTTAGACGACCTTCGTGAATCATTTGAATCGTGACTTTAACCACGAGGGAATCTTAGTGTTGCTAACTTCCTCTTCTTCCTGTGGTTTTTCAGGTTTCTTTTTCTCTTTACTCCGGCCTTTACGCGGTTCTTTTGAGGGTGTCGAGGGTTTGGGATCTTCAGGATCAAACTCAAACGCAGTGGTCCCAATGTTGGTGAGGTCTAATTTTCGATTTTCATCAAAACCTGTCGCAATCACGGTCACAATGACTTCGTCTTCGACATCCTGATTAATAGTGGTTCCATAAATGACGTTGATTTCGGTACTTGAAGCCGCTTGAATGGCTTCAATGGCTTCGGTGACTTCCCATAAAGCAATGTCAGTCCCACTTGTCACATTCACAATCGCGTCCGTGGCACCATCAATGTTGGCATCAAGCAAGGGCGAATGGATGGCTTTTTTTGCGGCTTCAAGTGCGCGGTTCTCACCGCTGGCAATCCCGATGCCCATCAAGGCCGTTCCTTTATCTTTCATGACGGTTTTAACATCGGCAAAATCCACATTGATTAAGCCTGGAACGGTGATGATTTCAGCGATCCCTTGGACTCCTTGACGTAACACATTATCCGCTTCACGAAACGCTTCTAACATGGATGTCGAACGATCGACAACATGTAATAAGCGGTCGTTAGGGACAATGATCATCGTATCCACATAAGGCTTAAGCGCATCAAGTCCTTCAAGGGCGGTGGCGACACGACGACGCCCCTCCCAATTGAAAGGTTTGGTGACGATGCCAATGGTTAGTGCACCGACTTCGCGGGCAATTTTAGCAATCACAGGCGCAGCGCCTGTCCCCGTACCGCCACCCATGCCTGCGGTAATAAACACCATGTCCGTTTCAGAAAGCAAATCACGTAGTTCATCTTCTGATTCAATGGCTGCGCGTCTTCCGATGTCTGGGTCCGCACCGGCACCCAACCCACGGGTGAGTAATTTTCCGATTTGTAAACGGGTGTCTGCTTTTGACAAACGTAAAACTTGGGCGTCTGTGTTAATCGCCACAAATTCAACGCCTTGGACTTCGTTTTCGATCATGCGGTTTACAGCGTTTCCGCCACCGCCGCCAACACCGATGACTTTAATCGAAGGTTTTTGGCTAAACGTTTCGCTAGTTTCAAACATATTTCCCCTCCGAATAGATTTATTACATTATAACGTAAAGTCGCATAAAAAAACATAAAAACAACAATTTCTTATGGTTTATAGACGCTTAAAAAATCATTCATATAGGTCGTGAAGTGTCCATTTTTAATCGCATCTCTCGCTTGAGCCATCAACGTTTTTAGAAAATGAAGGTTATGATAGCTCACGAGACGTTGACCTAACGTTTCGTTCGCTTTAAATAAGTGGCGCAAATAGCTGCGGGTATAGGTTTGACACACGTCGCATTGACATGCGAGTTCGATCGGATTTAAATCGGTCGCGTATTTTTTTGCTTTAATCGCGATTCTACCCTGCAGTGTGTAGGCGCTCCCGTGTCTTGCTAAACGTGTGGGATTGACACAATCAAACATATCAATGCCTTTGGCGATGCCCATTAAAAGGTCTTCTGGTGTGCCCACACCCATAAGATAACGGGGTTTATCATCTGGCATCTGATGGGTTAAGTGTGTGAGGACTTCATTCATCTCGTCTTTCGTCTCCCCCACCGATAAGCCACCAATCGCATACCCATCAAAACCAATCGCTTGCAACTTTTTAAGTGAGTGTTGGCGCAGATCATGATGCGGCCCACCTTGGACAATGCCAAAAAGCCATTGGTCATCGCCTTTAAAAACGCTTTTTCCTCGTTCAGCCCAACGTAGCGTTCGTTCAAGCGAGGCTTGGTGGTAGTCATAAGACGCATGAAACGGAGGACATTCATCAAAACTCATGACGATGTCAGCACCTAAAGCTTCTTGAATTTGAATGCTTTTTTCAGGAGATAAAAACAATGATTCACCACTTTTATGATGTTTAAAATGAACCCCTTCTTCAGCGATCTTACGCTGATTTGCGAGGGAAAATACTTGATAACCACCGCTGTCGGTTAACAGCGCTTTAGGCCAACGCATAAACTCATGTAACCCACCATGGTTCGCGACAATCTCTTCGCCTGGTTGGAGCCACAAATGATACGTATTTCCTAAGATAAGCCCTTCAGAGACTTCATCGACTTCCTTGACATCAAGTGTCTTGACCGTCGCTTGAGTGCCCACAGGCATAAAGACAGGGGTTGGAACATCCCCATGGAATGTGTGCAACGTCCCGAGTCTTGCCTGAGATTTCGTGTCAGTATGATGTAGGGTAAAAGCTTTCATGATGATTTCTCCTTGATTTTTAGCTGTTCAAAGGCATTGGCTAACATGAGGCTGATACGATTTTTTTGATTGATGGTGGAAGCACTTGTATCATAGTCAATCGCCACAATGTTGGCCTCAGGATAAACTTTTTTGAGTTTCTTGAACATACCCTTCCCTGCGATATGATTAGGTAAACAACCAAAGGGTTGTGTGCAGACAATATTAGGTACACCATGGGTAATGAGATCAATCATTTCTGCGGTGAGCAACCACCCTTCACCAGCATGGAGTCCAACGTCTAAAAAATCATTGACTAACGCTTTGATCTTAGCGTATGGAACGGGTGCATCATAGCCTGCCTTTTTGAGTTTTCTGCGGATTTTTCCTCGACGCCATTCAATGTATTTAACAAACGATAAAAACGCCCAGCGAGTGGTTGCTTTTCCGCCATATCGTTTAATGTCGTGTGCTTTAGAGTCAAAACTGTATAAAAAGAAATCGTAAATCGGTGGGGTGACCACCTCGACCCCTTCTTGTTCTAAAAGGGCTTCTAAGTGATTGTTGCCTAAAGGCGAATATTTGACATAGATTTCACCCACCACCCCGACTTTGGGTTTAGGCTCTTGACTGAAAGAAAGAGCTTTAAAAGCACCAATCATCCATTGTGCGGTCTTATTAGCCCGGTGCCACGTCAATAAGCGACGATGTTTGAAATAATGATGCATGCGTTGTTCACACCCGTCAATCACCGTTTCTAACGCGGCCGCATCTTGAGCATAGGCTTTCGCGTGCTGCGTTAACATCATCATTAAATCGCCGAGTAAAATCGCATCGTGTAGTTTGTGTAATAAAACGGGCCCGACGACAAATCCAGGATTCTTTTCAAATCCTGAGGCATTGAGGCTAATGACTGGCACATGACCAAGTTTCGCTTTCTTAAGCGCTTTTCTTAATAAAGAAATGTAGTTTGAAGCTCGACAAGCGCCGCCCGTTTGGGTGATGATGAGTGCGACTTTGTCCGTCCCTTCGGGACGTGTTTTTAAGGCATCAATAAACTGACCAATCACCAACATGGCTGGGACACAAATATCATTATGAGAATACTTCATCCCTTCATGAATTAGTTCAATCGAATCGTTTTGCAAGAGTTCTGCTTTATAGCCTTCACTTTTGAAGGCTTCCACCAAATAACCAAAATGGTATGGTGCCATTTGGGGAACTAAAACCGTATGAGTTTCACGCATCGCTTCAGTAAATACAACACGTTCTTCTTGTGCTTGTTTAATCATGCGGTGCCTCCCGGTTCATCGTCGCTAAAAGACTGCGTAAACGAATGTTTACTGCGCCTAAATTAGAGATTTCATCAATTTTAATTTGTGTATAAAGTTTATGATGTTGTTGCAGTAAATCTTTAATTTCATCGGCGGTGATGGCATCTAACCCACAACCAAAAGAGACCAGTTGAACGTACTCTGCCTTGGGTAACTGAGTGGTCGCTATCGCGGCGTCATAAAGTCTCGTATGATAAGTCCATTGATTCAAAACGTGTAAGTTTTCTGCGCTGGCACGATGCGCTATCGCATCTTCACTTAAAACGACCGTGTTTAATGATCTAAGCAGTTTAGGAATGCTGTGATTGATTTCGGGATCAATGTGATAGGGTCTTCCCGCTAAGACCATGATGTTTAAATCATGCTGGATCGCATAATCGATGGCCGCATCGCCAGCGTCCTGGACTTTTTGCTGGTAAGCTTGATACGCTTTAATGCCTTCATCATACGCGTGTATGAGCTGTTTTTTGGGAATTTTTACAAACGGTTCTAACGTTAACTGCATCGTTTTAACGAAACGGTTTCGATCACTAAGCGTCACATAAGGTTTTAAAAAGGGTTGTTTAGCGATATCATCTAAGTTGGCTTCAATGACCTCAGGGTAATGCGCTACGATGGGGCAGTTGTAGTGATTATCACCATGGTCTTTTTCTAAGGGATGAAAGGGCATGTTGGGGTAAAAAATGAAATCAACGTCTTTCATTAACAGCGACTCAATGTGCCCATGCACCAGTTTGGCAGGATAGCACACAGTGTCACTAGGGATGGAATCTTGGCCATGTTCATATAATTTTTTACTCGAACGGCCACTGACAACGACCTCAATGGAAAGTTCATCAAAAAACGCTCGCCAGAAAGGCAAGTTTTCAAACATGTTCAGTGCTAAAGGAATGCCCACTTTCAAGTCATAGGCTTTGGTTTTTACAGGTTCTTCAATGAGCCACTCGTATTTTTGTAAGTACAAGTTAGGCAACGGATTTTCTGGCGCTTTAACACCCGCACCACGTTCACAACGGTTGCCTGAAATGTAAGGCTTGCCTTCTTTAAAGACGTTGATCGTAAGTGGACAAAGATTAAAACAATGACGACATACCGCATGCTTTTGCTCGTAGGTAAAGTTTGTGAGTTGGGTTTCAGTTAGCATGTTTGATGGGTCTTTACCATCGCTATTTTCAAGCGCTAAAAGGGCCGCACCAAAAGCACCCATTAAAGGGGCAATGGAAGGCCTAATCACCTCAACACCGGTTTCTATCTCAAAGGCTCTTAATACGGCATCGTTTTTAAAAGTGCCACCCTGTACTAATATGTGGGTCCCAAACTCTTCTTTAACATTGTGGGCGCGGATGACTTTGTAAAGCGCATTTTTAACAACGCTAAACGCTAACCCCGCACTAATATCAGCCACTTGAGCGGATTCTGCTTGTGCTTGCTTAACCGATGAGTTCATAAATACGGTACAGCGACTTCCTAAATCAACCGGCGCTTGGGCATTTAAGGCGATCGATGCAAATTGATCGATTTCATGGTCTAAACTGTGCGCAAAAGTCTCAATGAATGATCCACATCCAGACGAACATGCTTCGTTTAAAACAATCGATGAAATGACGCCTTGGTCGACTGTAAAACACTTCATATCTTGTCCACCGATGTCGATAACAAATTCAACTCTAGGGTCAAAATACTTAGCAGCCTCATAATGACATATGGTTTCTACTTCACCACCGTCTAATGAAAAAGCTGCTTGCATCAATGCTTCACCATACCCCGTCGCATACGCACCTGCCACGTAGGCTTTAGCCTGTTTTTCTTGATAAAATTGTTCGAGCGCTTCTTTGATTCGTTCTACTGGATTGCCTTGATTTGAGGTGTAGTAGTCGAATAACAGCGTTTTTTCTTGACTAATCGCGACCACTTTGCTTGTCGTGCTTCCAGCATCCACCCCTATATAAATCGGGCCTTGATAGTCACTTAAAGCGACTTTTGGTACCTTGTTTTCGGCATGTCGTCTTAAGAATTGCGCTTTCTCTTCAGCCGAAGCAAACAAGGGTTTTAAACGTCTACGAACGTCTTGGTCGATTTGTTTAGAAGCTTCTTCAAGCTTTGATTTTAGCGTTTCTAAGGTCAATCGCTGCGTGCTTTCTTTAAGCGCCGCGCCATAAGCCATAAAGACTTCCCCATAGGGGCTTGTCTCTGCGTTTTTCAAATCTAAAACATCAATGAAACGTTGACGTAACATATCACTAAACGTCAATGGGCCTCCTAAAAATACAACCCGTCCTTGAATTTTCTTTCCTTGGGAGAGTCCCCCAATGGTTTGATTGACAATCGCTTGATAAATCGATAGGGCAATGTCTTCTTTCTTAGCGCCTTGGTTAATGAGAGGCTGAATGTCCGTTTTTGCGAAGACCCCACACCTTGAAGCAATGTCATAAAGACGTGTCGCATGAGCGGCCATTTGATTAAGCCCTGCCGCATCCGTATTTAAAAGAGAGGCCATCTGATCGATAAAAGCGCCAGTGCCTCCAGCACAAGACCCATTCATACGCTGTTCAATGTTCACGCCATCAAAGAACATAATTTTAGCATCTTCCCCGCCCAGTTCAACACACACATCAAATCCTTCAAAGTCATGTTTTAAGGCGGTTGAAGCGCTGATCACTTCTTGGACAAAAGAGACTTTCGCCCGTTTGGCGATGGATAAGGCAGCACTGCCTGTAAAGTTAAGGCTGATCGGTTCGTCGCCACAAACCAAAAAAAGCTCATCAATTAACGCATTAAGCGCTGTTGAGACAGAGCTTCTGTGACGTTTATACGATGAATGGATAATGTTTGATGATGTATTTAAAACCACCGTTTTAATGGTGGTAGACCCTACGTCTATCCCGACACGGTACAAGATTCATCACTCCCCGGTGTTACTTACTTTATTATACCTTAAGTCAAGCGTTACACCAAGAGGGACTTGTAACATAGATTTATTCCACTTCATAACTTTTATTATTTTATTGATTTATTTAATAAATTAATATATTATTTTGAATATTTCTTGACAAAAATTAATTTTGTTGTTATATTTTGTATATAAATTGATTTTGAGGTGCGCTTATGGATCTACAAATCTTAGAAAAAGTTGCGGAAAACAAACTTTCACCCGTCGATGCGTATTTACTCGAAGCTAAACGAGAAGGAAAGTTGCGACGCGCTCGCTTTATTCGTTGGAAAATGACGATCGATGAAATGCCCATGTTCTTGCGCGGTGTCTTTCACACCATTAGTATTTTTCCTATCCCCTTAGCTTTAGCAAAGCCTTTTATGAAGCGAATGCCTGCACAAGCGCATGATATGATGGATGTACAAACCATGATGAAACTGTTGCGTTATGCGAAAGGCACCGTCGTTGATATTGAAAGTGATGGCGTAAAAATTCAGTTTAAAATTTAATGAGGAGTGGTTATGATGTTAAAAGAAGTCATTGGGCAATGTCCAATATGTTCTGGTGAACTGTATGTCAGTAAGTTAAGTTGTCACGAATGCAGTACCGAGATTACAGGGCAGTTTAGACTCACCAAGTTTAATCAATTAAGTAAAGAAAACCTTTATTTTGTTGAAGTGTTCATGAAAAACAAAGGCAATATTAAACAGATTGAAAAAGAGTTGAATGTTTCTTACCCTACCGTTAAGAAAATGCTTGATGAAGTCATTATTCAGCTTGGTTACACGCCTGAAGAAGAGGATAAACAAGATCGCGAAACGGTTTTAAAACAACTTGCAGATGGTGAGATTACTAAGGAAGAAGCGTTTAAGCTTCTTAAAGGGTGATGATGATGAGTGAAAAAATGAAAATTTTAGACATGATTCAAAGCAAGCAAATTACCCCACAAGAAGGCGCTGAGCTGCTTAAAGCTTTGGACGATAAAAAACCATCGATGTTAACCTCAAAACCAGCAAAAAGTTCCAAACGGAGAATGTTAAAGATTCGTATCCTATCGAACGATGGTGATAAAGTAAATGTGCAAATTCCGATTGAGTTTGCAGCGATTGCTTTGCGGGGCGGAAAACGTAAAGGCTTAATCCAAATGGATAAGCTTGAACAGATGAACGTCGACGTGGACGTCGATATGATTTTAGAAATGATTGAAAACGATATGGTGGGTGACATTGTCAACATTGAAAGTGGCGATGGAGACATTGTCAAAATCTGGATTGAGTAAGCAAAAGCCAAGGCGGGCGCCTTGGCTTTTTTTATTCGATGAACATCGCGTCGCCAAAAGAGAAAAAGCGAAACGACAAATCTATGGCTTTCTGATAACTCGCAAAAATCAGTTCACGACTCGCAAATGCACTCACCAGCATCATTAAAGTCGATTCGGGTAGGTGAAAGTTTGTCAATAAGGCGTCAATCACTTTAAACTTAAACCCAGGGTAAATGAATAAATTCGATTGGCCAGATTGTGGTTTTACTTCGCCATGTTCCTTGGCGATGGTCTCTAAGGTACGCATCGCAGTGGTGCCTACTGCGATGACACGACGTCCTTCTTCTTTGGCACGCCAAATGACCTTAGCGTTCTCTTGACTTAAAGCATACCACTCTTCATGCATCTTATGGGCTTTAACATCGACGACCGACACAGGGCGAAATGTTCCTAACCCAATATGCATCGTCACATAGGCAATGATGACCCCTTTGGCTTTAATTTTTTCAAGATAATCGTGCGTGAAATGAAGTCCTGCGGTGGGCGCTGCAGCACTGCCCGGATGCTTTGCGTATACGGTTTGATACCGTGTTTTATCGTCCAATCTTGTTTTAATGTAAGGGGGCAAAGGCATTTCACCTAAGCGGTCTAAGACTTCTAAAAAGATGCCCTCATAACTTAGTTTAAAGACTCGAATCCCGTCATCTTTTACATGCACACAAGTGGCTTTGAGCGTCTGTTCACCAAAAACAATTTCATCGCCAAGGTCAATCTTACGTGCTTTTTTAACCAGACACTCCCATTGATCGGGTGCTTGTTCGTTCAGCAACAGCACTTCGATGACCGCACCTGTGGCCATTTTAACGCCCATTAATCGAGCGGGCAAAACGGCGGAATCGTTAAAGACTAAAACATCCCCTGGATGTAAATGATCCATGAATGCTTTAAACTGTTTTGGCATGGCCGTTTGGTTTTGACGATTGACGACCATTAACCTTGAAGCTGTGCGGTCTTTTAAAGGATGTTGCGCAATTAAATGGGCCGGTAAGTCGTAGGAAAAATCTCTTGTTTTCATTCAAAAAGGCTCCCTTGATACGTCTTTTTTAAATGTTTGTAGGCAAGCTCAGTGGCAATACGGCCACGTGGTGTGCGCGCGATAAAGCCTATTTTGAGAAGAAAAGGTTCTGTCACTTCTTCAAGCGTTGTGACCTCTTCTGCGATGCTTGAAGCTAAGCTTTCAATGCCTACAGGACCCCCTTTAAAGCGGTCGATTAATCCATTCAAATAATCATAATCAATCTGATCGAGCCCAAGCGGGTCGATGTGTAGTTTTGTCAGGGCCGTTGCGGTGATGTCATTGTCAATGATGCCGTCATTGAGGACATCGGCAAAATCACGGACACGACGAAAGAGTCGATTGGTAATCCTTGGTGTTCCGCGTGAGCGTCTTGCAATTTCCACCACACTTTCATCTGTAATATTGGCTTCATACAGTCTTGCCGTGCGCTGACAAATCTTTTCCAAAGCGTCTTGGTCATAATATTCAAGTTTATGAACAACGCCAAAGCGATCGCGTAAAGGCGCGGTTAAATCTCCGAAACGGGTGGTGGATCCAATGAGTGTAAACGGGGGTAAATCCACTCTAATCGCTTTAGTCGCATGATCTTTACCAACAATTAAATCAATCGCAAAATCTTCCATCGCTGGATATAGAACTTCTTCTACCACTTTAGGTAAGCGATGGATTTCATCGATAAACAAAATGTCCCCTGGCTCTAAGCTGGTCAGTAAAACCGCTAAATCCCCACTTTTTTCTATGGTGGGGCCACTGGTGATTTTAATGGAGACCCCCACTTCATTCGCAATGATGTTGGCTAAAGTCGTCTTTCCTAGTCCAGGTGGGCCGTATAAAAGCACGTGGTCTAAGCTTTCCTTCCGTTTTTTTGCAGCCCGAATAAAGATGTCAATCATCTCTTTGACCGTGTCTTGTCCGATGTATTCATCAAGCGTCTGAGGTCTTAAAGATAAGGCCTCTAAATCCCCATCTTGGGGGAACGCGGAAAGAATATCTTCACGCATGATATCAACTCCTCATAGTGATTATACATGATAGCGATTTTTTTACCAATGGAAATCCCTATGAATACGATTTGCTTACATTGTTTTAAGGGCTTGGCTATGGTATAATTATCAAAATTAGTGGGTTTTACTTAAAGTGGGAGGCAGCGTATGTCTGAGGAGAAAAAAGGATTGCGTTTAAAACGTAATTTTGTCATTCAAAAAGCTCAAAAACTCTTTGAACGTAAACAAGACGAAACCATAGGCAAATATGAGAAAATTTACAAAGACTATCATCAAAAAGAACACAAACATGATAAAGCCTTGGAACAGCACAAAAAGCACATTGAAAAAGAACAAAAGTCTCGCCAAAAGGAACATCAAGAAGCTGTTGCTGGACTTGAACAGAGTTTAACGACTCAACAACGGGTATTAGCCCAAGAACGCGAGCGCTCTCAAGCCCGTTTAGATGAAAAGAAAACGCTTATTGAAGCCTCTTTTGAACAAACCCTATCGCCTTTAGAAACACAAATTAACCATCTTGACGATGCGCTTTTTAAGTTGCAACAACAAATCACAGAGGTGGAACAATCCGAAGATGACCCGACCCAAGAGAATAAAATAGCTAAAATCATTGTAGAGAGTCAAAAACCTCTGCGAGAAGAGCTAAATCGATTGTTGAACCGGCTTAAAAAAACACACACATACGATGAAAACGAACTCACTCAAAGACTCCGTTTTGTCGATAAAGAACTCACCACGCTTACGAACCGCGAAAAAGAAGGCATCGAAGCTAAAATTCAATCCCTGCAACAGGAACTTGAGGAACACCAAGAGCATTATGTGAGCAATTTCGAACGCCTAGAATACATCATGCTTGAAGGCAGCAAAACATTTGATTCAATTGCCGATTTGTTACTCAATTATCAAAGCGCTCATCAACAACATCACAAACCCGTATTTGATTTACGTCAAAAGTTTACAAAAGAAGCCCTAAAGCAAAATAAGCAAGCACGTCAAGAAGTGCTTAAGATATTAAACAGTGAAACACACAAAACCATCAGTACCACAGAAAAACAATTATTCCTTGATTACATTCAGTTTTATGAAGCGCTCGATTTACAACGCACCACGATGTTTAAATCAATGGACGCCCTTACACTCAAAATACTTCAACAAATTGATAGCGAAATGGCGCGTATCTACGATACGTTAGACCAACAAATATTTAAACAAAAAAAATTATGGCAAGAAAGTTCCCAAGCGTTTTTTGACGCTTTGAAGATTTATCGCTTAGATGTAATTGATTCTTCTTTAGCCCATAAACTTCTTCTATCACATTTAAAAGAAGGTCTCAGTGATTTCTTCGAACAGTTTCTACATCGCTTTAATGACTTTCAACAAAAACGTCACCGTTTATTAGAAGAGATTCACCATAAAGCTCAATCACTGTATGATGAGCTCGATGAACAACAACTCTTCTTAGATGCTTTTTTCCAGAAAAAGCAACACGCCTTTATCAAGGCGAAAGAGATTCTTGACATTCAATCTGAACAGCTGAGTCTTGGGGTAGAAAAACTAAAAATCGAGCATGAAAAGCAACTTTATGATATTGACAAAGAGATTAAACTTAAAGCTTTGGAACACGACTATGCTTTAGAAATCAACGAAATTGATCGTAAAGAAGCCCTTGCGAAGATTAAGAACACCCATCATAAAACATTAGAAAAACACCAATTAGAGATGGCGCTTTCCAGCAATAACTACGCGTCAAAAAAAGGAATTTTATCCTTAGAGATTGATTTGTGGAAAGATAAAAAGGGTGTTTTAGAAGCGGAAATTAACGAAAAAGCCGATCGTTCAACGCAAGACATCAAACGTCGCGAAGTTCGTGCTTTAAAAGATTTAAGTGAACAGAATGACCTACAATATGATGCGCATAATCTAACCATCCAAAACCTGCAACAACAGATTAAACAAACCACCACAGACCAAGAGGACTTAATTAAAGAGATTCGTCATGAAGCACTTGACGATGTCAAAGGACAATACGACAGTATTTACGCTCAATACCATGCCATTTTAGAACAAATCGAATCACTTGAAGCCCAAAAATCACAAAAATCGAATCGTTTAGATGAAGTCTATCAAAAAGAAACGGCTGAGGCTAGAAACTATATCAACGCTAAAAAGTCGGTTCTATCAACACGCCTTCATGAACTCGATGTCAGCTACAAAGACCTCCTAAACCAAATCTCAGACGACCGTCAAACCTTGGTTGGTGAGCGCCACGACATCAAGGTTCTTCTTACGCTTTGTAGCCAGGAACACTTTCATATTTTTGAGAAATCATTTAAAAGCATCATTGCTGACGCCATCGATGCAAGTCATTATATTTTACAGTCACAACTTGAAGATACGTTTAGTTACCAATCCTCTAAAATTAACGAAGCACAACTTAAGCAAAAACACCAAAAGTACATCGAACAAGCGAAACAACATCAAACGACCATTTTATCTTCGCTTGAAAAAGCGTACGATCAAACGCGCAAAAAGATTCGTGCGAAAGGGCGTGAAAACCTCAGCGCCATTCGAGCATTGTTAGAGCAATTGGTAAGTTTACAAGAACAAACGCTAAAAACAGAAACCACACGCATTATGGATGAGATGAAGGCTAGCTTTGATGCCTTGATTTCAGAGAGTGAAGCCTTTGTTGAGGCCACCAAAAAACGGGCTGATAAACTTAAAGATAAAACATTGAGCAGTGTAGATAAAGAGTTAAAGAAATACCAAAACGAAGAACAAACACTCAAGCGAACCATCGATAAAATCGAAGGTAAAATCCTCAAAAAAGCGAAAGTTGTGGCGCAGTCTAAGCTCGATCAATACGAGCAGCGCATCGCGGAGTTGGAAGTCAAAATTAAACATACTGAACAAGAACGTGATGACTTACAAAAAGTGTTTGAAAAGGAAGAACAAACGCTCAAGGATCAATACGACACTGAACTTGCAAATGTGGAACACCAACGCATTAAAGATCTCGAAAACACCCTCGAAAACCATCGCCAACATCTTTCTTTATTAGAACAACGTCTTACAGAAGCGCTGGAGGTTCTTGATCAATTTGAAAGTTCTAAACAAGACACCATTGCATTTGAAAAGAAAAAACTTCAAAAAACGCTACAAGAATCTGAGAACATGTTTAAAGATCAACAAGCAAATCTCGATAAGAAATACAACGCGTTACAACAAGCACTGATTAAAAATAAAGAACAGATGAAAGAAACGTTGCAACACGAGCTAAAAAAAATAAACGATGAGATCTTAGGCTACACACGAAAACTCGAACAAGTTGAAAACGACATTGATAAAACGTTCGAAAACAGAAGACAGCACGCGCTTGAAGAAAAATCACGTTTGAAAACAGCGCTTAAGAATCTTAACGAAGACGCGTATGATCAGGTCATGCATTTGATTGAAGAACTTCATTTATCCATACAAAAATTGTTTCAAACAACGACAATACAAGCCTTAAGTACCCAACTTGATGCGACGGTCAAAGAACATTACAAAAAGCAACACGAGGCGATTGATCAGTTTATTAAACAAACCGTAGACACGTTCGTTGATGAGTTGAAAAAGGAGGATTATGATGGAGAATAAAAACAAGCTTGCCCATTCTAAAGAACTCAGTCATGATCTTTCCGAAGTCGTTGACCAAGACATTCATCAGGAATCAGAACTTCTTAAAAACCTAATTGAAGACATTCTAACAAGTAACGAAAAAATTAAACGTGCCCACTTTGAGCTCGTCGATGACACGGAAGAAAAACTGCAACAACTCAACCGTGAGATTAATCGTATTAAAACGACACTCGATCAAAACGATGAACTGCTTCAAAACGATAAAATTGAAGCCTTACATGAGCTCAAGCAAATGTATTATGAACAGCTCTCTTTTGTCCGTCTTCACGACTTAAAAGAACATTTTAAACAACCCATTGAAACTATTTTTGATGACCTCAAAGACACCTTCACACAACGTTATCAACACTATGTATCACCCAAAGCTCAACGCTATATTGATATCTTGCACGATATGCTAGGATTTTATGTCACTAAAATCCGACGCTTTGAAGACGATACGAATCTCTTTTATGAAGCCAATCAAATCGACATCGATAACATTGACGAACGCTTTAAACTCATTTTTGAAGCCTTTGAGTATGACGTTTCACAATTTCAAACGCAACTCGATGAACGCCTATCTGCTTGGTTGAACACCGAAAACGAAACAGAACTGATCACGGCTTTAGAAAAAGAACGTGTCACGATGCAAAAACGTTTAAATGACGGTAAGGAGCCTATTGACGAACTAACAGGTCAGTGGCTAAAAGATTTAGAGGCGTATGATCAACGGATTAAAAACGATCATGATCGTTTATTTAGTTCGCTCTCAAAAGGCAAAGAAAATACATTGTCGAAAGAAAAACAAGCCAACGATGTTCTAAAACATCGTCTACAACTTTTAAGGGAACAAGTTGTGAATGGTCAACTCACAGCACGTCAACAAAATAAGCTTTTAACCAACTACGATAAACTCTACCAACAATACGCGCGTACTACCGAAGGTAAAATCGAAAAAACCATCGAAAAGCGTTTGAAAACAAAACTAAAAGCGATTGAAAAATCCAAACGTGATCGCACACTAAAATACTATCATCAACTCTTCCAGCTGAAAGAAAAACTCACTTTGGAAGACCTTCAATCCAGGCTTTCTATCCTCACTACACTAACCCAAGATCGTGAACATCGAATGACCACGACTCTAAAACAAATCCGTGACCTTGAAGCCACTTTAAAAACACACTTAAAGAATATGCGTGATTTTGTCTTAGGGTTATTTGACTTAGATTTCTTATTAAAATCAAAAATGTTTGATACCTATAAAGACATGCAGCTGTTGAATCATCAATGGAACGATGAACTTGCTAAATTAAAATCCCTGATCCAACGTCAAGAACTACAGTTGCTTAAAACGTTAAAAGAAAATCACTATGAGTTAAAACTCTTTTACAAAGATTTAGAATACAAAGGCTATGAACATGCGCTAAAACTAAAGTTTGCGCATCGCTTAAATTATCTTACAAAAGAACGCTTAAGTGCACAATCTGAGGCTGTTTTTGACATGATGGAAGACAAAGAACAGTTAATGAACGAACAGATTGAAGCTGAAAACGCCATTATGATTGCGGAGCGTGAACACGACATTCAAGTTTTGAAGGCACAATCCATGTACGACCACGAAGTGGCCTTAACGAAAGCCAAAACTGAACGTTTGGATGCTGGGGTTTCAATCAACAAAACACTCTTGCAGACCGCCTTAAAAAGACAGGTTAAATTTGCCCAGCAGCAACTCAATTTCATCGAAAAAGAGTACGAGGTCCGTTGTGAGCACATTGAGTATACCTACACTCAAGAAGTGAAATACTTGGAAGCAAAGCTAAAAACACTTTTGAAACCTTATACCCAACAAGAACAGGACATAAAAAAAGCTTGGAACAATGCCCTTGACAACATCACCACTTACAACCCCATGCTCCATAACAATAAACAAAAGAAACGTTTTGAACAAGAACTGATCGAACTTGACGATACTTATAAAAAGAAACTTCAAACCATTGAAGAAGCGAAACGTCAAAACGCAGACTTGCAACGTTATGTTTCGCTGATCTCACAGGCTGATGAAGTGAAAGAACAAGCCTTAGAGGACGCCTTAAACATCAAGGAAACCGATGCCAAAGCATTTGAAGAACTTTTGAGTGAAAGTGAAACACGTCTCAGTCAATTCGAACAAATTTTAGGGGCACCTGAAGAACTTACCTACGAAGGTGATGATCAAGCCACCTTAGCCGCGCAAAGATTAAAAGAACGCTTAGCCTCTGCCCAAGACTACCTTGAAACCATGATGGCTCAACCGCAAGAAAAGCTACAAGCCATTCTCGATCGTTTAGAAACGTTAACGCCAATGCCACCGGAAGAGAAATTACAAGGTTTACAAGCTCAAGAGGATGACATCAACGCAGAACTTGACGCTCGCTTAAGCGCCTTAAAAGATGAACATAACACCCTTGTTCAAACCTTACTTAAAGAACAAGACGACACACTCTCACAAATGCAACAGCACATTGCGACGCTCACAAAACATATTGATGAGCCAGATGCCTCAGAAAAAGCTTTAGAGGACCGTTTAAATAGCCAACAAGAGAAACGTAAAGAAGACTTCAAAACCAAACAAAAAGTCATTGAAGCACGTTTTTCTGGTTATGCTTCTGAGGTTACTCATACTTTTGAAAAACTACGGAATGATTACTTAGGTTTACTTGAAAAAAACAAACTTATGCGTGAAACGTTGTTTAAGCGAAAAGAGAAAATAATCGAAGATACAAAGCAAAAAGTTCAACATGAAAAACAGCATAAAATCAAATCATTATAAAAAACGTAGCCACCTCCTATGAGTGAAGTGGCTACGTTTTTTTACTTCAGACGAGCATAAAAACCAGTTCCGTTTCCAGTATCATTGACATTATAGCGCTTTGAAATGGTCTTGGCTAAAGAAGCAAACGAACGAATGGTCCCAAGGTTTGAGCCTTTTGTAAAAGAGGGACTATGAATTAACAGCGGTACATATTCCCGCGTATGATCGGTGCCATGATGCGTGGGATCATTGCCGTGGTCAGCCGTGATGATGAGCCAATCATCTTCCCGTAAATGAGGGATCAACATCGATAACTGTCGATCAAATACTTCTAACGCTTCATGGTAGCCTTTGGGGTCACGGCGATGACCATATAGGGCATCAAAATCAACAAGATTGATAAACGCTAAACCGTTAAATTCTGTTTGAGCAAGCTCAATCAGATTTTTCATTCCTTCTTCATTGGTGGGATGTTTAATCGACTTTGTAATACCTTCGCCGTCATAGATGTCATGAATCTTGCCAAGGGCAATCACATCATATTGAGCTTCTTTTAAGAAATCAAGTGTGGTCTTACCATAGGGTTTTAATGCGTAATCTTTACGGTTAGAGGTCCGTTTAAAGGAACCCTTACGGTCCCCTAAAAATGGCCTTGCGATAATACGCCCAAGCGTATAAGGTTCTTCTAACGTAATTTTTCGCGCGTAAGCACAAATACGATAGAGCTCATCAATAGGAACCACATCTTCATGCGCCGCAATCTGTAACACGCTGTCTGCGCTCGTGTACACAATAAGCCCACCCGTTTGCAGGTGTGCTTCTCCAAGTTCATCTAAAATCTCTGTACCACTCGCGGCTTTATTCCCAAGAATGGAACGATTCGAAAAGTTCGCTAAATCTTCCATCAAGGAAGATGGAAAACCTGTTTCTGTAAAGGTTCTAAACGGGGCGTCAATGTGTAAGCCCATCAGTTCCCAGTGACCTGTCATGGTATCTTTGCCTGCGCTTACTTCTTCCATCTTGCCATAATAAGATTGTGGTTGACTTTTTGGGGGGATGCCAGGAATCTCATCAATGCTTCCAAGACCCATTTGAGCCATGGCAGGCAGGTTTAAGCCTCCCATTGAGGTCGCGATATGTTTTAATGTATGTGTCCCCAAGTCACCAAACAAGGCCGCATCCGGCGCCGCCCCAATCCCAACGCTGTCACAGACAATTAAAAATGTTCGTTTAGTGGTCATCTTCTTCACTCCCTTTTAATGGATGATAGGTATCAAATACGTGTTGCAATTGCTGATTTGAAACGTGGGTATAAATTTCTGTTGTTGAGACGTCGCGATGCCCAAGTAGTTCTTGTACATATCGTAAATCAACGCCTCGCTCTAATAAGTGTGTCGCAAAACTATGTCTTAACGTGTGCGGTGAAACCGTTTTATCGATGCCTGCTTGTTGTGCGAGCTCTTTAACAATTTTAAAGAATCCGACACGTGAGATTGGTTTGCCAAAACGGTTTAAAAACACAGCATCCGTGGGTGTTTTAAGTAACGTCATGCGACCTTCCGCTAAATAATCTCTCAAAGCTTTTTGAGCTTCTGCGCCTAATGGCAACATGCGTTCTTTCTGACCTTTTCCTAAAACACGTACAAGGCCTCTTTGAACATAGACTTGATCTAAAGTCAAACCAATCAGTTCAGAAATTCTTAATCCGCTGCCATAAAGCATCTCCAACATCGCTTGATTACGACGTTTTAAGGGTGTATCAAAATCAGAATACACACTTAACAAGCGTTCACATTCTTCTAAGCTTAAGACGGTAGGCAAGGTTTTTTTGCGCCTTTGTTTTGGTAAGTCCATTAAGATATTATCATCGACTAACCGCTCATCCACTAAAAATTGATGAAACCGTTTAATAGCAGAGCGTTTGCGTGAAAATGTGGATGAAGTATAGTGTTTTTTACGTAATGTCATGAAATAATTCTGGACATCTTTGGTTTGAATGTTTTTAACCTCATCATAACCCTTAACGTCTGTGAGATAGGCCACATAATCATGAGCGTCCTTTAAATAGGCCGCAATCGAATGTTTGCTTAACCCACTTGCGGCTTTTAACTCATACTCATATTCTTTTAGTAAGCGTTTAATCATCGCCTTCACCCACAAACAGTTCAAAGACTTCATTGCCTAAAAAGAGGCCTCGGTCTGTCAAAGCTAACTGGTCTTCTTGATAGCTTAGCAACCCTTGATCAATAAAGATTTGAAGGTTTGGATAACGCTCAAAAACATTTTTGTTTAACCGCTTTTCAAGCGTTTTTAAGTTAATACCCTCCCGCAAGCGTAAGCCCATCATCATCGTATCCTCTAAATCATTAAACGCATAATGTTCATGTTGTGCATGACCCATGTGATTGACTTGTTCAATGTATTTTTTGATGGAACGCTGATTGCCATAGCGCGTTTGATCAAGACGACCATGAGCCGATGGGCCCAATCCTACATAAGGATGATTTTCCCAATAGATTCGGTTGTGTTTTGACTGTTTCTCATGATGCGCGTAATTACTAATTTCATAGTGGTCATAGCCTTTGGCACGTAACGTCTGAATGACTTCTCCAAACATTTGGGCTTCTATGTGCTCTTCTAGCATGGTGACTTGACCTTTTAAAACTTGAAAATATAACGGCGTTTTCTCTTCTAGAATCAAACTATAATACGAAATATGTGGAACCTTTAAAGCGACCACTTCACTTAAATCTATTTTTAATTCATCCAGCGTTTGATAGGGTAAAGCAAACATCATGTCGAGATTGATATTACTTAACCCACCCTCTCTTAAGTGCGCTACAGCTTGTTTAATGTGATGCGTTTGGTGTGTCCGATTAAGGAACTTCAAATGATGATTATGAAACGTTTGCACACCCAAGCTGATGCGATTGACGCCGTGAGCGACAAGCAATTGAACGAGTTCAGGCGTGATGTCATTGGGGTTTGCTTCCATCGTGAACTCATCAAGTTGCTGAACGTCTATGATTTGAGTTAAGTGCTTAAGCAGTTGCGTTAACAATGGCATTGGTAACGCCGTGGGGGTGCCTCCACCGATGTAAAGCGTCGTGGCATGCTTAAAAGCCGCTTCATAGTGTCGGCTTTCTTTTATGAGCGCTTCAACATAAGCGGCCTTTTTATCATCGTGTGCGATCTCTTTGGCAAAATCACAGTACAGGCACAAACGATCACAAAAAGGTACGTGGACGTAGACGCCTAAAGGCAACGTCAACCCCTCCTTCTATTCATCAATCGATAACACACTTAAGAACGCTTCTTGTGGGACTTCGACACTGCCCACACTCTTCATACGTTTTTTACCTTTTTTCTGCTTTTCTAACAGTTTGCGCTTCCGTGAGACGTCACCACCATAACATTTAGCGAGAACGTTTTTACGCATCGCGCGAATGGTAGAGCGGGCAATAATTTTAGTCCCAATCGCCGCTTGAACAGGGACTTCAAACATCTGTCTTGGTATGATGTCTTTTAACTTATCGGTGATGGCTTTTCCGCGGCGAAACGCAAAGTCACGGTGTACAATCACCGATAAAGCATCCACGACTTCAGCGTTGATGAGTATGTCCATTTTCACAAGCTTACTGGCTTGGTAGTGTGAAAAATGATAGTCGAGCGAGGCATACCCTTTGGAGGATGACTTTAGTTTATCGAAAAAGTCATAGACAATCTCTAGTAATGGTAAGTCATATTTTAGTTCCACACGACTTTCACCTAGATACGTCATGTTTTTAAACACGCCTCGTTTACTTTGACACAACTCCATGACGTTCCCTACAAACTCTTTCGGTGTCATAATGGTCGCATTGACTAGTGGTTCCTCGATGCGATCGATAAACTGAGCCTCAGGCAGATGGGCAGGGTTATCGATCGTCGTCATCTGACCCTTTTGATCATAAACATGATAAATTACGCTTGGTGCGGTCGCAATAAGGTCAATCTTAAACTCTCGCTCGATGCGTTCTTGGACAATTTCCATATGAAGCATCCCTAAAAAACCTGTTCTAAAGCCGAACCCTAAAGCGTTCGACGTTTCCGGTTCAAACATCAATGCTGCATCGTTAAGTTTAAGCTTTGATAGAGCTTCTTTTAGGTCTTCATAGTCATTTGAATCAATCGGGAACAACCCACAAAAGACCATCGGGTTCAGTTGACGGTACCCTGGCAACGCTTGTATCGCTTTGTTGTTAAGTTGTGTGATGGTATCCCCAACACGGACATCTTCAACATCACGAATGGCGGCAACTAAGTATCCTACATCGCCTGGGGCCAAATACTCGACAGGGACAGATTTTGGGGTATTGACCCCAACTTCAGTCACTTCATAATGTTTTTTGCTATTCATCATGTAGATGGTATCGCCTTTTTTGACGGTCCCTTCGACGATTCTAATCGAAGGGATAATGCCCCGATAACTATCGTAATAGGAGTCAAAAATAAGGGCTTTTAAAGGCGCTTGAGCATCGCCTTTGGGTGCGGGCACTTTTTTTATGATGTTATCTAAGATGCCCTCAATCCCTAAGCCTTCTTTAGCACTGACCAAATCAGCGTCAGAAGCGTCCAAGCCGATGACGTCTTCAATTTCGGCTTTCACTTTAGGAATGTCCGCACTTGGTAAATCAATTTTGTTAATGACTGGCAAAATTTCTAAGTCATTATCTAAAGCCAAATAAACATTAGCAAGCGTTTGGGCTTCTATCCCTTGTGCCGCATCTACGACTAAAAGGGCGCCTTCACAGGCTGCCAATGAGCGCGAAACTTCATAGGTAAAATCGACATGCCCAGGCGTGTCGATGAGATGAAAAATATACTGGTTACCATCAAGATGTTCGTATTTGATTTGAACCGCATTCAGCTTAATGGTAATGCCTCGTTCACGTTCAAGATCCATAGAATCGAGTAACTGAGCTTTCATTTCTCTTGCCGTAATGCTTTTCGTAAACTCTAAAATACGATCCGCCAGTGTACTTTTCCCATGGTCAATGTGTGCAATGATGGAGAAATTGCGTATGGTTTCTTGACGTTTTTTAATGGCTTTATAATCTAGTGATTGCACACCATCATCCTCTCATAAAAACTCTCATGTATTATACCTTAATGTCTTCGTTATTTCACGTGTTTCATCGAAAAAGACGCTCGAAAGCGTCTTTTTGAATACTCTTGTCATAAGCCATGTTCTGTCCCGTAAACGGTGACAATCATTTATCTGCGCCTAAGCGCCCTCGTTGAGGTTCAGTTCCCTCGTCAAGGTGCCCCTACCATAATTTGGGTTTCTAGCTTGCGGGGTTTACCCGTTCCACCTTATCTATCACTAGATAAGCTCGTCTCTGTGGCACTTTTAAAGCGTTTGACACTCAGGGAGTGTTTCACGCAGCCGTCACACCGAAGTGTGCATAGAGTTATGGTTTCCTCTATCACAATCACTACAAGCATCGCAGCTTGTGCTAGCATGGACTTTCCTAACCACCCAAGGTGGCTCGATTGTCTCGAAGAGTATTATTATTTTGATTCTTCAGTTTTTTTCTTTTCTGGTTTAGGCAGTGTGGCTTTATGCGATAAATCGATGCGGCCACGATCATCGATGCCGATGACTTTAACGTCAATCATTTGACCCATTTTAACGACATCTTCAACTTTTTCAACCCGTGCATGAGCAAGTTTTGAAATATGACATAACCCATCGGTGCCTTTCCAAAGTTCTACGAAGCAGCCAAATTTTTCAATTCGAACCACTTTACCACGGTATACTTCACCAATTTCAGCCACGCGTACGATGTCTTCGATGAAGGCTAGCGCACGGTTGATGGGATCAATGTCTGTGTGCATCACCGTAACACGGCCATCTTGCTCAATGTCGATTTTAACATTATCACATTTGTCGATGATTTCACTGATGACTTTGCCGCCTGGGCCAATGACATCGCGAATTTTATCAGGGGTGATGAAGATGATTTTAACTTTAGGTGCGTAGCGTGACACTTCTTTACGTGGTTCAGGAATCGCCGCAAGCATATTATCTAAAATATGTAAACGACCTTCACGCGCTTGATCTAAAGCTGTTTGAAGGATGTCTTTAGAGAGTCCTTTAATTTTAATATCCATCTGTAAGGCGGTAATGCCTTCTTTTGTCCCAGCTACTTTAAAATCCATATCGCCGAGATGATCTTCTAATCCTTGAATGTCGCTTAAGACACGATGGGTTTTACCATCGCTGATCAAGCCCATCGCAATGCCGGCGACGGGTGCTTTTAAAGGCACACCAGCAGCCATTAAGGACATGCAGCCTGCGCAAATACTGGCTTGTGAGGTTGATCCATTGCTTTCAAGAATCTCTGATACCACACGAACGGTATATGGAAAATCTTCTTCATTAGGTAGGACTTGTATCAACGCTCTCTCACCTAAAGCGCCATGGCCGATTTCTCGGCGTCCCGGAGGACCATAGCGACCATTTTCTCCAACACTGTAAGGTGGGAAATTATAATGTAACATAAAGCGCTTATAATCGTTCTCACCTAAGCCATCAATGATTTGATGCTCTCCTAATGCGCCCAAGGTGGTGATGCTCAATGCTTGTGTTTGTCCACGTGTGAACAAAGCACTACCGTGGGTGCGCTCAAAAACATCAACTTTAGATTCTAAAGCTCGAATGTCCGTTAAGCCTCGACCATCTGGACGGATGGATTCTTCAACAATTAAACGGCGAACTTCTTCTTTTACCAAGGTATCTACGTATTTTTTGACAGCTTTGAGCTTGTTTTTACGATCGTCTTTATCAAGCGCGGCAAAAACTTCTTCGAAATGCGATTCTAACGCGGCGTGGATCACACCGAGTTGTTCGGTCCGTTTGGTACGATCATGACTTTGAACGGCGTCCAATATAGATTGGCCATAATGTTCATCGACATAGGATGTGATGACTTCATCTTCCTGGCTCAGTTCTACGACCGCTTTTTCTTGACCAAGTTCTGCGACGATTTCTTCTTGGAAAACAACCAGTTTTTTAATCCACTCGTGACCAAATAAAATCGCATCTAACATTTCAGCTTCGGGCACTTCTTTGGCACCGGCTTCAACCATGTTGATCGCATCTTTTGTCCCAGCAACGATTAAATCAATGTCTGAAATTTCTAGATCTTCGACACTAGGATTTAAAATAAACTCCCCGTCAACACGACCTACTTGAACACCAGCAATAGGGCCTTCAAATGGGGCCGGTGATAGCGCTAGAGTCAACGAACTCCCAAACATGGCTGTCATAGGTGGAGATGATGCAACATCACCACTCACAACCGTGTTAATGAGTTGAATGTCGTGTTTGTACCCTTCGGGAAATAAGGGGCGTATCGGACGGTCAATCAACCGTGCTGTAAGAGTTTCTAATTCTGAAGGACGCCCTTCACGCTTAAAAAATCCCCCAGGAATTTTCCCTGCGGCATACAGTTTTTCTGTATACATCACCATCAATGGGAAAAAGTCAAGCGTACTTGGTTGCTTTGATACTTGTGCGACGCTTAAAACACCCGTATCTTCGTATCGAATAATTGCTGCTGCAGTGGCCTGCTTCGCCACCTCTCCTATTTCGACGACGAGCTTTTTACCATCTAAATCCATGGTAAAACGTTTCGGTTCTGTCATCTTTTATTCCTCTTTTCTTTTCTTTCTACAATTAATTATAATACCACAATTATCGCTGTTAGTATAGTAATTTATAATGTCACCCATTCGTAAAAAAGTAAGCTTCAGCTTACTTTCTTAATAACCCATAGCCCCCGTAGACAGGACGAATGTCAGTGATGGTGATGACCACATCCGATTGAAATGATCTAACAAGATGCATGGTTTGTTTAATTCGCTTTCTTGGAACATGCATATAGATAATTTCTTTTAAATCATCTCGGCCATACGCATCGACGGAAGTGACCGCAAGACCAGTTTCACGTAACGCTCTAGTAAGTGTGCGGCCATGTATTTTTTTGACAATCGCTTCAATTTTTACCGTACCTAATGCAAGTTTTTCTTCCATCTTTGATCCACTAAAGTTTCCAATGGAGAACGCTGCAGCGTAAACAACAATTTTAAAGGGGTCTTCTGTAATGTTGGTTAAAACAGTCGCGGTTAATAAAACCCAAATACAAACTTCAAAAAAAGCGATGAACGCACCTTTGGCACGCTCGCCTTTCGTGACAATCACAATTCTAAGTGTTGAGATGGCCACTTCAAATATTTTCACGAAAAAAATCAGAAAATACAGTAATACAGGGTGTATACTATCTAACAATGACATCATGTTGCTGATGACGCCCCCTCTTTTTTAGCTTCTTTAATTTTCTTTTTATCTTCTTCATCTATAGATTTAAGCTGTTTCATTTCATTGATGTACTCGATGGATGAGCGAATGGTTCCTGTGAGTGGAATCGCTAAAATAATGCCGACGATACCAAATAAGTACCCAAAGAAAACAAAAGATGAAAGAACAAGTAACGGATGTAATTTGGTTTCTTTACCCATGATGATGGGTTGCGCGACATTGTTTTGAACAAGTTGTCCAACACTCACCATCACAATGACAGCAATAGGCGCAAAATCGCCAAAAAGTAGCGTGTCATCAGTCAAACTGAATAAAACAGGCAATAGCATCGCAATAAAAGGCCCAACATAAGGGACAATGTCAAAAAAGCCCATCATAAACCCAAACAATAAGCTTCGGCTACCAAAGCCTAAAATGAAAAACGCAATTGTAAATGCAACCGCCATAAATGCCATCGTTAAGAAACGACCGTTAAAGTAAGTTTCAATAACATGATGCGCCCTATGCGTTAACTCAATGGCGTGAGGCCGATATTTTTTTGGAATTAATAATAATAACCCTTCATAGATGCGCGTTCGGTCGTTGAGTATGAAAAATAAAAAAACCGGCACTAAAACAATGGTAATGATAATGTTAGTGAGTGTTTGAAAAATACCTAAAAAGTTTATCGTCATCGTCGGGAGTTGATCAAGGTTGAAAAAGGACACAAAACTTTCATACGTATTTAGAAGTCTTGGATTATTTTCTAAAAATGTAGAAAAAGTATCTAAAATGTTCGGCCAATCATTTTCAATGAAAAGGAGTGCTTGATCATAGATAATGCCCCCAGCAACTAAACCAAAGACTGTTAAGCTTGTGACAATTAAAGTAAATACTAAAATAGTATTGATGAGTTGATTCTTACTTTTCAGTTTGCTTTCCAGTAAACGAAACAAGGGTGCGATTAAATAACTGATAAACAAAGCAATAGAAAAAGGTAAAAAAATGGCGTTAAACGCACTCATAAAGCGCGTTAAAAAGCCTCCAAATAGAGTGAAAATCAAGTAAAGGACAGCCAATACTAACAACATGATTGTCAAGTTAACCATCCAGTTAAGCTTACGAGGTTGAATTTTCATCATATCACCACCTATAGCCTATCATATCAAAAAAAAGAACTTCTTTGAAGAAGTTCTTAATTTTATCGACGTAAGCCTAATTTTTTGATGAGCGTTTGGTAACGTTCAACATCTTTTTTCGCTAAATACTTCATCAAGTTCCGACGATGACCAACTTTTTTAAGTAGCCCACGGCGAGAGTGATGGTCGTGTTTATGCTCTTTAAGATGACCATTCAAATCATTGATTTCACGTGTCAAAATCGCAATTTGAACTTCAGGCGATCCAGTATCGCCTTCTTTCACACGATACTCCGCAACAATCTCTTGTTTTTGCTCTTTAGTTAATGCCATAAGTTATACCTCCTTTGTAAATTTTCTTACCTAAATCTTCGCAAAACGCTGGAGAACGTAGAGCCAAGAAAAAGGCGCAAAGTCATTATAGCACAGTCTTGTCAAATGGCAAGGGAAAGCGATGCTTTTTTAAATAATTCTTTGTTTGTTCGCCGTCATGATCAATTTGCTTAATTAGCGCGCTGACATCATCAAATTTCATTTCATCTCGTAATCTTTTGACAAAATACGTTTCAATGGTTTCACCATAAATAGTTTGATCAAAATCAAACAAATAACTCTCCACACTCACTTGTTTTTGGTGATTAAGCGTAGGGTTATACCCGACACTGGTCATCGAATCATACCACTGGTTAGCATACCATGTTTTAGAAATGTAGACGCCCGTTTTTGGCACCATAAAATGGTCCACATCGATGTTTGCGGTGGGATAACCAATGAGACGACCTTTCTTAGCCCCATGAATGACTGGGCCACGTATGCTGTAAAACCGTCCTAAGGTGGATGGAATATGCTGGACATAACCCGCATCGATTAAATCACGAATATGGGTGCTACCAATTTTTGCATTTTCATAAGACATCTGCTCAACGATGACAGTTTTAAAACGTGTTTGCTTTTTAAGGAGTTCAGTATTTCCACTACCACGATACCCAAACTTGAAATCAAACCCACACACAAGTGTGTCAATGGAAGTCAAATAATCTTCAATAAACACTTGCGGGTCACTTTGGGCAATGTGTTTATTGAAATGAATCACGTAGATGTAATCTACAGGAAATGATTTTAACATGTCAATTTTTTGCGGGAATGGTGTGATGTATCGGTATTCAAGGCCGAAAATCACCGTCTTCGGATGCACATCAAAAGTGATAATGGCGGTCTTCAAGCGTTTCTCTTTACCCAAGTTTATGGTTTTTTGAATCAATGCTTGGTGCGCTAGATGAATCCCGTCAAAAAAACCCATAGCAGCGATGAGTGGTTCTTGAATGGTATGCGTTTTTAATTGAATGACTTCTGGCATGTTATCACCTTGGAAAAACAATGTCTGCTTGATAATGGCCTGGGGCCTTTTGCTTATAGATGGCATACAATTGTTGCTGATATCGCATTCGCAGCAGAGATTGCTCTACTGTGAGCGCTAAAGCTTGGCCATGCGTCACTTTTTTAGCTTCCTCAGCAGACATCTCGTAAGAATCAATAAAACTTAAAGCCTGATCGATTGACAGTAAAGATTGATGGCTAATCGTTTCGATTGCCTGTGCATTAGAAAGACTAAAAGGTCCAATCCCTAAACGCTTAATGCTTGTGGTGTGCGCGACAGTCCCATACTGTTTTGCTATATCCAAGGCCAATTGGCGAACGTATAATCCTTTTGAAGACAAGACTTCAAAAGTCGCTTCACCTAACGCATCCAACGGTGTCTTTTGACGCAGCGTGTGAATGGTCAACGTTCTTGGAGCTGCTACTGGTATCGGTTTTCCCTCACGCGCGTATTGATAAAGCTTTTTTCCTTGAACTTTTACCGCAGAATATGCTGGTGGGGATTGAATGTATTGTCCATTAAATGCGTCTAAATCTAAATACGCTGGTAATTCAAACGACGCTTCCGATAGAATTTTACCGGTATGATCAAGGGTATCGGTTAAAACACCAAATCGTATGGTAAAACGATAATGTTTACTCATAGATTCAAAGTACTTTAAACAGCGGGTCGCTTGATTTACAGCACAAATAAGCAAGCCCTCAGCTTCCGGGTCAAGCGTCCCAGCATGCCCTATCTTCTTAGTGTTTAATTGTTTTCTTAATCGATATACCACGTCGTGACTCGTGAGTCCAAGCGGTTTATGTACGAGAATAATTCCATGCATCGATATCACCTAAGCTATTATACTTCAATTGATGCTATGTGTCACATAAAAAAACAGCACCGGCATTTGCCGGTGCACGGTCGATATTAGGCGCTACGAACCCATTTTACAATGGTGTCTTTCGGCATGAAACCTGCTTTTTGTGCCACCACTTTACCTTGTTTTAAAACAAAGAGTGCTGGGATGCCTTGCACGCCGTATTGTTGTGCTAAGCCAATGTTTTCATCAACATTCACTTTCACTACTTTTAAGTCGCTGTTTTCATTAGCCACTTGTTCAAGTACTGGACCAATCATTTTACATGGTCCGCACCAATCTGCGTAAAAATCTAAGATGACGATTCCGTCTTTGACTTGTTCTTCTAAATTAGTAGAATCTGCATATACCACTGCCATTTGAAACCCTCCTTTTTGCTATACTCATTATATAGCTAACAACGCATATATTCAAACATTTTGCCTTAGCGTTGTCAAGTATTATGTTTCTTTGAAGTAAACAATCGTAGCCCCTTGACCACCTTCATTCATAAAGCCGTCACGATGTTTTAAGACTAAAGGATGATCTTTGAGTGTTTCTTTCACCATGTTTCTTATGGCTAATGTGCCAAAACCATGGACAATGGTTGCAAAAGGCACATCGGCTACGGCACAATCATCAAGATACTTTGCTAATATTGTTTGAGCTTCATGATGTCTTAACCCTCTTAAATCGCATTGCATCGCCACCGTTTTTTTCGGGGTATGGGAGGCAATGTTTTGAGCGGGTGCTTTTGGTGTCTCTAAATAATTGAATGCGTCCTCTTTTAAATTGGTGGTCAAGGCTCCCATTTTTACTTGCCAAAGGGTTCCTTTGAGTTTTTTGACTAATTCCGCTTCACGGTTATATTTTATAACATGAACACGATCACCCACTTTAAAGGCGTGTTCCTTTGCGGGAGGATTGGGTTCCATTTGTGGGATTAACTTCGAGAGGCCTTGTTTGGCCTCAGCAAGCAAAGGTAATTTTCCTTTTTCATCCATTTTCTTTTCAAGATCTTTGATAAACGCCTCTAACTCTTCTCTCATAGTTTTCAGTTCTTGATGTTGCTTTGCACTGAGACGTTCTTTATACGTTGATTTTTCCTCATGAAGGGCTTTTAACTCTTCTTTAAGTATGTTTTCTTGAGCACTCAACGTTTGCAATTTTTGATGGTACTCTTGCATCAATTGGTCAAGCCTTAGACTTTCATCATGCAACACTTGTATCATATTGGATGAAGTACTTTGTGCATCCTCATAAAGCGCTTTGGCGCGTTCGATGATCGGTTTTGGAAGACCTAGTCGCTCACTGATTAAAAAAGCATGAGAGGTCCCAGGAGTATTCATTAGTAGCCGATAGGTCGGTTTTAAGGTTTCAATATCAAAGGCTACGGAGGCGTTCATAACGTTAGAACGCTCATAAGCGAAGGCTTTAAGTTCTGGGTAATGTGTGGACGCGAAAACCATGACGGGTCTACTTAAGAGCTCATCTAAATAACTCATGGCTAGCGCGGCTCCCTCTTGCGGATCGGTGCCTGAGCCAACTTCATCTAGTAAAATTAGCGCCTCTTCATGCACAGTTGCTTCGATATCAATGAGATGACGTTGATGAGAAGAAAACGTCGAAAGCGACTGCTCAATGCTTTGCTCATCGCCTATATCAGCACGAATGGATTTAAAAATTGGAAGACTGCTTTGTTCGTCGACAGGGATCAGCATACCGGCTTGATGCATCAAAGCTAGGAGGCCAACCGTTTTTAATAAGACCGTCTTCCCACCGGTGTTAGAGCCTGTAATGATCATCATTTTCATTGGTGAAGACAGCGTAATTGTATTCGCAATAACCTCTTCTTTTGGCAATAAAGGATGTCTAGCCTTAAACAAATGAATGTCGTTAGAAATGTTTGGTTTTGTCGCGTTAAGCTGATATGCGTAATGTCCTTTGGCCATCAAAACATCTAACTGTGTTAGACCCTCAAGATTTATCTCTAAGACATCGATAAACGTATAAATTTCATGCGTAATCTCCCAAAGAATTCGTTCAATTTCATCTTGTTCTTGTTGTTCTAGTTGGCGTCTTTGGGCGCTAAGTTGTGCCATCACCGTCGGTTCAATGTACACTGTTTCACCACTTTGTGAGTAGTCTACAATGGCACCTTTAATGCTGTTTTTATCACTGGGTTTAACAGGCAAAACATAGCGGTCGTAACGGACAGTATATAAGCTTTCTGTCAGTTTTGATGCTTCTGATCGCATCAATGCATCAAGCGTATCTTTGATTTTCTTATGTAAGTTCTGTTGTTTTTGTCGTAGCGTTTTTAAAGCCATGGATGCTTCATCTTTAACTTCGCCTTGCCCATCAATACGCGTATCAATAAAGCTTTTTAGTTTAGGCAATGGTTCGAGAGGTTGTGTGACCTTTTGAACAAGTAAAGGACGTTCCAAAAATTCACTTAAAGCGCTACACTGCTTCTTGACTCTTTGCGTAGCACTCAAAGTCGCACTAACATCACGAGTGACTTTACCTTCTAAAAGACGATTTAAACGTACATCCTTAAAAATCGGTGTAAGATTTTTGACACCACTGAAATCAAAACGACGATCATAGTGTTCAGCCAGACGAAGTTCATCTGCCATTTCTAAAGAAGTCTCAATAAAGTCATGATCAGTCGAAACATTGGACGCTAAAACAGCTTGCTTTCCTAGGTCTGTTTGCGCTAATCGAGCAACTTGTTTAAGAATCTTATCAAATTCAAGGATATTTATATCAAACATGGTTTCTCCTCTTTCTCATCTTTAATTTTATCAAAATTCATGATAAAATAAAGGAAAGGATGTGGAATTATGAATTTCACGGTGACGTTAAACGACACGCAAGTTAAAACATTTATTCGTTATTATGAAGCCTCTAAAGTTGATGTGGTTCCACCACATATGAAGGCTTTTTTTAAAACGACGCATTGCACCATTAGCGTTTATCATACAAACAAAGTTATGTTCCAAGGTGAGCAAGCCCAAAGTCATTATGAACATTGGCTTGAAACGTTTCATCTATTACCTGAAATGATTGTTTCAAAGAGTGGCAAGCCAAGTGACTTTTATAAAATTGCGATTGGCAGTGACGAATCCGGCGCAGGTGATTATTTCGGGCCACTGACCGTGTGTGCGGCTTACTTGAATGAAGAGAACTTGACAAGGATTAAAGCCCTCAACATTGCTGATTCTAAAACACTCTCCGATGCCCAAATCCGTGAAATCGTACCGTTACTAACGCCACATGTTCCTTACAGCCTCATGGTGTTAGACAATGCAAAATACAACGCACTCATTAACAAAGGCTATAATCTTAACAGTTTAAAAGCCTATTTACATGCACAGGCTCATAAACTCTTACTCAAAAAAATACCAGATACACCGATCATTATTGTTGATCAATTTGCCTCTCCAACGCATTATCATAGTTACTTAAAGCAGTTTAAAGACGCACCTAAACCACACATCTTTCAAACGAAAGCAGAAAATGCCTTTGCGTGTGTGGCCATTTCAAGCATGATTGCACGTTATGCCTTTTTAAGGAAACTCGATGAACTTAGCCAGAGTCTCGACGTGTCACTCCCTAAGGGTGCCAGTCATGAAGTCGATGAAGTCGCGGCACGGTTAATCAAGCAGTTAGGCGAACGAAAACTTAAAACGATTGCTAAGATTCATTTTAAAAACACACTTAAAGCAAAAGCGCTCATAAAATAATGTCTGTCGTGCGACAGACATTATTTTTTTTCATCTGCATAGCGATTGGTTCGAATGAGTTTAATGATGACCTCGTCGTTATCTTTTCGATAAGTCATTTCATCAATCAAAGACCCTAAGATGGCAAAGTCACTTTGCTCATCAATGTCGCCCAAAAGCTCCCATCCGTACGTTTCAACTTCCATTTCTCGCTCACGATTGAGTTTTTCTTGCATATGTTTCAAAAACTCTTCTTTAGGTTGTTTTAAGCGTATGAAAATACTGGTCGTTTCAGGGTCGTTTTGTGTTTCGAGTTGAAAATCTTTATGCCCATGAATCATTAAGAAAAAACTTAGCTCTCGAATGATCTTAGTGATGATTTTAATCTCTTGTTTACTCATAAATCTTCCTCCTCTGGCTTGACGCGTTTAATGGCTTCGACAATAGGAATCAGTAACGCTGCGGCAAACCCTGCAGCAAAACCATTATTGTATAAATCAAATCCACCTTGAAAACGTAATGCGTACGGTGTGATTAAGATGTGCATCATGCCAGCAATAATACCAACAATCGGGCCATAGCGACCTGCAATAGGGGCAACTGCAGTAACGAATAATAAGGCAATAACCATCCCAACACTGTCAAGCGTATAATTCGTTAACACCAGCGCAAGCCAAGCACCAAACATTACTGGGATCGCATTTCGAGGATGTTTACCAAAAGCACCAAAGCCCATCACCGTTAGGATGCCGCTCATCACGGGACCATTGATCTGAAGGTTTAATAATAGTACCACACTCACACTGATGTAGCCCATGATAGCAACATTGAGTAAACTTGCACCTTGTCCATACTCGCGAATAAAATCAGAGACGAGGCGACCTGAGCTTTTTAATAGCTCAGGATACTTTTTAAAGGGATTACGTTCCGCAATAAACGCCATGACTAGAAAAAATGTTGATAACAATAAAGCAATAAGGGTTAATTGCATATGGGCCGCTTCACTCGTCGGTCCGCCAACGTCTAATGACACACCAAAACTGGTGAGAATGACTGCCCATAACATGGAAATGATGCCCATCGCAAAGCCAATGTTATAAAGGTTATACCCTTTATGAAACCGAATCGTGTGGGCACTGAAGGCAGGTAAAATGAATCCTGTGATGATGCCTGCACTGATGCCTGCAGGAATACCAAAATAAAGTGGCCAGCCAGTGCCAAAAATAAAGAATGACACCAGTGGCGAGATGCCTGTTGAAAATAGAACTACAATCATAAAAGAACGAAAATCTAAGTTTTGTGTTTTCGCAAATAGCCAAATCCCAAAATAAATTGGTAATGAGTTAAAAATGTTCTTTCCAAAAAAAGAAAAGCCAGCAATCGTGAGCACACCCGCAAAGACGGGCCCACTCATTTTAAACTTTAAAGATCTTAACATTGCAATGTTGAAAATCATTACGGTGGCGACATTAAACAGCGTAGCACCTAAGCCACCGATGTGAATAAAGTCAGACACCAAAACACTGGGACTTCTTAAAATATTGAGGTAGCCTTGCCATATATTTTGCCAATCGTCAAAGATAAAAGCTAAAGCAAATAGGATAAGACTGACTAGGGGGATGAACATGCGGTTTGATAAACGTTTTATTAAAGCCATATAATGCCTCCTAAACTAAAATCATTATATCAAAAGACATTAATTAATGGTAGTCGATAGAGGAAATTATGCATTCTTTCATTGGTTTTATGTATCCATGTTAAAATACAGCTAAGAGAGGGTGATAGTATGACGTTTATATGGATGTTTTTAATTGCTTTTATGATTTTTATTGTCATTGACCTAATTTGGTTGGGGATGGTCGCAAAAAACTTTTATGCTGATCAGTTAAAAGGTTTAATGACAGACAAAGTAAATTGGACTGCAGCCATCATTTTTTATGTGCTTTATGTTTTTGGACTCGTGGTCATTGTCATATCTCCAGCGGTCAGTGAAAACAATGTGTTACAAGCGTTTTGGTTCGGTGGGTTTGTTAGTTTTTTAATGTACGCTACCTATGATTTAACAAACTTAGCAACCCTAAAAAATTGGCCCTTAAAAATGACCCTTGTCGATTTGGTCTGGGGCGCTTCATTAGGTGCCTTAACTAGCGGTCTCACAGCGCTAATCATCACCGCGTTAGGGGTGGCGTAATGTGGCTTGAGAGTATTCTAACCGCTTGGGTCTTTTTCACACTTGTGTATCTGTTTGCTCTATACCGCGATGATTATTCTGTAGTAGACATTTTTTGGGGACTTTCTTTTGTTGTCCTTGCAATCACGTTAAACCTCATTCGCGTGTTACGTGGTGAGACGCTCAGTTTGCCCTCGTGGGTGCTTTTAATCTTTATCATCATGTGGGGCCTTCGCTTATTTATCTACCTCGCTAAACGTAATTGGCATAAAGAGGAAGATTATCGATATGTGAATATGCGTAAAAAATGGGGCGCTAAATATCAGAAGCTAAAAGCGTATGTCAAAGTCTATTTGACACAAGGGTTTTTTCACCTCTTGATTGCTTCTGGGTTCATCCTAGCGTTTAGTTACCCAGCTACAGATTTTTCTCTTTTAAGAGGGCTCTTGCTAGGGGTTGGTAGTCTCATTTTCCTCATTGGATGGGTCTTTGAAACGTTTGGTGATTATCAATTACAACAGTTTAAAAAAGATCCTAACAACAAAGGTAAAGTGATGACCCAAGGATTATGGGCCTACACAAGACACCCTAATTACTTCGGTGAAGTTTCGGTGTGGTGGGGTATGTGGCTTGTCATTTTAAGTATCACACCACTCATCGGTCTTATTGGGATCCTAAGCCCACTCATTATTACCTGGTTGTTACTCTATGTTTCTGGCATTCCTTTGTTAGAAAAACGTTATGAAGGTGACGAGGCTTTTGAAGCCTATAAAAAATCGACCAGTGCTTTCTTCCCTTGGTTTAAGCGATCCGTTTAATGACATGAAAAAGAGTCTCGCGAGCGAGACTCTTTTTGATAGCTTAAGCTACTAAATACCATGAAATGACAAGATAAACAATGCTGACACTTAAGCGTATAAGCCCAGAGATGGAATCGTTATTTACTTCGCGTCCTTGCAAGTATTGATGATACGATCCGTAAGGGTTTGGCCCTCTTCGAAAGATACTTTTAAAGACATAGGCGGTTGACGTAAAGATGTTGGTGGCATTGGTTAATGTAATGAGTGCGAAGAAAAACATGACCAATCCAATAATAAACAATGCGTCAGAAAAACCGCGAATGGTAAAATTGCGACCCATGATGATAATCACAACAATGACGAGTGAGAAACTCACGAGTATGGTGTTGATTAGGCGACGCCCTAAATGCATTATTTTAGCTCTTTCTTATACTGTTCGATTTCAGCGTCATTCGCGTAGATAAAGTGACCAGGTTTGATTTCATGCAGTTCCGGTAAATGTTGTGAATAATCGTGAACAGATGGATCATATTTGATTCGACGACGTCCACGTTCATATTGAGGGTCTGGCAAGGGAACCGCAGAGAGTAATGATTTTGTGTATGGATGGAGTGGGTTTCTAAAGAGTTCATCCTTATCTGCTAGTTCAACAAGTTTACCGTAATACATAACACCAATGCGATCTGAAAAGTACTTCACTACGGATAAATCATGGGCAATAAACATGATGGTAATCCCAAACTCTTGACGTAAGTCATTGAGTAAGTTAATAACTTGGGCTTGAATCGATACGTCTAAAGCACTGATTGGTTCATCGGCAATCACAAATTCGGGGTTCACCACTAAAGCACGGGCAATCCCGATACGCTGACGTTGTCCACCACTAAACTCATGCGGATAACGACTCGCGTGTTCAGGTAATAAACCAACCGTTTCGAGCACTTCATTGACACGCTTGTTGATGACTTTATCGCTTTTCTCACCTGCAATACGTAAGCCTTCAGCGATGATTTCTTTAACGGTCATTCGTGGGTTAAGCGAAGCAATCGGATCTTGAAAAATCATCTGCATCCGCTTCATAAGTTCTTTATTCGATTTTGTGGTATCCGCTTTACGTTGAGGAATATCCATCTTTAAATCTTTGATGATGGCATCCCGTTTGAGTTCAACCGCTTTAATTTCTTCATCGATTTGAAGTTTTTCTTGGTCGTTTGCGGACCCTTTTTTCGCATTTAACTCTTTGATTTGAGCCGCTGCGGTTTTACGTTCAATTTTGATTTGTTCTTTAATGGATTGAACGCCTGCAGAAATGCGTTCTCCCATAAAATAAACTTCACCATCTGTAGGTTCATAAAGTTTGATAATAGAGCGGCCGGTCGTTGTTTTACCACAACCTGACTCGCCTACAAGACCAAATACTTCCCCTTTGAAGATTTCAAAGCTGACATCATCCACGGCTTTGACAACCATTTTATTTTTGCCAAAACCACTAGAAAAGTGCTGACGTAAGTTACGAACACTTAAAATCGGTGTCTCTTGAGACGTTGCCATGTTTACGCCACCTCACTTTCTGATTGTTGCTGAGTACGTTCTTTCATCGCATCAATACGGTCTTGAATGATTTGAGGCATTTGAACTTTCGGTGCGTTTTCATGCAACAGCCAGGTTGCTGCGTAATGAGTATCACTGACCTTAAAGTAAGGTGGTTGCTCTTCAAAATCAATTTTCATCGCATACTGATTACGGTCCGCAAACGCATCACCTTTCGGTGGGAACAGCATGTTAGGCGGCGTCCCTGGAATGGCGGTTAAGCGCGCAGTGCTCGATAGATCAGGCATGGATGAGAGTAACGCCCAAGTGTATGGGTGTTTTGGATTGTAGAAGACTTCTTCAGATTTACCGATTTCTACAATTTTACCCGCATACATAACAGCCACACGGTCCGCCATGTTTGCTACAACACCAAGGTCGTGCGTAATAAAGATAACGGTTAAATCACGTTCTTCTTTTAAACGTTTAATTAACTCAAGAATTTGTGCTTGAATAGTCACGTCTAAAGCGGTGGTTGGTTCATCACAGATTAAGAGATCAGGATTGGCTGTTAAGGCAATCGCAATAACAATCCGCTGTCTCATTCCGCCAGAGAACTGGAAAGGATACTGACGCAGTCTTTTTACTGGTTCAGGAATGCCAACCTCAGCCATAACTTCAATTGCACGTTCTTGAGCTTCTTTTTTTGTTACTTGTTTGTAGCGGCGAAGTTGTTCTTTTAAGTCACTGATTTCATTTTGATACACTTTTTTCTCATCTTGTGACGCTGAGCTTAACTTGCTTTTAACGTCGGCTATTTTTTTAGCGTATTTTTCTTTTTCAGCTTTCCACTCTTGATCGACTTGAGCCTTAGCTTTTTGCTTTGCTTCTTTGTAAGCTTGCTTCGCTAACTTAATGTCTTCCGCTAAACTTTTGATAGTTTCTGCATGCTTCGTTTGCAAAATGGAAATTTGCTCTTGTTCTTTTTCCTCTTTTAAGCGTTTTTTCTCTAACTTAAACTCGGTGGTGGTGTTTTTTAATTTGTCTACTAAGTTTAAGTAGCGCCGACGCTCTTTATGTGAAAGTTCTTTTTTACGGTTTTTAAGATGTTTACCATTGACAATCATACCCTCAGTCACTTGTTTACCGATACGCATGATGGGGTTAAGACTCGAGAGAGGATCTTGGAAGATCATCCCAATTTTGTTGCCGCGAAGTTTATGAAAATCTTCTTCACGAATTTTAAGAATATCTTCGTTCTCATAAATAACTTTTCCTGAATCTGTGACAGAGTTTTTCTCTAAAATACCCATAAGGGCGCGAGAAGTTACGGATTTACCACTGCCTGATTCACCGACCACAGCTAAGGTTTCACCTTGATACAAGTCGAAACTAATGTCTCTTACTGCACGTACGAAGCCTTGTGTCGTCCGAAATGAAACCGATAGGTTTTGCACAGATAATTTAATGTTTTTATCAGCCATTATTCAGACCCCCTTAAGGATGGATTGAAGGCATCGCGTAAGGCGTTACCAAACATGTTAAATGTGATCATTAATATCGAAATAATGATGGCTGGGAAGTAAGTAAGATGTGGGTTATTAAGCATTTCTTCGCGACCATCGGCAAGTAAGACCCCAATCGATACGCCAGAGAATTCAAATGGACCGATATTGAAAGATTGGCCATGTCCGATACCAAAACCTAAGAACGATAAGGTAGACTCAGTAAAGATGACCAAAGGAATCATGAGGACACTGGCTGTAATGATGGTCCCAATACCATTCGGTAAAATGTGTCTGAAGATAAGTCGTGAATCTTTAGCACCCAAGGTTCTTGAAGCTAAAACATATTCACGGCCTTTATAGCGATAGAACTGGGTTCGCGTAACACTTGCGACGCCTATCCAACCTGAGACAATTAAGACGACAATGAGTGTCGTAATCCCTGCCCCAAAGTAAGCCACCATGATGGCTAAGACCACGAGGAACGGAATGCGTGCTACAAGTTCACTAAAACGCTCCATCAGTATATCAACTTTTCCTCCGTAGTAACCAGAAATAGAGCCATAGATTATACCAACAGTAATGTTGATAAAGGCCGCCGCTAAACCAATCAATAAACTGGTTCTTAAAGCCACCCACGTTAAGGCGAATAAATCACGTCCACCAACGGTGGTGCCAAAGAAGAAAAACGGCGTGTCATCAAACCCTCTAAAGGTCGCAAAATCAAGAATTAAATCGTAGGAATAACGTTCAACACCGCCGACAATAACACTTTCTGTCCGGCCTAATACTTCTATGACAGGACACCCTTCAGGGAAATCATGACCCACAGGGTTTGTAGGAACAGCACCACAAGATTCAGCGTTGGTTTCCATGAGTTCATAGAAACGTTCTGCTGAGAAGGTTGGACGACGCCACGGACCTAACGCACGACCATATGAGTCAAAACGGAAATTAGCAAGTAACAATTCGCCACTGCTTCGGTTAATCCGAGACGATCCTGAGTTAGCGACAAAGCCTAGTGTCGCTAAATTAAACCCTTCGAATAAATGTTCAGCTTCTTCTGCGCCTTGTTCGCGGAGTTCAATGCGATGAAGTTCAACATAACTTCCTGTCTCAGTTGCTTCGAGTTGAACTCTGAGTTCTGTTGATAAGAAGCCCTCTCCTAATAGCTCGACCAAGTTAAACGAGTGGTCGCCTGGTTCAGTGATTGTTGCAATCACTTCATAATCAGAGATAAAGTCAGGGCGCATTAAAAGATTTAATGTCGAAGTGTCTGACATGTCATTAACATCGACATTGAGCATTAACGGTGTGGCTTCAGCTAAGCTAAAGCTTAAAAGAGAGTTGGTACGATACATTGTTCTTAATGACGCATCACGTAATGTAATACGAACCGTACCACCCACACAAGATTCATTTAATCCCGTACATGAGACAACCTCATTAGTAACACTCCCTGGAACAATAAAATCATGCGCATAATTGTTGTTAAATGGGAGTCCTATGCCTGTTTCAGGATCAATCGTGCTTAAATCTACTTCTTGACCGGAAATGATGCGTGTCCCATCAAAAAGTCCAAAGCGTTCAACAATCGGTATTCTTGGTGGTAACAATGAAAGCCGAGATTCAAGATCGACATAGTTCTTTGATGTTAAGATAGGAATAAAAACGGATAATGTGATTAAGGTAAATAAAATGACGGTAGCAACAACGTTTGTTTTGTTTTTAGTGAAGCGAATCATCGCATCTTTAAAATACCCGATTGGCTTCGTTTCAAACTTTTTATCGTAAATTTTGTGGTCACGCTGAACAAACTCAAATGACGACTTATCTACTTTGTCTATTTTTTGATTAATTTGCATTATTTTCTAGCCCCCATTCGGATACGAGGATCAACAAATCCATACGATAAGTCAACCAATAAAATTGCAAATAACCCAACGACGGTATAAAACGCTGTAATCGCTAGAATTAAGTTAACGTCATATTGGTTTTGGGTCATCGCGCGAATAAAGATACGTCCAGTACCTGGTATCGCATAGATGAGCTCAATAATAACTGATCCTGTTAACAAACCGACAAATGACCCAATGATTCCCGGAACGAGTGGGACCATTGAATTACGTAAAGCGTGTCTTAAGACGGCTTGTGTTTGTGACAATCCTTTCGTTCTTGCAAGCAGTAAGAATTCAGACGTTAAAACTTCTGTGAGTTCGGCACGCGAGGTACGCGTGAGCGACGCAATAGCCCCGAAAGTTAAACCAAGAACAGGTAACACAAATCCGGTATATCGTACCGAACCAGTCACGTCTGAGGGTGGAAAGGAGGTCGGGAACCATTCCAACCCAAAGGCAAAAATAAGAACCAAGAAGGTCATAATAACGAAACTTGGAAGTGAAATCATAATCATAACAAAGACAGAAATAAAGTTGTCAAGAAATGTATCTTTTCTAAGCGCTGCGATAATGCCCAGCGCAAACCCCACAGGGATATAGAAAAACAATGCGATGAGATTTAAACGAATCGTCACAGGCATTCGTGATAGTAAGATTTCGAATACTTCTACGTTCGGTTGCACCCAGGTTGATACACCCCAGTTCCAATCATTAACGATATTATTCACCCAGCTAAAGTATTGCTGAATCAGAGGAACTGGTTCAAATATTCGTAATTGGCCTTCTTCAAAGAAGAAGTCTGCGTTACGGTGTAATGATGCACGAAAAGCAGCGTTATTTTCACGCGCAAAACGAATTACCTCTGGATCTCTTTCAAGACGAACCGTCATTAAGCCGTCTGAAACTTGACGAGCATAATACGTCGCTCTTTGGTCAACATCCGCAGGTGGATACTGTGGTGCGTTTTTAAGCAAAATAAAGTTGATCGATAAAACCATGGCCAAAATAATAAACACCCACAAGGTTCTAATCAACGTATAACGAATCATACAAACACCTCTTTAAAATTTTATTGAACTAAGTTTAATTCGCTAAAACAAGTTAGATTCCAACTTGTTTTAGCGAATAACTTAACCCTAAAGCTTGTATAGAGCCACTCAAGAGTCTTGAGTGGCTCTAAAAGCTCTATGAAGTTAGAAAATATAAAATTATTCTACAACTTCGCGGCCATCTTCGACTTCTACACCTGCAGTTAATGCACGGTGAATCGCGTCAAACGACCAGATTTCACGGAAAGTTTCGCCGTCAATGGTGTACTCAACAGGAATTTCTGCTACGTTAGTATCAATTCCCCAGTTAAGAGTGAACCCACCAGCGTTGTCAAAACGATACTGTGCTAAGAAGCCAGCCGCGTCGAGCGTACCACCAGAGATACCACCCATACCAAGGTCAAAGGTACCAGGAATAATGTAGTTAAAGTAGTTTTGTGGGAATGGTGCCGCAGTAACCGTCATTTCAACACGGATATTACGTGCAGTGTCCACAAAGAGTCTTTCAAATTGATCAGATACCCAATCGCCTAAAAGCGCTTGAGCAGGTGACGCTGCTTGAATAACAAGTTCAATTTCAATGACATCGCCTGGGCTATAGAAGCCATCAGCAACAGCTTGATCAAGGGCTTGCATCCATAATGATACTGCAGCATCTTCGTTGAATCCGAAGGTTGATGCTGAGAAACCTTCAGCAACTAATGGTCCAAATGCACTGTCACGGAATGACTCGCCGCCTTGTGGGTCAACGAGGTATGCCGGAGAGAAGTGGAACATTTGTGGTTCAGCCGTTCTCATAAGATCTTTTGCAATTTCTTCACGGTCTAAGGCGAAGTACATCGCTAGACGGAAATCACGGTAACCAATGATTGGTTCAGGTGTGAAGCCAGAACCTGGGAAGCGATCTTCTTGAGCTTCAGGCGTCTTAAGTGCATTCAAGTTCATACGGAACGTGGTTGCACCTGGAGAGAAACGTAACTCTGGGTGAGATGAGAACTCATCAAAACGCGCAGTAGGTACGCCACCAACATCTAAGCCCCCGGCTAAGAAGGTTTCAAACGCAATGTTTGGATCTGGTAAGATTTGGAAATCAACACCCGTAAAGAATGTTCTATCTTTGCTGTGGAAGTTTGGATTTTCTCTTAAACGAACAACACGATCTGGTTCGTAGAAATCAATATACATACGACCATGAGCTGCGATTGTAGTGTGAGATGTTCCGTACTGATCACCCACAACGTCATATAAATCTAAGTTAATTGGAGACATAACGAAGCTTGAGAAGAAATAAGAGACATCCCATTCAGACATAAGTGGAACGAACTCAATTTCAATGGTTGTAGCATTAATGACACGCATACCAACTTCATCGAATCCAACGTCGCCATCAACAAACTCACGAGCGCCAACGACACGTTGAGCTGCGTCTAAGAAGTCGCCGCCACCTGAAATCGCACGGAACCATTCTTCAGTTAACGCAAGTTCCCAAGTACCAACAAAGTCTTCTGCTGTAATGCTTGAATCGAATCCTGCACTGTCAATGTCTGGGTGGAAGAACCATTCTAAATCATCACGTAAGTGAAGACGCCATGTGTTGGCTACTTCTGTACCTAGAATAACTTGACTGTCAACAGGTTGAGGCATTTGTGATGCCATGGATGGACGTAAGTCAAAGCCTGTAAACTCGTCATTAAATGCAAAATAGTATAACGCATCTAAGAACCAAGTGTTAACGTCTGAACTTACTGAGTCATCTGCGATCCATTGGTTAAAGGTGGTTGGTGAGAAAATGAACGCACCACGATAGGTGTATTGGCCAACTTGACCAGGACGACCATCGTCCATACGAACGGTAGAGTCATCGGCACTCATCGTAGCAAACGCAGTACCAAAGCCCATAACAGGAACGAAGCTCTCTACGGGTAACTGAATACGTGGGCTGAATAAGCTAAAGGCAGAGTTCGCGAAAATCGGAATACCACCTGCGCCAGTATCTAATAACCAACGTTCAGCTGCGCCAAAGAATGTGTTCTTAACTTCAACTGGTGCAAATTTGAAGTCATAAAATCCTTGAGCTAAGACAAATTCACCATTCGGATCTGGATCTGGGTCCGGATCTGGATCTGGGTCTGCAGCAGCTTGTACAGTCACTGTACGTGTCGCCGTACGTGTTTCACCAGCACTATTGGTTACACTATACGTTAAAGTATAAGTACCCGCCGCATCGGTGTTTACAGTACCTGACACTTCAATGGCTGAAGTTAAGTTGCCGTCAGTTTCGTCATTTGCACTAACGCCTGCTAGTGGATCAAATGAATCCCCAACGGTGAGGGTTACACTTCCTACGCCAGATAAAGTCGGAACGCTTGGTGGTGTATCTTCACCACACGCCGCGAGGCCAAATA
>LFIK01000035.1_pt1 | contig 84425 bp, 75 predicted proteins | sample 643401 | NCBI WGS metagenome assembly LFIK01 (sample SAMN03777447, study PRJNA286221) | soda lake metagenome | biome: soda lake; feature: Kulunda steppe; material: water; isolation source: sample T5-Br brine of Lake Tanatar-5 | place: Russia: Kulunda steppe | collected 2010-07
AGTAGTACTTTTGAGACAATCATTGGTCTTCTTGTGTTTTAGGTTTTGGTTGGTTTGGACGCTGCCAAACCTACACAAGAAGACTTTTTTATTCTACCCGCCAGACACACTTATTGGGTAAGTATCATTTGAACGTAGAGAAAAAGAGAGGGGGACGGGGGGTGAGTTCAAAAAACCCAATACGCCACCTTTATTAAACAACACCTTTTCATCACGACCGAGTGAAACGAGTGGAGAGATCTGGAAAAAACCGCAAAATTAAATTCCAAACACCTCCCCCTCTTATTGAACAAAGTGAAAAGAGAGGGAGTCAAGGGGTAAATCAGGATTCCAGATATTAACCCGGTAATTTATTGTCAATATCAAATCACTCGTAGCACGACTCCAAGTCGTGCCACGAGTACTATGCGTTCCTTACTGCGGATTCATATCAATCAGTGCAGACTCAGACGAGACTACCGTAATGGCGATCAAAGCCACCATAATGAAGAGGTTAATGAAGAGGTTAATGGTGTCGATTACCGACTCCATCTTGTATGTGGTTTGAACTTCATAATAGTCAGCCAGCTGCTTGGCGTTCTGCTTCAGTGCACCGGATTCCGCACCCAGACGAAAACGACTGATGGCCGTTGTTGTAAATACACCGGTATCCTCAATAGACTCCACCAGTCCGGCTCCATCTTTCAACATTCGCTTAATCGCCACCTCCTTAATCTGCTTCTCCATGTAGGAGTTTCGGCAGGCTTCGGACGCCACTTTGATCACCTCGATATTCTGTCCTGAACCGCTATAGAGTGTAAAGAATACACGTGCAAAAATCTCAATACTTGTTTTATGAAGCAGATCCCCAATAACAGGTATTCTTATGATATACTTATCCAGGAAGAGTTTACCCTTGGGGGTCCTGACGTACCAAATAAATAAAGAAATAGGTATAACATGCACGAGTGTAAGTACTATCCAGTTATCAGCCAACCAGTAACTCAGCTCCAGTGTAGCAGCTGTCATCGGCGGAAGATTGATGTCAAACTCGAGGAAAAGCTCAGCTGTTGCAGGAAATATATACGCAACATAAAACAGAATAGTCGCAATTACGGCCAAAACCGTAACGGTGGGCATCACCAGTGAACGCCGCAAATTCTTTTTAAACTCTGCGTCCCGTTCCAGAAACTTAGCGGTACTCTTAAATACTTGCGCCATGTTACCCGATGTAGACGCAACACTGAGCATATAGGCCGCAAACTTCCCGAAAACATCTTCATGCTTCCCATAGACCTCCTGCCCCTCTTTACCGTCTTTCAGATCTTTCTGGATCTCCTTGATCACCTCTTTCATCCGTTTGTTCTGTGTATCTTCGTAGAGAAGCCCCAGAATTTCATCATATGGCAGCTGCTGATTTAACAGATCAGAAGAAAGGCTGACAAATGTTACCACATCATCATTAGGCACTCCGCCTTTAAAATCAAATAGCTTTTTATTTACGCTGATGACCTTATAGCCCAGCTTGGTCAGTGCGCGCTCCAGCTCCTCTTTGCTGTACGCCTCCTGCTCTCCGGACTGTTTCGCTTTGCCCGGCCGCTGGACCTTATACATATAGGTCTCCTTTTTGTCGAGAGCTTTTACCTGGACGCCATTCTTGGCTTCCAGCTTCTTCACCTTGGCCTGAGCCTCTTTTTTATTCTGGGCTTCAAACTCGGTTTTAATCGGTTTACCGGCGGCGGAGATAGCTTTTAAACGAAATTGGGCCATGTCTGAGAGATCATTGATTTATTGGGAGATATAGATATGGAATAATTCCCTTATCAACAAGACTGTTTACAAGGTGAAATGTTACAAAAAATAGAGATGAATTCAACAGATTATGAATCATCCCGGTCCCAGTTAATCGAATCTATTGTGATTGTAGCCGTGAGCATAAATCCTCTTTCTGAGATGGCAATAATTTCAAACGAATCGTCATTGATCTCACCCAATTGATATGCGGCATTTTCATTCTGCTCTGGCAGTGAAATTTCACGAAGGGTTATCCCTTGATACCGCCCGTTCCCTCCGCCCAAAACATCCGGTTTATGCAGATAAGCATTTGCATTGGATTGAGCCTTCATTATATCCTGACGAATAGAATCAATATTGGCCTCCTCTGATGCAGATTGGAAAGTATTGATGGCTACGATAGTTGCAAGGCCGACGATAACGGTTACCAATATAACGAGTAGAAGTTGTTGCTGCCCCATATAATATATTTAGTTTTAGAATAGCCGAAATAAACTAAAATCCAGCGTTAACTTTATTAAATATTATCCCTATCTAAGCTAGATAAGCACAACCTAATCACTCTAAAATGTAGAACTGAAAATATAGACAATAAAAAAAGCTCCCTCGGGAGCTTTTTTTATTGTCTTAGAAATAATACTTAGTAACTAGTTAGACTGTACCCATTCTAATCCATCAGCTAAAACAGTGGCCACTAATGCACCATCTCCATCAGTTCCTGCAGTTGAACCTTCGTCAGGTTGTCCATCTATTCTACTAGCAGGATGAGCAGTAATCGTAAAACGATCTGATTGCCTTCCAGATATTACATATACACCATTTTCGTTCCAAGCTTGGTCACCATCGTCATTAATTCCACTTGAAGCAAAAGCAAAATCACCAAAAGTAATTCCACCTGATCCTGCTTCACTTTCTGTTGCTGTACCAGCATCAAAAGATCGTCCACCACCACCAAGCATGGTTGGACGCATAAAGTATCCTTGTGCTCCAGCCGCGATTTGAGCAACATCTTGTCTAACAGCATCCAAGTTTGCAGAATCCGCTGCAGATCCAAATGTGTTAATAGCCACAACCGTCGCGATACCCACGATGATTGTTACGAGAATTACGAGTAATAATTGTTGTTGACCCATGGTATTTTACCTGTTTGTTTGTGTTAAGTTAAATTGAGTTTCGAATCATTTCCTTCGTGGAAATAGGTTTCGATGTTTGGTTATTGGTTTATGTAAGTTCTTAATTCGTTTGAGTGAATTACAATGATAAAGAGTAACGAGTAAATGGTTTGTTACAAATTTCTTTGAACATCCAAACCGGCTCTGTTGCTCTGAAACCAAGATGACGACTTTTGCACTGCGATGCAGTTAAGCTTTTCTAAATTAAAAGGGTTAGTTTTAAACTCTTCTAATTGACCGCCAGCGGGGTCACCATCCCTGTTTTCAACGTCTAATAGATTATAAGACTATTTTAGTTAAGGTCAATACCAAAGTCACCTCCTCCATTTGTTAAGTCCGGTTTAACACTAAACCTAATTTCGTTAGAAGATTATTCAACTTTAAGGACAATCAAGTTAGGAGTTTGTTACAGATCGGAGACTTTTTTTAAAAGATGAATGTTTTTAATGTGTATTTGATACGACAAATCGGTCGTTCGGTGATTCGTTGTTCATTCTCTTCCGTGGCGTAAATCAAAGCTAATGTCAGCTTCTATATTTAATACGCCGCGCATTACCCCCAAACTGCCTTGTCATCTCGACCGATCGAACGCAGTGAGAGAGCGGAGAGATCTCCCTTTGGAAGGCACTGTATTTTGATATGAAGATCTCTCGATGCGCTCGCGCAGCTCGCTTACTCGAGAAGACAGGGAGCCTGTTATTCAATGGACGGCGTATCAGATGCTGTAGTTTGTCCGGCCTCGGAGTAACGCCGCCACAATCATATGTTTCTTTACGGCGGGCGGCAAGTAGGTCTGTTATAAGTGTAATTCTTATGCCCGCCGCTTTAAACCCCTAGTCCATGTCTTCTCGACCGATCGAACGCAGTGAGAGAGTGGAGAGATCTGCAAGTGGTCAACAACAATACTGTTGGGTTCTCACCGTCGGAGCGGAGCTCCGGGACGAGGGTGGATTGAAAAACTCGTCAGGCGAATCGCCGCAAAAACACGCCGGAATTCGACAGACGAGAAGTGTTCTCGACTTATCGCGTAATGATAGCTGTATAATAGTAGAACCGAAATGACCTTTGAACCACCACGTCACTTCGAAGTCTAAAAGAGTGATGAGAGTATTGCGGTAGCGGAATGAACGGAATCGAGAAGTTGCTGTTAAACACTAAGAAGTTCTCGACTCTGCTCCATTACATTCCGCGACGCTCGAACTGACGTGTTATTAGACGCGCATATCCTACTGTCCGGTTTCCACCGGCAGTGTAACCGTAAACCTTGCCCCACCCTCTTCAGCATTTTCAGCTGTGATCTCTCCCCCGTGTTGCTCCACGATATCCTCCGATATCGACAACCCAAGACCCAAACCAAATTTTGCTCCCGTTTTTTTGGTCGAAAATTTAGGCTCAAATATCTTCTCCAGGTTCACTTCCGGTATTCCGGGTCCGGAATCTTTAAAGGCTACCCAAATCACTTTTTTGGTATTTCCTTCATCATCTTTCTCCTCACCGGTACCGCAGCGAATGTCCAGGCTTCCCTTCTTTCCCATGGCATCGGATGCGTTCAGAATAATATTGGTCCACACCTGGTTTAGCCCGGCCGCATCAGCCCTTATTTCCGGTACTTCCGGCAGATCCAGATAGAGATCATAGAATTTCACCCGGTTGCTGGTCAGCTGAAGAGTATCGTGTATGCCCTCTCGAATATCGATCCACTCCAGGCGATCTTCGGTGTCTGAGCGACTGTAGCTTTTCAACGATTTTACCAGTCCGGCAATCCTCTCTCCTGCCGTCTCTATATTTTGAAACATCTTCCCAAACTCAAACTGATCGAGCAGATACTGAATCTGCTCCGCATCTCCGTCCGTAACTTTCTGAAGCAGATCAGCGTAGCCATCAGGCATCTGAGCAATAATCCGTTTCTGTGCATTCCCCAGCTCGGGAAAGATCTCTTTCAGGTGCTTTGTGCGCTCCCGAATTGTTTTGGTATCGGGAAAACCGGAATTTCTTCCCAGCTTAAAAATTTGCTGACCGGTTTGATGAAGCTCCGAGGCACTGTCTCCATACAACTTCTGCATCAGCTGATGCAGATGCTTTTCAAGCGTATCGGTTGAGCGTAACAGTGCGGCAGTCGGGTTGTTTACTTCGTGCGCAAATCCCGCCACAAGCTGACCCAGTGTAGCCATCTTCTCCTGGTGAACCAAAGCCTTCTGTGCATCCTGTAGATCGCGATAGGCTTGCTTCAATTCATTACGTTCACTCTGCAATTTACTGTTCAACGAATCAAGCTTCATCTGCAGGATAATCGTTTGACGATACCTCTCCAGCAAATTAGCCATGATCAACTCATCAAGATAGCCGTCCAGTTCGGGATGAGTATCAATCAGATGATTCACGTCTTTTTTGGGAATTCGCAGAAAGCGGCAGTTCTCCTGTGTTTTGGCGGTGGTCAGTGATGGGAGTCCTGTAATAAAAGAGATGATTCCGATCAGAGACCCGGAACCCAAATGCTGCAGCGGAAATTGAACATCGTTGTACGGCTTCTTTTTGTATAGCTGCACGTCGCCGTCTAAAAGAATATAGATGTTGTTGAGCGGCTCACCCTCTTTAAAGATGGTAATGCCCGTTCCCAACTCAAACAGGTACTTCTCGGCCTGCCCATTCTCATCCAGTACCCGGTGCAGTAACCCGGTAACCTTGTCGCGGTCTTCCAGCCATTGTGCACCGAGTTTAAATTTCATTGATCCGTCATTTTTCGTCCGGTCCTGAGACTCTCTGCAATTTTTTCAGAATCGAGAATTTTCATATACGGTAATGGATCTTTCACATTCTCGATCACATAATCGGTAAGCAGTCTTCGAGTAATTTCAACAAGCTCTTCCTTCTCCCACGGTTTCGCTATGTAGTGTTTGAGGTCTGCTTCATTCACAGCCTTTACAGTTTCATCCAGGCCGGCCTGACCGGTAATCAGAACTTTCCGCGTAGATTTGGTCTTCTCCTCATTCTGCATCTCTACCAGAAGCTCTACCCCGTTTTTACCCGGAAGAACATGATCACAAAGAATAAGACCGATTTTTCCATCCTCCTCTAAAATATCTTCCACAAGGGATTCCGCCTCCTCCGCGGTATCCGCCATCTCCACATTGAAAAATTCCTCAAACTCGGTGATGTCCCGCACGATGGAGTCCAGCACTTCCGGTTCATCTTCAACCACCAAAATGTAAATTTCTGATTTCATAGTTTTAAGTTTAGAGAATGTAGGGCCAGTAGAAGCTAGTCATGAATATGATTAAAAGTACGGCAACAATGCCAATTATAGTTCCGGCCACAATCATATCCTTCGTTTCAACAACGCCTGTGCTAACCGCAATAGCATTCGGCGGCGTGGAAATGGGCAGAACCATCGCAAAACTGGTACTCAAGGCTATGATCAAACCGATAATGAGTGTCCCCGCAGGGCCTCCCACAATTCCTGATGTTGCCAATGTAATGCCCAAAGGTATCAAAAGTGAAGCCGTAACCGTGTTAGACAGAAAGTTAGACATCAATATTGAAACGAATGCAAAGACGCTTAGCAGTACCAGGTACGACATCTGTTCCCAACCGATACTTCCCACAATCCAGTCAGCCAGTCCGGTCTCCTTCATAGCTATTCCAAGCGATATACCGCCGGCAATAAGCCACAAAACCTCCCAAGGTAGATTTCGGATATCATCTTTTTCAAAAGCCTGAGTTAGTGTCAGAACCGCCACGGGAATCAAGGCAACCATACTGCTCTGAATGCCGTGCAGACTCTCTGTAACCCATAACACAACCGTTACACCAAACACCACATAAAGAATCCAGGCTTTGGTTGAAGTCTTCCACTCTCCTTTCATTTCCAGCGGAATTGATTTTAGTGCGGGCGGATGGAGCTTTAATAGTAAAAACCAGGCAAATGCCAGCATGATGAGAGCCAAAGGCGCGGCGTAGAGCATCCAGCTACCAAACTCTATGTTCATTCCCTGCTGGTTGAGTGCTGCAATCACAACGGCATTTGGCGGAGTTCCGATGGGTGTGGCAACACCACCGATATTGGCCGCGAACGGAATGGAAAGTGCAATACTGATCCTGGCCGGATCGGTCATCTCCATCTTAGCCAGAATTGGTATGATAACCGTAACCATCATCGCCGTGGTTGCCGTATTACTCATAAACGCAGAGAGAATAGCCGTAACAGCCATTAAGCCAAACATGATCATTGCCGGACTGGTACCAAAAGGTTTCAGCAGTATCCGGGTCATATTTTTATCGAAGTTGTATTTAACCGCGGCATCCGCTAAAACAAATCCGCCCATAAAGAGAATGATAATCGGGTTGGCCAGAGTTGCCACAAACTGGCTGAACGGAACGGGATCGTAACCTGATTCGGGAGCAAACGTTATCACCCCCTCGGCACTGAGCAGCAGCACCTCGAGCAGAATTACAAGAATGGATGTTGAGTAGATCGGTATGGTTTCAAACATCCAGAAAACAGCCGCCATTAGAAAAATACTAAGAGCAAGATGTCCCGGTAACGACAATCCTGGAAAGGTGATAAAGAGAGGAATACAAAATCCGATAATCCCTAAAATAAGTCCGGTCAGTTTAGCTTTATCCATAGAACTACAAAAAGGTCAAAACATTGATCGATGACTATCAAAATACATAGAAATAGAATTCTAACAGAGCGGTTTCTTTAGAAAAACCAATTAATTAATGGTAGCGGTTTCAGAAATTGAGAACTCTACGCCCCTCACTGATTTTCACAGATTACTCCGCAAAGCCTCGCAGAATTTCTGCGTTGAGATATCATTATCTGTGTAACTTATATCAAATGGTAAGACACTTAATATCCAATTAGATTACTATTTAAAAAAATATTTAAATATATCTTGAATCATCCTAAATTTGGGCATTATCCTACGATCTCCGGTTATAAACATCAAGTTTCAGGCTGAAAGCCTGTAACAATCCAGCCCGGGACATCGTCCCGGGTTTAAAAGTTCAACACGTTAGATAGTAGGCTGTAAGCCTACTACATACTTAATCCCAAAAATAGTCTTCACTATATTCAACAACATCATACTCCTTCATAAATCTCTCAATCTCTTCCCGAAAACTCAATTGTTTATGATGTTCTTCCTGCCGGGCAATATATCTGGTTACTATATCAACTTTCGAGCTGCTAACAGAAAAAGCACCGTATCCCCTCTGCCAATAAAATAAAGGATTATCTGTATGTTCCTTCATCCATTTGGAGGAACTCTTCTTAACTTGTTCAACAATCACGGCCATGGCCACATTTTTGGATAGCCGAAACAAAAAATGAACATGATCGGTGACAGAATTTATGATGAGTGCCGGACTTTTAAGCTCTTTAAAAGTACCTGCCATATACGAATGTAAATCAGATCGGATTTCATTACAGATCAGCGGTTGTCTGTGCTTGGTTGAAAAGGTCAAATGGATGTAGAGTTTAGACAGGGATTGGCTCATACAGGTTTTCTGATTTGATTACATGGTTGGTGACTTATATCTGTATGAAACGAAAATGGTTAAATACTTACAGAAATTTTCCGTTAATGAGGTTATTCTGTTTCAGGCTTACAGCCTTTTTTGTACAGGTTGGCAATTGAAATTTGAAACCTGGGGCGATGCCCCAAGGCTGAGACGTGAAAGGCTTTCAGCCTTATTTTTTCTATCTGAAAAATAGCATAATAATAGAGGTAAGCGCAGAGATAATAATTCACTTTAAAATTGATAAATAATTGATTAGTAGAAAAAATTGCAATCAGAGTTACTTTTGTAATCACTAATCAAACCAACCTTCTTGCCGCCGTTTGAACAGGATCCCACACCGGAGAAAATGGCGGCGCATAAGAGAGATCCAGATCAACGATATTCTGAGCTGTCATGCCCGCGGTGATAGCCGTTACAATAGTATCGATTCGTTTAGCCGATCCGGGAAAGCCAACAATCTGCCCACCCAGAACTTTACCACTCGATTCCTCTGCGATTAACTTCACCGTAATTTTATCACTTCCGGGATAGTATCCCGATCGTGTTCTGCTCTCAATTGTAGCTGTTTTAAATTTTATACCGGATTCTTCCAACTCCTTTTCCGACAGTCCGGTTCTGGAGATCTCAAGTTCCTTAAATTTGGTAATGGCCGTTCCGCATACTCCCGGGAATTCCATGTCCCCGTCGCTCAGATTTATCCCGGCTACCAGACCGTGTTTATTGGCAACCGTTCCAAGCGCAATCCAGGTCTGCTCTTTTTTGATCAGATGATAGGATTCCGAACAATCACCGGCGGCCCAAATTCCGGGAACCGTTGTTTGCAACTTTTTATTAACCTTGATCGCCCCTTTCACTCCGGCCTCAATCGGTGTTCCATCCGTTAATGCAGTATTCGGGTTCACACCCATGCCGAGTATCACGAGATCTGCATCTTCATTTCTCTTATCCGTTTTGACCGAAGTAACCGTACCGTTTTTTGATTCAAATTTCTCCAGCTTCTCGTTTAGATACAGATCAACACCCGAATCTCGCATATAGTCAGCTATTAAATCAGCCATATCTTTATCCATAGTCGTCATTACCTGAGGAGCCATATCGAAAAGGGTGACCTTCATATCAAGGTCCAGCAGCGCCTCAGCCATCTCAATCCCGATGTATCCACCGCCAACAATGACCGCTCTTTTTGGCGAATTCTTTTCAATGTAATCAAAAACATCAATCCCGGTCTGGAGTGTACTTAACCCGAATATTCCATCAGACTCTATTCCCTCAAAATCGGGACGGATGGGCGACGCTCCGGTGGCGATCAGCAGTTCCTCATACGATTCCCAAAAAGTGCGGTTATCCTCTAGATTTTTCACCTCCACTCTTCTGCCTTCAGTGTCGATCTTTATAACTTCGTGTAGAATTCGAACATCAATATTCTGCTTTTCCCTGAACACCTCCGGTTTTCGCGCGATCAATTGATCAGAATCACTAACCTGCCCTGCAATATAATAAGGCATTCCGCAGGCAGCGTATGATGTATGCTTTCCCCTTTCAAATACAACAATTTCTCGATCGGGCTGAGCTCTTCTAACTTTCGATGCAGCACTCATACCCGCCGCGTCCCCTCCAATAACTACCAGTTTTCCTTTGTTCATGCCATCTGTATTAAATTTACCTTTTCAACAATGTATTAAGAATTTATTCCATCATCTATATTTGATAAAACTCTATTCGCCATTCTTACTCTCTTAAAAAATAAGTATTAACTTACAGATGGAAATCTTTTAACTCTTCAATTTTTTAGAGAACATGGAAAACGAGTCTTCGCCAAAAAAATCGAACAGAGGCTTTAATTTCGTCATCAAATGGTCACTCCTGTTTTTTGTCATACTTGTGATTGTAGGTTTAATTTATCGTAATCTCTATCCGGTCAAACTCGATCTCGCTCAGGATGATTATATCAAACAGGTGTTTACCATTCAAAAATCTTATGTATACTCCGAACCAACTGATTCCACGTCTATAGTCGGGGAGTTTGAATCGAGCGAAATTTTATATGTGATTGACGAACATGAGAATAAATACTTGGTCAGACCACTTATCACGACCTACCTGGATAGTGTATGGATAGAACAGGAACACGTTTTTGAATACTCACCGGAGTACTACCGCCAATTTAAGTATGAGGAAGATCGACGAAGATTTAATACTGATAATTAAGCCTATGAATAGATGATCGGATATTCAGACCAGAAAAATCCCGACCGCATCACGAAGGTCCACATGTGGATTGGTCGAGTTCTGCTCATTGTAGTCGGTCTGGAGTGGATCTATCTGCTGATTGAATCCCGGTGGCTCTCTCTTTTTGTCGTTACTCTGCTCATCATCGTACTATTTTTCCCAATTATATTCAGGAGAAAACTTCAGGTTGAAATCCCGGCCGAGTTTCATCTGGCGGCTGTCATATTCACGTTTGCCGCTCTCTATCTGGGTGAAGTACAGGAATTCTATCAGCGCGTTTGGTGGTGGGATATTGCCCTGCACGCCTCAGCAGGATTACTGATGGGAATACTCGGTTTTTTGCTGATCTATATTCTAAATGAAAGCAAACGAATAGAGATCCATCTTACACCGGGCTTTACTGCATTCTTCGCATTTACGTTTGCTGTAACTATCGGAACTGCATGGGAAGTGTTTGAATTTGCTATGGATCAAATTTTTGGTCTTAATATGCAAAAGCCGATGCTGGATGATCCCTCAGGCTTAACGGACACCATGTGGGATATGATTGTAAATGCTATTGGGGCGTTTATAATCAGCCTGACCGGATGGTGGTATCTTAAATTTGAGAAAAATTTCTTTATGAAGGAGTGGATCAGAAAATTCATAAAAAAGAACCCTCGTCTATTTAAAAAGTGAATCCATAAAAAAACGCCTGTATGAACTATACAGGCGTTTTTAAGTCAAATATTTCAATCAGGTTTAGAATCCCTGCTGATTATTTTGCTGTTGATCCATCTGGGTTTCCATCATCATCTGCTGTATGCGCTGTTGCAATGCCGGATCTTGCTGAAGTGCTACGTTAATCTCCATAAAGCGGTCCATGCTCATGCCTTCCTGTTCTACGGCTTGCGCAACGCTTTGGTCCAATTCACGCTCCATCTCCGCAATTTGCTCCGAAGCTGACTCAAACTTATCCAGTTCCTCCTGAGTTACATCAAGCTGATCGTCTGACTGTTCCATATATCTTGATTCAGCAATCATGTTGTAGGTCTCTACACTTAAATCTTCGCTTTCAACAACTGCAACCATATCAGACTGTGCATCCATTTGAACCTGTTGTGCAACTGTCGATATCTCAACAAATGTTTCCAGCTCATCATCAGAGACTTCTATCTGAGGTGGTGATTGCTGTTCAAATTGTCCTTGAAAATTATCCTGTGGAGCTTGTTCTGTCATGGTTTGATCCTGTTCGGATTGGCATGCCAACATGCTCAAGCCCAGAGCGATCAGTGTTAAATATTTAATCATCATTGTTTGTTGTATTAACATTTCTACTAGTACAACAAACTAAATTGTGAACAAACTGTTTCCCTTTTTATAAGATTTGATGAGATTTTAATCCCTTTAACATCAATACAGATTTGAAATCAATGAGCTGAATCATGAAGCGAATCACACTTTTATAGCTAAGCGGATGTGGACTTTCGTAACATAAGTTATCGTATTTCTCTTATTCCGGAACAGGCTTCTCATCCCTCCGGATGATAACTTGGCTTTGGATGAAAAAAGAAAGGTAGTTTGAAAAAAAGTTGAGAAAGTACCTGGGAAGGGACTTCCCGATCAACCCTGCTCGGATTGATTACCCTTCGGCGGGACAGGCTTCTCGTCCCTTTGGATAATAACTTGATTCTGAGTGTGAAAAAGAAAGGTAGTTTGAAAAGAAGTTGAGAAAGTACCTGGGAAGGGACTCGAACCCTTACGATGTCGCCACCACCGGATTTTGAATCCGGCGCGTCTACCAATTCCGCCACCCAGGCGTGACATTAAATCAATCACAGATTTGAAATATAAGCAGGGTTTTAAACAATAGAAACATCTATTTGATCAAAATTTTCCGGACAAGTCATTAAGCGAGACCAGTTGTAGCATTGAAAATTTGCCTTATCAAATCATCATAATTCTTAGTAGTTTAATCACAGATAACTTTTTAACAACCAACCAGCCTGAGATGAAAAAAGCGTTTATTGGTAGTCTGATCGGTGTGGCAATCGTCATTGCACTCGATTCATTTGCAAGAGTCATTATCTCCATCTACATGGGATTGAACTACCCAATGATCTCCTACGGAGAATTTCCGGGTATTATCTGGCCCATGCTCCTCACCTTTATTGGAGGATTTACAGTCTTTTTCGGTGCGATGTTCACATTAACCTACGGACGAAAAAAAAGATTGGTAGCACTTTTAACTCTTCTGACATTCATTATTCTGATCAGATATGGACAGATCTACCTGTTAACGGGCCTTGAGTCTCTTTTCTACCCCATAACAACGCTTGTACTATCACTCGGAGCCATTCTTTTAGCCTGGCAGCTGACCGATCCAAATAAGAAGAGTGCAGAAGAAATTACGCACGATGAAGAGGACTTTGATAATAACCAACACGGATACCACGAACCGGAAGGGAACTAAACATCAAAAAAGATAAAATAGAACTGAATACGGTTTGAATCCAAACGGACCGGAAAAAGTGACTCTAACGTTTACTCTTCGTCACATTGAAACATAAATCCTTTTTTTCGGATCGTTTCAATAAAATCAAATTCGGAGTGCTCTCTCATCTTTTTTCTCAGATAGCTGATGTAAACATTAATGTAATTTGTTTGAGTATCGAAATGTATATCCCAAACATTACTGGCCAACTCTTCCTGTGAAATAATTCTACCTTTATTCCGTACAAAATAGACCAGGAGGTTAAACTCATTATTAGTCAGATCTACCTCATTTTCTTTGATAATCATTTTTCTGGATATCAAATCAACGGTTAGGCTTCCGCAGGTAAGCTCTTTCTCTGCTCCTTTATTATTGCTTCTTCTGGCAATTGCGTCGAGACGAGCCATTAACTCGTCACTATTGAATGGTTTGGTGAGATAATCATCAGCACCCACATTCAATACTTTTACTTTTACATCGGTTTCGTGCTCAGCGGATAGCACAAGCACAGGGGTTGTAACTCCCTCCTCTCTTATTTTTGCACATACATCATATCCATTTCCGTCTGGCAGACGCAAATCAAGAATGATCATATCAAACTTATTATTGAGAGCCTTTTCTTCCCCGTCGCCTGCTGTTTCTGCAACGGCAACGTCATTTCCCCGATGTTCCAAAACTGCTTTTACAAGTGTTCGAACCGTCGGATCGTCTTCAACGACTAATATTTTCATCTTTTTTTTTGTTTCCGTAGATGCTGTAGACATAATTAATTCATTTCAAAGTTATAAAGATGAATCTGCTGAAGGTTACAAAATTATTTAATTCAAAAAAGTATTTTTTTACGCAGCTTCATAACCGATACTCTTGAACCATTTAAAAATTTGATTTAAATAGACTTCACTAAATGAATGGTTTTCATTTAATAAATTCAACTCTGCTTTTATACCTTTTTCTTTTAGCAATTTTATTTCCCTGGCCTGAGGAGCTGCTTTTACTTTTACGTCGTTTTTGCCATGAAAAGCAGCAATATTCATGTGCTGTAAGTTTTCCCAATTGTCGTTTAACACTTCTGTTTTTATTCTGGCACCTACTACAGCAAGATCGTTCACGTGTTTCCAGCGCGTAAGAGCAAAATAACCGGCAAGGTACCCCCCCATGGAATAGCCCAGCACGCCAATCCTGTTCACCTGAATCACCGGAAGAAGTTTATCCACTACCTCCTGTACAAATTCTGATGCCAGCTCTAAGGATTTAATAAACTGCCCCCGATTGCCATCATATAAATACCAGGCCCTACCCCAGTCAGAAACATTCTTATTTCTGCTTCGATCGTAAATGGGATAGGGTCCCTGTATAAAAAGATGATACGCTTTAAGGTTTAAAAGTGTATCACAGCGCTTTTTAAACTGTTCATTATTCTCCCCAAAACCGTGAAAATAGATAAGCAAAGGTTTCTCTTCCTTTTCACCGGTTTCGATCAATGTATAAGGCACTTCAATTTTAAATGAAGTTTTTCCAGATACCAATACTTCGTTTTCCTTACCGGCCATCTAAACAGAACTTTAAATTTTTGGTTACTTATAAATCAATGAATGATCTGATAATAGCAAAATTTGCGGAACAATAGTCAAATAATGCTATGGGAACTCATAACATTATGGAAATAAATTTATGTTAAACCATCAAATTCTATAGCTTATAACAAGATTGGATGTAGATAGATCGTAAATGAAAAACATAAGCTACTTTACAATTATTCTCTTTTCGGTAACCCTTTTGATACTGACAGCCGCTCCGGCAATCAGTTATTCGCAAGGCGGATTTTCCGGTGAATTTACCAGAATAGGGTTTTCACCAATAGGTATCTCAATGGGTAATGCCATGACAGCATCTACCGAATACAGCGGTCTCAGCTACTACAATCCTGCCCAGGCAGCTATAAAAACAGGCTCTGTACCTATTCAATTTTCTTCTGCTTTGATGCAGTTCGACAGACAGCTTCATATGGTATCGGCAAATTTCCGGCTCCCTCCCTCCGCAGGATTAGCCTTTACGCTCATCAGCGCACGAACAGGAGATATTGATGGGCGGAACTTGAGCGGATACCATACCGGATACTTATCTACATCCGAATATCGCCTGTCGGGAGATTTTAGCATTCGATTTTCAAACCATGTGATGGCCGGCATTGGTATCAACTTTAACTATTCTGACCTGCATGAAGAAATTTCGGCGGTACAAGGTATCGGAATTGATATTGGTGTAATTGGAAAAATTACATCTCAAATCAATGTAGGCGCTTCAGTCCAAAATTTATTCTCTTCATTGTCTGTAAACACAACCGACCTTTACGGAACAGATGCAGCACCAAGAAACGAAAAGCATCCGCTAAGAATAATAACAGGCATCCGTTATAAATATTCAGAGGGTCTGAAAATGCACGTAGATTACGAAGTTCGAAATCAATTTGGTGAAACCGCTCAAGACGGTTTGGGGCGCCAAGAAGTTCGTTCAACCAACCATTTTTTAAAATCCGGTGTCGATTACTCCCCTCATGAGAGAGTCTCTTTGCGGGCGGGTGTCATTTGGAATGAAAAAAATCAGGATCAAAGTTTTAAGCCCTCTGCCGGTTTCTCAATTCATCTGCCATTCGACAGGCTCACACCATCAATAGATTACGCTTTTGCTTCTGAGCCATCTGGCATCTCTTCAATGCACGTTTTTGGATTGAGGGTCAAGATTTAGATCAGGACTCAGGGCTCAGGACTTTTAAAAGATGTTCAATATTATTTCGTCAACACAGATATTTTCTTACATACTGTAAGATGTCTACTCAACTGAGATACTAAAATTCTCCTCTCCGGTCCTTCAGTTCTTTGTATAACATCTCTCGTGCTCTGAAAATATGAGCTTTCACTGTTCCTAATGGCAGGTCCAGCTGTTCTGAAATTTCATCATAACTCAGCTCCTCAAAGTGGCGTAATTTTATAACCACCCTGTATTTTTCGGGTAGATCTTCGATAGCCTCACGGATGATATCACTCCTCTGCTTTCGAATGATTTTTCGGTCTGTACCGAAAGTATCATCCTCCAGCTGGATATTCATTTCACCCTCTTTTGTCTTAACCGGTTCGTCAATCGAGGTCGTTTGAAGCTTCTTCTTGCGCAGATAATCAATTGTGTGGTTTGTGGTTATTCTATAGAGCCAGGTAGAAAATGCGTAGTTGGTATTATAAGACTCGAGGTTGTCAAAAGCCTTCATAAAGGCTTCCTGCACCAAATCCCGAACCTGCTCTTTATCCTTTACCATTTTGGTTAAATGGTAGAACAGAGGGGTTTCATATTTCTGCATCAGAGACCTGTAAGCACTCTGATCTCCGGCTACTGCTCTCTCAACAAGCTTGTCGTCTTCAAGGCTGCTTGCAGAGGCATTTTCGCGTGGTGTGGTCTGTGATTTGTTGCTTTTGTCCTGGTTAGACATCAAAAAATTTCAGTTTTTTCAAAACCGATGACAGATGCATCTTAAGTTTTACGCTTATTACAATTAGAAGGACTAATTATCCCATAACCTATAATCGAACAAAAATTAACATAACAATACCACTATGAAAAAACTACTTGTAATTATTTTTGCGGCTACATTTGTATTTGCTACAACTTCAATTACAAATTTTGCACAGGCACAAAACACAGGTGGCATTCAAGAAGGAGACCTTGTAATTAATGCCGGAATTGGATTTGGTACAACATTTAGTACGTTTGGTGCTAACTTCGGCCTTCCATTTGGAGCTAATGTTGAGTATGGAATTACTGAACTTGAAACCGGTTCAATTGGTCTGGGAGGAGATTTTGGAATTTCTTCTGGTTCAGGTGTTACAATGACAACATTCGGAGCAAGAGGGTCATACTATTTCAATGATCTATTTGATATAGAAAATCCAGATTTGGATGTATACTCAGGTATTGGTCTGTACTACAGAAATTTTAACTTTTCTGGCTCAACAACAAATTGGGGAACCGGTGTTTATGCTGCTTTTCATGCCGGTGCCAGATACTACTTTTCTGATAATATTGGTGGATTTGCTGAAGTAGGCAATAATTGGGGCTGGTTAAATTTGGGTGTAGCAATCAAACTGTAAAATGATTGTTCACTTCAGAGTCTGTTGATTTTATCAAGACAGAGTCAGGTGTCCGCTGAAAGGCGGACACCTTTTTTTATAGCAATATACCGTGTCGAATCCCACCTGTAGATACAGTCAGCTCTTCAAAACCAAAATATTCCATAAATTCATACAAAATGATGAGCCCGCCTGTAATTACATCCCCTCTTCCGGTTAAAAAAGGTGAGTATTTTCTCTCTATTTCAGCAGAACTTATCACTGAGAATTCATCAATAAACTTTTTTATGAACTGCTTTTTCAATCTAAAGCCGTTAATTTTCTCAGAGTCATAATCATCCAGTCCAATCAAGATTGCGGCAATTGATGTAACTGTACCCGCAACACCCACCAAAGTGTGATTGCCGGGATCTACAGTTTCTGCTTTCAACAAACGTCTGACTTCCACTCTCACTTCTTCAATCTGAGCAGTTGAAGGCGGATCACTTTTCAAGTATCTCTCTGAAAAACGAACGCTCCCCATGTCAACCGAAACTCCTCTTTTCAACTCAAGCTGTTTCCCAATTGCGATCTCAGTACTGCCTCCTCCAATATCCAAAACAACAAAGTTATCGCTCTGATTATCCAATACAGAAATGGCACCTCTATAGGTCGTTTCTGCCTCTTCCCTCCCGCTAAGAAGCTGTACGCGCCATCCGGTCTCGTTATAGATTTGATTTAAAAACTCCTCTCTGTTTGCAGAATCGCGAACGGCGCTGGTTGCAGTAACAACTACTTTATCCACAACTGAAGGGAAATTGTCTGTCAGATAAGCCATGTACCGGTTTAGTACTTGAATAACTCTTTTGCAGCTTTCAGGGTGCAAATTTTTATCCATGTCAACTCCCCTGCCGAGTCTGGGTACTTCTTGTTGTTCATCCAGAACTTCAATACTGCCATTCGAAATTGTTGCTACTAAAAGCAGTACGGAGTTGGTGCCAATATCTATCGATGCCTTAATCTGAGGAGAATCCATGAAGTGATCATTACTGTTTTTTCAAATGAAGCAAAATCCACTCGTCTTCCTGAGTTTTGGCAGTTAAACTCACCGGTTGATCCACCAGACGTTTTCTGATGATCTCTTCATCTGAATCCAGCAGACCGGTTAAACAAATATCACCACCGGGTTTGGTGTGTTGTACAAGGAATGGGATGATCTCAAGAATTACATTTCGGTTGATGTTTGCCAGAGTAACATCGAACAGTTCATTCTCCCCGATCTGGTCTGTACTGCCAAATCTAATCTCAACCTTCTCATTCACACCGTTAATCAGGGCGTTCTCCACAGCGTTTACCTTACTCCATTTGTCAACATCAAAACCGATCGCTTTTTGGGCACCCAGCTTAATTCCAGCAATTGCCAAAATTCCGGTACCGGTACCCGCGTCCATCACATTCTTGCCCTTAAAGTCTATTGTAGACAACCGGTTCAGAATCAAACGGGTGGTTGCGTGGTAACCGGTACCAAACGCCATCTTGGGGTCGATCTCAAGCAGAATCTGGCTCTCTGACGGTTTTACTGAAGACCAGGTTGGACGAACCAGAAACCGGCCAATTACTTGCGGCTGAATGGTTTTTTCCCACTCTTCATTCCAGTTTTGTTCCTCCATATCTTCCATTTCAATGAACTTTGCGTCAGGGTAGACTGCTATAAGCTGTTCGATCAGTTCCCTGTTCGAATCATTATAACGCGGTTTTTCAACATAGGCGATCAGACGGTTATCAAACTGCTCAAACCCGTAAAAATCCATATCCATCAGCTCGGCAATAAATGATTCCTGATAGCGGTCTTTAAGCCTGAATACAAGTTTGATATAGTTCATCGTAATAGTTTCAGTGTAGAGAATGGAATTTAAATGTAAGCGAAATCAACCAACTGCCCATTCAATCAAGAGAACCGGTTAAACCGTGACCTTGCTCTCTTGTTTTGGATCTAAATCATACAGTGATGATACGGTAGCCTGAATGGTTTTATACCACTCGTTGCCAAACTTATCGTTGATCTCATAAAAGTCGGAAAAATCAGGCTTTCTCAGTTTCATTTTCCACTCCTGATTTTTCGCTTTAAAAACAGGATCGATATGCAGAAGCTGATGATAAAGAAGCATTTTTTTGGTATCGGTATCGAGCATATCCCACAAGTCACCGGAAACCTCTATCAGATAGTCGTTACCGGAATAGTGCTTCACCTCCCGGGTTGCCTTCATACACTTTGCAGCTCTCTGCTTGGAAATATTGGGATAAACGAGAAGGTAACCGATCTGAGCCGGACCGAGCTCAATTTTGTGAGTTTCAATTACATCCTTTGCTATCTCTTCAATTTCGGGCGCTTCCATCAGCTGTTTGTCAGTCAGTTTGATGTCACCTTCGGGTTTTAAAAAATCGTTATCGGGCATGATACTTTCTTAGATAGGTTTTTTTACAATTCCATTTATCGGATGCCGAAGATATCAAAGGATAGAGTGAATAGCGAGAAGATATTGATTCCAAACCGCGTAATTATTCATAAAAAAAGCCGCACCTGCTATCAACAGATACGGCCTCCACTTTAGGTGTTCACTCAATTAGACCCTGAATCCTAGTACCCCAATTCCGTACAGGAGGTGTTTACATACTGATTGTTCCAGCACATGCGGTCTCCATCTTCATCCAGATACCCTGTTCCTGAATCTGTATTCCAGTACAACACTGTTATACTGTTTCCATAGAGTCCGTTTGACTCAATTGTATGCTCAGCACCTTCTTTTAAATAGGTTAACTGACTGGTTTCAGATGAACCTTCATCTGATAATGTAAATTCGATCTTGTAGTCATCATTTGAAAAGTACTCCCATTCATAAAAGAGAACCGGTTGTGAATCGGACTCTTCTGAATAAAAGGCCCACTCGCCATTTGAATTGTCATGAGCAGCAAAACCGTACATAAATCTTTGATTATCCCACGTTTGCCCTGTTTCCGGGTCACTTCCGTCAAAATAGAGGTTCCACTCAATTCCGGGACCGATGTCTTCGGCTGTCATCCGAATCGTTAATCCTTCAATTGTATACTCCCATGTCCATACACCGTTACTGAAATCCGGATCATCATTGGCTCCAAATCCCATATAAAACTGCCCGATGCCCGCGTAAGAGGATAGAATCCCATTTGAGGATTGTGCATAGGCTTCTGCCATATTGAAGGTTTGATACTCCTCTGTTGGCTCGGTGTCACTGTCCTCAAAATAGCTCACGTCCACCTCTGCAGGTGAAGTTTCTGGCAGTTCAGGTTCATCCATATCTGTATCGGACACTGTGTCGTCTGAACAGGCTGATAAAAATAAAAAGGCAATAAGTATTGCCGATAATGTTTGTGATAGTCTTTTAGTTAACTTCATACTGCTTGGTATTTTTCCATTGTATTCATGTTTTCCTTTCTATTTATATAAGCGTAAAAACAGAACTTCAGGTGTCATACTATTTCAGAAAATTTGATATCAGATTTAACAATAAACTCAATAGCCCTTTATATTGATTAAGTTCATATTTTATGAACCAAAACAAGTAAATTGCTGAAAATTAATACTCAACAGTTAGTTAACCGAGGCAGTTGACAAAACCTGTCATTTAATCATCTAAGGCTATTTAAACCGGGCAAATATGAAAATAACATCATCGGAAGAGGCAGTTAAAGGAATAAAGTCAGGAGATAACATTTACATTCACACGGCAGCAGCGGCTCCGCAAAAGCTGATTGCAGCCATGACTGAACGCCATAAGGAGTTGAAGAATGTTTACGTATACCATCTTCACACCGAGGGAGCTGCTCCATATGTGAAGCCTGAATATGAAGATGCATTCCACACCCGGGCATTTTTTGTTGCCGGCAATGTGCGAAGTGCCATCAAGGAAGGTTTTGCAGACTACATCCCAATTTTTTTAAGTGAAGTACCCCACCTGTTCAATCGTGGGATTATAAAATTGGATGTGGCCTTGATTCAGGTAAGTCCACCCGATAAGCACGGATTTTGTTCCATGGGTGTATCTGTGGATGCCTCCCGGGCTGCAGTTAATAACGCAAAGCTGGTCATTGCACAGATCAATCCGAACATGCCCAGAACACATGGTGATGGTATCATACACCGGAATGATATTGATGTAGCTGTTGAAGTTGATGATCCGCTTCCCGAACACGCTCCCGCCGATCTTTCTGAAACGGAGCTGGAAATTGGAAGGTATTGTGCAGAACTGATTGAAGATGGTGCTTCCCTTCAGATGGGAATTGGCAGCATTCCCGACGCTGTTTTAGCCTCTCTTACAAATCATAAGAATCTCGGCGTACACACCGAAATGTTTTCAGACGGATTGATTTCTCTTGTTGAATCGGGAGTGATCAACAACAGCAATAAAAAAATTCACCCAAATCGAATTGTTTCATCTTTTGCCGTAGGCACCCGAAAGCTCTACGATTTTATGGATGACAACCCCAATTTAGCCATGCTGGATTGTGCCTATGTTAATGATACGGCCGTCATTCGAAGAAACCCCAAAGTTACCGCGGTAAACAGTGCCATTGAAGTTGATTTAACCGGACAGATCTGTGCCGACTCGATCGGGACCTATCTCTACTCGGGGGTTGGAGGCCAGATGGACTTTATAAGAGGCGCATCCCTTTCTGAAGGCGGTAAGCCTATCATTGCCCTGCCTTCATCAACAAAACGCGGTGCCAATCGAATTGTACCGTTTTTAAAACAGGGTGCAGGAGTGGTTACAACCCGGGCTCACGTACACTATGTTGTAACCGAACATGGAATTGCAAGCTTGTATGGCAAGGGGCTGAAAGAGAGAGCATCCGAGCTCATAAAAATCTCACACCCCGATCATCGGGAAATGCTGGAAAGAGCAGCCTATGATCGGTTCAAATCTTTATAATTCCTTATATTACAATCGATTCAAAACTACAGGAATCAAAAAAATTTAAATAGATATAAATGAAAAGCTCAGACGAAAGTAAAAGAATTCCTCACACAGCCGATACAGTAGATGACGTAATCAAAGCATTTCAATCAAATCCGGCGGGTAATTTTATTGTACTAGCCGGTAAGAACAGAGGTGACAAAAAAAGCTTAGTTAATAAACTTCAGAAAAGTGATTCAAAGGTAAAAACAGTAGACCTGCGAGACATTATTTCAACTGTTGAAGAGGAAACCTATGAAAACATAGAAGAACTTTTCAATTCGCTGAGTGACGGTGAAATTGTTTATTTGAACAACGGTGACGTTTTAAGTGGTGAGTACACCGGAAATACCTACTCTTTTCGAAGATATGCTACCCCACAAGAGAAATATCTCTTGAAAAAAATTGAAAACAGCAACTCCGGTTTTATCCTGGATCTTCTGGACGAAGCAAACGTGAACAATCTTTTGGAAAGAAAGTCCAGTTCCGTTGTTGAGTTTAAACCTCCAAAAGGCGGATTAGGAAAACTGTTTTGGAGACTGAAACAAGTCAGCTTAAATGGTCATACTTTCGAAAATAAACGACCGCTGAAAAAGTAACCTTCTGTATCAAATGATCGGGCCGATTGGCCGATTAAGTGCTCAAAACAAGCTGTTTTGAATTAGTCTACCGGTATTCTGTTGTAAATCAACTCCAGAAGTACATCACCAACGGCTTGCAGTACATTCCTATCGATAATATCAATATCGTCTTTTTGGCTGTGCCAATATGGTGGGAATTCAATCTGTCCTGATTCATTTAGTCTGTGATGTATGATATTTATCATGGGAATACCGGTATACTGCTCAACAATCACGTGATCATCAGCTACCCTTCCTCCTCTCTCATTTAAAAACAACTCTCCATGGCCCTTTTCCGCGGCTATGGACCAAACTTCATCAACCAGCTGAGGTGCAAAATTCACAGAGTGCACCTCTTTGGGAAAAACCGCACCCTCTCCCCCTACCATATCGAGCAGTATTCCAAAACGGGGATTGTACCCCGGTACGGGAGGATTTTGCCCCCAATATCTGGAACCTATAAAATAGTTGGCCAGATCTCCTTCTTCTCCATAATCTTCACCATCAAATAAAATAATATCAACACCGATAGGCGGTGGATTCTCTTTGAATATTGTAGCAAGCTCCATCAATACACTTACACCGCTTGCACCGTCATCTGCACCGGGAATAGGCAATTCCGGATTGTCAGGATCTCGCTCACCCCTTGGACGGCTATCCCAGTGTGCAGCAAGCACAATTCGATCGGTATGCTCACCTCCAAAAGAAACTAATACGTTATAAAATGGAAGGGTTTCATTGTAAATCTCTTGTTCAAATTGCTGAACAAATACTGAGCGCTGACCGGCTGTTTCAGAAAAATGATCTCTAAAATAATTTACTGCCTCACGGTGCGCGTCCGAGCCAGGCACTCTCGGGCCAAAGGCCAGTTGATCCTCTATAAAACTGAAAGCATTTCTGGAGTTGAATTCAGGAACATCTCTCCCCTGGTCTTTGAATTGTAATCCGCTTTGATCATCAGAACAGGCGATCAAAAACAGAGAAATGATGGAGGTAAAAAGTATTCCTTTCATGTTAGGATGATCTGTGTACCATGGTTGAAGAAGATTGGGCAGTTGGAAGTACAACTGTATCCATAATGTTCACATGAGGCGGCCTTGAAGCCATAAATAAAATTATTTCGGCAATATCATCTGCAGTTAAGGGGTCCATGTTTGTGTAAACTTTTTCAGCAGCATCACGATCTCCATGAAATCGCACTTCACTGAATTCTGTATCAACAAGCCCCGGTGAGACGGCACTGACCCGGATATTGGTGCCGTGAAGATCCATTTTAGTTGCCTGAGTAATCGCCTTTACGGCGTGCTTGGTTCCGCAATAAACCGATCCGCCGGGGTAAGCTTCATGTCCGGCAATAGAGCCTACATTAATGATATGGCCGCTGTTTCGCTTTCGCATCTTTTCTGAAACAAAACGAGTCATTGAGAGCAATCCTTTGATGTTGGTATCTATCATCTTATCCCAATCTTCAAAATCTGCCTGATCCACCGGGTCTTTTCCGGATGCCAGCCCTGCGTTATTGATGAGTATATCAATTGGCTGATCAATTGAATTGATACAATCTTTGCAAGCATCCCGATCTCTTACATCAAAAGAGAATATCTGAACATCTACCTGTTGATTCTGTAGAATCTCGTCACGAATTGCATCCAGGCGTTTCTTTCGTCTTCCCGTAAGAATCAGATTCGACCCTTCTTCGGCAAAATGAAAGGCGCAGGCTTTCCCGATTCCGGAAGTTGCCCCTGTTATCAGAACCCACTTATCCTTCAATCGGTGAAAAGCCATAGTATCGTATTATCCGTTCAGTTGTTCGATTCGACGTCCTGCACGAAGAATATCTGACTCCCTGAAACTGTTACCAAGGAATTGTATTCCAACAGGCAGGCCGTTAGAGTGTGTTCCTGCGGGAACGCTTATCCCACAAATACCGGCTAGATTAGCGGTGGTAGTGTAGATATCATTCAGATACATCTGTACCGGATCATCCTGATTTGACCCTAGATCAAATGCCGTAGTAGGTGCTGTTGGAGATACAATCACGTCTACTTTGTCAAAGGCGTTTCCAAAATCCTGCTTAATCAGCCTTCTCACTTTCTGTGCTTTTGCATAGTAGGCGTCGTAGTAACCGGCACTTAAAACGTATGTACCGAGAAGGATACGGCGCTTAACCTCTTTGCCAAATCCCTCAGTACGAGATTTTTTGTAAAGACGAATCAATGGTGAATCAACTTTGGCCAGCTTTTCAATCGCCTCCTCTTTTCCGGCACCAACGGCTATCTTAACCTCTTTTTCAATGGCATCCCGCTCTTTTCCAAGTTCCTCTTCAATCTCTTTGAAATCGGCCCGATGTCCATATCTCACACCATCGTAACGGGCAAGATTACTGGAAGCCTCAGCAGTAGCAAGGATATAATACGTAGCAATTCCATATTTGCTATGCGGCAAATTGATCGGAACCAGTTCGGCTCCCTCCTTTTCAAGGCCTTTCAACTGATCATTAATCATCGTACGAATTTCATCATCCAGCCCTTCGCCAAAATACTCTTCAGGAACACCGATCTTCATTTTCCCGCTATCTTTCCGGATAGCCTCGGTATAATTTTCAACAGGGAGATTTGCAGAAGAATTATCCATCGGGTCATGACCTGAGATATGCTGAAGCATCAATGCGGCATCTTCAACACTATTCGAAAAAGGGCCAATACAGTCAAAAGAAGAGGCAAATGCTACCAGGCCATATCTTGAAACACGGCTGTAGGTTGGTTTTAGTCCAACAACACCACAGTACGAAGCCGGCTGACGAATAGAACCGCCTGTATCAGATCCCAAAGATACATTACACATTCCCGCAGCTACCGCCGCCGCACTTCCGCCACTTGAGCCGCCGGACACCTTATTTGTGTCGTGCGGGTTTTTAGTCGAGCCATGAATGGAATTCTCCGTGGATGATCCCATCGCGAATTCATCCATGTTGAGACGGCCTATTAAGAGAGCATCTTCAGTATGTAGTTTATCAACAACCGTGGCGTTGTATACCGCCTCAAAATTATTGAGCATATTACTGGAGCAGGTCAGTTTTTTACCTTTTTCACTGATTACATCCTTTACTCCTACAACAGCACCGGCCAATTGACCAGCTTTCCCTGCATCAATTTTTTTCTGAATATCGGCAGCCTGTTTCAGCACCGAATCTTCATCATACGCAGTAAACGCATTGATTTCCGGATTTTTTGATTTTATTACTTCGAGATAAGACTTTGCAAGTTCCGGCAACTTTAATTCGCCGGATTTCAGTTGCTCTTGAGTCGAGAGCAGATTTTTCATTGAGAAATGCTGTTAATTTTTAGATTCTTCCTTTACCGTATCTTTATCGTTACTGACCGATTTATTCACTTCATCTTTGCCCTTGTCGATCTCTTTTTTGATATCGTCAGAAGCTTTTCTGAATTCCTGAATTCCCTGGCCAATACCGCGTGCCAGTTCGGGGATGCGTTTTGCACCAAACAGAAGTAAAATAGCAAGGATGATTAACACCCATTCGAAACCGCCTATTGAACCCATACGATTGTAAACTTAGGTTTATATAAATTTGATTGATTAATCATCCAAGATAAAAAATATTTACGACCCAATTGTACCTGAACCCAAATTCTTTTCCAATCATAAATGCACCGGAATTCAAGTGAATTTTCAACATACGCACAGTGCCACATTGAAAATGGGAAGCTAAATCTACCTGATAAAGTTGCACTTCAAACAGTAAGAGGCGGAACTAGTCCCCTCTCACGTAGTGATCATACCAGTTCAGATAGCGTTCAAAGCGATCTTTCTGAAATGCCGGTGTTCGAATTCCATGGTGCTCACCGGGGTAAACCACGAGCTGTGTTTCGATGCCTAATCTTTTCATCGCCTGATACATCTGTTCTGAACTTAAAATTGGCACGTTCCAATCATCCGACCCACCCATCCAGAGCGTAGGCGTTGTAACCTTTGCCACATCGTTAAATGGTGAGATCCGTTCCCATTTTTCAGGAGTTTCCCATGGCAAGCCCAATTCCAGCTCCCAGTATAGCTGATAGTGGTCATGGCCGTAAAGAGAGCGGTAGAGCGTTTCACTGGCTCCGGAGATTGCACCTTTAAATCTGTCCGTTTGGGTAATAACGTAGTTGGTCAAAATTCCGCCATAAGACCATCCTCCAACCCCAAGCTGTTCAGGGTCTGAAACACCCATTTCAATAGCATGATCCACCCCGGCCATCACATCTTCAAAATCTTTATTCCCCCAGTCGGCAAATAGTACTTCAGAGAATTCCTGACCATAGCCTGAAGAGCCCCGCGGATTAACCATAACCACAGCATAGCCCTTAGCTGCAAAAAGCTGTGGTTCAAATCGATAGCTGTGCTCAAACTGAGCAACGGGTCCGCCATGAATCCATAGAATGGTCGGATACCGAACTCCTTCTTCATACCCGATCGGTTTAACTAAAAATCCGTGAATCTCTGTTCCATCTGCACTTTTAAAATGGATCTCCTCAACATCAGGAGCGTGCAAGGAAGCAAGGTAGTCTCTGTTCTCGTGGGTCAGCTGTTCAACAGAGCCTTCTTTGAATGAGTAAATTTCGTGGGGTTCGTTGAATTTCCCTTTAAGCACTACTCCACCTGTTCCGTTCAGATCGAAATCCCTAACGCTAACCTGCCCTGTTATTACCCTTTCAAAACCTGTACCATTTCTATTCACAGTTACAAGATGCCTTTCACCGGCATCCTCAAATGTAAACCAGATCTGATTTCCGTTATCTGAGAATTTTGGACTTCCAACATTCCGGTCTAACTCTTTCGTAATTAATCGTTCGGGTCCGGTGCCATCTGCTTTGGTGATAGCCAGATGCGTTGTGGCATACCAAATCTTTTCCGGTTCAACACTGGTTCTGTAAGCAATTTCACGGCCGTCCGGACTCCAGGCGGGTGACGTATCACTACCCGGATTTTTGGTTACCTGAATCAGTCCGCCATCATTTTCACCTAAATCAGCATCCACTACCCAGATATCATTGTTTTGATTACCATCCGGCTCTTCGGTCCGGTTACTTACAAATGCAATTTTTGATCCATCCGGACTCCAGGCAGCTGATGAGTGATCGTAATCCCCAAAGGTAAGCTGAGTGGCAAGACTATCTCCCGGTGTGTAGGTGTAAATGTGAACACGTCTGCGGTCTAAGTACCCCACATAATCACGCTTAAACTGAAGCCGGTCTATAACATACGGACGAGGTTCGTCCCCATCATACTCATCTTTATCACGAATCATAAGCAGAAGCCGGCTGCCATCAGGCGACCACTCAAAACCGTTAATTCCCTGTTCAATATCGGTGACCTGCTGGGCCTCTCCACCGCGCATATCCAGTTTCCAAACCTGGTTTTTACTATCGTTCCTTGATGCGGTAAAGGTGAGGTATTTGCCATCCGGTGTCCACTGCGGATTACCGGCGGAATAGCCTTTTGCAGTCATTGGAAGAGGATCTCCACCATCCGCAGAAACCATCCAGATTCTCGTTTCTGAAGAACCTTCATCGTAGTCGGTTTGATTGACTGTGTAGGCAATCCAGTTTCCGTCAGGGCTTATTGCGGGACTTCCAACACTTTTAAGGCTGAAATAGTCCTCAATTTCAACAGGCCGCTGGTCGCTTTGAGCAAATACAAAGGTTAATGTGAAGAAAAAAATAAGTGAGGTGAGCAGAGAACAACGAATACTTTTCATCAGAGTGTTAGGGTTAATTGTGATTACCCTTAAGGTTACACAATGCTGATGAAACTTGCTAAGGAGAGTAATGATTCTGAGCAGAGTTGGTACAAAAACTCTGCTCAGAATAGAGAATTTCAAAAAACTTAAGGACGAAGCCGTCCAAGCATACGCGGAAACGGAATGGTTTCCCTAACGTGAGAGAGTCCGCAGATCCAGGCCACGGTTCGTTCAATCCCCAGACCAAAGCCAGAATGTGGAACAGATCCATATTTACGAAGGTCCAGATACCAGCTAAACAGCTCTTCCGGAAGATCGTGCTCGGCAATTCTCTCCTTCAGTACGTCCAGACTTTCTTCACGTTGACTTCCACCAATAATCTCACCATATCCTTCAGGAGCAAGAACGTCGAGCGCTAAAGCAAGCTTTTCATCTTCAGGATCACGCTTCATGTAAAACGCCTTCACTTCAGCAGGATACCTGTGAACCAAAACGGGAGTATCGTATTGCATTGTAAGAATGGTTTCATCACTTCCTCCAAAATCGTTGCCCCATTCAAAGTTAGCGGCAGACTCTTTCCATACCGGAATATTACGCAGATCTTCCTCTATCTGATCCATCCGGGTATGAATCTCCTTTATGCGCTGGTCTATCTGAGCTTTGCGCCACTTTTTAGCAGAACCGTGCTCTTTCTTAATCTCTTCAAGCTCCTCCTTGATAGAGCTTAGCTCCTCATTACGCTCAGTCTCCATCGTTTCGAGGATCTCTTTCGTTTTTTCACCCTTAAGTTGTTCAACTGCTTCCGTATACGAAATTCTTTTGAACGGCTCTTCCGTAGCTTTTTTCAGAAGTGTGGTATCACGCTCCAGAATCTCCAATTCAGCCTCATGCTTATCCAGTACACTTTTTATGATAAACCAGATAAAACTCTCAGCAAGATCCATGTTCATATCCAGATCGTAAAAAGCCATTTCCGGCTCAACCATCCAGAACTCTGTAAGGTGCCGGCGGGTTTTACTCTTTTCAGCCCTGAATGTTGGCCCAAATGTGTAGATCTTGCCGTGCGCCATCGCCATCGCTTCACCGTAAAGCTGGCCCGATTGAGTTAAATAGGCTTTCTCCTCAAAGTATTCTGTTTCAAAAAGGGTAGTCGTACCCTCAGCAGCGTTTCCGGTAAAAATCGGCGCATCCGTACGAATGAAACCCTCGTTCTGAAAAAATTGATGAATGGCAAACTGAATGGTATTTCGTACCTGCATTGCAGCCCACTGGCGCTGGCTTCTGAGCCACAAGTGTCGATTCTCCATCAGAAATTCAACACCATGATCTTTTGGAGTAATGGGATAATTATCTGCAACCTGTAAAACCTTCAAACCTGTAACGTGCAATTCATAGCCGCCCACACTGCGATCATCTTTTACAACCTTACCGCTAATCTCAACAGAGCTCTCCTGTTTCAGAGTGCCTGCAGCTTCAAAAACTTCCTCTCCAACCTCATCCAAAGAGACGATACACTGACAAAGTCCCGAACCGTCTCTCAGCTCAATAAAATGAAGTGCTTTACTGCTTCGGCTATTGTAGACCCAACCTTTTAAGGTCACAATTTCATCTTGATGATCAGCTAACTGTTTGATGTAGGTCATTTCTGATTTATAAAGTTTTTAACGTTGAAAATGTTGATCGGAAATTATTTATGACTCAAATATCGGGATTAATTCATAAAATATCCGAATGGTAAATTATACCCGTCAGACCGCTTCAAGCGGTCTGACAATTGAATTGAACTCCAGATAAACTGCCCGACCGAATAGAGCGGCCTGACAAATTTCAAAACTACCGTTTTTCAGGTACTAAACGTGCTTCAGAGAAAGTCTCGGGGTTGAAAAACTTCTGTGAGAACGAGAGCAGTGAATCAGCCGTAACTGAATCAATATTTTCAACCAGTTCATCAAGTGTGACAAAGCGATTAAAATAGAGCTCACTTTTTGCCAATCTGTTCATTCGGTTGCTGGTACTCTCCTGCGATAGCAGCAGTTTCCCTTTCAGCTGTGATTTTGCCTCACTAAGTTCTTTTTCTCCAACTTTTTCATTCCGGATAATTTCAAACTCTTTATTAATTAAATCACGGACATGAGGGACATAATCCTTATCTGTACCGATGTAAACTCCAAAAAGCCCGCTATCGGTATACGACTGGTTAAATGTTCCAATCGCATAACAGTATCCATATTTTTCACGAATATTTTGATGCAGGCGTGAACTCATACCTCCGCCTAGTACTGTATTGGCTAGAAGTAACAGATATTTATCGGGGTGGTCATAATTCAATGCTCTTCTGCCAATAACCATGTGAGTCTGTTCAATCGCCTTAGACTCTTCGAGCTGAAACTTCTCATAGTTCGTAAGCGGTTGCTCTGCATCAACTGTGGGTTCAGCACTGTCTAATTCCAGCTTATCATTCAACAATTGAATTACTTCATCATGATCAACATGGCCGGCTACCGCAACCAGCAGATTATCCGGACGATAACGTTCCGCCATGTAGTCGAAAAGATCCTGTTTCTTATAGTTGGTAACCGTCTCTTCAAATCCGATAATGGGCCTTCCAATCGGGTGATTCTTAAACACATTATTACTGAACATCTCAAAGATATAGTCATCAGGACTATCTTTATACATCTTCATCTCTTCCAGAACCACTTTTTTCTCTTTCTCCAATTCCTCTTCTGGAAACTGAGAGTTCTGAATCATATCACTCAGTACATCGATGGCCCGTTCCAGCTGCGTATCTAAACATCGAGAATAATAACAGGTGTATTCGGTAGAGGTAAACGCGTTAAGATATCCGCCCACAGACTCCATACTTTGAGCTATATCATAGGATGATCGTTTATCAGTTCCCTTAAATAGCATATGCTCAAGAAAATGGGTGACTCCGGCCAGTTCATCCGATTCATGCCGGCTTCCGGTCTTTACCCAAAATCCGGCCGTTACACTTTTCACTCCCGGTATATTCTCCGTTACTACTTTTAGCCCATTGGGCAGTACGGTTTTTTTAATTTCAGTAATCGTCTCTTCAGTCTGCATAAAAATCTATCTGATAAATAATTTAGAAATATCTGTTTGGCCTAAGCCACTCATATTTAAACAAAAAAAGCGCCACCGGATTCCGATGGCGCTAATTTTTTAAAACCGGTAAATTTAGTTTTCTTCCGGTTTTGGAAGCAGAGCTTTTCTGGAAAGTCTTAATTTTCCACCGTGCTCAACCTTCAGAAGTTTCACGTCGATTTCATCACCTACTGAAATCACATCTTCCACTTTTTTCACGTGGCCATGCTCCAGTTCAGAAATGTGAAGTAATCCTTCTTTTCCGGGTACGATTTCAACAAATGCACCGTACTCTTTAATCGCTTTCACAGTTCCTTTGTAGGTAGCACCTTCGTCAAGTTCACCTGCAACGGCCTGTATACGTTTCTTAGCAGCTTCGGCCTTCTCGAGGCTGTCTGCACTAATCGTAATCTGACCTTTACCTTCCTCATCTTCTTCGATCCAGATCTCTGTATCTGTCTCTTTCTGAAGAGTTTGAATCACTTTACCGCCCGGCCCAATCACAGCACCAATACTGTCGCCGGAAATGGTCATATTAACAAATTGAGGAGCGTATTCGGAGATCGTCTCTTTTGGTTTGGAAATTGTTTCAGCCATTTTTTCCAAAATGTGCATTCTTCCTTTATTCGCCTGTCCAAGGGCCTCTTCCAGAATTTCAAAGCTAATACCCTGAACTTTCATATCCATCTGGGTTGCAGTGATACCGTCTGCGGTACCCGCTGTTTTGAAGTCCATGTCGCCCATGAAATCCTCTTCACCCTGGATGTCGGAAAGAACTACGGTATTATTTTCTCCAACAATCATACCCATTGCAATACCTGCAACCGGCTTCGGCATTGGAACACCGGCATCCATCAGCGCCATAGAACCACCGCAAACGGAAGCCATGGAAGATGATCCGTTAGATTCGGTAATGTCTGATCGTACACGAATAACATAACTGAAATCTTCAAAGTCCGGCAGAACCATTTTAATAGCTCTTTCAGCTAAGTGTCCGTGACCGATTTCACGTCTACCCGGCCCGCGCATAAATCCGGCTTCACCCACACAGTATGGGGGGAAGTTATAGTGAAGCATAAACTTCTTGTCTTCCTCATAGTAGAGTGTGTCAACACTTTGTGCATCACGCTTGGTACCTAATGCAACAGAAACGAGTGCCTGCGTTTCACCGCGGCTGAATATTGCAGAACCATGAGCTCTGGGCAGATATCCGACCTGAGTCCAGATATCGCGAATATCTTCCGGTCCGCGACCGTCAATTCGTTTTTTGTTTTCAAGAATCATGTTGCGAACGGCGTCTTTAACCATATTTCCAAAAATTTCGGAAATTTCTCCGCCTGCTTCTTCAAAACCTTCTTCAGCTGTTATTTCTTCTTTAACAGCAGTTTTAACTTCTTTCAATTTAGCACTAAACTCCTCTTTACTGAGCCCCATGCCAACAATCCCTTTAAGCTGATCGCCAACTTGCTCGGCAACTTTGCTTTCAAGATCGTTATCTCCTTCCGCCGGAGTAAATTCACGTTTTTCAACGCCAAACTCTTTCCTTAGCTCTTCCTGAAATTCACACAGCTTCACAATTGCCTTATGCCCTTCTTTAACGGCTTCAAGCAGCTCTTTTTCACTGATCTCTTTCATTTCCCCTTCAATCATAATCACGCTTTTGGCAGTACCGGCTACGATTATGTCCATATCGCTTTTCTCAAGCTCATCAATTGTAGGATTGATAATAAATTCGCCATCAATTCTTCCTACTTTCACCTGAGACATCGGTCCGTCGAAAGGGATGTCAGAAATGTGTGTAGCAGCAGATGCACCAAATGCACCTAAAACATCAGCCTGATTTTGTCCGTCAGATGAATAAATCTGGCAAATAAACTGTGTTTCGTTTACATATCCTTTAGGGAAAAGAGGTCTCAAACTTCTGTCGATTAAACGACTGGCAAGTGTTTCATCATCAGATGGACGCCCTTCTCTTTTCATAAAACCGCCCGGAAATTTACCGGCAGCTGTAAAACTCTCTCTCAGGTCAACAACCATTGGGAAAAAATCCTGTCCCGGTTTAGCCTCTTTTGCACTAACAACCGTACAAAGTACCATTGTGTCGCCCATTCTTACCATAACTGCACCATCCGCTAATTTGGCTAAACGTCCGGTTTCAACCGATAACGTTTTTCCGGGTGCAAATTCTACACTTCTAAAATCTTCTTTCATAATATCTATCTATTCTATTTTTCTTTCGTCGACTATCCTTTTAGTAAAGCAAATCAAACAAATCTGGCAACATTTAATTATGGAACCAAATTTGAGGATATAAAAAAGGGTACGCTAGGAGCGTACCCTTTAAAGAGATGCTTATTTACGAATACCCAGTTCTTGGATAAGTTCTCGGTACTTCACAATATCGTTTTTCTTAAGATAGTTGAGAAGCCTTCTTCTTTTACCAACCATCTTAAGCAGGCCACGACGTGAGGAGTGATCTTTCTTATTTTCACTCAAGTGTCCTGTAAGATCATTAATACGCGCAGTCAAGATAGCTACTTGTGCTTCAACTGACCCGCTGTTTTCGGCGTCTCCGCCATGCTTTTCAATAATTTCTGTTTTTTGTTCTTTTGTTATACTCATCTGTTAATTATGAAGGTTCTATTAAACTCTTATAGCGATATAAAATAAGCTTATTTAAATTGTTTTGCAATATCAGGTGAATGCTTCTCAAGTATCTTTTGTGAGTCTCTTTTATCACTCTTCAACTGCTCTGTAAGTTCTTCAACACCGTTAAAACTGCGCTCATCCCGTATTCTGTCTACAAATTGAATCTGAACCTCTTTTCCATAAATGGTATCATCAAAATCAAAGATGTTCACTTCAAGTGTTTCCTGTTCGCCGTCAAAGGTTGGGCGAACACCTATATTCATCATACCCCCATAATAATTATTATCTACACGCAACCATACGGCATAGACTCCTCGTTTCGGCACAATTTTTTTGGGATTCTGAGGCATTATGTTTGCGGTGGGATAGCCAATCTTTTTACCCCGTTTGTCTCCATGAACCACAGTACCGTGCAATATATAGTTCCTCTCAAGAAACGATGATGCCAGTTTCATGTCACCATCTTTCTGGATTGCTTTTCGGACAGCTGTACTGCTCACGGTCCTGTTCCCAACTTCCTGTTTGGAAACCACTCGTGAATCAAATCCCAATTCTTCGCCCAGCTTTTTCACAGTCTCTATGGTACCCTCCCGGTTTCTTCCAAAGTGGTGATCATATCCGATCACAAATTCAGAAACACCTATTTTATCCCATACAATTTTCCTAACAAACTCTTCTGAAGTTAGAAGAGAAAAGTCACGGTCGAAAGGGATGACAATCATATTATCTACACCAAGATCGTCAAGAAGCTCTGCCCGTTCTTCCAGTGTACTGAGCAATCGAATACCATCGCTTCCGGGGTTGATTATATCTCTCGGGTGTGGATCAAAAGTTAAAATCACGCTCCGTGCACCTCGTTTTTTAGCTGACTCCACAACGGTGTTAATGAGTACGCGGTGTCCGGCGTGTACACCGTCGAAAGTACCGACAGTTAACACTGTATTTAAATTACGTTCAGCATCTTTCAAAAAAATGATCTCAGACATCACAGTAAATTCTATTGTTTATTCGCACGTTGACGACTAAAAAACACAAATTAATCTAAATAGGTTTTCATAAACCTGTCAAACTCCTCAGGGTCTAATGCTTTTTCAATTTGAAAAGGTCCTATAGCCGTTCGTTCCAGCCCGGACATATACGCCTTGCTCTCGAGAGCAATACCTAAATCGTATGCTATAGATCTTATATAGGTTCCTTTTCCACATCTGACCCGTAAAGTAATTTCCGGTAAACTGACATCCAGTAATTCCGTTTCATAAATTTGGACCGGCCGAGGAACAATTTCAACCTTTTCACCTCTTCTGGCTTTTTTATACAACCTCTCCCCTTTTATCCGAATTGCTGAATAAATTGGTGGTTTTTGCATAATTTCGCCACTGAATTTTTCAGCAAGCACCTCTTCAATTTTCTCTTTCGTGATATGATTCCAGGGGGCTGTTTCATCAGGTTCAAGAGCGGCGTCGTAAGAAGGCGTAGAAGCTCCAAAAGTAATTTTCGCCACATACTCTTTGGGAAGGTGCTGTACCTGCTCGATTGATTTTGTGGCTTTTCCTGTACAAATAACGAGTACACCTGTTGCAAGCGGATCTAAAGTACCTGCATGGCCAACTTTTTTAGGTGGAACTCGATACCGGACAAATTTCACCAGATGAAAACTGCTCCACTCCAGTGGTTTATTCATCACCACAACGGTACCGGTGGTAAAATTATCTTTGGGAAATGAAGATGGATCTGATTCCCGATCAACAACAGGAAGTTCTGAAAGAGGAATGGCTATAGCCATATCTACTCTTCGTCTTTTTTATTCTCTTTCCTCTGCTTACGAACCTTCTCAAAAAGATTTTCAATTTTGTTTACATACTCAGCAGTATCATCTTCATAGAAAAGTAACTCAGGAATCCGGCGTACTTGATTCTTGATTTTTGAGGCTAGTTCATACCGTATCTGATCCTGATGATCATCGATGTATTTATAAACCGACTCCACATCTCTGTTCGGTGAAAATACACTCAGGTAAACTTTAGCAATCGACAAGTCATCAGTCATACGAACCTGAGTAACGGTTATAAATGTACCCGATGGCTGATAGTTTCTCTGGAGAATTTGCCCAAGATCTTTTTTAATGACAGAACTAAGTCTCTCTGTTCGAATACTCATAATCGTTGCTTACTAATTAACCTGATGGAGTGCCGTTAGGGTCACACTCCTATCAGATGTTCTATTTGATTGGTTTGTTTGACGGAAAACTACCGTGCGTCATCCAGGGTTCGTTTCTCCTCAACTACTTCATAGCTTTCAAATTCATCTCCAACTTTAATGTCGTTGAATCCTTTGATACTAATACCGCATTCGTAGCCGGACTGAACCTCCTTAACATCATCCTTGAAGCGCTTCAGCGAGTCAACTTCTCCGTCGTAGATTACAACACCATCCCGAATGATACGAATTGGGTTGTTTCGATTGAGTTTTCCTTCTGTTACATAGCAACCGGCAATTGTACCAACCTTGGATACTTTAAATACTTCCCGGACAGTAACCATCGCCTTCATCTCCTCTGAAATCTCAGGGCTCAACATTCCTTCAAGTGCATCATGTACTTCATCAACAGCATCGTAAATAACGCTGAAGAGTCGGATATCAATGCTCTCGGTTTCAGCAAGCTTTCTGGCTCCGGCTGTTGGCCGAACCTGGAAACCGATAATAATACCATCGGATGCAGATGCGAGCAGTACATCAGACTCTGTAATGGCACCTGAACCTGTGTGGATAATATTTACGGAAACTTCTTCCGTACTCAATTTCTGCAGTGCACCGGACAGAGCTTCAATGGATCCATCCACGTCTGCCTTAATGATAATATTCAGTTCAGAAACTTCACCAAGTGCCATTCTTCTGGAGAGATCATCAAGAGTCATATGCTTCACACGACGCAGTGACTGCTCTCTTCGGATTTGCTGACGCTGATTGGCAACATCTTTAGCTGTTTTCTCATCTTTCGGTACAATCAGGCGATCACCTGCCTGAGGTGTCCCATCAAAACCGATAAGCTGTACCGGCGTTGAAGGCCCGGCAACTTGCAGGCGTTCTCCATGCTCATTTTCCATGGCACGTACTCGTCCAAATACCGGTCCGGCCACAAACGGGTCACCAACTTTAAGTGTACCGTTCTGTACTAAAATATTTGCTACTGTACCTTTTCCTTTGTCAATTCTGGATTCCAGTACAATTCCCTGGGCAAGCCTGTCAGGATTTGCTTTCAGTTCAAGAAGTTCGGCTTCAATCAATACTTTTTCGAGCAGGTCGTCAATTCCTTCACCGGTGTGAGCAGATACCAAGGCGACCTGATTTGTCCCTCCATACTCCTCAACAATCACTCCGTGTTCAGAAAGTTGCTGCTTAATCTTGTCCGGGTTCGATCCCTCCTTATCCATTTTGTTAATGGCAACTACAATAGATACACCGGCTGCTTTGGCGTGGTTAATCGCCTCTATAGTTTGAGGCATCACAGCGTCATCGGCAGCTACTACCAGAATTACAATATCGGTAGCCTGTGCACCACGACTACGCATAGCGGTAAACGCTTCGTGACCCGGAGTATCCAGGAAGGTTATCTTCTTATCCTCGTCGGTTAAAACCTCATAGGCACCAACGTGTTGTGTAATACCTCCGGCCTCACCCGCTGCTACTTTTGCTTTACGAATGTAGTCAAGAAGTGATGTTTTACCGTGATCTACGTGGCCCATTACGGTAATAATCGGTGCACGAGGCTCGAGATCCTCCGGCTTATCTTCTTCAACTTCAATCTCTTCTTCAATCATCTCTTCAGCGTCAACAAAATCAACCTCAAAGTCATATTCTGCTGCAACCAGTTCGATTGTGGAAGCATCTAAACGCTGATTAATGGATACCATCATACCGAGGTTCATACAAGTTGTAATAACGTCGGTTGGTTTAACCTCGAGCTCATCGGCAAGATCACTCACCGTAATGAATTCGGCAACTTCAATAATTTGTTCTTCGAGCTGCTCCATCTCCTCCTGCATGGCAAGCTCTTCCTCTCTCTCCTCTTTACGCTGTCTTCTGCGCTTAGAGCGTTTGCTGCCAACTGTGCCGCTACTCTGCATTTTCTGCATCGTTTCGCGCATCTTCTTCTCTACATCTTCCTCATCTACTTTAGAGCGTCGTCCTTTCTTCTTGCTCTTTTTCGATTTTTTAGAAGATTTATCCTCTTTTGGCGGTTTCGTATCCTTTTTACTATCGGCGGTATCTTCGTCTTTGCGGTCTTTTTTACGTTTTCTGGTTTTACGCTTTTTACGAGGTTCTTTAGAAAACTCTACTTTACCGACTACTTTTGTACCACTCAGTTTTTTATTTGACCGGCCACGGATTATCTCTTCTTCATCAACGTCATCGTCTTTACCATCCTCTACATCCTCATCTGATTCGTCGTCGTCATCCTCATCATCTTCTTCATCGGCTTCCTCATCTTCATCAATTTCTTCCTCATCATCCGCTTCCTCAACTTCATCAGTGTCGACTTGATCTTCATCATCATCTTCGTCGTCATCTTCGTCGTCTTCTTCCACAGATTCTTTGGCCGGAGACTCTGCCTCTTCTACTACAGGAGTTTCAGCTTTTTCTTCAGGCTTTTTCTCAGGTTCATCTTCTGATTTAACAGCTTCATCCTCATCTTTTTCAGCAGGCTGATCTGCTGCTTTTGATTCATCCTCCTCTTTTTCTTCAGAAACTTCAACCTCATCTTCTTCCTCCTTCTTATCCTCCGCAGGTGTTTCCTGAGGCTCTAAGGTGGGTTCTAATGTAGGCTCTTTCGAAGCAGTCTCTTTTTTCTCCTCTTTTTCAACTTCTTCTTCCTCATCAATAGGCTCCAGAAAGTTATCTATTGAAACACTTTCGTTTCTGCTGGATAGGATTTGATTCCGACGGCTTTCATACTCTTCTCTGGCTTTCTCGTGCTCGCGGCTCTTCGCTTTGTCATCACCGTAAACTCCATCCAACACCTCGTACATCTCGGGTGTAATTTTAGAGTTTGGTCGGTTTGCAACATCAAATCCGTTGTCACTCAATGTATCCACGATAGATTGAGTGGCAACGTTAAATTCTGATGCTACTTTAAAGAGCTTCTTCGGTTTTTGGTCCGTCATATATGTTTATTTGCGTCGGTTTGTCAAATTGTAAACTAAAAAAAGTCTGGTGCTGAAAGGTACGATCAATCTTCCTCGTCCTCAAATTCGTAAGCGATGATATCGATGATTTTTTCTGCTTCTTCCTTGGTGATTTTACCTTCCGTTCTTCGAACAATTTCATCTTCATCAAGATCGAGAACAGCCCGGGCGCTATCACATCCAATTTCAAAGAGCATATCAATGGTCTCTTTGCCAAAGTCGACTTCAAACTCGGCAAGATCGATATCATCTTCCTCTTCCACTTCCCTGTAAACGTCAATTTCGCAGCCCACAAGCTTTGAGGCCAGGCGAATATTTACGCCACCCTTACCAATAGCTTTAGAAACCTCATCGGCCGGCACCAGTACATTTGCCTGTTTGCCGTCTTCACTGATTTCAACTTTCACTACTTTAGCAGGCTGAAGAGCTCGCTTGATAAATTCGATCTTATCATCACTATAGTTGATAACATCGATGTTTTCATTCTGAAGCTCACGTACAATAGCGTGAATACGAATTCCCTTCATACCAACACAGGCTCCTACGGGGTCAACACGCTCATCATAAGATACTACTGCCACTTTTGATCGATCGCCGGGCTCACGGGCAATTCGCTTCAGTTCAATAATTCCGTCAAAAACTTCAGGAATCTCATTTTCAAATAGTCTTTCAAGGAATAGCGGTGATGTCCTGGAAATTATAACTGTTGGATTTCCCCCGATGCGCTTCACCTCAGATACTACTGCCCGGATTGTATCTCCTTTCCTGTACCTGTCTTTGTAAATTTGTTCATTCTTTGGCAACAGCAGTTCAACACCGTTGTGATTTACCAGAATGTCTTTGTTATGGCGAACCTGGTAAACATCACCCAGAACGATTTCACCTACACGGTCGGAGTACTCCTCAAATACGTTGTCTTTCTCTATTTCGCGTATGCGTTGCGCTAACTGCTGACGCGCCATGGATACGGCTCTTCGCCCAAAGTCAGTAATAGAGATTTCCTGAGCATACTCATCATAGAGTTCCAGATCCGGATCGTGCTTCAGGGCATCCTCGAGGGTAATTTCTGTTACAGGATCTGTTAATTCATCAGCCGGCACTACCTCACGGATATGAAGAATCTGAATCTCACCGCGATCTGCGTTAAGAATCACTTCAAAAGATTCGTCCGAATCGTACTTTTTACGAATCATTGTACGAAACACATCTTCTAGAATAGAAAGAAGAAGGTCTTTATCTATGCCTTTATCTTTTGCAATCTCTGCAAACGACTGAATAATTTGCTTTGAAATTTCGTTTTGCATCTGGAAATAGGTTTTAAATTCGTTGCCGGCTAAATTTTCGGTACTATTTTAGTTTCTACTATATTCTCAAACGGAATAACCACCAGTTTATCATCCTCAGGTTTCACTTCGATTTGAGAATCTGTAACTGTCATCAATACGCCTTCAACAGTTATATATTCATCATCTTTTTTGTACTTCACCTTAGCAACACGACCCTGATTTTTCGGATACTGCCTTTGATCACTTAAAGGTCTGCTAAGGCCGGGTGAAGAGACATTTAGTCGGTAAGATTTATTGAAAAGATCTTTTTCTTCTAAAATAAAACTAACTTCTTTACTCACACGTGCGCAGGCATCCAGATCAACTCCTTGCTCTTCGGTATCCACTAAAACCCAGATTTCCTGGATTTTTGCATTTTTCAGTTCCACGTCAACAAGAAACATATCTTCTTGTTCAACAATGGGTTGCGCTATTTCTTTTACTGTATTTATAATGGTACTGCTCATAAAAATCATTGCTCTAAGTACAAAAAAAAGTGAGGACCTCCCGGCGCTCACTTTTCAGGCATGAAAATTAACTTTAATTGTTGAAAAAACCAACTAATAAAACTTGTGAATTCATCTCTTTAGATGTACTATTGATCGATTCCTATTTTAGAAGTCAATCAAATTATGCCAAAGTATATATTCATTTTTATCTCGCTTTTTCTACTCTCCTGTAACGGAGAAGGCGATTCCCAAACAAGTGAGCGCGAAACCAGGCAGCTCTCTTACACAGCAACCGTCTCATTTATTGAACAGCCTGAGCTTGAAGTCACAACTGTGCGTGCTGCAGTAGCTGATGATGATCATAGCAGAAGTGAGGGCTTAATGAATGTGCATGATATGCCTGAGGACGCCGGTATGATTTTTATCTTTGATGATGAGGCACCAAGAAGTTTCTGGATGGCTAACACGCCCATTTCACTAGACATTATTTTCGTGAACTCAGATATGGAGATTGTTCGAATTCATAGAAACACTCCGCCCTACTCCCATGAAAATATCGTATCAGAAATTCCGGCGAAATATGTTGTTGAAGTAAATGCTGGTTTCACCCTGGATCATGACATTCGCGAGGGAATGTCAATCAGTTATACAATTCAGTAAAGGTTTATCATTCTTTAACTGATTCTTTGACCTCGTACTGATCCAGTAACTCTCTCACTTTTTTCACATTGTCGGGAGAACCAATATAGATGGGGCATCTTTGGTGAATAGCTGTTGGCTCTATCTCCATAATTCTTCCCTTTCCGTCAATAGCCATTCCGCCGGCTTGTTCAATAATAAAGCTCAACGGGTTACATTCATACATCAGTCGTAGCTTTCCCTCCGGATATCTCGTACTTGCAGGGTAGATAAAAATCCCGCCTTTAATTAATGTCCTGTGAAGGTCGGCTACCATCGACCCGATATATCGTGCCGTATAGGGGCGATTTGTGGCTTCATCCTCAACCTGACAATACTTGATGTATTTTTTCAGGCCTTCAGCCCATGAGTTGTAGCTCCCCTCATTAATGCTGTAAATGTTACCCTTTTCAGGAATCTTGAAGTTATCTTCTGATAGAATAAATTCTCCGATGCTTGGATCCAGTGTAAAAGAGCTCACACCAAGCCCCGTTGTATACACCATAATGGTACTGGAACCGTAAAGCACGTAGCCGGCAGCCACCTGTCTAATTCCCGGCTGAAGGGCATCCTTTTCTACTAATTTAGAATCATACCGGGGCTGACGCATATAAATTGAAAAAATACTTCCAATCGATACATTTACGTCAATGTTTGAAGATCCGTCGAGAGGATCCATATAGACAATATACTTTCCTCCTTCACTGTTCAACCTTACTATACCGTCATTCTCTTCAGATATTACCATGCAGGTTATCATAGAGCGATCCAAAGCGGAGATCAACTGCTGATCTGCAAACAAATCAAGCCTTTTAACAGACTCTCCGTGAACATTTTTTGATCCATCCACACCAAGAAGATTAGTGATTCCGGCTTTATTCACTTCTCTGGAGATAATTTTAGCTGCAAGGCCTATATCCCTCAAAAGTTGCGAAAGTTCACCGGTAGCGCCCGGAAATTTATTTTGTGCCTGTATGATATACTCATCCAGTGTAACCAGTTTTCTGGATTTAGCGGTAGAGGTAGATTCCATAGCTCCAAACAAATTTTATACACTTTCTCTAAAAGTGAATAAGAAGAAAAGTTATTTACACTTTATCCCGAAGGTCTTCCAATACTTTTAAATAAAGCTTTTTTGATTTTAATTTAAACTCTTCAATAGTACCGTTGTTATGGATGATATAATCGGCATAACTTTTTAAACTTTCAAAGTCAGGTTGCTTGTTCATCCTCTCCAGCACATCTTTTTTTTCTACACTGTCCCTCTTCTGAACCCGACTTATCTGATCTGATACAGGCGACATCACAAGAATAACGGCATCCATTGCTTCCGGTCGCCCATTGTTTAGCAGAAGTGCAGCTTCTTTCACCAGAATTTTTACATCCGTTTTTTCAACGTTTTCAGCAATTCTATGAAACTCATTATGCACGGCAGGATGAACGACGTTATTTAACTCTTCTACCCTGCCCTTTTGAAATGCCTCTTCAATCAGGTGCTGTTTGTTCAATGTGCCGTCGGCAGAGTACGTTTTTGCTCCAAACAATTCTACCAATTTTGCTTTTACATCCTGGTTTTCAACCATCAGCTTTTTAGCCAGATCATCAGCATAAACGACTTTAGCGCCCAACGACTCCCAGACTTTGCACAGTGTACTTTTCCCTGATCCAATTCCTCCGGTTACACCGGCAACAATCATGCAGCTTCCCCCACATTTGTATCTAAAAGATAGGCTTTCATAAATTCATCGAGCTCGCCGTCCATAACGGCCTGAACATTACCTGTTTCATGGTTGGTCCGGTGATCCTTCACCATGTTGTAGGGATGGAAAACATAAGATCTTATCTGAGAGCCCCACTCGTTACTGCTTTTTGAATCTTCGAGCTTCTGTTTCTCTTTCTCTTTGATCTGCTTTTCGAGCTCATAAACTTTTGATTTGAGCATCTTCATAGCCTTTTCGCGGTTTTTAAGCTGAGACCGTTCCTGTTGGCACTCTGCTACCACCCGCTCTTCAGACCCATCGGATAGTTTACCGGTCCACACTAACCGAACACCTGTCTCTACTTTGTTAACGTTCTGTCCTCCGGCACCACTGGCGTGAAAGCGCTGCAGCTCGATGTCTGAATCATTCAAATTTACCTCAATGGTATCATCAATAATCGGAGAGACAAATACTGAACTAAAGGAGGTATGCCTTCGGGAGTTGCTGTCGAAAGGAGAAATTCGAACCAGCCGGTGAGTACCGCTCTCAGATTTAAGATAGCCATAGGCATTTGGTCCGCTGATTTCAATTGTTGCGCTTTTCAATCCGGCTACATCACCATCCTGATATTCGGCAACAGAAACTTTGTACCCTTTCGATTCAGCCCATCGGGTATACATCCGGAAGAGCATCTCTGCCCAATCCTGACTTTCTGTTCCGCCGGCTCCGGGATTAAACGTCATAATTGCATCCCGGTGATCATCCTCACCGCTGAGCATATTTTGAAGCTCGAGATCTTCCAGCTTTTTTCGGAACTGGTCAATTTCACCTCGAAGGTCATCTTCTACATCTTCCCCTTCATCCAGAAATTGAAAAAATACGCGAATGCTTTCGCGAAGTTCATCCAATTCGTCCCATTTTTCCACAAGGCTTTTTTCCCGGTCCAGCTCCTGCATCGTCTGCTGAGCTTCATCGGGATTATTCCAAAATTCCGGATCCTGTGTCTGCTCCTGGAGCTCTATAACCTTAACTTTCCGTTTATCGTAGTCAAAGATACCCCCTGAGCGTGTCCAATCGCTCGAATAGTGGTTTTATTTTCTCGAATTGGATGTTCTCCATGAATCAACTATCGGTTTAAAAGTTTTGCAATTACAATCCCTGCTACCAGTCCGCCGGCAACTGCTGCGCCCAAACTAATCTCAGGATTTTTCTTTACATATTTTTTCGCCTGCTTATACTCTTTTCTGAGTTCTTTTTGAAGGCGGTCACGCTCCTTCTGCAGTTTTATAACTAAATCATCGTAAGCGTCGTTAAGCGCTTCTTTCTCTTTTTCAATGACGTCTTTTAGTTCTTTCTCTAGCTTTTTTACATTATCCATAATCAGTCTCCATGAATGGTTATCATCAATAATTAAAAATCAACTTTTATCCGGTTCAATGCAACAGAAAGTAATGCACATTTACTTAAATAACGATTAAGTACACAGTATTGTTCAAAAAGTGCATTGCCGGTACAAAACAGGTTAACTGCACTATTTATCAGAACCTGAAGTAACCACATCCTGATCCCTGTACTGCAGTTCATACAATCTCCTGTATATACCATCCTCTTTGGTCAGTAATAACTTGTGTGACCCCTCTTCTCTGATTTTTCCTTTGTGCATCACCAATATCTTATCCGCACCGCGAATTGTTGAAAGTCGATGAGCAATCACTATGGAAGTTCTGCCTTTCATCATTTTGTCACATGCTTTGGAAACCAGCTCCTCGGTTTCAGAATCCACGCTCGATGTGGCCTCATCCAGAACCAGAATTTTTGGGTCATATACTATCGCCCTTACAAAACAGATAAGCTGTCTCTGACCCATTGAAAGCGATGCTCCGCGTTCGTTCAGAACGTAATCATAACCGCCGGGCAGTTTCGATATAAACTTATGGCAGTCTACCTCTTTTGATGCTTTGATAACATCATCCCTTGATATCTGATTATTGCCAAGTGTGATATTTTCCAAAACTGTCCCTGAAAAGAGAGCGTTATCCTGAAGCACCAGACCGAAATTTTTGCGCAAACCATTCAGAGACAACTCCTTGATATTCTGACCATCCAGTAAGATCTCACCATCGTTAATATCGTAGTATCTCATCAATAAATTGATAATGGTTGATTTACCGGCCCCCGTAGCCCCTACAATGGCCAGCAGCTCTCCGGGCTCTGCTTTAAAGGATACATCTTTCAAAATGATTTCATCATCCTGATTGTAAGAAAACCACACATTTTTAAACTCAACCTCACCACGGACATCATCTATCTGAATAGGATTATCCGATTCAACCACCTCTTTCTTTGTATCCAGAACATCAAAAATCCGCTCAGATGAGGCCAGTGCCGACTGCAGCGTGTTGTACTTTTCAGAGAGTCCTCTAATGGGATTGAAAAACTGTCTCACATACTGAATAAAAGCTAAAAGTACACCAAATGTTACCTGATCCATCAGTGCCCTTGCACCACCGTACCAAACCACCAGCGCCATTGCAAGGCTGGCTAAAACTTCTACCACCGGCCAGAAAATGGAAAAATAGAAAATGGTTTGAATATGAGCTTTCCGGTGGTCTGCGTTGATCGACTCAAACTGCTCTTTCTGCTTTTTCTCTCTGTTAAAGAGCTGAACCACAGCCATTCCGCTGATATGCTCCTGAACAAAAGAGTTTAGCCGTGCTATCTGATCTCTCACTTCCAGAAATGCAGAGCGTACTTTACTTTTAAACCAAAACGTTGAGTAGAAAAGAATAGGCAACACAAGTATTGCGATGATGGTCAACTCCCAGCTCATTACAAGCATAAAGTAGAGTATGAAAAAGATCCTGAACAGATCTCCGATCATATTTACTATACCGTCACTCAGTAGCTCACTAAGAGCTTCAATATCATTGGTTGTGCGAGTGATAAGCCGGCCAATTGGATTTTTATCGAAAAACTGCACGTGAAGGGATTGAATCTTCTCAAATACAGCATTTCGGAGACGAAATAGTGCCCCCTGTCCAAACCACCTAGTCAGATAGGTATTGGCTACCAGAATGATAAACTCCCCTATAAGTGCCAGGCCAAGAAGCATGATAATCCACATAAGACCGCTGTAGTCATCTACGGCTATGTAGTCATCTACGGCAATCTGAGTTAGCTTGGGACGAACAGTACCTAAAAAAGCTGCAGATAGGGTCAACCCTATGGCCAGGAGTGCCCACCATTTATAAGGTTCAAAAAAGTAGTAAAGCCGTCGAATCAATACAGAATCGACGGCTTCAGAGTCATGTTTATTACTCAAATTAATCCGATTTTAAAATCTGTCGAAATCGTCGAATGGTGTTCTTGGAGTAATGTGTTTTGGGGGCCTCGACGTTCCCTCATTGCTATCTTTCTGATCGCGATTATCTCTTTTATCGCTGTAATCTTTGGGAGAGCGTTCTCTTCTCTTTCTTCCCTGATCACTCCGGCTTCTTCGACTACTGCTTCCGCGATCACGGTCTGAGCTTCTGCCCCTTCCGGATGAAGATTTTCGTTTTCTAAAATTCTTCTTCCCACGATCACTTCCGCCACGACTGCTTTTGCCGCGCGAATCACCGCTTTTCTTATCATCAATTTCTTTGATGTACACTTTTTGCTGTACAATACCCTTCTCCTGCGATGGATTTGTAAAAATTGGTCGCAGTTCGGTGGCAAGCCAGGCCGGGAAAAATTTCTCGCGAGCTTCTTGCAGCAGAATAAAAGGATTGGTATAACGGGCAGAAAAATGGCTGATAACCAATAGCTTCGTTTGCGCTTCGTTAGCCACTCTGGCTGCATCAGCAGATGTGGAATGGCCGGTTTCTGCAGCTTTATCTGCTAAACTCTCACTGAATGTCGCTTCGTGATAAAGAATATTGGTATTCATCGCCAATTTCACAGAGTTCGGGCAGTACTTTGTATCTGTGATATATGCAAAACTATCGCCCGGACGCGGATGACCTACAATTTCATAAGACTTCACAACCGTTCCATCTTCAAGCTCAACGTCATCTCCTGCCTTCAGAGCCTTGTACTGCTCATCTTTATTTATGCCAAGCTTTTCAGCTTTCTCTGCATCTACTTTACCGGGTTTATCCTTCTCCTGAAAGCGATAACCAAGGCAGAATTTAGTGTGATTAAGCGGACGCGCCTCCACATAATATTCATCGGCGTCAACAACACGCTCCGACTCAATTCCCTCTTCCACTTCAACATAATTTATAGTGAAACCCAGATCTAGTTTAGAGAACTGAATATTCCACTCCAGGAATTCTTTAATACCTTTTGGGCCAACAACTGTTAAATCATTTTCCCTGCGCTGCAACTGAAGTGTAGATATCAACCCGATCAAACCGGAAAAGTGATCCACATCGAAGTGAGAAATGAATATGTTTTCAATTTTTGAGCGTTTTAAACCCGCCTGTAGCATTCTCATTTGAGCATTTTCGCCGCAATCAAAAAGATGGATATCTCCTTCGCGCCAAAGTGCTACCGATGATAAATGTCTGGTTGCTGTGGGGGTTGCAGATGCAACACCTAATGGTACAATGATCATAGTATCTCCCGCTGTGTTTTATAGGGCTTTTGCCTTTCAAACAAAAGTACCCCGTTAAGCATTTATATTTGAGCTAATTCTTGTTCGAGTAGTTGTTTTTGATACATTCTTGCATATTGTCCCTTTGTTGCAAGTAAGTCATCATGAGAACCGTGTTCTATTATAGAACCGTCCTGAATATAAAAAATTATATCGGCGTTTTTAACTGTAGATATACGATGAGAAATCATGATTGTCGTTCTGTCAGACAGCTTTTTGTTTAGATAGTTCAGTATAGCCTCTTCAGTGTTGGTATCTACAGCGCTTAGAGAATCGTCTAATACAATTATTTTAGGATTTTTGATAAGCGCCCTCGCTATCGCAGTTCTCTGTTTTTGTCCACCCGATAGGGTTATTCCCCTTTCTCCTACCATGGTCTCAAATTTTTTCTCAAAATCCAAAATATTATCCAGAACCTGGGCGCTTTCTGCAGCCTTCTCTACCATTTCCATAGATGCATTTTCAACTCCAAACGCAATATTCTCTTTTATTGAAGTTGAGAAGAGAAATGTTTCCTGGGGTACATATCCAATAAAATCCCTTAGCTGGGTTAAATTCCAATTTTTGAGATCAACTCCATCAATACAAATTTCCCCTTCTGTGGGATCAAACAATCGGGGAATTAAATTTACCAATGTTGATTTACCTGATCCTGTACGACCTACAATCGCAACCTTACTGCCCAGAGCTATTTTTAGCGATATATTTTTCAATGCTACCTCGTCTGCACCCGGGTACGAAAAACTTACATTTTTAAACTCTATTTCACCTTTTACCTTGTCTGCTGCACGTTTCTCCTTATTGTCTTTTATCTCAACAGGTTCTGTCAGCATTTTATCAATTCTCTCCCACGAGGCCAGCGATTTTTGAAGTGTATTCACCGTATATCCCAATGATGCCACAGGCCAGGTGAGATAGGCCACATAAATCACAAATTCAGCAATATTACCAACTGTGATCAAGCCATCAATTACCATCAACCCGCCCTGCCAGATAACAATTACGACTGATGCGCCAATCAACAGATTCAATGTAGGGTGAAAAAGAGATTCTACCATGTCGAGCTTCAATTTTTTCTTGCGATAGGAATCACTGATCTCCTCAAACCGCTCCTGCTCATACTGCTCCCTGTTAAATGCTTTAATCAACCGTATACTGTTAAAGGACTCCTGTGCCCTACCCGCTACTTCAGAGTATTGATCCTGAATAATTAACTGATATTTATTGATAAATCCGCTCACCCAATACGCAAATGCGGATAGAAATGGTAGAGGAACCAGCGCCCAGAAAGTCAGCTTCGGATTTACAATTATCATCATCGTAATAATAAAACCGGCTCTTGTAAATGTATTGATGGTGTACATCAAAACAGGACCAAAATATTCACGCACCCTTGCTACATCCTCCGTAGCTCTCACGTAAACATCTCCTGACTTATTCGATGCAAAATATCTTTGAGGCAGTTTGAAGAGCTTGTCGATGATCCGGTTTCGAATATCAAATTCAATTTTACGGGAACTGACAATGAGCGTTTGCCGGGTTGCAAAAAGAAGTATCCCGTACATCAGTACCGTACCGATCAAAAGAAGTGAGTTGATAGCAAGAACAACACCGGCTTCGCTACTGAAAAGAACCTGAAATACAGAAGTAAACTCTCCTGAATAGTCATCCACCAGCAGTTCTACTTCATCCATCGTTCTACGGATGAAAACCGGAATCCAGATCAGAAAAAAATTGGATGCAGTTAAAAAAAGTGCACCCAATAGGATGGTTCCTTTATACTCCCGTAAATATTGATTCAGTTTCTTTAGAGAATCCAAGATCAGGTTTTTTGGTTAGGTAACACTTTCTGAAACCTGACGAAGATTTTAATCATTCCCAGCCTTTATACTTTTCAATCCAGTGGTTGGCCAGTTTATAACCAGACCTGTAAGCTGCATCAATATCACTTCCCTCAAAGTAGTCGCCAATAAGAGCCAGTGGCGTCTCTTCTATCTCCATTTCAAAGTAGGGGCGTTTTAAAGATTTGGCCGACTGACTAAACCTCCAGAAATGAAGCTGACTCCATTCCGGAGTTACAGTCCAGCCTCCCGCAATTTCAGAGAGTTCTGAAAGCAGTGCTTTTTTAACCGTCTCTTCATCCGAGTGCCTGTGCTTTCTGGCAAAGACATCCGTTGAGTGGACGACCAGTCTGCAATCTTTGTCTCCGTCGTGCTTCGAGGCTTCATTAGAAATAAAACGGATCGAACTGTTCTTACAGTGAATACCATCCCAATCCGGTATCTCTGAATTTCCATACCCAAGCATCAGCGAATAAGACGGATTGTAAAAAACCTCATCAATATCCCGAATCATTTTAAGTGTGGAGACTTCATCAGTGGTAGTATTCAAAATTCCGTATGCCTGTGGCGCCGGTGTCGCTATAATTACCGCATCAGCACCAAATGTCTCCCTGGACTGCAAGTTGATCATCCATGAACGTTTTTTACGTCTGTTCTCACCGATATGAGTCAGTCCGCCAACACGTTCACTGTTTTTTACATCAACCCAGCGGCTCAAATATTTCCCTATCGAGTTCATTCCATCGGTTGCGGTAAACGTAGCTCTGTCCTGTTGATTAGGATTTCGATCGATCAATTTTTCACCGTCCCAAAATTTAAAGTCATTACCCCAAAGCTTAATGATTTTCTTTTCGAGCAGTTCGGCCGTGAACTGCTGAAATTCCGGAGAGTTCGCTGAAAAATAGGAGACTCCGTGATCAAGCTTTAACTCCAGATCATCTCCGGCGTAACGTGTAGCCATACGACCGCCAAAGCCCCTGCTTTTTTCAAAAATGGTTACATCATGACCTGCATTCGCCAGCAGACGACCTGCCGTTAAGCCTGCAATTCCTGCTCCGATAATCCCAATTACCATATCAATTCCTTAATGCCAGTTAGTATTTGTTCAATTGTCATCTAAAATAATGAAGTAAATAAGTTAAAGAACAATTCAGTCTACTTCTTATCAAATTTTGTACGGATTATCAGATATCATAAACCGTAACACGAGGCATAGCTGCTTTTTTATCAAGTAAAGCTGGCCAGTATGCTACCACTTCACTCGCTTTTGGCCGGCCTCCGGCAAATCCTGTAACTCCACTTGGTCCGGTAAGAATGAGCGGGGCAATCTCCATTCCAAATCGATTTAACTCCTCTTTGGAGTCACCGTGAACAGATATCCGAAGCTGTACTTCATTAATTTCACTTAAATCGCCATTTAAAAGATCAGAATCTTCGTTACATGCATTCAAACCAACATATTCAATGTTAGTGTCTCTGAATGAGATTCCAAGTTTTTCAGCTCTTTTTAACAGTATTTCGCCGGCTGCTTTTGCCTTTTTTACAGCGTCTGGCCAGCTGTAAACCAGAGTTGAGGATAATTTATATCCATCAATGTAGCTGGCAGATATTTTATATGTCGGGGTATCCGGTTTGCCTTTTATCCCCCAGATTTTAACACGGTTTTCACCGTCTTGCTTCAATTGTATTGTAGAGAAATCAGCAGTACAATCGGGTGTTATGTAGCCGGCTGGATCTCCAATTTCATAGAGTAACTGCTCTTTAACCGTCATTTCTGAGACAAGACCGCCGCTGTTTTCATGTTTTGTTACATAAAATGTACCGTCGGGGTGTGCTTCTATTATCGGAAAGCCGATATCTACAAAGTCTTCCACCTTTTCCCAGTCTGTGAAGTTTCCGCCGCTGACCTGTGCACCGCACTCAATGATATGTCCGGCAATTGTACCTGTCGACATTAAGTCGAAATCATCTAAATCCCATCCAAATTCATACGCCATGGGGGCAAGAGTTAAACCGGTGTCTGTTACACGGCCGGTAATAACAATATCTGCACCTTTTTGAAGTGCTTCAACAATTGGCCTGCATCCGAAATAGACATTGGCACTGAGCAGATCATCTTTAACTTCAGTGATTGGTGCCCCTGTCTCCATGTTCTTTAATTCGTGTCCCTGGCTGATAATTTCATCCAGGTTAGGCAGAATATCATCGCCATCAACAACGGCAACCTTGATTCCTGTATACCCTTTCTCTTTTGCGAGTTCTATAATGGCGTCCTTACAGGCTTTTGGGTTCACACCGCCGGCGTTGGATACTACTTTAACACCCTTGTTTTTAATTTCATCAAGTGTTTGTTCAATAACGCGTACAAAGTCCCGGGCATAGCCGTGCTTTTCATTTCTCATGCGCTGTTTCTGCATGATGGACATCGTTACCTCAGCCAGATAGTCCATGACCAGATAATCGATTTCTCCGCGTTTGACCTGTTCAACCGGTGCATCCGGTAAGTCACCCCAAAATCCCTGCCCTGATGCAATTCTTATATACTCTTTCACAAATAGCTCCTTTTTTTATTAAAAACATCGAGAATTAAATATCGTGATTTTAATCGAAGTTCTGAAACCGGATTCCTTCTAATTGACTGCTGCTAATTCGGATGAAACAGCAACAGATTGACGTAGAATTAGTACAGGAAAACAACTCGGCTTAATTAAAATCACAATACATTTGATTTACCGCCCCAGCGATGAGTGATTCACCACCCATTTGTAAACTAAACCTGGAAAACACCGGTTTTAAATTCCGGAATAACAGGATTGTGATCTGCACAATCTAATGCTTCAGAAATTCTGGAACGGGTACTTGCCGGATGGATAATTTCATCTACCCACAACCTTGCTGCGGCGTAGCGAACATCAGTCTGTTTATCGTACCTGCTTTTAATTCTCTGAAGAATTTCAGCTTTATCTTCGTCAGAAAGCTCTTCTCCTCTTTTCTCCAGAGAAGAAACCTGAATCTGTGTGAGTACTTTAGCCGCCTGGGTTCCTCCCATAACAGCAATTTGAGCCGTAGGCCATGCGTAGATAAACCTCGGATCATAAGCTTTACCGCACATCGCATAATTCCCGGCTCCATAACTGTTACCCACAATAATTGTAATTTTTGGCACAGTGGAATTCGCTACCGCATTTACCATTTTAGCACCGTCTTTGATAATACCGCCGTGCTCACTTCTTTTGCCGATCATGAATCCGGTTACATCCTGCAGAAAGATAATTGGCACATTCTTTTGATTACAGTTCATAATGAAGCGAGCTCCTTTATCGGCACTGTCTGAATATATTACTCCACCAATCTGCATTTCGCCCTGTTTACTCTTGACGATCTTACGCTGATTTGCCACAATTCCAACACTCCAGCCGTCAATTCTTGCATACCCTGTTATAAGCGTGTTTCCGTAACCTTTTTTGTACTCAGTAAACGAACCGGAGTCAACCACACTTTTTATTACGGTGTGCATATCATACGGCTTGGTGCGGTCGGCAGGAAACTCCTCTAACATTTTTTCAGGAGTGATTTCCGGCTTAACAGCCTCTTTCCGATTAAAACCTGCTTTCTGTTTTGGACCGAGTTTGTCGACCAGATCCCGAATAGTACCCAGGCATTCGGTATCATCCTTCATCTTATAATCAGTAACGCCGCTGATTTCCGTATGAGTTGTCGCACCTCCAAGCGTTTCATTGTCAACATCCTCACCGATAGCCGCTTTTACAAGGTAACTTCCTGCTAAGAATACACTTCCCGTACCATCAACAATCAGTGCTTCGTCACTCATAATCGGTAAGTAAGCGCCTCCGGCCACACAACTGCCCATGATGGCTGCAATCTGAGGAATTCCTTTTGCGCTCATAACTGCATTGTTTCTGAATATTCGTCCAAAGTGCTCTTTGTCGGGAAATATCTCATCCTGCATCGGAAGATAAACGCCGGCAGAGTCAACCAGATAAATAATCGGTAAGTGATTTTCGATGGCAATTTCCTGGGCTCTCAAATTCTTCTTCGCCGTCATCGGGAACCAAGCACCTGCTTTTACCGTGGCATCATTGGCAACAATCATACAGGTTCTTCCGCTCACTTGACCTGTCCCCATTACCACTCCGGCCGAAGGGCAGCCGCCTTCATCCTCATACATTTCATAAGCCGCCCACAATCCCAACTCAGAAAGCTCTTCGCCTTCATCCAACAGCATATCGATTCGTTCCCGGGCCGTTAATTTCCCTTTTTTATGCTCTTTTTCTATTCTTTTTTTTCCGCCGCCCTGCTTAATTTTTTCTTCTTCTCGTCTTAATGAATCCAATAGTCCGTTCAGCCAGTCTTCTTTCATGTCTTAGGTAGATTTAATTTAATTTTTCGGATTGATAATACTGATTGTATCGTTCTCGTTCCAAATATGTCTACGATTTCGTACGTTCAATACACAAATTATTACGAGATAGAAATATAATGTATAGAATAACCTGTTTCCTCATTTCCATTTTACTTCTTTCCGCAGCAGATGCAGATGCTCAGACTCAGAGAGAGAGCTCCTACGAGTCGCTTCTCAGACAGATTGATCAACCTTCTGCTTTTTCCGATCATATCATTTTACCTCAAAGTGATACCTCAGCCGTAGCCGCAGTTCAATTCCGGCTTGAGCATGATTTTCTTCCTTTTCTGAGGAAACGTCCAAATATGGACGCCCCCGCCCCGGAACTTGAATATTTTGCGCCGTTACGTATAGGACTGGAGATTTTTGAAGGGGAACCAAGACAGTCCAGGCGTCAGCAATCTCCATCCGGAGTTCCGGTTTTCAGAGAGGCGTGGAATGATACAGTGTGGGTGGAAACATTTGAAGACACCCGGTCCCGTTTTGATCATACACAAGGCGTACTCTCAGCCAGTTTGAAACCGGGTGAATACCACTACCAGTTACAACTGGCCCGTGGGGGTTCAGAGCGAGAGCGCCCTTCTCAAATCAGACCACTTACAGTACCCAACCCTTCAGAACTTGAGAAAGCGGATTTTTTCCTTATAAATAGTTTAGATGAATCCGGTAATCAACTAAATGCCAGGTTATTAAACTACGGTACAAATGTTCTGTATGGTCAGAATTACACGGTTTTAATTCGTCTGCCGAACCTTGAAATCGATTCATTTGAAGATCGATATGAGCTGTCAATTTACAGATCTCAAAATGGCGAGCGATCCCCATCGGCTGAGCCTCATTTCTCATCCTCTATTCATTCTGACAATATATTTCTCGTTTCTCAATCGTCCGTTCAAAAAGAAGGCGAAAGTATTTCTCTAAATTTTCAAACCGGTGATGAAGGCTTCTACTATGCCTATCTGGAAATTCCGAATGCTGAGTTTGAGAATGCGGGATATAAAATTGAGTTGAAAGACAAAGAGAAGGATGAACTTGTGGGTGAAAAGACGATTCAGTCCCGATGGATCGATATGCCGGTATCTCTTTACAACCTTGACGTAGCGATCAACATGCTGAAATTCATTATCAGTGATCGTGAGCTGCGCAACCTGAATTCCGGATCCCGTGCTGAAAGGGAGCGAAAATTCAGGGAATTCTGGGCGGAAAGAGACCCGACACCCGGCACCGAGTACAATGAGTTGATGGCGGAATACTATCGCAGAATTGATTTTTCCTACCAAAACTTCTCCAGCCTGCAGGTTCCGGGATACGAATCTGATCGTGGCAGAGCCTATATTCTCTATGGGCCTCCCGTAAACATCGACCGCCGGCTGCTGCCTAACCAACCCACCCGCGAGATATGGGAATATCCTAACCGGGAGCTGATCTTTGAAGCAACATCGGGATTAGGTGATTTTAGACTGATTTCTGAGTCTTAATACATTTGGAGAAATAAAGTTCGATTGACGCCATTTTTAGACTAATTTTTCAGAACGACTAATTAGCATCGTTGTAACAGAAAAACATCAATCTGTATTCATCCAGACTTTGCGTCGGGCATCGAAAAGCTTTACCATTTTTATATGAAACCTACGATTGCAATCAGCATGGGAGATTTTAACGGTATCGGACCTGAAGTGGTGCTGAAGCACCTCTCCCAAACAGATCTAAACTTCTCTACACCCGTTATTATTGGCTCAGAAAACGTATTTCAGTTTTATGAAAAGGCGCTGAAACTTCATGTTGACAGACATCGCATAACAAAAAGTGAGGAGATCAAAGAGGGTTTAGTAAATATTATATCCATTTCAGAAATTACTGAAGCCGAAATACAGCCCACAAAAATCACGAAAAAGGCAGGACTTGAATCCATGAGGGCTGTTGAGTACGGAATCAACAGTTGTCTTGCCGGACAGGCTGATGCACTTGTTACTGCCCCGATATCAAAAGAGGCCATTCATAAAGCGGGCTTCAACTATCCGGGACACACAGAGTTTCTGGCTGAAAAAACAGGAACTGAAATTGTTACAATGATATTGGCTACTGACCGGCTGAGAGTTGGCCTGCTTACCGGTCATATTCCGATTAAACATGTTGCCGGATCCATTAATACAAACGACATTGTTTATAAAATTGAAAGCCTGCATAAAAGTCTTGTAGAAAACTTCGGTATCGAAACCCCTAAAATTGCTGTAATGGGTTTAAACCCACACGCCGGTGATGGCGGAGTTTTGGGTACAGAAGAAGCTGAGTTCATCGTTCCGGCAATCAGTGAGGTTAAAAAGAAAGGAATTCACGCTGATGGCCCCTTCCCTGCTGATGGTTTTTTTGGCAGCCAAAAGCATAATCAATACGACGCGATCTTAGCCATGTATCATGATCAGGGGTTGATTCCGTTCAAAGCATTGAGTTTTGGTAAAGGGGTTAATTTTACCGCAGGATTGCCTATCATTCGCACGTCGCCCGATCACGGAACAGCATATGACATTGCCGGACAAAACAAGGCCAATCCCGAATCCTTCGCCGCCGCATACAATCTTGCGGTTAAAATGGCCCGTATCAAAAGAAAAGATTAAGTGAACGTGACGAATAAAAAGAAGACCAGTGAAACCTATTCCGCTTTGGCGGAAATCTATGATGATGTGATGGTTGAGGTGGATTACGAAACCTGGACAGATTACATCGACGAGATTATTTATCAATATCATCCTGAAGCAGTAGCTGTGCTTGAGCTCGCATGCGGTACCGGCACTATGGCTCTCTCCCTGGAAGAGCTCTCCGCTTACGATATTACCGCCACAGATGGATCTGTTGAAATGATCCGGATAGCTCAACGAAAAGCTGAAAGTGTGCGATCTGATGTTCAATTTTTAACTAGAAATTTTCTGGATCTAAGGTTGGATCAATCTTTTGATGTAGTTTTTATGGTATTTGACAGCCTGAACTATCTCCACAGCGAGGAGGATATCATCAAACTACATGAGGAGGTTAAACAAGTTCTGAATCCCGGCGGAATTTTTGTTTACGATTTCACCACACCCAGAAATTCAAGAATTGCGATAAAATTTCTGAATAATGAGTCGCGACGGGTGAACAATCTCTATCGCTACTACCGCAAAAGCAGCTACAACGCCAAAAACAGGGAACACACCAACCGATTTAAGATTGAAAAGCTGGCTACAGAAAGTGGCAACGTGGTCGAAACATTTCATGAAGAACATCTTCAGCGAATATATACCTTACCGGAGATAGAAAATATCATTAAGAAGACAGAATTTTCTATTTTAAACGCGTTTGACGGATTTGCCCTAGAACCGGCTCACGAAAAAAGTTTAAGAATAACCATGGTACTGCAATGAGTGAAAGTGATGTAATTGAAATGCACGACGTGACGGTCGCCTACGAGAGTGAACCGGTGTTAGACAGCGTCAATTTTACACTTGGCGTGGGTGAGTTCTGTTACGTAATCGGTAAAACAGGTGCCGGTAAGAGCTCATTCCTGAAACTTCTCTATAGCGATATTAAGCCGAATCACGGTATGATTCGCGTTGCAGATTATAGTGTAAGCAGCTTAAAGGATAATGATATCCCTCATCTTCGTCGTCGTATTGGAATTGTTTTTCAGGACTTTCAGCTTCTGCCCGATCGAAATGTTTTTGAAAATGTGGCCTTCGCACTCAGGGTAACCGGACATAAAAAGAAGTTCATCAAACACCGTGTACTTGAAGTCCTTGGCCTGGTTGGATTGAGTCATAAGCGAAAAGCGATGCCCAAGGATCTATCCGGCGGTGAGCAGCAGCGTGTGGTAATTGCACGTGCGCTGGCAAATGAGCCAAGACTCCTTTTGGCCGATGAGCCTACCGGTAATCTTGATCCGGGAGCCAGCGGATCAATTATGGAGCTGCTGCAGCAGATTAACAATCGTGGTATGGCTGTTTTGATGGTTACTCACGACTATGACATGGTTCGAAAATATCCCCACCGTACTGTACAGATCAGAGATGGCGGCCTGCATGAAATTCATGTACTGTAGCGGCTGGATATGAGATTCAGAATATTAAAGGAGAGCTTGAAAATCTTTGTACCGACTATGTCAACTTGCTGATTTTTCTCATATAAAAAGGAAGAGCCCGGGCTATCAACCAGGGCTCTTTTCTACGTTGGCTTATTATTCGGGGTACTCATGTAATACCAGGGTAGATATTACAATATTCTCTTACCGATGCCCTTTGGTAATGTTCCGAAGTTTCTAAAATAAACCTGACAATTCCTTTACATCGGTTCTACCCTGCCGTGCTGGGGTTGAATAACAATCTCTTCAACAAGTGAGCGTGGTGACAGTGTGGCTAGTGTCACTAAAATTTTCGCAACATCCGTTGGGTTTACCAATTTATCCGGACTCATAGTCGATTCATCCCATGAGGGCGAGTGTGTCTGCCCCAGATTTATCGCAGAAACACCTACATCCGTATTCTGGAGTTCATCTCTAAGCGAGCGAGTGTAACCCAAAAGAGCGTGTTTTGCTGAAGAGTACGCACCGCTGTCTGCCAGTCCGCGAATAGAACCTACCGAACAGATATTAATGATCAGCGAACGATCCAGGTTTTTCAAATGTGGTAAAAATCGATTTGTAATGTTTACCGCTGTAAAAAGGTTAATATCGATCTGCCGCTGAAAATCGCGGTTGGATGTATCTGTCACTTTTTGATAGAGAAAGCTGCCGGCATTATTGATGACGGTACCCGGCTCTGGAAATCCTGCAGGTAACTGTAACGAGTTAACCTGTTCTTCATCTGTGGCATCACAGGTCAAAATTGCAACATCCTTGGCTCCGGCATCAATGCAAAGTTTTTTAGTTTCTGATAGTTTTTTCTCATTTCGCGCCAACAATAACAGAGGGCGTTCAAGTGCGGCGGCAAAAGCAATAGAAATACTTCTCCCGATTCCCTGACTCGCACCGGTAATGAGTACTGATGATTCTTCGTATGTCATTTCTTATTAAGTATTAGATAAGTAGTGTCTGCAGTTCAGTTACGGTACGTTTATGAACTTATGTGTCTGCAAACTAATTCCCCACTGAGGATTTTTTTTCACGTAATCGACAATAAGAGGAATCGACTTTGGTGTTTCCCACTCAGGCTGTAGAAGTAATTGTGTATTTGGCGGGCATTTTTTTGCATTCTCTTCTGCCCAGGCTAAGTCTTTATTGGTTAAAACCACAACTTTGAGCTCATCTACATAAGGAAAAACTTCATCCAGCGGTTTTTTAAATCGCTTTGGAGACAAAGTAATCCAGTCGAGCTGGCCGGATAGCGGTGAAGATCCGCTGGTTTCGATGTGGGTTTCCAGGCCGGCCTGTTTCAGGCGAACAGTCAGCGGTTCAAGATTGTGGAGTAAGGGCTCTCCTCCGGTGATAACGGCAAATTTTGCGCCACTATCAACTGCTCTTTTAACAATCTCTTTGGTTTTAACTCGAGGATGTTTCTCTTCATCCCAGCTCTCTTTTACATCACACCACCAGCAATTTACATCACAACCGGCTGTACGGATAAAATAAGCCGGACGGCCGGTGTGGGCACCTTCTCCTTGAATTGTATAGAAATCCTCCATTAATGGATATTCTATCTTATCCAGTGCATTCACTTCCTCACTGCTGATTTTTGCTGCTTTTTCTTTCTTAAACATCTTGATCTGTGTATTCAACCCAGCTAGTCTCAGTCTCCCAAACGGTGACTTTCAGCTCAATATTTCCGGGTATTCTTTTTTTCGTTTCTTTGTGGATGTACTCCGCAATTCTTTCAGCGGTAGTTGCAACGGGAATCTCTTCATTCAACACAGAGTGATCCAGTCCGCCTTTCTTAGAGTCAGCAGCTGCCCACTTAAGCTCTTTAAAATCACAAACCATATCCGGGGTTTTTAGATATTTGGATGGATTCAGTTCATGTGATTTTGCAGAAATATGCACTTTATAGGTGTGACCGTGCATTCGTCCGCATTTTCCGTCATAGCCATCAATAAAATGAGCGGCATCAAATTTAAATTCTGTATGTAAAGTCCAGGTTGGCATTCTGTACCAAGTTCAAACAATTCAGATTACTATTAAGCTTGGAAAAATAAGCATTTTTTCTGCCAAATCAGAAGGCGGTATTACAGTTTACAGTGTTGTTAGTTAACAGAGACTAGTTTGTTTTAAACAAGGTAATTCTGCTTCTGCTTAGTTTAAGGAGAAAGCATGTAATTTTGATTTGCTTTAGACTTCTGACGAGAGCTACACAATTTAACCGTAATACTTATCTACCCGTCAATATGCTCGGAAGGGTCCCAGAAGTGTTTATCCATATCTACCGTATACTCCTCCTTAAATGTAACCCCCTCCTGCTCCAGTCTCTCCTTCATCGCATCTCCGCCAAAGTATGCCCGACCGGTAAGCTGCCCTAATCGATTTACAACCCGATGAGCCGGAATTGATTCGCCCAGAGGTTGATCGGCCAGCTGATTCAGCGCATACCCTACCATCCGCGCTCCCGATTTTACACCAATAAAACCGGCTACAGATCCGTAGTTTGTTACATACCCCTCAGGAACCTGCTCAACCACTTTATAAACTTTTTGGTAAAAATCGTTTTTCGACATTAATCTGCCATTTGAAAGAAAATTTTTATGAAGCTTGTCAGCCTAATCTGAAGAGATATTCGGATTTTAGTACTTAATTAGCTTTTCAAGCTCAGAAATCTGTTTATCAGTTAATCTATTTTGCTCTTTTACCATTTGGAGACAAACTTTTCCTAAAACCGTATAAAGCTCGCTGGCTTCCTGTTCGCCGGAGAGTCGATCCAAATGATCCCTGACAGTTGACTGATCTCCACGAGAAATCGGGCCGGTCAGAGACTGAGCTGGACCTTTAGTAAAAATATTTTGAACAGTTTGAGCGATTAGGGGCTTTAAAATCTGAACACCATCTTCAACTCCGTTCCTCTTTAAAATTGTATCTGAAGTGTTGAGCAAAGCTACCAGATAGTTGGAAGCAAATACGGCAGAAATGTGAACAGCTTGTTTCTGGGCTTGATCTAAAATCAGAGGTGTTGATTTTACATCGATAACTATACCTTCAAGATATTTGATCAAATCTTCATCTCCCTGCAGACTGATGTAGATATTATTCAATCTATCCAGGGTGTCCCCTTTTTGAAAAGTCTGTATAGGGTGCATTGATGCAATTTTTGCACCCTTTTGAGCCAGAATTTCTAAAACTGATGCAGGATGACTGCCTGAACAGTGCACTACTGATTTACTGCTCCAGTCTATGTCCATATTAGAAAGTTGGACAGCAACCTCTTCAATAATGGAATCAGGAGTGATAATGAAAATCAGGTCACCGAGCTCTGAATCATCATTCGGATAAGATCGCCCGGTTATCTTTTTACTCTTATCCCGCGATAGATATATCTCTCCCGAATTTCTATTCCAAACAGATTTGATACTATAGTCTGCCTTTCTGAAGTAGTCAATCCAGGCAGAGCCCACAGCTCCGGGACCGATAACCGTTACAGCGGGATTTGGTTTCATTACTTAAAAACAGCCTGCGGCTGCATCTCAGCATAGCCGGCAAGAAGGTTCGCATGTTCGCTTGAGGAGTCCTCCAAAGAGCTGAATTTAATCTTTAACCCCCATTTCTGGGCAACGATCAAACCGGCAATAAACGAACCGAGTCCCTCAATTTTTGAATCACCTGCATTAACGTAGTTCATCAAGGCACTCATATTTCCTTCCCGGTAGAGTTCCAGAACCTTATCAAGCTCATCACGATTTTCATTTTCCATATCACAGCAAAAAACGATCAGTGCATTCTTTGAAGCCAAGATCTCTTCGAGAGCGTAGGCCAGCTCTTTAATGATAAACGAGTTTTCGTCCGTAATCTGAATACTGAGTACCGTAAAGTCGTCCAGGGTACACTGCAGCATCATCAATTGATCATATAAACTCAACTCTTCATCAAAAGCTTCATCATCGATGAAAAAGTCATCATCTTCGTCACAAAAATCATTGCGAAGCTTATCGTTTGCGGAAACTTCACCAAGTGATGTCTGAACGGATTTAAAAGACGGCATGGGAAGCTTCTTCTCTGCACTTCCGGGATGAGACTCAACAATTACTACGGTATCAAAATCGTCTCTTTGTATATGAGAGTAAATTTCAAAAACCTCTTCAATGTTGTTCTGATCAATGATGCGGGGTGAAAACAGAATACGAACCGTTTCCGGTTTATCGGTTTGCCGGGATTTGGCTTTATCTAAACCCTGGGTAATCTGATCACGGTTGAGGGATGTGATGTCCATGATATTATATTTCTTTTTGGAGGGTGTTATGGTAATGATTTATAGCAAATGGATATCCAATGATCTTGATGGATAAAGCTACAAATTTTTGCCTTGTTTCCATCATCAAATTCTGCATTAAACAGATTTTTGTCTTCTGTGGAAACTGTAACCTGGTTCATCGGTTTCCTTAATCCGGTGCCTATCATTTTTAATGCGGCTTCCTTAAACGTCCATACTCGAATTAAGGAATGATTACTATAGATCTGGCTGTTCTCTTCTTTTGATTTCATTCGGGAGGCAAGCCTCTCGTGCACTGTTCTGTGTTTTGACTCCATATCGATTCCTACATTCATCGAAGTGGATATTGCTGCAACAATGGCATCATTGGTATGTGAAAAACTCACTGAGACCTCTTCACCATCGATGTAAGCTTTTGGCTTCTCATACTTTTCTGTAAAAACATCGATTGTCTTACCATCTAAAAACTGATCGGCCATTCTCTTTAATAGTAACGTACCGGTAATGCTTTCTGATGTGTCGCGATCTCCTCCTGTCGTTTCGATGGTGAGGGGTTCAAACCCGACAATAATTTCATTCGGTATCGACGAATACTCTAGTAATTCAGGCAATATTTTCTCTTTTACAATCATTGAGAGAAAATCTAATTGATTCAATCGATCACTCCCAATGAGAATGTTTTAAAGAATAGGTGGACTCTTCTAATATATGAAAAATGCTTCTGCCAATTACAGTTCAATTTTCTTATCTTTTAAAGCTTAATTATGATTCATAAAATAGTTTTAAACATAGAAAATTTACGAAATGAGCAACGCTGAACCTTCACTTAGTGAACAGCAAGAAATCAGACTTGAAAAGCTTGAAAAACTAAGAGAGCTGAATGTCAATCCGTTTCCGTACGAGTACGATGTTACTCACTACTCCCAGGACATTTTAAACAATGAGAACGACTACCTGACTGACACACCGGAAGAGCCGGGTGACGCAAAGCGAGTTTCCGTTGCGGGACGTGTAATGACGCGTCGAATTATGGGGAAAGCTTCTTTTTTTACCCTTCAGGATTCTAAAGGCACAATTCAGGTTTATATCCGCCGGGATGACGTTACCACTGATGAACTCGGTACCGACAACTACAATAAAGTCTTTAAAAAACTGACCGACATCGGTGACTTTGTCGGTATTAAAGGATTTCTGTTTAAAACCGGCACAGGTGAGACAACAATCCACGCTGAATCATTTGAGTTTTTAGGTAAAACTGTCCGCCCTATTCCCACTCCTAAAGAGGTAGAGAACGAAGCCGGTGAAACGGTTACCTACGACGCATTTACCGATAAGGAGCAGCGCTACCGCCAACGCTACGTTGATCTGATTGTAAACCCGGAAGTGCGCGATGTGTTTGTTAAGCGTACAAAAATGGTACAGACGATGCGAAATTTCATGAATGAGCGCGGCTATCTGGAAGTGGAAACTCCGATACTGCAGCCGATCTACGGAGGGGCATCAGCCAGACCATTTGTGACCCACCACAATGCTCTCGACATCGACCTCTATCTGCGTATTGCAAATGAACTCTATCTGAAGCGCTTGATTGTGGGCGGTTTTGATGGCGTTTATGAATTTTCCAAAGATTTCAGAAATGAAGGGCTTTCACGATTTCACAATCCGGAGTTTACACAGGTTGAGCTTTATGTTGCCTGGAAAGATTACAACTGGATGATGGATTTCATGGAGAAAATGGTGGAACACGTTGCTCAAACACTCCACGGATCAACAAAAGTGAAAGTTGGCGAGCATGAAATCGACTTTAAAGCTCCCTGGCCAAGAATTCCGATGTATGAAGCGATTGAAAAAGAGACCGGTCACGATTTAAGCGATAAGAGTGAGGATGAGATCAGAAAGATTGCTAAAGATCTTCACATCGAGCTGGAGGAAGGTATGGGTAAAGGCAAACTGATTGATGAAATTTTTGGTGAACATGTAGAATATAAACTTATTCAGCCAACTTTTATCACAGACTACCCTATTGAGATGAGTCCGCTTGCGAAGAAACATCGCACTAAGGAGGGACTCGTGGAGCGTTTCGAGGCCATCTGTAATGGCAAAGAGATTGCCAACGCCTTTACTGAGCTGAATGATCCGGAAGATCAGCGTGCCCGCTTTGAGGAGCAAGCCAGACTTCGGGCCGGCGGCGATGATGAAGCGATGACTGTGGATGAGGATTTTCTGCGGTCAATCGAATATGGAATGCCTCCAACTGCCGGTATCGGGATTGGCATCGATCGCTTGGCGATGATTATGACCGACTCCGACTCTATTCGTGACGTCCTATTTTTCCCGCAGATGAGACCGGAATAAAAATTCAACTCCTGCCCGAATGCTGCACGCTTTCAGGCAGATTTTAATTAAGTATTTAATTCAAGACCTGTCATATTTCAAAATCTGACAGGTCTTTTTTATTTCTAATCACCCTGGGCTATCTACTCAGTCATGGTATCTCTATAACTCTTGAAAACCTGTTTCTAAACTGACCCCTTAATTTTTAAGTAACCAAACCCAACTCCACAAAGAAATACCCTGACTTAATCAAATCCGATCTTCACCTGCTTGCATTACTCATGGGAAGTCGCCACTTTCATGGACTAAATTGAAACAAATATTTTCAAATTCATGATGCGTTCCTTCTTTTCGATTCTTTTGCTCACCATTCTTTTATTGATTTCAAACCCTTTAGCCGCTCAACCGGCAATACCACAGTTTTTGGATGGCTTCTTTCAAGAACGGGTTGAAAACCAGATTGAACTGGAACAAACCCTGATTCAGACACTCCATCCGGAAATGTACAGAGAACATCTCTACCGTCTCACCCGTGAACCCAATATTGCCGGAACCCCCGAAAATCGTCGGGTAATTGAGTATATGACAGAATCGATGGAGAGAGCCGGTCTTCGGGTGGATCACTACGACTATGATGTCTGGCTGCCTGATCCGGGTGAGGTTAAGATCGAAATTGTGCGCCCAAAACGAGTGCCTCTCAATAACAAAGAGTATATCCTGGAAGAAGATCTTTATACGGCTGATGAGCGGCTGCATCACGGATGGAATGCCTACAGCGGTTCCGGTGATGTAACTGCAGAAGTGGTCTATGCAAATTACGGCACCAAGCAGGATTTCGAACTTCTTGATGAATTAGGGATTTCCGTGGAAGGAAAAATTGTGATAGCTCGTTATGGCGGCAACTTCCGGGGTTATAAAGCCAAATACGCCGAAGAGTATGGCGCAGTAGGATTGATTATCTACTCCGATCCTGCAAACGGCGGTTATGTAAACGGTCCGGCATACCCCGAAGATAAATTCATCAACGAAAGTACCATTCAAAGAGGATCGGCATTGACAACCGAGTATTATGGTGACCCACTAACCCCATTTGAACCTGCGCTTCCCATCGACGGTGATGTAGAAATTGAACGCCTTGATCCTGAAGATGTCGGTTTTCATACCATCCCAATAGCACCACTGCCCTACGCTTCGGCACAGAAAATTCTGGAGGAAATGGATGGCATACCTGTTCCAAATCAAAACTGGCAGGGCGGACTACCGTTCACCTATCGTGTGACAAGCGAATCACTTGTTGAGGTAAATTTATATGTTGATCAGCCCGCAGATCTCAAAAGAATTACCAACGTAATTGGTGTAATTGAAGGCTCAGAATATCCTGATGAATGGATCATTCTTGGCAGCCATTTTGATGCCTGGGGCTTTGGTGCCATCGATCCCAACAGCGGAACCGCAATGCTGCTCTCTTTAGCTGATGTTTTGGGAGAAATGGTTCAAAACGGTTTCCGGCCAAAACGCAGTATCATGATTGCCCACTGGGATGCGGAAGAGTATCTGCTGATCGGATCCTCAGAATGGGTTGAACATATCACCGAAGAAGTAGATGCAAACTCAGTTCTCTATCTGAATGCCGATTCTGCGGTCACCGGTCCAAATTTTGGAGCATCCTCCTCTCCATCATTAAAAAAACCGATTATTGAAGCCTCTAAAATGGTCCAGCATCCCGACACCACTTTGTCCCTCTATCAAACCTGGGCCGGAGATTCCGATTCTCCCTCACTGGGGAACCTGGGAGGCGGATCTGATCATGTTGGACTTTACATGCATATCGGCGTTCCTTCTGCCGGAGTAAGCATGTCGCAATGGGCTCCGGTCTACCACTCTAACTACGACACATTTGAGTACTACAAAACTCAGCTGGACGGTTCATTTTCTTATGGTCCTGCGCTGGGAGGAGTTTACGGCACCATCGCGCTTCGATTTTCAGAGTCTGATATTCTACCGTACGATTTTGAGCGCTACCATCAAGATCTGGTTACGCATCTGAATGATATACAGGAAAAAGCTTCAACATATGATCTTACCATACCGGCTGATCCAATGATGGAAAAAATTAATGAAATGGAGAATCTTGTTTCTCAACTCACTAATAACATCAATAGTTTAACTACCGCCGGTTATTCAAATACAGATATTGAAAGCATCAACCAAAAACTTATACAGCTAGAGCGTAACTTTATAGTGGATGAAGGGATGCCTTACAGTTCTTGGCTCAGGTCACTTTACGCATCGCCTGATCCCTACAGCGGTTACGCCTCCTGGATGTTACCGGCTTTTCAATACGCGATTGAGGAAGGGTTCAGTGATGTCGAAATTTCCCGCTGGGTTGATATTCACACAGAAGCATTTGAAACTCTGAATCGAGACTTAAGCGAGTTGGTTGAAATGACTACACAGTGATGTGGCAGTTCGCTTTAACTTTTAGTCCGGTTATTGATTACCGGGCTTTAAAGTTCTGGCAAACTGCTATTTAACGTGAATTCGATATAAAAAGAATGCAGAGGCATTGAAAAAGTCCCCTCCTTTTTCAAGGAGGGGATTTAGGGGTGGTTGAAACCAAATTCAGATTCGGTTTGAAGCCTGAAATTAACAAGTCTACTTCCCCCAACCCCTCCTTACACAGGAGGGGAGATTTATATTCAAGATTCTTATGTCGAACTCACGTTACTTAGATTATTAACTGTAGAAAGAGTGTTTTCCACTCCCGGTGTTTTAAAAACAACATTCCGTATTCAAATAGAAATGTCATCTCTTGGACACATTTTTTGTATACTTGAGCAACAAATTTAAAAGTTCATCTGTTACAATTCGGTACCCTAACCCCTCTTAGCTAGATTTTACATGAAATTTACCTGGTACATTGCCGGACGCTACTTCAAGGGAAATAAACGTGAATCCCGTTTTCTCTCTTTTATTAAAATTATGGCTATTGCCGGGGTTGCCGTTGGTTCTGCCGGACTCCTTATCGCCCTGTCGATTGTGCACGGTTTTAAATCAACCATCAACGAGAAGATTGTAGGATTTGCACCTCATATCACCGTAAACACCTTTCTGAACGATCCGATGAACCGGGCCGATACACTCCAGGTTTTTCTGGATGATATTCCCGGTGTAGAAAAAGCCCAGCCCGTTATTCTGGGGCAGGTAATGATTCAATCCTCCAGGGATGTAAGCGGCAGCGGAATCAAAGGTGTTCCGGTTGAGGGTGATGTCACACAGCTCAGGGAGTACATTTCGGAAGGTGAGTATCAGCTGGGCGAAACCGATTCGGGACTTCCGGGAATCATCCTGGGCTCTGCACTTTCCAGAAATATCGGAGCCGGTATTGGCGACCGCGTGACCGTTTACGCTCTGGACGGGATGCCCTCACCTCTCAATACTCCGGAGATTAAACAGTTTACACTAACGGGAATTTACCAAACCGGGATAGCCAGATTTGATGACAATTTTGCGCTAATTAATATCGACTCCGCCCGCCAGATATTTGAATTCAATCCGCGCCAAGCCAGCTCATTCGACATTAATGTTGGCAATCTGGATGACATCACTCCCGTCTACCGTGTCATTCGGGATGTAACACGGTTTCCTTATATCACTGAGAACGTTTATCAGCGCTATCGCAACATATTTGCCTGGGTTGACCTGCAGGAGCAGACCATTCCGCTTGTTATCGGAGTTATGGTAATTGTTGCTGCCTTTAATCTGATCGGAACCGTACTGATGATGGTTCTCGAACGGGTACGCGACATCGGTATTCTGAAAACACTGGGAGCCAAGAGCAAGTCAATACGAAAGATTTTTCTGCTTGAAGGGCTCTTCGTGGCCGGTTCAGGTTTAATTCTTGGGATAGGTATATCCCTGCTATTTTACTGGCTTCAGGTGAACTATCAAATCATTCCCCTATCCGAAGAGAACTACTACATGAGTACTGCCCCTGTAGAGCCTCACCTCTTTGACTTTGTGATTGTGAGTGGAATTACCATTCTGCTCTGTGCCCTCGCCTCCTGGCTGCCGGCACGGATTGCCGCCAAAACCGATCCCGTAAAGGTACTGTCGATTGGGAAGTAAGTAGTTTTATACGGCGTTGAGGTAAGTCATTGATAAGGCCACTCTTTACATCCCGTCGTTACGAGCTCCTAAATTTGCCCAAAAGTTGGGCAACACCATTGAGGAGGTGACAAATTATATCTCCACGTGAGGGGTCTTACCTAGAGACCGGGACTGCAAACAGCACGCACAAGAGGTAGGACTTTTTTAACCACTATGGTCGCCAAGGATTTCACAATGTTCACAAAGGGGATTTTATTCAAACTCCGCGTATCACTGTGACCACTGCGGTGAAAAGGTTTTCGTAAAAGAACCGCAGAATATCGAATATTGAATAATGATTACGACATTGCTCAACCTGGTAACACTATGTTACTTAAAAAAATAGTTTAAAATTTATTGAAATATCCTGCCTCTATATTACTCCTTATATCAGCTTTACAAAACCGGAGATAAATCTAACAAATACTAAACCTCCTCAACCTTTAACCGAGGTTTTCTTATCATACAGTATAACCTGTTCATTAATCTCATCAACAGCTGCGATGAAAAAATTTAAATCCTGTATCCTTACAGCAGTCGCTGTTTTGCTCTTTATTCAGTGCGAAACTCCCGACGATCCGAACTTTACACTCTCCCACCAAATCGATGCTCCTCTCATTGCCGAGAGCCGGTTTCAATTTTTAGGAGAAAAGAATGCGCTTATCGACACTACCTCAGAAGATCTGTCTGACCTGTTCACGGTGGATGGTGACAACCTTATTATCCTCACCAAACAAGAGTCTTTCGATTTTGATGACCTCAATGATGCCATCCCTGAAATTGATATCGAACCGACTCAGTTTGAAGCCACGGTAGGTGAAATTGTTCTTACGGACTTCTCGTCACAGGATGAAAGCGGGAATCTCGGAGAGGCGAACTTTGATAATCTGACAGGTATTGGCATTTCTCCGGAAGATGGTGACGTTGTGCCGGGAGCACAATCCCCTTCCCCTGTTAATATCGATCTTGATACCGACTTCTTTGAATCGGCCACCATCAAACAAGGATCCATTGAGATTGTTCTTCGGAATGAACTGGGTATCGATCTGGATGTTCTCTCGCTTGAGCTCTTCAGTGACAACAGCTCAGTTGGTTCCATCACTTTTTCAGATTTCAATCGTAACACTACACGAAGTAATCTGATTTCGATCGTTGATAATCCCGAAACAGATCCCGAAGTAGTTCTGACAAATTTAAATGTTGAAGTTGAAATTGCTTGGTCAGAACAAAACCTTCAGAGCGATCCAGGCAGTTTGATCATTAATGACGTCCAGGGCGACAATCTGGTCGCTTCCCAGGTTGTAGCTCAGATTCCTTCACAGGATTTCTTTTTCAGCGGAACTACGGACTTTGACAACAGTGAATTCAACTTCACTTCTGCTGATCACTATGTAGAACTCCAAAGCGGAACCCTCTCCATAGAAAATATCCTGAACTCGATTGATGTTGAGATTTCATCCCTTCAAATATCTTTTCCAAACATCCGGACAGCACCGTGGGGCGAAGCTGACTCACTGATCATCTCATTTGACGATGAAAATGCCATACCGGCAAACAGTGCGCAACCTATATCACAAACGGTTGATTTGACAAACACGCGAATTTTTGTGCAGAATAACGAGATCAGCTACAACATATCTGCTATCACGGAAGACACACAGGCTGATCCTAACAGCTCTATGCGGACGATAAATGAGACAGACGGTGTCTCAGCTGATGTTGCCATTGAAAACCTGGTTATCGCTGAAGCTTTTGGAGTTCCGTCCACTCAACAGGCACTCTTAAATAACGATGATCCCACAAACGGCGATGTTATTGGTATGCTGAATGATAACGAAGCGGAGATTATAGAAATTGACGGAATCAGTGATATCTCCCGAAAAGTGGACGGCATTGAGTTTACCAATGCATCACTTACAGTTGACTACTCCATCAATACAGACCTTCCGGCAGAGATCATAGGAGCTTTTTTGGGGACGGACACAAACGGAGACCATTTCTTTCTGGAAGGCCTTCCGGGATCTGACCGGGCCGTTTCAGACGCTTCATCAGCAGACCGCCTCCGTTATGATGGAAATGTGATACCGATTGAAAATCTTATACGGTTTGAGATCGATCACCCCGGAGATCCTCAAGTTTATCAACAGATTACGTTCGACCGAATCAACACAAATATCAACCAGTTCTTCAGCCGACTGCCTGAAGAGATACGTTTTATAGGCGTAGCCATAATCAACGATGATGAAGAGGAAGGTACAATCCGCAATCCGGTTCTTTTTGACCCTGAGTTCAGAGTCAATGTACCGCTATCCCTGCGGGCAGATTTTGCCACTTTTGTAGACACCACCTCACAGGATCTTGGAAACTTACCGGGCCCCGATGACGATTCTATGATTGAAGAGGGATCCCTGCAGATTCAGTATGCAAACCGAATCCCTCTCGGTTTTTCACTTCGGCTTGATTTCCTGGACGAGGATGACAATCTCCTTACATCAGCACCGGTCATTAACGAAAACCCTCTGCAGTTTAACCCTGCACCAGTTGATGAAAATGGAATCAACAATGCTGCCTCTAACGGCAGCACCATACTAACCCTGAACCGATCGCAACTGGACCTGCTCAATCAAACGAGAAATATTCGACTCTCAGCCGGTGTACAGACAACCGGAGGGGATGAGGTGAGTATTCGGGACGTGGATGATGTAACCATCTCCATCAGCGGTAGATTTAAAATTTTAAACCAGGTAAACTGAGGGCCGTATCATGAATAGACTATCAAAAACATATTTCATTACGATTCTGGCAGGCACCCTACTATTCGGTTTATCTAACCAGGGTATCTCACAATCCTCACATCAAAGTGCAAAAACTATTGGACTGGGTGGCGGAGGTGTGGCTTACCAGGACCTCTACCACGCCAATTTCATCAATCCCGCAAACCTGATGCTTAACCAAAACAGAAGGCCGAATATAACGGTTGGTGTAATTGGTGGTATTTATGGTCAGGCCGGCGGAGATTTGATCAACATTACCACATATAACGACTATCTGACCACCGGATTAACCATAGAGGGTTCCGTTGCGGACGACATGCTAAATCAATGGTTCGGAACAGATGATGCAGGTATGCGCTCTGCTTCCATGGACTTTGGAGTGGTACCGTAGGTGCTGTTTACCGAACACCGAACTGGACAGTCAGTGCCGCCCAGAGAGTGCGTGCTACAGGTAAAACCTCCTTTTCAAGAGGATTTGCTGACCTTGTATTTCGGGGGCTTGATTCTGACTACTTTAATCAGTTTCGAGCCGTCAACTCCACGCAGGAGTACTACGCATGGCAGGAGATCTCTGTCGGTTTTGCAACGACCGTTTATCGGCAAGAACAGTTTATGGGTTTAGGCCAAAATCTTCGAATTCATGCCGGTATAGCTCCAAAGCTGCTACTCTCTTTCGACTACAGCTCACTAAACTTTCAGTCAGATTTGAGAATTGAAGGAGTAACAGCTGAGTCAGGCGGGCAAATTCAGCACAATTTTGCCTATGCACTTGAAACCATTGGCTCCAGGGCAGCTCAGCTTGAGCAGTACAATGCGGACCGGCAGGCGGGGCTGGAGCCCAAACTGGAAGACTACTTAGATTCTGATGTAGATGACTTCACCAAATTCAGAGGAACATCTTTGGGAGTTGATCTTGGGATAACCGCGCAGCTCGATCTTCATCAAAATTCATTCGGTAATCTTGGAATTTTCAAGGGTGAGAAGACTCTTACAGTCGGACTATCCCTCACGGATCTGGGGGCTCTCTCCTTTTCGGATAACGCGCGCAGTTTTAATGCAGCCGACAACTTCACCTGGAATGGATTTGACTACGACCAGGAAACTATTGATAACGAATTTGACGGAGATGAGAGCGCATACTTTGAATCTGTTTTGATTGACAGTATCGGGAATGATGTATACGGTAACTTCAATACCAGATCTGAGGCATCGCACATTATTGGGCTGCCAACCATGTTGAGAGTCGGATCGCATCTCCAACTTGGTAAATTCGGGTTTATGGCTGACATAGGTGCCGGCTTAGTAGACCGGGGAACCAACAGTAAAAGAGTTCACTTATCACTCGGAAGTGAATACAAATTCTTCAACCGAATTCCGTTGCGAGCCGGAGTGCGAATGGGTGGTTACAGCAGTACCACGTATCACGCCGGAACCGGAGTAGAACTCAGAAACTTTGAATTTACCGTTGGTGCAGCAGGCACAGCCAGTTCCAAAAACAACGGTGCAGCACTAGGAGCCGCCTGGAGCGGAATTGTTGTGCATTTTTAACGTGTCTCTCCACTCGTGAGTCCTCCTGAGCCTAGGCTTAGGAGGACAGGAGGGGAGAAATAGTATGGTGAGTGCATAAGCTTGAAGCATACATAACGTTTTGAGACGAACACTTTAACCAGCACGATCACATCTCTGATTCCTACGTTAAACACTCCGAATTCCGTCTCCTCTCTGAGAGGCTGTGAGAAATTAAAAATTCAAGCATTTAAAACACTCCTTTTATTTGGCCACGAAGTCACGAGGACCCGAAGAAGCACAAAGGGTATCATGTTGATATCGTTATACTTCGTGTACCTTCGTAGCTTTGTGTCTTTGTGGTAAAATTTAATGGTCATTATCATTGATTAAGTATTTTTCCACAGCCTCTCAGAGAGGAGATTAATCATCAATCAACCTAAAACCTCATCTACCGAAACGCCTCTCCAATCTGCGATTTGAGCTGCAATACTTCTCCTTACATCTTCAACAAGCTTCAGTGCATCCTCTTTTTCCATCCCTGCTGTAGATACCGGGTCCAGCACTTTCATTCGTACATAAACGTCCGGCAAAAATACCCAGCTCTTTTTAGGAAGGCAATCCTGGGTGCCGTCAAGGGCGATTGGTAAAATAGGCTTCTGTTCGCGAATGGCCAGATCAAATGCACCAATTGCAAATCGGTTCACCTTTCCGGTTCTGGATCGGGTACCCTCAGGAAAAAAGATGACAGATATATTTTTATCCAGGTAGTATTTACACTGTTTAAAAACACCAATCCGTTTATTTGAAGAGGATCGGTCAACCGAAATATCACCCGACATTTTCATCATCCAACCGGCAATCGGCAATCCAAACAGCTCTTTTTTAGCAATCCATTTCATCTCCCACGGCAGATTCGAGATCACGGGAATATCCGCATTAGAGAGATGGTTGCTCACCATCACATAGGGATTGCGGTCATCTATGGTTTCTCCTCCCTCAATCTCTACGTTCCAGGTAGGGTTCACTTTAGAGATGAGATAACCCAGCTTTCTGAACCACTTTCCTGTTCGGTACCGGACCGGGTTTCGATCAAAAATTCTGATCAGCGCCAACAGCGGCAGCCAAAACAGAATTAACAGAATGATTCCCGTCCAGATAAACAGAGATTTTATTCGCTGCATCATAACCGGTAACCATTGTTAAAACTTAGGAATAAAACTCTTAATTATGCCCCAAACGCCTTTGGCGGGTTTACGGGCTCGCTTATTCCGGTCAACTGCCTTCTCTACAACCGGAGGAAGTGTCACTTTCTTCAGATCTTCAACCTTCTCCTGCTTTGGAGATGGAGCTTCCTTCTCTTCCGGCTTGACCTTCTCTTTTTTAGTCTCAGATTTTGACTCTTTCTTTTGAGTCGGCTTGGATTCAGATTTTTGTCTTTTGTTTGATTTTCCTTTATCAGAAGAGTCTTGATCCTGTTTTTTATCACTTGTCTTGTCCGGACTCTTTTGACTTTTCGACTGATCCTGATTGTCAGCTACTTTCTTGTCATCACTGCCGGATCGGCTGCCGGGACGCTGTTTCTTAGAATCGTCAGACTTCTGGCTATTACCTTTCGATTTCTGAGACGAATCTTTCGCCTGACTTTTCTTTCCTTTATTCTGAGCTTGTTTCCCTCCTTTAAAATCCTCATCCCATGAGAATTCGGAGTCATCACCAAAGTTTTTAGGCAGATCGATATGTTTGATCGTATTCCCTTTAATGCGCTCAATATCGCGGAATTTTTTACTGTCGCGTCGGGTCACAAACGTAATGGCAATACCGGATTTATCATAACGTCCGGTTCGGCCTATACGGTGAATGTAGTCGTCTGTATTGTTCGGTACATCATAGTTCATGATAATCGACACCTCTTTAATGTCGATACCGCGGGCCAGTACGTCTGTTGCCACAATTACAGGAACTTGTCCGTTTTTAAAGGCACTCAGCGCTCTATTCCGTTCATCCTGCGACCGGTCTCCATGAATACTCTCAGCTTTAATTCCCTCATCACGAAGAAGCCGGTGAAGTTCATCCGTTCCCTTTTTCGTAGAGGTAAAAATAATACAGGAGTCCCACTTTATATTTTTAAATATCTTTTTCACTAGTGGGATTTTCTGATCACTCAACAGCGTATAAGCTCGCTGTTCCACCTGCTTTGATGGTTTGGATCGTTCAATCTCTACCGACTCCGGATTCTTCATGATTCCGCCGGCCAGATTCTGTATCTCATTTGGCATCGTTGCAGAAAAAAGAAGTGTCTGTCGCTCTTCGGGAAGCCATGAAATTATCTTTCTGATATCCGGCAGAAATCCCATATCCAGCATGCGATCAGCCTCATCCAGAATAAAATACTCTACATTCGAAAAGTCGATGTTGATCACCTTGTTCTGATCCATCAAACGGCCCGGAGTAGCAACAATAATATCAACACCTGCCTTGATTGCATTTACCTGCTGCGCAAAATCACTTCCGCCAATTACTGTGGCCGAAGTCAGTCCGGTGTGATAGCCGATGGCAAAAATCTCCTCGTCAATCTGTTTGGCAAGTTCTCGTGTAGGACTTAAAATCAGCGCCTTCACTCCGTCACGCTTATCATTGTTCTTTAGAATTTGATCCATAATCGGGATTACAAACGCACCCGTTTTACCGGTACCCGTTTGGGCCGTCGCAATTAGATCTTTTCCGGAAGTAACAATTGGAATAGCTTTCTCTTGAACAGGTGTTGTATCGGTAAATTGAACATCCCGCAAGCCGGCGAGCAGTGAATCAGAAAGGTTTAAATCAGTAAACTTCAAATGTCAGTCTTTATTTTAAAAATCGTTGATGGTTTTTCATCTAAGCCTTTAATATAACAAAAGCATTTGACAGTTAAGAGTGGAAAAGAAGTACGGTATTAGGTATGCGGTATAGGGTTTACGGAATACGTTGCTATCGGCAATTATTTGAAATTTTATACATCATCCAATTCTCAATTCATCATTCAAAATTCAACTGATATTTACTTACCTCTCTTGAATATTTAATTCAAATGTAATACATTATGTATGACTTCGAAATAATTTTAGAACAATGAAATCCGTAAGATTACCAAAAGAACTAGAAGAAGAACTAGATGCCCTCTCCTCTTCCTCCAATAAGTCTCACTCCCATATCATCCGTGAGGCACTGGTAGAGTATATTGCAAAAGAGAAAAGATCACAGAATCCTTTCGAAGCAGGAAAAGATCTTTTTGGCAAACGAGGAAGCGGCGATACAGATCGATCCGTTACATACAAATCGAGAATAAAAGAGAAGATCCGTGAAAAACAGTCTGATTGATGCCGGCCCCATCATTGCACTTTTCGACAACAGCGATCAACACCACAATAAGGTCCTGACGTTTCTAAAAGAGTATCGAGGGCGTCTCACTACCACTTGGCCTGTTCTCACTGAAGTCTGCTACATGCTCGATTTCAACAGAAATACTCAGCTCGACTTTCTTGACTGGATTATTGCCGGAGGTTTAGATATTTACAATATCCAAAAATGGCAAATTGGAGGGATCAAGGATTGGTTCTCCCGTTATTCCGACCTGCCGGCTGATCTTGCCGACTGCACACTAATGGAAGTAGCAGAATCAGAGAGCATAGATTCCATCATTACCCTTGATAGGGATTTTTCTGTATATAAGCTGAATAGTGGGAAGTATTTAAAGAATCTGATTGGTTGAGAAGTGTACGGTTTTCGTTATATGGTATACGGTAAACGTCGTGCAACGGGTCGCCTGAACCGCTTGGGATTCCGGCCATAAATGACCGGTGTCGTATGTATAAACCCATAAATGGGTTTAAAATCTCTTCCTTTGAATAGATGTAACCTATGCCCCAAAACATGTGGAACAGAGGGATATGATTGGAAATCTGGATTAATTAGAGGCGGTCGTTCTCAGGATTTATTTTGTGGGCCGTCCCGAAGGGACTTTCATTTTGTTTATTTTCTAACCACCCTCCAATGAATTGGTGGGCTATAATATTCATTATGGCTACGCCATTCTACCAGTTCAACAAATGGTCACTATCTCCAATAAAAGTCAAACTAATTCAGGGATCGACTCAGATTAAATATTTATTATTCAAAAATACTATACATCTGCAACTCAAATTTTTAAACATAAAAACCACAACGAACACAAAGCAGTTCTCGAATTACAGATCACTGTTTCATCGGAACAAACTCAGCATCCGCTGCGGTTTTTTGTTCCCCTCTTGATAACTATTTCAAAATCATTTAATCAATACCATTGATCTTGTTCGCACGAAATCAGATGTTTGAAGTCTATAGAAATAGATACCGCTGGAGAATCCATCCGCATTAAACGTGATGTCATACTCTCCGGGCTGCTGATGTTGATCCAGAATGGTCGCTACTTTCCGACCCACCGAATTGTAAACATCAATTTTAACATCACTGGCAGACGAGAGATGGTACTGGATGGTTGTTGACGGATTGAATGGATTGGGGTAGTTGGGAAGCAGCTCCGTTCTCTCCGGCAACACGTTACCCGGTTCCGTTATAGAATCCGATTCATCGAAAGTCAGATAGATCTCATCCGTAGCAAATATCTCTCTGCCCGAAACAACAGAAACGTTTTCCAACACGATTTCAGGCGCTGTGTTCCAGTCGCTTACAGCTCTAACTGTCAGTTTGATCAGCGATTCTCCGGTTGTTGGCTGAGTATACCCACGGTGCGCAATCGCTGCAGATAGTCCCGATGGGTCTTCCTGGATAAACTCGATCAGCCTATTGTTTTCGGACCACTCTTCACCCCACGACCCCACTTCTACAGATTGAAGCTGCCAATCCGAATTGGCTATACCGTTAATTCCAATTCTGAATGAGAGTCCGGAAAGCTCTATCTCATCATCAGCCTGTAGAAAGATTTCTAACTCCTCGCCCAATGTTAAATCCTTAGCCCGGATGGAAGATAGCGCGATGATCGATGGCTGCTTTGCACCTGCGCGGGTTTCACCCCAATTCAGACCAATAGGCAAGAGGTCATTCTGATTGACAATCCCATCACCGTTGGCATCAGCGTAGGTAGCTTCTGTCGGCATCCAGGCTTCCACAGCCCTCTCCTCCCAGCTTCTGAAACTATAGACCGGCTCGGGCCCCTGAGATCCCCAATAGACCGATAGCGGAAGAACATCATCTATATTCACCTGTCCGTCATTGTTGGTATCCCCCGGCCAGACTTCAATACGCTCGGCATCAGGATTGATACCGGTAATCAGAATATCATCGATTCTGTTTGAGCCGGCACCTGAAATTTCCGGATCTCCATCAACTCGGATGTCTGAAGTCTGAAGCCATCTGATAAAAAGTTCCGATTGATCATTGACAAATGACGGCAACGGAATCTGATCAACAAAAGCATCGTTAAAATTTCCAGTAATGATGATTGGCGGTCCGACATCTGTCCAACTATTATTATCTAAGCTCACCTGTATTTGGAAATCTCTTGGTCCGCTATCTGATCCTGACTGTTTTGAGGAGAGTCGAATCGACTCCAGGTTTTCGGTTGATAAAGTAACAAGCCAGTATTTCGGATTATCAACATCGAAATCAGTCCAGCCGGTAGCACTTGCCGCTCTTCCTGAAGCTCCTGCCGCATAGGTTGGGTCATTCGCTCCTATCGTTTCAATGCTAGCACCATCATTCTGAGGAATGGATGACGATGGCAAGAGCGTTTCATTATCAAAATCCCAGGTCACAAGCGTATACCTAAATGGAGGCTGTTCTGAAATTGTGAACTCTGCAGATGGATTCTCCGGCTCAGACCAGAATCCGCCAACACCGCCATATTTATAACCGGGCTGTGAATCCAGTTCACCGCGCGTTGCCACATAGTAAGTGCCCAGCGGCCGCTGAAATGCGATCTCTTGTTCATAAATGAAATATCCGTCACTCTCTTCGCTGAACTCCATCAATTCCCAGACTGATTCACTCCAGGATGACGGATCCGTGTTGTTTTCATTCACCCCAATCCACATGGTTACCCTGCTGCTGTTGGAGGCATCCTGAGAAACACCATTCGCATAGATTTCTGAGGTAGCGAAATATTGGTTCCCTTCCGCAACTTCAATTACGGCCGGCGTGGTTAAAGCGAGTGAGGAAATATCCTCCTGAACATTGAATGAAGCTTCGCTCATCGGCTCGGCAATGATCTCCTCATCTGAAGAGTTGTAAAAACTCTGATTGAGGAAGGTAAACGTAAATGGGCCGACATCTGTCTTCTCTTTAACCGTAAACGTAAGCTTCATTAAGTCTCCCGAAGAGGCACTGCTTAAAGGTGATGTCCTGGAAACAGAAGCTCCCAGCAGGCCATCTGATGAGAGTTCTGCAATGCTAATTCCTCCGGCTGTTAAACCTGCATTCTCAATACTTAAATATTCAAGAACATCTGAATCGAACTCAATCTCAACGGCAAAGAAAAAGGCATCCACTTCATCAACGACAGATATGGTTAACGTAACCTCATCTCCGGGCAACAGTTCAGCATTTGAAAGAGTTGTCTGAATTTCTACCGACTGAGAAAAGACCTGAAGTGGCAGAAACATTAAAACACAGATTAGTAATCCTAGTTTTCTCATATTATCCCCCTGTTTTAGTTTAGATCAAAAAGCCTCTTTTTGGACTTTCTGAACTCTTGATTTGCAATAATATTTAAGGGAATAATTACATTATTTTCAACTATATGAGCCGAAAATTATATTTTTATAAAAATCTGTAAGGGGTTTCATTTGTTTGTTTCTTACAGTAATGAAATCATTTTCGGTAAATACATTTAGATACACATCTATAACATTTTTATCCCGAAGTGTTTAACGCAAAGCAAAATGCGTCATTTGGAGTGCTGTTAGGGAGCATTAGTGACTGAACGGAATCGAGAAGCCCCTGCTAAACTCTACAAAGTTCTCGACTTCTCTCACTTCACGTTGTTTTGTTAGTTGCGCTCGAACTGACGAAAGTTATTTGTTTACCCACACCTCAAGGCAATACGTCACTTCGAGCCACTAATTTTGCCCAAAAAGCGGGCAACACTATTGAGTAGGTGACAGAAAACTCCTACAATCCGTTCATAAACAAGCAGCTCACCCTTGCACGTAGTAGACCTTCCATTAGTGTTTCCATACCTGTGTTCGAGCCTTACTCTGCACCTCGAGTCTGTTTCTTTGGTGGTCCTTTTGGAACCCCGTCTGGTAGTTTTTTATCGACTCTCGGTGCAGGCCTGGGTGAGTCTGCTCATTTATTAACCTTACTGGTATATCCATGAAACTAACACAAATCCGTGAAAATACCGCCGGTATCGATATTGGAAGTGAGCATATTTTTATCGGTTTGGACGATGATTCGGTGCACCAATTTGGCACCTTTACCTGCGAGTTTCGAGCCGCCATTGAGCTTCTTAAAACCCACCATGTTCAAAGCATTGCGATGGAATCGACCGGTGTGTACGGGGTCATCCTTCATGAAATGCTCCAGCAGGCGGGCTTTGAAGTTTGGCTGGTTAATCCCGCCCACATTCGTTATGTGCCTGGCCGCAAAACGGATGTATCTGATTGCCAGTGGCTTCAGCAGCTTCACAGCTACGGACTACTGGCCAATAGTTTTCTCCCCGATCCGGCCATTAAGGCCTTGCGGGCGTACCTGCGCCTGCGCGAACGCTACATCAGCGAATCGGCCAAGGCTGTTCTGCACATGCAAAAGGCTCTGACGATGATGAATATCCGTCTGCACCAGGTCATTTCCCAGATTCATGGGGCCAGCGGCATGCGGGTACTGAAGGCGATCCTGGCCGGCGAGCGCGATCCTCACCAATTGGTCGCCTTGTGTGATCGGCGAATTCAAGCCAACAAACACGACCAGGTGGTTGCCTCTCTGGAGGGGCACTACCGCCCGGAATATCTCTATGAGCTGGCCGATGCGATCGATTGCTATGAGTTCTTTCAATGCAAATTAAACGAGTGTGATCGGCAGATCGATAAAGAGATCAGCCAGCTGGCTGAGAAACAACCGGTTCCAGAAGAATACGGAAAAGCCAAGCCGATACGCCATCACACACCAGCCATAGACCAGCTTCACCAAAAAGTGGTGCGAGCGGCCGGCGGGGTCAACGTGAACGAGCTTCCCGGCCTTACCGATTATTCAGCACTTCGCCTGATCGGAGAAATCGGGGTGGATCTGGCCCCGTTTCCAAGCGAAGGTCATTTTACCAACTGGCTGAAACTGGCACCAGGCAAGAAACAGTCCGGCAAGTCTATCCGAAAGCACAAATACAAATCCGCCCCGCGGGCCGCCGAGATATTTAAGCAAGCCGCTCAAAGCCTGCTGGAAAGTAAAAACCATGCCCTTGGTGCCTTTGGCCGGCGTATACGGGCACGACGCGGCCCAGGTATAGCAATTAAAGCCGTAGCACGAAAATTGGCCATTCTTTATTACCGGGCGATGACGCAAGGAATGGCATACGTTGAACAAGGGGTTGAAGCCTATGAAAAACAGTATCAAGAGCGACGGTTACACAACCTGCACAAACAGGCAAGGCGTTTGGGATTCACCTTAGTAGAACTCAACGAATAAATCTGTCACTGGTAGTGAAGAGTATGTAGCACAAGCGTAATGAACGAAATCGAGAAGCCTCTGCCCAATACCAACGAGTTCTCGACTTCTCTCACTTCACGTTGTTTTGTTCGTTGGGTTCGAACCGACGTTTTAGTATTTAAGCTAAACAAATTTGATACGTCACTTCGAGCGCAATGAAGGTGAACGCAGTGAACTGCAATGTAGTCGAGAAGCACATGCCCAACAATACAAAGTTCTCGACGCCGCTTGCGCTCTGCTCGAACTGACGGGGGGACTATTTCAAAATACCGATCAGGCTCTCAACAATCCTCCCCGACGTCTTCCCATCCCATAACTCAGGAATCCCACCTTTCTTCCACTCGCCCGCGAACAGTTTTTCCAGGGCCGGCTGAATTGCCTCAGGATTTACGCCCAGCAATTCATTCGTTCCGATTGTAATCGTCTCCGGACGCTCTGTACTGTTTCTCAATGTCATGCACGGCACACCCATGACTGTCGTCTCCTCCGTGATGCCGCCCGAATCGGTAATCACCGCTTTTGACCGCTCCACCAGGTAGTTGAATTCCAGGTACCCCAGCGGCTCCACCATATGCAGACGATCATGGCTGATTCCCAGATTTTTCATAATCTTTGCGGTACGCGGGTGCACCGGAAAGACCAGCGGCAGGTCCTTTGTATTCGCGATAATCTCATCCATCAGTGACTTCAGAATCTCCTCCTCATCCACATTGGACGGACGATGCAGTGTCATCACCAGGTAGTTCCCCTCTTCCAGGCCCACCTTATCCCACACGGCCGGCTTTTGAAAACGCGGACGATGCTTCAACAGCGTGTCGATCATCGTGTTGCCCACATAAAAGATTCGGTCATCCTCCACCCCGCTCTTTCGCAGGTTCTCGTTGGCAATCTCAGATGTTGTGAAAAAGTAGTTGGTCACAGCATCCGTGGCCAGACGATTGATCTCCTCCGGCATCTTCCAGTCGCCCGACCTGATGCCTGCCTCCACGTGCGCCACCGGTATATGCATCTTCTGAGCGGTAATAGCGCACGCCATCGTGGAGGTCACGTCTCCCACCACCAGGCATAGATCCGACGGTTTCTCCATCAGCAGCTTCTCATAGCCGGTCATAATGGCCGAGGTCTGCTCCGCCTGCGTTCCGCCACCCGCACCCAGGTTCACATCCGGGGCCGGAATCCCAAGCTGTTCAAAAAAGGAGCTACTCATATTCTTATCGTAGTGCTGACCGGTATGCACCAGCCTGAAATCGATATCCGTTCCTTTCTCTTGTTCAGCTTTGATGGCGTCGATGATGGGAGCTATCTTCATAAAATTGGGTCGAGCACCGGCGATGAGGTCTATGTACATGTTATTTTTTTCTATTTGATCTTGATATGGTAAATGCTATTTGATTAGCGTCAAATGTAAGAAGTGAAAAGGCAAACGGCAAAAGGTAGACATCTCCACTGTAGCAAACTCCAAGGTCGAACTCTAGCCGTTGGACGAGGGTGTATCCCTTAGCAGTTACCCACAATTTCTTCTATCTTTTAAACTACTCAACACAAATATTTAAGATACTATCCACACGTGCCACAACTTCAGAATTATTCGGTTAAAATTATCTGCACCATCTCCACCATTGTATGTATTTGCACTCTAATCTTCCCCATACACCTAAATGCACAAGAGACCTGTAATCAATTTACAAATCTCGTCACTTCGAGCGCAATGGAGGCGAACAGAGTGAACTATAATGAAGTCGAGAAGCTGTTGGGCAACTCCACCATGTTCTCGACTCCATCCCGGGAAATACACCGGGACTACGCTCGAACTGACGTAGTAAAGTTTAAAGCTATACAATCTAAAAGTTTAAAGCTATACAATCTATATTCGTCACTTCGAATACTATGACTAAATCAAGTGAATCAGGCTGATTTTTTCCATTGTTCTTTCATATTCTGGATATGGTTTGGGTCATATTCTGATTGATTATTCCACATGGCGCAGTACAAACG